>Ga0335084_10001038_pt1 | contig 25202 bp, 20 predicted proteins | sample Lox_Sample_44_FD_206721 | JGI IMG/M metagenome (GOLD analysis project Ga0335084, IMG submission 206721) | Soil microbial communities from Loxahatchee National Wildlife Refuge, Florida, United States - Lox_Sample_4.4 | ecosystem: Environmental > Terrestrial > Soil > Wetlands | place: USA... | reverse complement strand
GCGAGGCAGTAGTCGTAGGTCGCGCCGAGCTGGCGCCAGAGCTCGGTCAGCGTGCTCCAAATCCGTCGCTCGTGAAACCGCTGGAGCCGGTTGCCGGCCGTCAGGTATTCCTGAGACAGCCTGCGATGATGCGGTTTGGCGGCGGTCTCGAGCTGATCGACGATCTCGTAGATGCGCGGCGGCTTGAGGCCGTCCGCGTTGCGCGTGAACTCCAGCCAATGGCTGACTTCCTCGAGGGCCTTGTACGGATCGTTGGCAGGCAGCTCCTCCAAGAGCTCCTTCGCCCCCTTCTCGTCCGCCATGGGATGATCAGACTTACCTTTGACCCAGCCGAGCATCGTTCTCCCCTGCCACGCCCGTTCGCCCTGACGACCAGGTCCGGGCTCAGCGCTAAGACCTTGTGTCGAAATCGATTCTCTATGCGAGCCGATCCCCTCCCGAGGACGGGCCCGGGCCTGACTTCGCAACTTTTGTTCCCGGTCGGCCCCGGGGGCTTCGAGGCCCGGGGGGCGGGCGCTCAGGTGGAGCGCGGGGGTCCGCGGCGGCGGCGCTTGGCGGGTCTTCCCTCGACTCACCCGCCCCCGAGGCGCCCGGGGATGCGCATCACGGGCATTACGGCGCGCCGCGCAGAGCGGAGGTAAGCCATGGCACGTACGTGATCACGAGCACTCCCGCCATCAACACGGCCAGGAAGGGCAGCACGGCCCGGCACACCGTGAGGACGGGTTGGCCGAAGCGGTACGAGGCGAAGAAGATGTTCATGCCCACCAGCGGCGTAAGGTAGCCCAGCTCCATGTTGGCGAGGAAGATGATTCCCAGATGCACCGGGTCGACACCGAAGGCGCGCGCCACGGGCACCACGATGGGCACGACCACGACGATGGCGGAGAAGATGTCCATCACGCACCCGACCAGCAGCAGGAACACGTTGAGCCCGGCGAGCAACGCCCATCGCGAGTGCAGCGTGGCGCTCGCCCATTCGATGGTGCGGTCCGGGATCTGCGCGTCCACCAGGTAATTGGTGAAGCCCAGTGCGACGCCGAGGATCAGCAGCACGCCTCCAACGAGCAATCCGCACTCGGTCATCACGCGCGGCACGTCGCGCGTGAGTCCGAGGTCGCGGTGCACCGCAACCTCGATGACGAACGCATAGAGCGCGGTGAGCGCGGCCGCCTCCACCGGGGTGGCGAAACCGCCGAACAGTGCGACGAACGCAACCAACGGCAGGCCCAATTCCCATTTCGCAGCCTTGACGGCGGCCCACGCCTCGCGCGGATCGAAACGCTTGCCGGCCGGCCGCCCATGACCGGCCGTATGCCGGCCCCAGAGCAGCAGAAGCAACGCCATCGTCATCCCCGGCAGGACCGCGCCCAGGAACATCTGATGCATCGGGACTTTAGCCACTACCGCGTAGAGGATGAGCGGCAGGCTCGGCGGCAGGAGCACGCCAAGCGATCCGCTGCTGGTGACGAGCCCGAGCGCACTGCGCTCGGAGTGCCCTACCCCTCGCAGCAGCGGCATCAGCAGGCCGCCCAAGGCGAGAATCGTGATCCCGGACGCGCCGGTGAACGCCGTGAAGAACGCGCCCGCGAACACCGTCACAGCGGCTGCCCCGCCCCGGAACCCGCCGAGCAGGGCGTCAAACACGCGGACCAGGCGCTTCGGCGCTGCGCTCTCCGCCAGGAGGTATCCGGCCAGAGTGAACAGCGGGATCGCCGGCAGCGAAGGGTTGACGACGAGCCGGTAATGGTCCAGCGAGAGCGAGGCGACCGGCAGCTCGGCGCCCCAGAACAGCAGCAGCGCCGCGCCCCCAAGCGCGACGAACACCGGTGCGCCGAGCAGGATGGCAACGACCACCGCTACGAGGCCGGTGGTCACCACGGTGTCGCGTGGCAATGGCAGGAACAACACCGCCAGGATGCAGCCGACGCTGAGCGCCGCGGCGGCCGCCCGTGAGGCGACTCCATCGCCGGCGCGCCACAGCGAGCGCAGGGCGATCACCCCGAACCCGGCCGGGAGAACAGCCTGCACCACCCACACCGGCAGGCCATGGATGAGCAGCTTGCCGGCCTCGCGTTCGGATTGAACGAACTGGACCGCGGCGTAGCACAGAGCGCCGGCCACGGCGGCCGCCACCGACGCGCTTACGAGGCGAGCATTCCGGCCGGTGCGCCCCTTGAGCAGCGCATGTAGGCCGGAGATGGACAGCAGCCGTCCTTCGCGGGCGGCGACGGCCGCGCCGACCATGCCCACGATGAGGGTGAGATGCTGAGTCAGCGAGGCCGACCCGGGAATGCCGGAGTGGAGGGTGGCGCGCAGCACCACTTCCAACAGCGGCACCAGCGCCATCGCGGCGAGCGCCAGCGCGAGCAGCGCATTCTCGCTCGCCCGCAGTGCGGCCGGCAGGAACCGATCCGCAGGCTTGTTCATGCGCGCAGGCGCAGCCCTACTTGCCGTTTTGCTTGCGGTATTCCGCGACTGCGGTGCGGACTTCGTCGAACGTGTCGGCGGGGACCAGGCTGCCCCGGATCTTGGGATAGGCCTCCTCGGCGAGCTTGCGCCACTGCTCCTCGACGTCCGGCGTGGGTTTGTACACGTCGAGGCCGCGGTTTCGCATCGCCTCGACCGCCTCGACATCCTCCTTGCGCGCCTGCGTGCGGATCTTGACGCCCGCGGCATCGGCCGCGGCCCTGAGCTGCTCACGCCCGCGCGCGGACAACTCATCCCACGTCTTCTTGGTGATCACGGCAGCGCCGACCACGGGCACCCACTTGAGCTCGAGCATGTGCCTGGCGACCGTGTCGAACTGCCCGGCCAGCGCGAAGTACGCACCGGATGGCACCGCGGTGATCAGCCCTGTCTGCAGCCCCGGCAGGATATCGGCAGTCTCGAGCGGAACGGGCGTGTACCCCAGGTGCTTCATGAGCTCGACCTGATCGTTGTCGCCCGACCATGCGAACATCTTGGCCTTCTTGAAATCGGACGGGGTGCGGCTCGGCTCCTTGCTGAAAAAGCGCACCCAGCCGGCGTCGCCCCAGAACAGAACGACGAACCCCTTGTCGAGCAGGCGATGCTCGAGGCTCGCATGCAGCTTCTCTCGCACGTAGTCGACCTCCGCCCAGTCTCGAAACAGCATCGGCATGTACTGCAGCGCCGTGACCGAGCGGTCGATCTCCATCAGCCCGACCACGGACACCAAGGCGGCATTGAGCTGGCCTACACGCATCCGCCGCACCATGTCCGCCTCTCCTCCTTGCGTGCCGTCGGTAAACACCGTGAAGCTGCTGCCGCCGCCCTCGGCCTGCTTCCATTTCTCGCCCATCTCCTGCAGCGCCCGATGGTAGCTCGAGCCCTTGGGCGCCAGGGTTCCCAGCCGGATTCGGATCGGCTCTTCCGCGCCGGTCGGCAACGTTCCCATGAGGGCGGCCGCCATCGGCAGGGCAATCATCAGGCCCCAGCGTGCAACACGCGTACGCACACCGAACTCCAACGTCATAGGCTCCTCACTCTGCAAATAGCTGATCGGTCCGCGAGAGCAACCAGCGCGCGCGTTGCTGCATTACGACGTTGGCCAGCCGCCACTGCGGGCGCGCGTTGACATCGATGGCCAGCGCCTGCTTCAGCATGCGCTCGAATTCCGCGCGGTTCTGGACGCTCACACACACCGACTCCGCGAGCGCGACGTACGGCGCGGCTTGTTGTCCCTCGCTGAGCTCCACCGCGCGCTGGAAATGGGCGCGCGCACGTGTCACAGGGTCGCCGTTGCGCTGCGGGCGATTGAGCTCATACGAGATCAGGAAGGTATGGATGGCGCCGGCGTCCCAGGCCTCGTCCAACTGCAGCGCCCGGTCGATCTGGGCCTCCACGCTCGGTAGCTGGGAAACCGCCGCCGGACTGTCTTTTGACAGCCCGATCCAGGCGCCGGTTGCGGTCGCGCTCCAATACAGCAGCGGCACGTCTGCCTTGCGCGCCGGCTGCACGGCATCCTTGGGCGCCTTCGCCAGCGCCGCCGACATGCCCGGATGGGCCACATCCAGTCCACGCAACGCGTACGCCCGGGCCCGCGCATACAAATTCCGCGCACGTCCGAGCTGCTCGGTCGCGCCGGCGATGTCCGTGTCCTCCAGCATCTCTGCGTCCTGCTGCACGAATGCGAACGTGTACTGTGTATAGCCCCGCGCGGCGGCCGTGAGCAGCCCGATATGCTTGGGGTCCTGCTCCAGGAGGCTGTCCATCAGCTTCAGGCCGAACGGGGAGGCCTCGGCGATCAACTCCGGGTCGTCGTCGGAGGCGAAACTCTTCCCTGTTCCGGCCACCGCGTCCGACGCGCGATCCAGCGCATACTGGCGTACCGAGCACCCCGTGAGGACGAGCACGATCCCCAGCGTGACCAGCGCGCTGGGTGCGAGCCGGGAGCGATACGCCGCAGGTTTGCCGGCGCCCAGCGCGCAGCTCTCGTCTGCTCGGATGCTGTGACCTCGCATGATTCGCATGCCTCGATTTCGGCCGATCCACCGTCAAACTTGAATGTGCGGGCGTGCCCACCAAAGCAGCGGTCCGTGAGGCCGCAACGGCCGTGGACGCACCCCGCTGGGGGCCCCACGGTACGCTCAGACGACCCCTTCGTCGCGTAGCCGTTCGATATCGCACGCCGTGTACCCCAACCCGGCTAGGACCTCCTCGGTGTGCGCGCCCAGCGCCGGACCGAGCCACCGCGTGGCGCCTGGGGTGGCCGACAGCTTGGGCACGATTCCCGGCAGCTGGACCTGCGCCCCGTCGGGCAAGGCATGCCGCTCGAGCATGTCGCGCGCCTGATAGTGCACATCGCGCACGATGTCCGCAATGTCGTAGATCTTGCCGCTGGGCACCTCCGCCTGAGCCAGTACCCGGAGCACCTCGGCAAGCTCGTGCTGTGCACACCAATCGCCGATCACCTGGTCCAGCTCCTCGGTGCGCGCAACCCGCCCCTCGTTGCGCGCCAGGGTCGGGTCCTGCGCGAGGTCTTCGCGGCCGATCGCGATCATCATGCGTTTGAAGATGCTGTCGGCGTTCGCGCCGATCACGATGTACTTGCCGTCCCGCGTGAGATAGGTGTTGGACGGCACGATCCCCGGCAGAGAAGCGCCGGTGCGGGTGCGCACGAACTGGAACATGTCGTACTCGGGCAGCAGGCTCTCCATCAGGCTGAACACCGCTTCGTACAACGCCACATCCACCACTTGTCCGCGTCCGCCGTTGACGGCACGACTGTGCAAAGCCATGAGCGCTCCGATCACGCCGTATAGCGCGGCCACCGCATCTCCCAAGCTGATGCCGGCCCGCACCGGCGGGCGGTCGGCATAACCGGTGACAAAACGGATCCCGCCCATCGCCTCCGCGATCGCACCGAAGCCGGGTCGATCGCGGTAGGGACCGGTCTGTCCGTATCCGGACAGGCGCACCATGATCAACCCCGGGTTGTCGGCGGACAGGCGCTCATAGGCGAGGTCCCACTTCTCCAAGGTGCCGGGGCGAAAGTTCTCCACGACGATATCGCAGCCGCGCGCGATCCTGCGCACGATCTCCTGGCCTTGCGGGTGTCTGAGGTTGACCGTAACCGACTTCTTGTTGCGCGCCTGCACCAACCACCACAACGAGGTGCCCTTGTACAGCCTGCGCCAGGTGCGTAGCGGGTCGCCCTCACCCGGGCCTTCGATCTTGATCACCTCGGCGCCGAACTCGGCGAGGATGCGCGTGCAGAAGGGGCCGGCGATCAGCGTCCCGAGCTCGAGAACTCGCAGGCCCTCCAGTGCAGGGGGTGGTGTACCGCGGTCAGCGGGCATCTTCCCATCCCGGATAGCAGTCGCCGCCCGGATTATGCTCCTCGCCGATGACGACGACCGCGCGTGCGCTAGGCGTCCACCGTGGCGCCGTTACAGGTGCGCACGCAGCGACTCAGCGAGGCGTGAGCGAGATCCGGGCCATCCGTCCCACGGCACGCGTCCGGACTCAAGCCTGAAACCGCCGCAGCACCCGACCCGGCAGCGGAGCATCCAGGATCACGCCAGCGGCCTCGGCGACGCGCGTCCCGTTGATCCACACCCCGTGGACACCCAGGGCGGGCGTAGTCAAGCGGGATGCGCCGGCCGGAAGATCGAAGACGCGCTGCGGCTTGCCGCGGCCCACGGCTGCGGGGTCGAACAGCACCAGATCGGCGCACTGCCCGGGCGCGATGCGCCCGCGATCGGCGATGCCGAACAGGTCCGCCGGCTCGGAGGTGAGCTTGCGCACCGCCTCCGCCGCCGGTATCACCGCACGTTCGCGCGCCCAATGCCCCAGCAAGTGCAGGCCGAATCCCGCGTCGCACAGGAAGGTCAGATGCGCGCCCGCGTCGGATAGCGAGACGATGCTGTTGGGATCGCGCAACAGACGCCCGACCGCTTCCTCGTCCGAGTTGAGCAGCGTGCTGGTGAACACGGTGTCGAGCTCTTCCGACAGGCTCAGATCGAGCATGAAATCCAGCGGGTGCTTCGCGGCCTGGCACGCGAGCGCGGCGACCGAGCTGCCCTCTTTGGCGCGGTTGTCCGGTCTGGCCGCGCGTGTCACGAACATCTTGTCCCACTCGCCGTTGAACATGCGTCTGGCGCGCTGCGCCAGCTCGTCCTTCACCCGGGCGCGGAACTGCGGCTGCGCTAGCGCTTGCTTGAGCGCCTGCTCATCGAGCTTCATCAGCGGCTGCCACGAGGCGAGCCCTTCGAACACATAGGGCTCGTGCAGGGTGAATTCGAAGGTGAGCGGACAGGCTGAGACGGCGCCCACCAGACGGTTGCCACGCCGGCGTGCCGCGCCGATCTCAGCCAGATCCTCGAACGTGGCCTCCGGCGTCAAATTGCTGTGCAGCAGCGCAGCCACCACATAGGGGCGCGCGGCACTGCTTGCCAGTCGCTCGATGGAAGAGATCGGCGTGGTCAGCGCATCCTTGGTCATCATGAGAACGCCACGTCCGACCTCGCGCAGGCTGGCGGACAGCGCCAGCAGCTCGTCCTCAGCGGCCAAGCGAGAGGGCATCGGGATGCCCGCTTCGCCGTTGTGCTGGCTGTTGCGCGTCGTGGAGAACCCGCACGCTCCCGCTTCCATCGCCTCCAGCACGAGGCGTCGCATCTCATCCACTTCGCCCTGCGTAGCGGCGCGCTCGGTCGCCTGCTCCCGCATCACGAACGTGCGCACGGAGGAATGGCCCACGAAGCAAGCCAGATTCGGCCCCACGCCGCGCCGTTCCAGCGCGTCCAGATACTGCGGGAACGATTCGAAGCTCCAGTCGATCCCGTTGCGCAACGCGTCGAGCGACATGCCTTCCACGTGCGTGAGGTTGCGCATCACGAGGTCGCGATCGGCGGGCCGGCACGGGGCGATGGTGAACCCGCAGTTGCCCATGATCACCGTGGTCACGCCCAGCGCCGGAGAAGGAGTGGCCCATGGATCCCAGGTGATCTGGGCATCGTAGTGGGTGTGCGTGTCGATGATGCCCGGCATGAGCGCGAGACCTGCGGCGTCGATCACTTCTGAGGCGGCGCCCGCGTCGGCACCGACCGCGACGATGCGGCCCCGCTCCACTGCGACATCGCCCGCGACCGGAGGGTTGCCCGTGCCGTCGTAGACCGTTGCGCCCTTGATCACCAGGTCGTACATGCCCACTCCATGGTCGACGGCCGGCGCGACTCCCACCGCGCGAGCCGCCTCGTGCCCTGCAACGGCGCCTCGCCCCGCTCCGCGTTGATCATGCGTCCGCGCCAGGCGATGCCGACGGCGACGAGGGCGAGGCCGATTGCGATCACATGGCCGTCGCGCACGCGCCGGCGTGCGACAACGTCATAGCAGCCGATCACGATGTTCGGGGCGCTGCCCGCGTTCGCCGCCACGGCGGCCGTGGGCCGGATGTCCTCGAAGCTCTCGCTGTCCACGCGCACGCGGCCGCCGTCGCCTCGAAGAACGTGCGGGTGTTGGCGAGGAACTGGTCTTCTCGCGCTTGAACGACCCGCTTCCAGTGCTGGATGCGCGGCCCTGCACCCGCCTCAGGCGGGTACCGCAAGTCGCCACTCGCGGCGCGGCGATGCAGGATCGATCCCTCAGCTGCCGCCCATTTGGCCCCGCTCAGGGCATCGAGCGCATCATGCCGGGAAAACGGTTCCATCCAGTGCTCCTGCCCCAAGTTGCGCCCGCACCTGCGCGTGGCCGCTACTGTTGCCTCGTTGCGGGGCCGCTCGGTCGAGACACTGCGGCGGTCATGATCTCGGGTAGCGGATTTCGATGATCTCCAGCTCGGCCTCCCCGGCCGGGCGCCGCCACTTCACGGTGTCGCCGACTCTGGCCCCGATCATGGCCTTGGCGAGCGGCGAGCGCCAATTGACCTTGCCGGTCGCGACATCCGCCTCGTCCTCACCGACGATGGTGAAGCTTTGGATTCCGCCGTCGTCGGCCTCGGCTTTGACCGTTGCGCCGAAGTGCACCTCGTCCTGCGGCTCTTTGCTGACGTCCACCAGGATCGCACTGTCCAGGCGCTGCGAGAAATAGCGCAGGTCGCGCTCGATCTCGGTGAGCTTCGGCTTGTCGAAGTCCTCAGCGGCCGCTTTCAACTCAGCGTGGCGCGCGCTCAGCTCCTCATACTTGCTGCGCAGTTGCGCCAGCCCCTGGGCGGTGACGTAATTGGGAAACGGGCTCACGGGACGTTCGGGCAGCTCCTCGCCAGACAGGTCGCTGTCGTCCCCCTTCACAAAAGCTCGGCTCATTCCTCCTCCGCTCTGTCACTATGCCGGCATTCGGCCGTCACGCGCAGTGGTTCGGCCGCCCGGCGCTCCGATCCGTTGTCAAGCGACGACGGCGATGCCAGTCGGCTTGCCGTCACCTCGTCGCACGCATCGCCCCGCACGCTCCCGCTCCAGACGCGCGAGCGGTGCGCCTGGACGGCCCGTGAGTCGGAAGGTAATTCCGCTCGCGCACGACTGCCATTCGGCGTACGTGCCGACCATGCCGACGACGATGGGAACCTTACGCGGCAGCAGACCCGGTGGCGCGGCCCATGGTTGCGGGAGTCCACTGCAAGCACCACCCGTTGGGGCTCACTTCGCCCTCAACAATAGCGCATTCCCCGCTCCCGACGTAGAGAACGCATCTCGCGCAGGTTCTTCCGAGATACGGCTCGTCCCGGTATCCGACGCGCTCTTTCGGGTACTTCTTCAATTTCGCCTTCGGCTGCTCGGCCGGCTGCTGCGCAAGTACCCACACCGGCCGGCCCAGAGCAGCGGCACTCCCAATGCCAGCCAACGTCCCCAACAGACCGCGTCGGGACGGGTCGAATCGGTCGGGCTTCATCCGGAACCTCCTCCTTGCACGAGAGACGCTCCCTCCACGCGACTGATTATACTCACCCAAGTGCAACCCGGTGGTTGTCGAGTCTCGCGCGGCTGATCTCGACCCCTCGACCGGCCCCCGACATCGCGCTACCAGAGGGAAACACGCAATCACCGCCATCGCCAGGGCCACGCGCCGTGATCGGAAGGTCGCGTGCATCCCAGTGTCGGGCTCTGCTCCGGCCCGCGCGTTGCGCACTCTTGGTGTCGAGTTCAGTATTCCAACACTCTCGCATCAGTCCAAATCGAGCTTAGCCACTGACTTGATGACCCCGCAGCCATCGAGCTCCCGACCGATCCACGTCGGCTCGGGGTGTACACGAACATCCACGAAAAGAACGCACGGGCGAGCTGTATCGATCACCCTGGAGCGACCGCGCCACGCGGTGGGTTGGCGCAGGGTGCGCCGGCGATGCCCATTCGAAAGCATCGGCTTGCCACCCTTCGAAGCATGGAGCGCCGAGCCTACCAAGCCGCTCCTCGCGGAGCTCTCGTGACGGCCTGTCCGCAGTGCTTGTTCGAGAACCGCGCAGGAGTTCGCTTCTGCGAGCAGTGCGGCGCCCAGCTTGACCTGCTCTGTCCCGCGTGCGGCGCGCCCGCCCCGGCTGACCGGAGATTTTGTGGGAGCTGTGGTGAGTCGCTTGGGGCACCTTCGCTGCGACCCGATCGAAGCCAGAGTGCGCCCCGCTCGTACACGCCGCGGCACCTGGCCGAGAAGATCCTTGCCACGCGCAGTGCGCTCGAGGGCGAGCGCAAGCAGGTCACGGTCCTGTTCTGCGACATCGCGAACTCAACAGCCCTCGCGGAGCGCGTCGGCCCGGAGATCATGCATGCGCTGCTCAACGGTTTCTTCGAGCTCGCGCTGGCGCAGGTCCACCGCTACGAGGGAACGATCAATCAATTCCTCGGTGACGGCTTCATGGCGCTGTTCGGGGCGCCCATTGCGCACGAAGATCATGCCCGTCGCGCCGTGCTCGCGGCCCTAGCGATCCAGCGGGCACTGCGCGAGCGCCCGGCTCCGCGCACCGATGAGACGAATCGCCTCGTCGCGCGCATGGGACTGAACAGCGGGCTGGTTGTAGTCGGCAGCATCGGAGACAACCTCCGCATGGACTACACGGCGGTGGGCGACACAACCAATCTCGCCGCCCGGATGCAGCAGCTTGCCGCGCCGCGGCAGATCTGCCTGACCGAAAGCGTGCGCCAAGCAACTCGCCACTACTTCGACTGCGATTCCCTCGGCGAGCGCTTGGTCAAGGGCAAGGCCGACCCAATCCCGGTCTACCTGCTACGCAGCCCCCGCGGAGAGGCGGAAACCGTTCGCGGCCTGTCCGGCGGCGTTGGGGCGCCGCTCATCGGGCGCGCGGGCGAATCTTCTTCGCTTCGAGAACGCATGGACCGTGTGCTGCTGGGTCACGGCGGTGTCGTAGCCGTGCTGGGTGAGGCGGGACTCGGGAAGTCCAGGCTGATCGCCGAGGCCCGCCGCCGGATGGAAGCCCAGCCCGCGCGCTGGCTCGAAGGTCGAGGGCTGTCTTTCGGCCAGACGATGAGCTATCGGCCGTTCTTGGAAATCATTCGAGCCGCAGTGGGCATCACCGAGAACGATGGTAGGGACGAGAGCTGGGCCAAGTTGGACCACCGTCTCGCGGCCCTCTTCCCCGATGCTGCGGAGGATGTGCTCCCCTACCTGGCGACGCTGCTCGGAGTCGAGGTGCACGGCCCGCTCGCAGAACGAGTCAATGATCTCGACGCGGAGGCGCTTCGCCAGCAACTCTTTCGCACGTCCAGACGCTTCATCGAGCGGCTGGCGCGAGAGCGCCCCTTAGTGCTTGTCTTCGAAGACTGGCACTGGGCGGACGTGTCCTCAGCGGCCCTGCTCGAACATCTCTTGTCTTTGACCGAGACGGTGCCGCTCCTGATCTGCTGGACTGGACGCCCGGATCCCGGCACGCCGGCGGCCCAGCTCGTCGATCTCGTCCGCCGGCGGCTCCCCGACCGCTATACGGAGATCACCCTCTCGCCGCTCACTCCGACACAGAGCGCCGCGCTGCTTGAGACGCTCCTGAAGGTCGATCAGCCCGCGCGGCTGCGGGAGCTGATCCTGCGCAAGGCAGAAGGCAATCCGTTCTTCATCGAAGAAGTCGTGCGGTCGCTGATCGCCACGGGGACGGTCGTGCGGGAAGCCGACGATGCCTGGCGCGTCGCCGCAGACCTGGAGCAGATCATGATTCCCGACACTCTCCAGGGCGTCATCATGGCGCGCGTCGATCGGCTCGACGAGGACACCAAGCAGGTGCTCAAGCTTGCTTCCGTGATCGGCCGTGGGTTCTCCTATCGCGTCCTGCATGCCGTGGCAGGGCCCGAGGCCGATCTGGATCGGCATCTCGGCGAGCTGCAACGGCTGGAGCTGATCCGGGAGCGAAGCGAGAATCCTGAGCTGGAATACATCTTCAAGCACGCGCTCGTCCAGGAGGCAACCTATGAGAGCATCTTGACGCCTCGGCGGCGCCGGCTGCATCGCCGCGTGGGAGAGTGCACGGAGACGCTGTTCGGCGATCGCCCGGACGAGATCGCGAGCAGGCTTGCGTACCACTACGCGCGGGCCGAAGCATGGGACAAGGCTCTGATCAACCTGCGCCGGGCAGGTGACCATGCGGGCCGCGTGGCCGCGGATGCCGAGGCCCTGATGCACTATGAGCAGGCGATCGCCGCATCCGGTCGAGTATTCGGGGGCGGGTGGGATCCGTTCCAGCGCGCGGTGCTCGAGCGGAAGATGGCCGAGGCGTTGTTTCGCCGAGGTGACCACCACCAGACCCACGAATATATCCGGCGAGCGCTCCGCGACCTCGGGGAATCTTACCCGTCGTCACGATCGGCGATTCGACTCGGCATCCTGCGCCAGCTCCTGCGCCAAGTGGCGCATCGGGTTCTCGCGTTGCTGCCGGGCAATGCCGTCCAACCCACCGACGCCGCTATGGAGGAGCGGGCACATCTGTACTCTGTGATGGCGTGGGTCGACTATTTCGGCAACCACGAACGCTTCATCCTGGACTCGCTGATGCTCTTGAACGCGTCCGAGCGATGCCGGCATTGGGCGGGGATCGCCAGGGGTTCGACGTGGGTTGCAGTGATTTGCGATCACGTTCCCCTGTTTCGCGTCGCCCTGCACTACCATCGGTATGCCGTCGCCTCGGCCGGGCGCACGACGTACCGACTCGCACCCGCGCAGGCGAATCTCGGCTTGGTCCTTCATCACTGCTATACCGCGAACTGGGAGGAGGCTCGCGACTGCTACCTGAACGCCTCCGCCGCCTTCCGCGAGACGGGCGCGCTGCGCGAATGGGCCGCGGTGAATTTGCTATTTGGTCAATCGAGCCTGTACACCGGACGTTACCTCGCCGAGGTGCGGGAACGAGCGCAAGAGATGATTCAAGTTGGGCGCGCCGGCGGTGACAGCCAGATACTCGGCTGGGGGCTGATGGTCCAAGGCATAGAGGAATCGTACAGCGGCCGGCTGCACGACGCTGTGATTCACCTACAAGCGGCGATCGACTTGTTCGAGCCGATTCCGTCGTATCCCTCAATCGCGGCTGCCGCCGGCAGGCTGGGACACTGTCATCTCCGCATGGGCCAGGTCGATCGAGCGTTAGCTGTCCTCAAGAACTCCGCTCGCTTCATCGTCGAGCGGCGCTTGAGGAGCGAAGAGTGGTGCACCCTGTGTCGCAGCGCTCTCGCTGAAGCCCTGCTCATGGCGGTCGATCGAGCCGAAGCGCGCGAAAGGACGAATGCGCTGAACGAGGCCAAGCGGGCATGCAATGACGCCTTGAAGCATTGCAGGACCTTTCGGGGCGCACTGCCACAGGCCGCGCGCGCCGAGGGGTCGTATCAATGGCTCAGGGGAAGGCGCCGAGCGGCGTACCGTGCGTGGCATCGGAGCCTCGCCCTGGCCGAAGCGATAGGCGCCCGATGGGAGCTTGGCGCGACGTATCTGGAGATGGGAAAACGGCTGAGAAACCCCAGCCACCTGGAGAGTGCCGAGCGCATCTTCACCGACATCGACGCCAAGTTTGATCTAGCCGTGGCGCACCGGCTCCTCGGTGACGTCGCTATCCACGCGAGCCAAGCCGCGGCGGTGTCGGATGCTCAGCTTCGCTTCGAGCGAAGTATCGCGATCCTGCGGGAACTGCAGGCGGAAAACGAGCTCGCCTTAGCCTACGCCGGTTACGGGCGCCTGCATAAGCGCTTAGGCCGCATCGCCGAAGCCCGCGATTACCTCACCCGCGCGCTCCAAGTCTTCGAACGCCTCGGCGGTCTCGTGGAGCTCGCTGAAGTCCGGACGGATCTGACCGAGCTGCCACGCGGCTAGATATCCACACGGTGAGCTGCCTGCAGTGTCAGCAGCAAAGCCCATTTTGCACGATTGCCACCACCTGAGACGAACGAAGTCTGTAATCGGGGTCCCGGTCGGCTAGATGGCGGAGAACCTCTGGGGAATGAGAGGGCCTGGATTCTGCGGACACCACGGGACGACTGAGCACGCGCGGGGGACGATCGTCGCCCCGCGCGGGCTCATGACCAGAGCAATCCGCAGGAGTAAGCAGTAGATTTTGGTGCTGCTGAGTGGACTCGAACCACCGACCCCATGATCACGAAACAAGTCCGCAATTCAAGGCTAACGCCCTGACTTTCCTGGCTAGCCTGCTTCCGATGCTCGCATCATTTAGCAGGTTTTTGAGGGAAAAGACGCTATGGGTAGCACCCCATGCGAGCAACGACTCTCCAACCGCCTCGGTTCGCGCAACGCTCGAGCGGCTCGGGTCGAGCTCTTACCGGCACCAAGGCAGCCGCGATTCGAGGGATTCGCCCCGCTGCAGAGCAATACCACCTATTGCCCGAATCAGTCCTTCGATGTCGTGCTTCCGCACTTCCCGTGGGGAGTGGTTCGGCTCGTGGACTACCTCCTCTACCGCACCTTTGCCTCGCTCTCGGACCCCGGCCAGTCTGGTGGGTCTCACCTTTGCTACCCATACCCGTGCTGCCCTCAATTGCCAGACGCGGAAGGTACCAGCGTTGTGAATATTTCGAGGCTCAATGCAGCGGCTATGGTACCTGCTGCTTGCGCTTCAAGTAATGCGTTCCCGCACCCGCATGCAAGGCTCGCTTCCGGCTGATGGTTAGCCTTTGCCGAGAGGGAGTCGAACCCTCTGCATTCCGCTGAAAGGTTTCCGTGTACGGCATCTGACTTCGTCCTTTCCCACCTTTATCCTGGCACTACTGGCACGGTTCTCCCGTGCATCAGAAGGCGCTAACGCGTGTCCCGCGCAACCTTGGACTCGCATTAGCGCCCTGTAGCGCTCTCTAGCGTGCTACAGGCGTGCGATGCGCGGATTGACGGGTCTTCACCTGCCGATATACTGACCGCGCTGCGCGACAGGCGCGCCCGGGCGGCGGTGCTCCGCCGTGTCGATCGCCTCTACGCCGGCAACCTCGGAGCATCGCTTCCTCCGGGACGGCGTGTGGGAGCTCAAGATCGATGTAGGCCCGGGCTATCGCGTGTACTACGCGCAGGCGGGAGAGGACGTGATCCTCCTCCTCTGCGGAGGCGGTAAGCGGACGCAGCAGAGCGACATCGCGCGTGCAGTGAAGTATTGGAAGGAACATCAAGAGCGCGTATGAAAACCAAGGCAACAAAACACAAACCCTACCGCAACCACGAGGAAGCGGTCGTGGAGCTACTCCGCGACGATCCCGAGTTCGCCGCGGAGTACCTCAATCAGGTGCTCGAGGACAGCGACCAGAAAGAACTCAGGCTCGCGCTGCGCCGCGCGGCAGAGGCGTTCGGAGGCGTGCCCGAGATCGCGAAGCGCACGCAGCTCCATGCGAAGACCCTCTTCCGCACGCTCTCGCCGCAAGGCAACCCAGAATTGAAAAGTCTCTCCGCCCTCCTCAAGGCGATGGGGATGCGTATCGCGGTGGAACCGATCAAATCTCCCATCAAAGCAGCTCCTCGCCGGCGCGCTGCGGCGAAGGCGTCCTGAGACTAACATGCCGACCGAAGGCGAAAACCGTCTCTGGTGTGCTGCCGATCAACTGTGGGCAAACACCGGCCTGCGGCCGTCACAGTGCTCGACCTCGGTCGGGCGGTGCTCGGGCTCATCTTCCTGCGTTACGGGGAGAAACGCTTCGCCGACCGGGTCGAGGAGCTCAAGAAGCAGGGGGGTGACCGAGAAGAAGATCGACAAGTACGACTTCCAGGAGCGGGGTGTTCTGTTGCGTCAAACGGCGCAATAGCTAATGCCCCCAATGTCGATGTCGAAAGCGGATGCGAGGTGCTAACCATGTCGCCACACTCTGATGAAACTGCCGCCCCTCCGGGCTTGACGTCCCAAGAAGCGGCGGCGAGGCTTGAGCAGGTTGGTCCCAATGACCCTGCTCGGCGCCAACGCAGTTCCGCCTTTGCCGAGCTGCTACGCCTGTTCCTGAATCCCCTGGTGTTAATTCTCCTGATTGCCGCCGTCGTCTCGGCGTTTCTCGGGGAAGCCGTTGATGCGGCCATCATTATCGCCATCGTCCTGCTGAGCGTGGCAATTGATTTCGCCCAGGCCTACCGCTCGCAACGGGCGGTAGAACAGTTGCGAGAGCGCGTGGCGCCCACGGCAACGGTGCTGCGCGACGGCAAGTGGCGGGAGATCCGCCGAGCCGACGTGGTGCCCGGGGACGTCGTGCGACTCTCGGCTGGAGACCTGGTCCCAGCCGACGCCCGCCTCCTCGCTGCCGACGATCTCTACGTGCAGCAGGCGGCGTTGACCGGTGAATCGCTCCCCGTGGAAAAGCAGACGAGCGGTGCAGAGGTTTCCACCCGGCCCGACGCAGTCAATATGGTTTTCCTAGGCACTTCGATTGTGAGCGGAACGGCCACGGCCTTGGTCGTTGCCACCGGCGCCAATACCGCCTTCGGCGACATCGCGGCTCGCCTCGCCACGCGCCCCGAGGAAACCGCGTTCGACCGCGGGCTGAAGGACTTTGGCCTACTGCTAACACGAACCGTGTTCTTCCTAGTGATCTTCCTGCTCGGCGTTAACTTCTTCCTGCACCGTGACATGCTTCAGTCGCTTCTGTTCGTGGTCGCCCTGGCGGTGGGCTTGACCCCGGAATTCCTTCCCATGATCACCTCGGTGACCCTTTCCAAGGGTGCCAGGGCCATGGCCGAGAAGAAGGTGATCGTCAAACACCTCTCCGCGATTCAGAACTTCGGCAGCATCGACGTGCTGTGCAGCGATAAGACCGGCACGCTCACCACTGGTCAGATGGTTCTTGACCGCTCCTTGGATCCCTTCGGTCAGACCACGGAGCGGGTCTTCGCTCTGGCCTATCTCAACAGCCGTTTCGAGACCGGCATCCGAAGTCCGCTCGACGCCGCCATTCTGCAACGCCCGGAGCCGGAGCAGACGAAAGGCTATGAGAAGCGAGACGAGTTGCCCTACGACTTCGCACGCAGGCGGCTTTCGATCGTGGCCGAGCGCGCCGGCGAGCGGGTGCTCATCACCAAGGGTTCGCCGGAGGGCATTTTCCCTTTGCTGAAATCCTACGAGACTGAGGGTCGAACGCTCCCGATGGACCCACAGACGCTCACCCGCTGCAGGGCGAGCTACGAGGATCTGAGCAGGCAAGGCTTTCGCACCCTCGCAGTGGCCTACGCGAAAGTGCAGGCCCGGCAAAGCTATTCGGTCAAAGATGAGCGCGACCTGACTCTGGTGGGGTTCCTCGCCTTCGCCGATCCTCCTTTGCCAGATGCCGCCGAAGCCCTCGCAGCGCTGCGCCAAGACGGGGTCAAGGTGAAGATCATCACCGGCGATGGAGCCCTCGTCACCGATCATGTCTGCCGCCTGGTCGGCTTAGACCCAGGCAAGACCGTGCTGGGCGATGAATTGGAGCGCATCAGCGACGCCGCCTTGGCGCATGTGGCTGAAACCACCACGATCTTCGCGCGCGTCTCGCCAGCGCAGAAAAATCGCATCCTGCTAGCGCTCAAACATCGCGGGCACGTCGTGGGCTTCATGGGTGACGGGATCAACGATGCGCCCTCTCTTCACGCCGCGGACGTGGGGATCTCCGTCTCGACCGCCGTGGACGTGGCGCGCGAGGCCGCGGATATCGTCCTGGTCGAGCCCGGCCTGAAGGTCCTTCACAGCGGCATCATCGAGGGGCGCAAGGCCTTCGGCAACGTGATGAAGTACCTGCTGATGGGCACCAGTTCGAATTTCGGAAACATGTTCAGCATGGCCGGGGCCTCGATCTTCCTGCCGTTTCTTCCCATGCTGCCTACGCAGATCCTGCTGAACAACTTCATGTACGACTTAGCCCAGATCACCATCCCGACCGATAACGTCGACGATGATTATCTGCGCAAGCCGCAGCACTGGGAGATTCAGCTGATACGCAAGTTCATGCTGCTAATCGGGCCGATCAGTTCGATCTTCGATTTCCTGACCTTCTACGTCCTGCTGCACGTCTTCCATGCGAATGAAGTGCTGTTCCACACCGGCTGGTTCGTCGAGTCGCTGGCCACGCAAACGCTGGTGATCTTCGTCATCCGCACCTCTCAGAACCCGCTGCGCAGCCGGCCGAGTCCGGCGCTCACGGCAACCACACTCGCCGTTGTAGTCGCGGGGGTCGCGCTGCCGTTCACCCCGCTCGCTCAGCCGCTCGGCTTTACGCCGCTGCCAATTCGCTATTTCTTGTTCCTCGGGGCCGCAACGGTCGCGTACCTTCTGCTGGTGGAAGTTGCCAAACGCCACCTTCTGCGTCGCGGTTCAGGAACGGGCATTGAGACAAAGGCACCGGGAGTGGCCGTCACGACGCAATGAGCGCTTGGGGCGTGCCTGGAGGTAGAGCCTTCTGCCGTGACTTCTTCGCAATCAGCAAAGAATTCTGTCGGACACTAGTGATGCTTTCTGCTGGATGAGTTACGTCCTTTCGCTGTGCCTCGGCGGATCTCCGCGCCTCGGGTAGAATGTGAACGCACTGTGTGCACCACTCGTTGGGACCGTAACATGGATGCAATAGATGTTGGCCAAGAGCTGGAGTTCATCGAGCCTGCTCACGCTGAGGGCCGCGTGATCGAGAAGGGAACACGGGTACGCGTGGGTTTCGTCGAAGGTGAGTTGCTTGAATCCAACATCACGGTCGTAGTGCTTGGCACGCATCCGCCGCAGACTCTAATGGTCCCGAGGCACATCCTGACGCTCCACTGTCGGCCTCTTCCTAAGCGCACTTAGCGCGTCCAACGCCGAGTGACGTCGGAGGCGCTTCGTCCCCACGAAACTCAAGACACCCCGATATCAGCGCATGAGAGCACTACCCAGTGGCCACAGCTGGTGGTGGGTGGTGGGTGCCGGGACAGCGCGCTGCAGAGCGTTCGTGAAGCAGCAGCGCAACGCACCGACCCATGACGACCAATACAAATCGCCCGCCATGACTGTGCTAACGAGGGGCCAGACTTGCTTGGCGCCTCAGCTCGCTTTGAGATTCGGTTCGATCGCTCTGACTGCCCTTTCGAAGTGCGCAACCTTTGCTTCGAGCTCGCGTTTCGGCTGTTCCGACTGCTCGTCCGCCGACTGCTTGAACTGATCCAGGTGTCGCGTGATGGTCGACTTCGATGCCCGCAGCCCGGCGATGGCCTTGATCTCCGCCTGGACCTTGGCCGCCTCAGCCCGCGCGTCGAGTGCAGTGAGCTTCGCCTCCGCCGTGTTGATTTGAGACGCAAGCTTGTCAGGCATCGCTTGCTTGGCCAATTTCATTTCACTGCTCGTGCATCCTGCGGCTCTGATGCTGTTCGCGACCGGTAGTGCCGAGGGGCGCCCGCTGGGCGCCTCTTGGCTACTGAAAGCGAGAATCACGCTGTTGCGTGGCGTCCCCCTGGAGGGTGCGGCTTCAGCCGCACGCCCAGCACGATCAGCAGAATGCCGAATAAGATCGCGTAGCTTCCGATCATCCAGATCACCGCCAGCGCGCCGGCTCCGGGCTGCGCAAATACGACGACGCCAAAGATCACCGACAGCAGCCCGGAGAGCCCGAGCAGCCATTCGCTCTGAATCACCTTGCGCAGGCGAACCGCGGCGACGATCTGAAAGACACCCATCACGACCGCCCACGCGGCAATGATCATCAGAAGGCTGAGCGCCGTGATCGCCGGCCACAGGAACGTCACCACGCCGGCGCCGATACCGAGCAAGCCAACGATGAGCAGCGACCAGAACGGCCGCCCTTGATCGCGCACTCGCCACGCGGCAATCAGCGCGAGCACACCGTCGGCGAGTGCATAGGCACCCCACACAATGACCAGCGCCGCGAGCGTGATGCCGGGCCAGGCGAAGGCCAACACACCGAACAGCACCGCGACCACTCCCCGCAACACGATCCAACCCCAGTTGCGTCCTAGATACTCGAGCATTTCGGTCTGCATAGTTCTCTCCTTGATCTGCGCGCTTGCCGTGAATGAGGTCGGGAGCCGCGTCGAGGCCACGCGATAGCAAGCCCATTCGGATCGCCAGGCGCGAGCTCCGCGGGCGTGCTCAGCCCTTACCTTTGCTGTACTTGAATTCCGGAAGCTGCTTGAGCGCGTCCTTGGTGGCGCTCGGCAGAATGATCTTGGGGGTGACTTGACTGAATTGTTGCACTGGAATCGCGACGTGGTGCGTCCCCATACCGAGGAACCCGCCGACATCGATGATGGCCACGGACAGGCTTCCATCAGGGGCGATGATCAGGTCGCCTACCCTGCCGATTTTCTGATTCTTGTCGTTATAGACGTGTGCGTGGATCAGCTTCGACGCCCGCCAGCCGTTGGCGACGATGTCCATGCGTTCCACAGCGATTCCGAGCGTAATGCTACCGGCAACGGGGGCTTCTTTCTGCTGCTGCGGCCACGCGCTGCCGATCAAGATCAAGCTGCACATGACAAAAAGAACGCCTTGCTTGCTGAAATTGCGCCTCATGAGTTCTCTCCTATGGTTGAAGTGCTAAATTGACCGGATCGGTTTGCGCCTGGGATAACCTGCACCTTCACGTTGCCCGCCCCTGTTCACCCTGCTCCCGGACTTGGTCAGTATTCCGAAGCGCCTCGTCGACTCCGACTGGACCTGCGCGATACGGGCCCAAAGCCGTACCTTGGCCCCGCCATCGGCCCTCGCGGCTCGCTGTCGCTTGCTTTTCATCTTATCGACACCTTCTCGCACGGAGCGGAATCTGACGCAGCTTTCTCGATCTGCCGCACCGCGCGCAGCTCCGCTTTAGCTGTACCACCTTGGCATGCGCACGCCGATGTCGCGCAGCACACTGGCCGAGGCCAACGAGTCGCGCGACTGGCTCATCTATGCCGAGCTGGCGCAGGCGCCCATCGCCGAGCCGCGTGTGCTCTACGCCAACGAGCCCTTTGGGCTGGATTTGCACAACAGCATCTATGCGCTGGATGCCAGCACCATCGAGCTTTGTCTGAACCTGTTTCTCCAGGCGCGCTTCGTGTTCAACCGTGCGGCCGTGAAGTTGCACACGCTGCTCCATCTGTGCGGCAATATCCCCAGCGTCGTGCACGTAAGCCAGGCGCAGCTGCACGAGGTCGATATCCTCGATATCGCCGCATCCCGGTTTCCCTGAACGTATCACCCCGCAGGAGCTTCAGATTGCCGCCGCCTCTTTCACGAGTTGCCAAGCCTTGCTCAGCTTGTCCACCCGCAGTTGGTGATTGGCACGCTCCTCGGCGACGCGCTTTTCCAGCCTTGCCTTGGCTTCACCCTTCGCTCGTGTCATTTGTTCTTGCAGCGATTTGACCTTGGCTTCGTCCTCGCGCTTGATGGTCTCGATCCTCTTCTCCAACAGATCGCGCCGAGCCCGGAGACGGCTCTGAGCGGCATCGAGTTTAGCCTTGAGCTTGGCTTTGGCCTCCCCCGCCGCTTGGCTGTGCTCCGCCTTAAGCTTGGCGATCTCCGCTTTATCGGCTGCGACCTCTCGTTCGATTTGAGCATCAATGAACTCAGCACGTCCGCGTCGAAACACGCTTCCGCCGAGCGGCTCCATGCGGGTATCGAGCGGAGTGACCCACTCTTCATCGATCTCGGCGATGACAGCCACTTTTCCGGGCGAGAGGTACTGGGAGACCTCGGCTAAAAAATCCTCGCTCACGCCGAGTTGCGCTATGTCATACACTGACCCCGCGAGGGTGCCGGTCGCAGCTCCGATTGCCAGACCGACCGGGCCGCCGAGCAGGCCGATGAGAGTCCCGGTGGCTAACCCGAGAGCGCTCCCGACCGGACCTTGATCGGCTGATTGCTTGACGCTGACGATGCCCTTTGCGTCTCTAGCGATGACCGCATTTGCGTATAGCGTCAGGCTGCCCTCCGCATGAAGTTCTTTGAGAGCGTTGACGCCTTTATACGCGCTCGCCTCGTCATTGAATACAGTCACAATCATCTTGTTCATGGCTTTGCTCCTCCAAAGTGATTGGGGTCACCGACCGGTGCTGGACTGGGTTGCGGTTCGACACGACCCCGTCTGATCGCCCACGCAGCCGGCGCACATTGCCCGGTTTTCCCACGCGTGGCACTTGTACGCGGTCTCACGATGTCCTTGTCTCGCCGGCCGTGCCATCCTAAATGCACTCCCTCGGGCGCGGCTTGATCTAAGTCAAGGCACCCACGAAACGCGCTGCTCTTTGTTGCCGTCGGCGCAGGCGGCCTGAGCAGGGGCACGAGCCCGCAAATGGACCGGTTCGACAGCGACAAATGAGGGACGTGCACGAACCCGAGGCGGTATGCGTCCGAGTCGCTTGTTCGACCTCGATCCAGGCGCTGTCTGTGCTTCAGAGCGTGGTCAGCGCATGCATGCCATCCGGGCGATCGGCAGCTTGGGACCCGCTTGCCAGTCCCTGCGATGTGACGGCGATCTGTTGACGTACGTCAAGAGAGGCCGATCCTCTGTCGCTAGACTGGTCGCGACTCCGGCAGCGCTCGACCGGACGCGCTATCCTTGCGTCGGCGACCCACGATAGCGGTCATCTACCTTGTGTTGATGACCGCCGCCTGGGCGTTGGTGATCGGCATCTTCCAGACCGTCGTCGCAATCCGGCTGCGCAAGGAGATCGAGGGGGAATGGGTGCTGGTGCTTTGGAGCGTGGCGTCGGTGATCCTTGGCGTGCTGATGCTCATCAGCCCCGGGGCCGATGCACTGGCGATGTTGTAGGTAATCGCCGCCCATGCCATCGTGTTCGGCGTGCGGCCGACCGTTCCTGGCTCCCGACGGACGTCGTGGGCGACCCGGAAGCCGGCCACCGTCTAGCACCCGATCCATCCGCAAGCCATGGCGCGCAGCGCCTCGGCCTCGGAATTCCACGACGGCCGCGCCGAGCGCTTCGTCTGCTCCCGGACGCGAGTCGGCATTGATTCGTATCGCCCATGTGTCGGATCTGCACGTCCTCTCGCGGACCTCAGCCGAGTGGCGCCGCATCATCTTCAACAAACGCCTCACGGGCTTCGTGAATCTCGTTCTGCATCGCGGGCGCGTGCATCGTCGCGACTATCTGCGCACCGTGCTCTCGGCCGCTGCGGCGCAGGCGGATCATCTCGTCGTCACGGGCGACATCACAAACCTCGCGCTCGAGCGCGAGTACGAAGAGGCGCGGGCGCTGCTCGATGAGGCGGCGCTACGGACGGAAGTGACGGTGGTGCCAGGCAATCACGACATCTATCTGCCGTCGACGTCCCGCCACCGGCGGTTCCCCCACTACTTCGAGCGGTTCATCCAGAGCGATCTGCCGCAGCTTGCTCGGGATCTCCCGGCGGGTCGTTTTCCGTGCGTCAAACTGCGCGGGCGCGTGGCGATCATCGCGCTGTCGAGCGGCGTACCGCGGGCGCCTTTCGTCGCCTCCGGTTACGTCGGCCAGACGCAACTCGAGGCACTGAAAATTGTGCTCGCGAGCCCCGAGGTGCAGCGGCGTACGCCGATCGTGCTGATGCATCATCCTCCGGTCGACACACGGCCGCGACTCGTGCAGCTGCGTGATGGGCTGGTGGATGCTACTGCCGTGCGCAGCACGCTCGCGCAACTCACCCGTGGGCTCGTGCTCTTTGGCCACCTTCACGTCCGGGTACGTTGCACGCTGCCCACGCCATCGGGCAAGCTCGATGTGATCGGCGCAAGCGGAGCGGCCCTCGATCATCCCGACGGGTCGGTTCGCGCGGGGTTCAACCTGTACGAGATCGACGACATGGGTAGCCTCGCATTGGTCGCGGCATATGTGATCGATCCTAAGAACGACGGACTGCAGCGGATGACAATCGCCGAAGTCCCGGCATGCGTGTGATCCGCGCGCCCCGGTTTGACCCGGCGAGGCCGGTGCGAAACAATCGCAGAACCCGATGAACCACCAGCGCATCCTCGTGCTCACCGACCTTGGCGTCGCTGCGCACGCGACGTTCGCAGCGATCCGGCGGTTCGCCCCGTCAGCCTTCCAGCTGATCGTCATCGCGCAACAGCGGGCGCACCAGTTCACTTGGTCCACATGGGCGGAACGGCCCGATGGCGACGATGCGGCAGATCGGGCGCTGAACGAGCTGCGCGAGGCAGCCGAGCGGGCGGCGCACGTGGTCGACGTGGCGCTTGTGTCCGATCTGACAGCGGACGCGCTCGCCGACGCCGTCACCGCTTCCGCGATCGACCTTGTGGTCGTCGGCTCGGTGCCGATGCGCACGCTGGGGCTCGTTGCGGAGCTGCGCAAACGCAGTCCGGTGTCAGTGCTGTGTGTTCCATCGCCGCTCGGGGCAGCGGTTCCCGAGGGGGGTAACCGCTTGCTGTGCGTGGGCCTGAGCGCGCGAGAACGCCGGGCGGTCGTCGGGTTCCTCCGGGACCACACGCGGCCGGGAGATCGAGCCGTGCTCCTCTCGTCCAAGCCGCTATCGCCGGAGGATCTGCTGGAGCTGCGCGAAGTATCCGGCATCCCCGCCGGGGTGGATCTCATAGCTGATTCGGGCCAGTCGCTGCTGGAACTGCTCGGCCCGCAGGCCCGGCGCGGACCCGATCTCATCGTGCTCCCGCGGTTCCCGCCCGTCGTCCTCCTCGGGGTCACGCCGGGGCCTCCTCTGCTTATTCTGCCCCCGCTTCGGACGGCGCCACAAGAATGGGAACGAGCGATCGATTTGCCGGACCTAGTCGATGATGGAGCGCAGATTCGAGCGCGTCTGGAGTATGCCGTGAGTGTGGGACGGCGCACGCCCATCGCCGACCAGGAACTTGCGTTCGTGCACGAAGGCAAGGTCGTGGTCCGCGCAACTTCGCGGCGCGGAGAGATCGAGCTGCCCTCCGGCGTCGGGGATTCTCTGGGCGTGTTTCGCGCCTCCGGAAATGAAACGGCGGATCTCCTGCCGCCGACAGAGGTGCGGGTCGCGGTCCTTCATGCCGGCCCGAGGGCGGTCCTGCTGTTTGACTCCGAGATCGAGGAGCACGAGCTGTCGCTGATTCGCGGCGCGACATGGGCCGATCCAGTTGCTGTGCGGCTGCGGTCGATCCGGAGCTTCGCGTGGGTGCGCGCGAAGCTGCGTGCGGCTGGGCTTCCGCCCTACGTTATCGACGCCGGCGCCGTGCTCGGCGAGGGAGAGGGGACTGACGTGCCTGAACTCGTGGACGCGGTGCGACTGGCGCGCGCCGCGACGCGCATGCGGGCCGGTGGATTCCCGGTCACTGCGATCGTCTATCGGGGACCGCATGAGCCGGCGGCGAAGGGTTTCGTCGCCGTACGCCCCGAGCAGCTCGCCGCGCTCGCCGCAC
>Ga0335084_10001036_pt1 | contig 25213 bp, 23 predicted proteins | sample Lox_Sample_44_FD_206721 | JGI IMG/M metagenome (GOLD analysis project Ga0335084, IMG submission 206721) | Soil microbial communities from Loxahatchee National Wildlife Refuge, Florida, United States - Lox_Sample_4.4 | ecosystem: Environmental > Terrestrial > Soil > Wetlands | place: USA... | reverse complement strand
CGGCATGGCTCCCGCAGGCCGACCACATCAGGCACGCGCAAGTTACCAAGAGCAGAGAGCTCGCTCTCCATACTCCTGAACTTTTCCGCATTGTAGCCTTGGCTTCCGGTCCTTTACGCGCGACATCATATGCTTCTCTGGCAAGTTTTACAGTGACGTCAGACTGGTCTCAGCGGTACCCGAGTTTTGAAGACCGAACCAAAACAAACCGGCCCCGCAGATCGGGCCCACCCCGCCAACCGTAAACAGCGAAAGACTTTCCGGACCGAATTCCGGGGCAGGCTCCGGGTATCCTGTCGCCTATTTACCGAATGATAATGGGGTACCCCTCCCCCTTCCCGAAGCAAAATATCTGGAATCAAGGGTTTAGCCTGTACAATCCGGGCAAAATATTCCGGACAAAGGACTTATACGCAAAATATTCCGGAGAAAGGAGTTAGGGACGGGCAGCTTTCAGCTCTCAGCCGTCAGCTCTCAGGCAAAGTCAAGCGCATTGCAGGCGAAGCGAGGGACACGGGCGCACGAACTGCGCTATGTTGTCAATGAGCTATGCAATGTGTAGCGTGATTATCTTGTAGTGGTATGGGGATTGTCAAGGGCGCAGGTCACAAATGTGTTGGCGGCGGGTACGGGCCACTTCTCGAAAACCGCGAGACCCTTCGACTTCGCTCAGGGCAAGCGTGGCGCACCCCCAGTTATTTCGTGTCGGTATTCAAAAGCCCTGAATTGAACTTCGTCGCTGATGTGGCCCGCCCCGCCCCGGCCCGTCCTTCCTTACTTCGTCATAAACTGTGCCACCGCTCTCCACGCTGGAGTGGCGGAGAGGATGAGGCGGAACGGCACGGAGAGTACGAGCGCGGTCGCTCCCCAGCAGTAGGCATTGTGGACGCGGCCCCGCGAAACCCGATCGTAGATCACGACCGCGGCCAGAACGACGAACGTCAGGCCATAGAAAGCCAGCGGGCCGAGGGGAAGGACTCCGGGCAGGCGCGCCATCGCTGCCGTGATGATGCTGAGATAGGCGAGCACCATTAGCCGCTTGTGCGCGTCCTTGTTGCGGCGCTGAAGCAGGGCGGCGCTGACGAATGTCGTGAACATCACCATATCGAAGATGGGAATGGCGAGGAATGCGAGCGGCTCGCCTCCGGGAGGCGCGGCTCCCCGCCGGGCTCCAGTGATGGCCGTGGCCGAGCCGGCCATGACCATGGCGGCAGCGAGAATACCGCCCAGAATTCCCAACTTTCTGTGCACAGCGACGCGGTGCCGGGCAATTAACGCTGTCTGCACAATGAACAGGATGACCCAACTGGTGAAGAGAATGGCATGCGTCCAGATGAGCGGATTAAAGGGAAAGCGGCTGAGGGTGAGCATCGGGCCGCCGCGGAGGAGCTTGAAAAAGTAGGTGGGAGCGAATCCTGCTAGAACGGCAGCCGCCATGACGATGGCAAAGGTGCTGTAAAAAACGCGGTCGTAGGCTCCGGGCTGCGATTGGGAGGCAGGTTTCGAGAGTGTGGTTGTCGCCATATGGGTGTGTGTCGGTGCGGGAGTGTATCACAAGGAGGAAGGTGGAGCGATGCGAGTCAAAGAGCGGTAGTGGGTCAGTTTGAATCCTTCACGGTGTAGCGGTTCGCCATCGTCTGTGGCAGGATGGAGTCATGCCGAAACGCTCAGGCGAAAAGCGTGACTTTATGCAGGTGGCCCGGTCGGTCGTCGAACAAGCTATTGGGGAGCAGATGAACGGTTCCCCCCTCCCGACTCCGCCAGAAGACAATCGAAACCCTCATGCTGTTGGCGGGTGGGCCACATCTGCGCGCTAGCACAGTGCTGGGCCTTTTGAACGCCGACACAAAAGAACTGAGGGTGCGCCACTTCTCGCGGCTTTCGAGAAGTGGCCCGTCCCCGCCGCCAACACACTTGTGACGTAGGTCCTTGACAGCCTCCTCCCTCTAGAAGATAATCACGATTACACTCCATTAGCTCATTGACAACATATGCAGTACGAGGCACGCGTGTCTCTTCCCTCGACGGATAAGGTCTTGGGGTTTTCCTGAGACCTGACACCCGAGACCTTGAGGCGTTCGCGCGGCGTCCGAGCTGCGCGCCGAAATCCCGAGCGGTTTTCGCGAGGGACCTCTCACTAACTCCTTATTCCGGAATATTTTGCCTCTAACCCCTTGCGGCTCAAGATTTTGCCCGGATTGTATGGGCTAAACCCTTGATTCCAGATATTTTGCTTCGGGAAGGGGGAGGGGGGAGGGGGTACCCCGTTACCACTTGGTTAATGGGTAGTCGGCAGTCGGCAAGCAGGTATGGTCTAGGCACTGGGGTTCGGAGGCGTCGGCGGGAGTTGATGTCGGCAACAGGGGCTCTCCGGCGGGGATGTTAGAATAGACAGACTATCCGTTATGCCCTTGAAAACACTGTTCTTGAATCCTCCCTCGTTTGAGAATTTTGACGGAGGCGCGAGTTCGCGCTGGCCGGCTACGCGCGAGATCGAGTCCTACTGGTATCCGGTCTGGCTCGCCTATCCGACGGGCATGCTGGAAGGTGCGCGGCTGCTCGATGCTCCGCCGCATCACGTGACGGCGGAAGAAACGATCCGCATCTGCCGCGACTACGAATTGCTGGTGCTGTTCACCAGCACTCCCGGGTTCCCCGGCGATATCCGCCTGGTCGAGGCGATCAAGGACGCCAATCCGCATTTGAAAATTGCCTTCGTCGGCCCGCACGTCAGCGTGCAGCCGGAAAAGTCGCTGCTCGAGCATAAGGTCATCGACGTCGTCTGCCGCAAGGAGTTCGATTACACCATCTGCGACTACGCCAACGGCAAGCCGCTGGAGGAAATCCTCGGGATTTCCTACCGCAAGAATGGCAGCGTGGTGCACAACCCGGACCGTCCGACGATCGAGAACCTCGACGCGCTGCCGCACGTGACCGATGTGTACAAGCGCGACCTCGATGTGCGGCGGTATAACGTGCCGTTCCTGCTCAATCCGTACGTGGCTCTGTACACGACGCGCGGATGTCCGGCGCAGTGCACCTTCTGTCTATGGCCGCAGACGCTGAGCGGGCATCCGTGGCGCAAGCGGTCGTCGGACGATGTAGCGCGCGAGATGGCGAAGGCCAAGGAATACTGGCCGTACGTGAAAGAGTTCTTCTTCGACGACGACACGTTCAACATCCAGAAGGCGCGGACGATTGAGCTGTGCTCGAAGCTGAAGCCGCTGGGGATTACGTGGTCGTGCACGTCGCGCGTCACGACCGACTACGAGACGCTAAAAGCGCAGAAGGAAGCGGGCTGCCGGCTGCTGATTGTCGGGTACGAGTCGGGCGATCAGCAGATCCTGAAGAACATCAAGAAGGGCGCGACGGTCGAGCGCGCGCGGCAGTTCACGAAAGACTGCCACAAGCTCGGGCTGGTCGTGCACGGCGACTTCATCCTCGGGCTGCCGGGCGAGACGCGCGAGACCATCCAGAACACGATCAAGTTCGCGAAAGAACTGGATGTCGAGACGATTCAGGTGTCGGTCGCGCACGCGTATCCGGGCACGGAGCTGCACGAGTATGCGCTGAAGAACGGATTCATTACGGCGGAGAGCAAGATGGTGGACGACGGCGGCCACCAGATGGTGCAGGTGGAATACCCGGGGCTGCCCGCGTCCGAGGTGATGGAGGCGGTGCATCAGTTCTACGACGAGTACTATTTCCGCCCCAAGGCCGCGTACCGCATTCTCCGCAAAGCGGTATTCGACAACTCCGAGCGCAAGCGCCTGTACAAGGAAGCGCGCGCGTTCCTGAAACTTCGCGCCCAGCGCCATAAGTGGGTGAAGGAGAACCGCAAGGAAGAAGCCCCGGCCGCTGAAGCGGCGAAGGCATAGGAACTCCGGGAGCCGGATCGGTAGTGACCTTCCGAAAATACCTCGTGCTGGCGGGAGTCGCTGCGTTCAGCTCCGCGGGCGATTCCCTTCTCGCGCGCGGGATGAAAGACCTGGGCAATGTTTCCCTGCACAATCTCTCAAGCCTGATTCTGGCGATCCTCGATCCGTGGGTTGCGTCCGGGATCCTGCTGCTGCTGGCGTTCTTTGCCTCCTACATGTCGGCGCTGTCGTGGGCCGATCTCACCTATGTGTTGCCTGCGAGTTCGCTGGGATATGTGCTGGTCGCGCTGGTGGCGCGGTTTGGGTTTCATGAGACGATCACGCCGGCACGCTGGCTGGGCATTGCGCTGATCACGGCGGGCGTGGGATTCGTGGCGGCGGGGCCGTCGCTGACGGCGCGCAAACATGCGCCTGTGGCGGCGTCTGACGTGGTCTCGCCGGAGGCGCAGCCGTGAAAGAGCTCTATACCTGGGCCGCGATCGCGGTGATCGTCGCCGCATCCACGACCGGCGATGTGCTCCTCTCGCACGCCATGAAGAAGGTGGGCGACGTGGGCGAGTTGTGGAAGCGGCATGGCTTGTTGCATGTTGTCGGCCGCATACTCGGGACGCCGACTTTCCCGCTCGGCCTGGTGGCGATGGCAGTGGCGTTCTATAGCCTGCTCTTCGCACTGTCCTGGGGAGACCTGAGCCTGGTGGTCCCGGCCTCGGCATCGCTGACGTTTGTCGCCAACGCGTTTGCGGCGCGTATCTTCCTGCACGAGCGAGTCGGCAAGCGGCGTCTGCTGGCGGCGTTGCTGGTGGCGGGCGGCGTGGCGCTGATGGCGGTCTAGGGTCGGATCTGGCCTAGATAAAGAGATCCAATTCACCGTCCACGATCAAGGCTCGGCGGTCGACGACGAGGGTTGGAGCTGCCTCGCGCTCGACGGGGGGAATCCCAGTCTCTTCCAGGGGTAGCCCCGTGCGGAAAGCAGCGGCACGCCGCTGCACGAAGAACTCCTCATCGGGCGCGCGACGCACCGCCTGCACGGTTTGCGCAATCGCCTGCTGCCGGGCAAGCTCACGGATCAATTCGACCAGCAGATTCTGGCCTCCGGAACTCATCTGGAGGAACTGTATCCCGAGTCCGGCAGGGCCGCGGACGGCTCGCACCTGCCCAAGCGCGCGGAAGGAAGAAGCGTTGACGCGCACCAGGATTTCGGCCAATGCACCGCGTTCCAGCGGCGTATTCATCAGCACGCTGCACCCACCGAGACTGAGATCGCGAATCCTGCCGGGCAGAAGAATGCCGTCCGAGGGCAGACAGATCACCTGCGCCAAGCCGCCACAACTGAAGCGTGGAGTGCGTCGTCGATCCGGTTTCTGAAGGACGAAGTCCTCAAGAGTCCTGGCCGCCATAAATTGGTAGATAGATCGTAAGCAGAAGGCGGCGACTTGAAAATGGCGAAGCAGTCACACGGAAAGAACACCAACGTAACTGAAGGGAATGTCGGGACCGGCCGATAAGGATACGGGGTGGTGTTGCGCGCCGATGTGTTCGGTCAGCGGAAGAATCGCATCAGGCCGCGGCCGGCAAGGTCGGGGACGAGAAAACGAGTGTCGGGAACTTCCGCAACTCGAAGGAGAGCTTCTGCTGCGAGGTAACCACTGCGCACCGCACCTTCCATCGTGGCCGGCCAGCCGGTGGCGACGAAGTCGCCGGCCAGAAACACCCGGGGCCAAGCGGTCTCAGGACGCGGCCGATAAGCGTCGACTCCCGGACATGGCGAATAGGTAGCGTGAACTTCCTTGATCACGGTGGACTTCACGAGCTTCGCTTCGCGAGCGGCCGGGAAGAATTCTGCCAGTTCCCGCACAGCCAGTTCGACGATCTCGCCACGTGACTTTTCCACCAGACTCCTGGAACTGCTCACGACGAGTTCCACGTAGCTGCCATCGCCGTTTTCGCGCGCAGCAATCAGACGCGACTTGTGGAACATCCACTGAATCGTGCGATCCAGCAGGACCGCATGATCGAGGTCGCTGATGGAACGGTCCAACCAGAGATGGATGCCCGTGATCGGAGAGGTCTCGAACCGGTTCAACATTTCTACCAGCGAAGCAGGGGCAGCAGAGTCGGGCAACAGCCGGACAAGAACGTCGAACGGCACAGCCAATACGAGGTAGTCAAACGTCCGCGCCTGGCCGTTGATGAGCACATCGACGCCCGACGGACTCGCGTGGAAGGATTCGACGCCGGAACGGAACTCCACCTCCCCGGCGCGGGAGCAAATTGTGTCGCCGGCGGCGTTGTACAGATCGCTCAGCGGAATGGTCGGAATCCCCATGCGCCCCGCCGCCGCAGACTTCAAGAATGATTCGCGCACGACTTGTGCCGCGTAGGGAACAGAAACGCGATCCAGATCTTCATTGAGTGCACTCACCAGGATCGTCTTCCAGAAGCGCTCGATAGCTTGCGTAGTTTGCCCGTGGCGCTGGAGCCAGGCAAGGAATGTCTCGCCTTGCTCTGCGGGAATTGCGGGAGCGAGCGCAGCCATGGCACGGCCAATCGAGAGCTTGTCCGCGAGGTTCAGACAACGTGCGCGCAGGAATGCGGGCCCCGCGTGAAGTGGCGCCGGCAGAGCTGAGGGCCGAATCTTCGAAGCACGGCCACCCGGCTCGAGGAAGGTCAACTCGTCATACCAGCGGATGTGCTGCTCGGCGCCGGTGCGCCGGTAGAAGTCAATCAAATTCGTGCAGCATCCCAGGAGCACGTGCTGGCAGTTGTCGACGATCTCTCCGGTGCCCGGGTGCTGATAGGAAGAAGCGCGGCCGCCGAGATAGGGGCGGCGCTCGAACAGCGTGACGCGAAATCCTGCGCCGGAGAGGGCGACTCCGGCGGCCAGCCCTGCCAGGCCTCCTCCGGCAATGGCGACGGTGGGAGATTGCGTTGGTGATGGAGTCATCACAACATGCGCTTCACGTATCCCTTGGCGAGGATCGTGAGCTTCTCGCGGAGAGTGAGGCTGACGCGCTCGGCGAACACGTCGTACTGTCGGTCGGCAATGGTCTCAAGCAGGCGATGGTAGATGGTGATGAGCACCCACAGGCCTGGTTGGCTGTCTTCGTTCACCATGGGAACGAGTTCTTCGCCGGCACGGTAGCCTTCGCGGGCGCGGTCCGCCTCGAATGCCAGCAACGGACGAACGCGGTCCAGGACCGGAACGACCAGGTCGTTTGGCGTCAACCCGAACCGGGCCAGATCCTCTTCGGGGAAATAGATGCGGCGCATGGCCACATCTTCTTTCACATCACGAATGATGTTGGTCAGCTGAAATGCCAGCCCGCAGCGCTCCGCCAGTCCCTCGGCGGCAGGATCGCGGTAGCCGAAGATGCGGATGCACACAAGACCTACGACGGAAGCGACGCCGTAGCAATACTGGCGCAGTTCCTCGAAAGTGCGATAGCGGATATTTAGAGGTCCCGCGAATTGCGGCTCATCAGGTTCCTCCACCAGATCTGCAGCCGTTCCGTAGGCCAGCTGGTCGAGCAGGCCGATCGGTATCTGGTAACGGCGCTGGGCGTCCGTCAGGGCAAGCAACAACGCGTCGTCGGTGGGATGGCCAGCAAGCGCGCGGTGCACGGAGTCGAGCCATTCCGCCAGTTTCCGGTGGCGCTCGTAGAAGCTGAGAGTGTTGTCGTCCGTAATGTCGTCGCAACGCCGCATGAAGGCGTACACCGCGCTCAATGCGTTGCGCTTCGGACGGGGAAGCACGGCAAAGCCGTAATAGAAGTTCTTTGCCGCCGAGCGGGCAATGTGGCGGCACACCGAGTAGGCAACGTCAAGTTGTGAAGGCGTCGGCGCGAACTGGATCTGAGCATTTCCCACGGCGGCGCTCATAGCAACTTCCCCAGCGCGGCCCGCGCAACCAGCGCCAGCTTGCGGGATCTTGAGATGACCGGACGGTTGCCGAGCACCGCATAGTCCTGGCGCTCGATCGCGTTCAGTATTTCCATCCCGCCGCGACTGAACAGTTCAAGATCGATCGCCAGTTCCCGATTGACCGTCTTTGCGAGCGGCAGTCCCTGGGCAAACCACTCCCGGGCACGCGCCACTTCGAAGCGCATCATCTCGCGAAAGGCGGGCGTGTTCTGCCCAGCACTGATCTGCTCCTCGCGCACACCGAAGCGGCGCAAGTCCTCGAGCGGCAAATACACCCGGCCCTTGCCGTAATCGACGCTCACATCCTGCCAGAAGTTGGCCAATTGCAGCGCCGTACAGGTGTAGTCGGAAAGCTGGCGCCGTTCGGCATCGCGATAACCGCACAGGTACAGCACCAGATGCCCAACCGGATTCGCAGAATAGCGGCAGTAGCCGAGCAGGTCGGAAAAGGTCTCGTACCGTGTGACGGTCTGGTCCTGGCGAAAAGCGGTGAGCAGGTCGGCAAATTCCTGTCTGGGAATATCGAACTTCCGCACCGTCTCGGCCAGAGCCACGAACACGGGATGGCGCGGGCTGCCTTCGTAGCAGGCGTCCAGCTCGGTTTCCCACTGATCCAGAAGTTGCAGCGAGGCCGTGCTCTCGCCGACTTCGTCGCCAAGATCATCGGAGATGCGGCAGTAGGCATAAACATTGCAGAAATGCTGGCGTAATGCCTTCGGCAGAAACCAGGTGGCAACGGAGAAGTTCTCGTAGTGTGTCGAGGCCAGCCGGCGGCAATACTTGTGCGCATCCGCCTGCGAAGGCGCTACTTCTGGGATAGCGTATTCGGGCGGAAGAGCGGCCCAACCCACCGGGGGTTGTGGAGTCGCGGGTTGGCTAGCCATGGTTGTCATCGAGCAAAGCGTTCCAACAGCAAGAACACAGGGAGTCACGGAGGCTACTCACCGATCTCTTCCCTTCTCCTCAGTGGCCGGGAATGATGGCGGTCTTGATGTCCCCGTTGCGGTTGAGCATGTGACGCAAGACGTCATGCAGACGCGAGAGCGGGGCTTCCCCGGTGATGTAATCGGTACCGCGGACCTTGCGTTCCGTAATCAATCCGAACGCGCGGCGCACCGTTTCCGGCGTGTGGTGGAAAGTCGCCTTCAACGTGATCTCGGAATAGTGCAGCCGATTGGTGTCGAGCTGGACTTTGGTTCCGGCGGCGCATCCTCCAAAGAAGTTGACCGTACCGCCCTTGCGCACCATCTGCACCGCCCATTCCCAGGCTTCCGGGCGGCCGACAGCCTCCACAACGACGTCAGAGCCGCGTTTTTCGGAAGTCAAGCAACGAACGGCGTCTACCGGATCGTCAGACTTGGTGATCTGCACGACTTCCTGTGCGCCCTTGCGCCGGGCAAGTGCAACCTGGGAATCCCGTTTCACCACGGCAATGACGTTGCAGCCGATCGCTTTCGCGACCTGCACGAACATCAGGCCGATGGGCCCGCCACCGATAACCGTGACCGTGTCTCCGATCTCCACTCCGGTCTCGTGCAAGCCGCGCAAAACGCAGGCCAAGGGCTCGGTCATGGCGGCGTCTTCGAAGCTCACCTGCGAGGGCACCACCAGCATGTTGGTTTCGACAATGCGGCGAGGAATCCGGATGTATTCGGCATAAGCGCCGTTGTTGAAAAGCAGGTCTTCGCAGAGATTGCCCTGATGCTTGGAGCAGTAGAAGCACATACCGCAAGGGGCGGAGTTCAAGGCGACGACCCGCATGCCCTTCTTGAAGCCGCGAACCCCGGGACCAACTTCCTCGATCGTGCCGGCCAGTTCATGGCCAAACAAGGCGGGCGGCACGATCATTCGCGCGTGATAGCCGCGCTGGTAGACCTTCAAGTCGGTGCCGCAGGTGAGGGCCACCTGAACCTTGACGAGCACTTCGCCCTCGCCGACTCGCGGGATCGGCACCTTTTCGATCTTGATGTCTTCCTTGCCGTAAAGAACGGCGGCGGTCATTTTGCCATTCACAGTGAACGTCCTTCCCACGCGCTACCCGGTTGGATGACGATTTTCATCGAGTCTGGTTGAGGATGGGCAGCCAGCTTGAGCGCCTCAACGCTGTCGTGCAGCGGAAAGCGATGACTGATCAGCTGTTCCAGGTCCATTTCGCGGTTCATGACAAACTGTACGGACTGGTCCTGGAGTTCGACGGAAGCGCTGTAGGAGCCGAGCAGCGTCTTCTCGTCTACGCAGACCGCCGCCGGATCGATGGTCACTTCCCCACGCGTGGTCTGGGCGAACAACAATACACGCCCTCCCGGACGCGTGGCGTCCATCGCAGGCCGGATCAGGGCGCTGCCGGCGACCGCCAGAATCACGGCGTCCGCCCCGCGGCCCTCGGTCATGTCACAAATCGTGGCTACCGTGTCCGCCCGCGATGCGTCGATTGTCAGGTCCAAACCGAATCTTCTCGATATTGTAAGCCTCGCCGGATACAAATCGGAAGTAATCACGCGAGCGCCCGCCCGTCGGGCCAGCACCGCTAGGATCAGCCCGATCGGACCCTGTCCGATGACCAGCGCCGTCTCTCCCCGGTCCAGGCGCAGGTTCTCGATTCCCTTCAGGCAGGTGTTGACCGGCTCGACAAAGCACGCCTGCTCAAAACTGACGCCGTCAGGGATCAGAACCGCGCCTCGCTCCACGATCCAGTCCATGACGCGAACGTACTCGGCGAACCCGCCGCCGGAAGGTTCAAAGCCTGCCGTGCATCCAACCTTCTTGTAGGTCTCACACTGCGCAAACGTCTTCGTGCGGCAGTAAAAGCATTCGCGGCAAGGGATGTGATGGAACACCACGACGCGGTCGCCGACGCTGAACTTGCGCACGCCTTCTCCGACACGCGCCACCACGCCGGAGGTTTCGTGCCCGAAGATACGCGGGGCCGAATGCGAACCCGTGGAAATCTTCTTCAGGTCCGTTCCGCAAATACCGCAGGTGTGGACGCGCACCAGCATCTCACCGGCCCCGATCTCGGGCACCGGCACTTCTTCCAGGCGCACATCGTTCTGGCCGCGATAAACGGCTGCCTTCATTACGGAGGGAATCACCGGCCCTTCCGCTACCGCTGCTGACGTGGATTCAACTTTGCTCTGACTCATGATTCGTTTACGGTTTCGTATTCGTGAATTGGACGGTCAGGTCCATCTCGCGCAGATACACCTTCTCGGCGCTCAGCTTTCGCGCTTCTTTCACCTGAACGACGCAATAGAACTGCTCCACTTTGAAAACCCGCGCTGTCTTGAGCGCGATCTTGGCATAGGGACGAGCATCAAGCCACCATACCTGTGTCATGTCGCGCATCGGGTCCGGAGAAGTCGGCAGTACGCTGTCGTAGATCTTGTGATGCAGGTCGGCCAGCCTCACGAACCAGCCGACGACCCTGGTATCGCCGCGGGGAATGTCGGGAACAAAACGTAAGACGTAGCGCGCCTTTTCCGTCGCGTCCAGGACCTTGAATTCTTGCGCATGTTGCTCGGAAGCCAGGGTAATATTGAACGTCTGTTCTTTCACATGGGTCGCGCCCTTCTTGAAGGACTCGGAATAGACCTTCTGCGAATCGTCTGCCAGAGCCGGCAGGACCATCGCGGTCAGTAAGGCAATCCAGAACCAGCGATCCACATTCCTCCTAGTCGCGCGCCGCAATCGGCTCCGCGACGACCCGATTCATGTACATTTCCAACGCACTGCACAACGCCCCGCTGGCCCGCGAACTGTTCCTCGCTAGAAGAATCGTCGCTCCCCAAACCCACGGGCGGAACACAACATGGAGCGCGAATCGGGCTGAGCGAAACGTTCCGTCGGCACCGATGAACTTGTCCAACGCCGGCAAGCTCTGACACGCTTCATCCGAAACAACCTTCAGAGCGGCGAAGCTGGCACGGCAGATTTCCGCGCCTTGTGCCACGGCCGCCGCCTCCATGTCGACGATGGCCGCTCCGTAGGAGTCGCGCAGCTTGCGTTTCTGATCGAGCCCGGCGACAGCCGCAAAGCTCACCAGCGTTCCCTGCCCGCTTCCCGTGTCCCATCGAGCGCCATCTGCGGCATTGATCACAATTCGCGGTTCGATGATCTCTCCGACGCGCAGCGCCGGATCAAGTGCGCCCGCGAAACCCACTGACAAGACACGATCTGGCTCTGTTCGGCGGATGATCGCCTCGGTTGCGCGGCGTGCCGGCGTCTGACCGATCCCGCTGCAGATCAGCGCAGCTTCTTCCTTTTCAAAGAGCTTGTACTCACGTCCGTCGTGCTCAATCCAACGCGTTCGCCAGCTTCCGATCAGTGGCGCCACTTCGCGCTCCATGGCAGCAACGATGGCGAGTCTAGGCATAACCGTTGGCGCGGAACCACTCCACCGACCGCCGCAGCGCTCCCTCGACGGGAACTACTTTCCAGCCGAGTTCCCGCTCGGCCTTGCCGGAGCTGACAAACATCTTCTTGCGGCCCATCCGGACCGCATCGATCGTGGCCCGGGGTTCCTTTCTCAAAATGCGGCCCGTGACCATCTCATCGATGACTCCGGTCGCGAGCGCGAAGACATAGGGCAATTTCACTTTCGGCGATGGCAGGCCGGTAATCGCGGACAGCCGGTCGAGAATCTGCTTCAGCGTCAGGTTCTCGCCGCCGAGAATGTAACGTTCGCCCGCTCGCCCTTTCTCCAGAGCCTGGATATGCCCGCGGGCACATTCGGTTGCGTCGACCAGGTTTAATCCCGTGTCCACGTAGGCGGGGAACTTCCGCTTCAGGAAGTCGACGACAATTCGTCCCGTCGGGGTCGGCTTCACATCGCGCTCGCCGATCGGAGTGGTGGGATTGACTACCACGACGTCAACGCCGGACCGCGCCGCGGCAAACGCCACTTGCTCGGCCATGAACTTCGAACGCTTGTAGTGTCCGATCATGTCGGCCAAAGACACTGGACTGTTTTCGTCCGCCAGAGTGCCATTGGAACCGAATCCCATGGTCGCGACACTCGACGTGTACACGATCCGCCGCACTCCTTGCCTGCGCGCAGCTTCCAACAAGGCGCGCGTCCCATCGACGTTGGCGCGGTACATCTGCTCCGGATCGCGCACCCACAACCGGTAGTCCGCGGCCACATGGAACAGCGCGTCACATCCGGCCAGCGCTTTCTCGATAGAAGTCAAATCGCGCAAATCGCCTTCGACCCGCTCGGCGTTCAGATCGGCGACGTTGCGCAGGTCGCTGTTCCTGCGAACCAGCAACCGGAGGCACGCTCCCTGTTCCACCAGGACACGTGCGACATGACTGCCAAGAAATCCCGTAGCGCCAGTGACGAAGACCAGCATTTAGCTCTTAGCCATCAGCTCTCCGCAAAAACAGAGAGTGCGTGAGTTAATGGCTAAAGGCTAATTGCCGCTCTTCATCACCTTCGCATACGTCGTCAGCGCGATCAGCGGGAAGTACTGACGATACAGGTGATACATGAGATAAAACACCCGCGGAAAGCCGGTTCCGGTAAACCAAGGCTCATCCCAGGAGCCGTCCTTCTTCTGCGTGCGCAACAGGTATGCGATGCCGCGGGCCACGGAATCGCTGCGCGTATCGCCGGCCGCCAGCAGGCCCATGATCGCCCACGCGGTCTGCGACGCAGTGCTGGCGCCAGTTCCCTTCAGGTTCGGATCGTCGTACGAGCCGACGGTCTCGCCCCAGCCCCCATCGGAGTTCTGCACCATCCGCAGCCATTCCGCCGCCTGCTGAATCATCGGGTCGTGGTTGTCGATCGCCATCGCTTCAAGCCCACGCAGCACAAGGGCCGTGCCGTAGATATAGTTGACTCCCCAGCGTCCGAACCAACTGCCGTCCGGCTCCTGCTCGTTACGGATGAACTTCAACGCGCGCTGCACGGCGGGATGATGCTGGTCGTAGCCGTAAGTCGCCAGGCACTCAAGAATGCGGCCGGTGATGTCGACGGTCGCCGGGTCGAGCATGGCATTGTGGTCGGCAAAAGGCACGTACTGGAACACCATGCGGTCGTTGTCTTTGTCGAAAGAGGCCCAACCGCCATTCTTGCATTGCATCGACAGGATCCAATCGATGGCGCGCTGCACCGATTCGCGCTGGTATCGGCCGTTGGGATGCTCGACACGGCTCAACGCGAGACAAACCATGGCGCTGTCGTCCACGTCGGGATAGAACTCGTTGTTGAACTCGAAATACCAGCCGCCAGGCTGCCCCTTGCGGTTCTTGATCTTCCAGTCGCCAACGGTCCGCACCTGCTTCTGCAGGATCCAATCCGCGCACTTGACCAGGCGAGGGTCATTGGCGGGGACTCCGGCTTCGCCGAGAGCGAACAGGGCGTAGGCGGTGTCCCAAACCGGGGACATGCACGGCTGCATACGGAATGTGTCTTCTTCTTCGATGCCGAGCTTTTCGAATTCGTCGAGCGCGCGGATCACCTGCGGATCGTCGACCGAGTATCCGAGGCAGCGCAGAGCAATAATTGAGTTCATGATCGACGGGTAGATAGCGCCCAGCCCGTCGCTCATCTCGAGACGCTCCAGCATCCACCTTTCGGCTTTGCGCAACGCGACCGCGCGCAACGGACGGATGTGAACGCGCTCCGCCCAGTGCGTTATCCGGTCGAGCACGAGAAAGAAGTTGCGCCAGGAAATAAGTTTCCTGTCCCAGTGCAGGTGCATGCGCGACTTGTCGCGCCCGCCGACAAAGAGTTCCTCGACGCCCATGTCTTCGGGAATCTTCTTGAACGGTTTCTTGGCGTAGCAAATGGACAGCGGAACCAAAATGGCGCGCGACCACGAGGAAATTTCGTAGATGTTGAACCAGAACCAGTTCGGGAAGAGCACGATCTCCGGCGGAATTGCCGGCACCGCGTCGTAATCGTACTGCCCGAAGAAACAGAGATAGATCTTGGTGAAGGTGTTGACTTCGGTCACACCTCCCAGTTCAAGAATCTTTTTGCGCGCCTTGTCAAGCGACGGATGATCGCCCTTGAACCCGGCCAGCTTCAGGCCGAAATAGGCCTTCACGGAGGCGGAAATATTCGACGGCCCGCCGGCATAAATACCCCATCCGCCATCCTCGTTCTGATGATTGAGAATGTAACGGGCAGCTTTGGCGAAACGCTCGGGCGTGCCTGTGCCGAACAAGGTGTGCAGCAGGATGTAGTCCGATTCGAGCGTGGTGTCGGCTTCCAGTTCACCGCACCAGTAGCTTTCCTCGCGCTGCTGGGAGAAGAGAAACTTGCGGGCTGCGTCAATCCCGACTGCGACCCGGCTAGCCAGGTCGTCGATCTTGCCGAATCGCATCTGCGGCGCCGAGGCCGAACTGGAGGGGGAGTAATCGTCCATATGACTCCTAGGACTCCACCGCCGCGGCGGCCGGCGCAGCGGCAATCGCTTCCACGATCTCCGGAGGCAATCCGAAACGCACGTTCTCCGGCATCACTTCGAGTTCCTGCACGTTGGTGAACCCTTGGCTCGCCAGATATTTCATCACTTCGTCCACCAAGTGCTCCGGAGCAGAAGCTCCCGCCGTCAGGGCCAGCGTCTTCACGCCGCCGAGCCACTCCGGCCTTATATCACGGTAATTGTCAATTAGATGCGCTTCGGTGCGCAGACTGCGCGCGACTTCAACCAGGCGTTTCGAATTGGAACTGTTGTCGGAACCCACAACCAGCAGCAAATCAGCATCTGAAGCCACGTGCTTGACCGCAACCTGCCGGTTTTCTGTCGCATAGCAGATATCTTGTGCCGCCGGCCCCTTGATGTTGGGAAACTTCTTGCGCAAGGCGGCGATGATGTCACGGGTCTCATCCAAGCTCAGCGTCGTCTGGGTGAGATAGGCCACGCGGTTCGGGTCAGGGACCGTCACGGCGTCAACTTCTTCCGGCGAGCCCACAACCTGAGTTACGGCGGGCGCTTCACCAAGAGTTCCAATCACCTCGTCGTGGTCCCGATGGCCGATGAGAATCAGGGAATAGCCCTCGCGCGCGAACTTTACCGCCTCAACGTGGACTTTCGTGACCAGAGGGCAGGTAGCATCCACCACACGGAGCTTGCGCAGCTTGCTCTTCTCGCGCACTTCAGGAGAGACCCCGTGGGCGCTGTAGATTACCCGCTCTCCTTCAGGGACCTCGCTGACGCTGTCAACGAAGATGGCGCCTTTCCGCTGCAAATCCTCCACCACAAAACGGTTGTGGACGATCTCCTTGCGGACGTAGATGGGCGGGCCGAACGCCTCGAGGGCGATGCGGACGATATCGATGGCTCGGACGACGCCGGCACAAAACCCACGCGGTTTCAGTAGCAATAGCGTCTTGCTGTCGGACAATGCGGTTCCCCCACCTCTCTAGGGTACACGGTTCCCTGGGACGGTTGCTTCTAGGGTATCGGAAATGGCATCACGGGTCAACGTAAGGTGCTGAAAGGGCGGGGATTACACCAATCGAAGCGGGCCCGGCGGAAGTGCTTCGCTTCTACCCGTTTGCCTTGATCATCTGCTCGGCGTGCTTCCTCGACGTCTCGGTGAGCTTGGCGCCGGAAAGCATACGGGCCACTTCTTCAGTTCTCTCTTCGCCGGTAACGGCGCGAACCGTGGTTCTGGTTCGTCCTGAGCTTTCTCGCTTTTCGATCAGGTAATGATGGTCAGCAAAGGTTGCAATCTGCGGGAGGTGGGTTACACACAGCACCTGATTGCCCTTGGACAGAGCTTTGAGTCTCTTTCCCACGGCTTCCGCTGCCCTGCCGCCAATCCCGGTGTCGATCTCGTCGAAGACCAGGGTTCGCTGGGCCGCCGCCGACTTCTTCCTGCCTGAGGGGTTCATTCCCGCCTCGACGCTGGCCTTCAAGGCCAGCATGACGCGCGAAAGTTCCCCGCCCGAGGCAATCTGCTCCAGAGGGCGCATGCTTTCTCCGGCGTTGGCGGCAATGCGATAGCTCACCTGGTTGATTCCCGTCGAGGTCCAGTGCCCTTCGCCATCATTCTCTTCCACGGCAATGCGAAAACTGGCGCGCATGGCCAGATCGTTGATCTCGGCCTCGACAAGCTTCTCCAACTTGCGTGCTGCATCAGTCCGCTTCCGCGATACCGCCTTCGCCGCCGTTGTGTATTCGCCGGCGGCGAGTGCCAGCTTGGCCCGCAACTCGCGCAGCACCTCGTCCTTGTTTTCCATCTCGGCGAGCTTGCGACGGACATCCTCTCCAAATGCGATCACCTCGGCCAATGAAGGGGCATACTTGCGCTTCAGGCGGTCGAGCAGCGCCAACCGTTCCTCAAGTTCAGCGAGACGCTCGGGAGAGGCCTGAATCCCTCCAGCGTAGTCGCGCAATGTCGCTCCCACATCTTCCACCCCGATCCGCGCGGATTCGAGTGCGGCCAGCGCATCCTGAAACCGGGGTTCGTACCGGACCAGCTCTTCTACGTGCTTTTGCGCCGCGCGCAGACTTGAAGAAGTCGAGGCATTCCCTTCGTAGAGAAGATCGAAAGCGTTCATGGCTGCTCCATAGATCTTCTCGGCGTTGGCCAGCACTCGCTTTTCTGTCTCCAGGCGCTCGTCTTCTCCCTGCTGCAGATGAGCCTCTTCGATTTCGCGGCTCTGAAACGTCCACAGGTCAAGCAGACGTGCGCGATCCTGCTCGTCCCGTTCAAGTTCGGCGATGCGTTTCACAATCTCTTTCCATCGGGCAAATGCCGCGACTACGGGAAGCAAGTCGATGCCTGCATAGAGATCGATCAACTCCTGCCGCGCGACCGCGTCGAAATACACGATCGACTCGTTCTGCGCGTGAATCACAGCCAGATGCGGCGCAATTTGTTTAAGGACGGCCACGGTAGCAGGTTGATTATTGACAAATACCCGCCCCTTGCCTCCGGGTGCGATCTCCCGGCGCAGGATGAGCGACGCATCTTCCGCGTCCAGACCGTTGCTCTCGAGAACCCTCTCGATCGCGGCGAGAGCAGTTCCTTCGTTCTCGAACACCGCAGAGACGACGGCACGCTCAGCACCGGTTCGGATCACATCAGAAGTAGCTTTGTCGCCCAGCAGCAGGCCGAGCGCGTCGATGAGGATCGACTTCCCCGCTCCGGTCTCGCCGGTAAGCAGGTTCAACCCACCGGCGAACTCCACCACGACGTTGTCGATGACGGCGTAATTCTCGAGTCGGAGTTCGGCTAACACAGAAGTTTTAAGACCTGCAGCGCAGTCGGAATCAGGCGCAGCATAGCACACCGTCGTAGCGACTCCGAAGCGTATTCCGCCACGCACACAAGGGCAACTTTGCCCTTGTAATTTTGCCGGCGCTTCTGCCCCTTCTCGACAATCGCAGTGATGATTCCCTCCCCCCGCAAGACGGTATTGTTCTCTCTCTTTGCGCTTCTGGCGCCGCTTTCGGCCGCCTGGGCACAGCACTTGGATTGTGACCCATGCAACGATCACTACGGACGAGTCGAAATCGGTACTTCGATCCGCCGTTACCTGGTCCTGAAGAACACAGGTTCGCGGGCGTTGCGCATCAAGAGCAAATCGGTTACCGGCGCTGCCTTTACGTTGGGTGATTTCGCCGTCCCCGTGACTGTCGCCGCCGGAAGCAGCATCAAGTTGCCCGTCATTTTTTCGCCGGTTGCGTTGGGGAAGAACTACGGGAACGTCACCATCAACAGCAGCGCTCAAAATCGCCAGCTGCGGATCGATGTCCACGGCGTTGGAGTCAACGCCACGAGCCCGCACCTGTCTGTTTCGCCGGCGTCGCTCGATTTCGGCACGGTCACAGTCGGATCGAGCGCGAAGCTGCCTCTGACCCTTTCGGCGACGAATGCACCGGTGACGATTTCTGGGGCGCGGTCGGATAGCTGGGAATTCGCGCTATCCGGGTTAACTGTTCCGCTGACCATCGCCAGCGGGAGAAGCGTCCAGATCAACGTGAAGTTCGCTCCGACGGCTGGCGGCGCAGCAACCGGCAAACTCACCTTCCTCAGCAACGCCGACAACTCACCCACTCTGGAGTCGCTCGCCGGGCAAGGGCAAGCAGCCGGATCCCATCGCACCGACTTGTCCTGGAATGCGAGCGGAGACCCCGTGATTGGCTACAACGTTTATCGGGGCGGCAAACATGGTGGACCGTACTCTCAGATCAATTCTGCCTTGGATTCTTCAGCCAGCTATAGCGACTCCAGCGTGAGCGCGGGCGCCACATACTATTACGTGGTCACGTCGGTCAGTGCCGACGATCTGGAAAGTACGTACTCGAACGAGGTCAAAGTTCTAATTCCGAGCCCGTGACGCAGACTCACGCCTGTCGACCTCCGTTCCTCGTGGCCGGGCGTCAGGACACGCGCCGATTTCCGAAAATGTCCGGAACAATTCGGATCGCGCGGGCCTGACCCCGGCCAGCGATCATTCCACTCCTGACCGACCCAATACCCTCAACAGGCCCTCGCCGTCGCTGTTCTATAATCGCGCTTAAGGACTTCCCAACTCATGCACTTTTCTTCGGTCCTACTATTGTTTGTCGGGGGCGAAATCGTCGATCTCGTCATGCAGACCGGCGCTGTCGCCAAAACTGTGCTTTTGATCCTGCTCGCCTTCAGCGTTGTCTCCTGGGCGGTGATTCTCTCCAAGTGGCGGCTGATCAGCCGGGCGCGGGAACAGAGTGGCCGCTTCGTGCGGTCGTTCCGCAAGGCGCAACGCATGCAGGACGTCGCGTCGGTCGCGAATCAGTTCCGTCCCAGTCCGCTGGTTGGCGTCTTTGAAGGCGCGGTAGAAGAGTTCAAGCGCCAGATGGGAATGACCGGCGGCATCAACAACCTGACAGCGATTCAGCGATCGATGCAGATCGCGTCTTCGGAAGAAATCACGCGCCTGGAGCGCAATGTTCCCTGGTTGGCGATTACGGGAGCCGTCACGCCGTTCGTCGGGCTGTTCGGAACGGTGTGGGGCATCATCGATGCCTTTCACGGACTGGGCACGGCAGGCGCCGCGACGTTGCGTGCCGTGGCGCCCGGAATTTCTGAAGCGCTGGTCACGACCGCAGCGGGTCTGGCGGCCGCGATTCCAGCTGTCATCGCCTACAACCTGATCAATGGATCGATCCGGGAACTCGCGGCGCGCAACGACGACTTCACGCTGGAAATGCTCAACCTGGTGGAGCGCCAGACCGCGCTGCCGGTGGAGGCACGCCGCTGATGGCTTTTACGAATGCCAACGGACGCACGCAGACCGCTCTTGCCGACATTAACGTCACGCCCCTCGTCGACGTCGTCCTCGTGCTGTTGATCATCTTCATGGTCACCGCGCCGGTGCTGCAATCAGGCATTGAAGTAAACGTCCCCCACACGCGCACGGTAAAGGAAATCACCGAGGAGCGCCTGGTCATCAGTATCGACAAGTCGCAGAAGGTATATCTGGGCAACGACCCGATCAACATCAACCAGATCGGGCGGGCTTTGAAACAGCGCATCCGTGATCCGCAACACCAGTCGATTTATTTGCGCTCCGATGAAGACGTGCCGTTCGGCGCTTTCGCAACGGTGATGGACGCGATCAAGGCTGCAGGGATCAGCAACGTAAGCATCGTGACGCAACCCATCGATTCCCATGGCGGCAAACGCTGACATTTACGCCGAGCACAGTCAACTGACCAGGCCGTTGGCGTGGTCCGCCGGGTTGCATATCGGTTTCACCGTGTTCGTCGTGCTCTACACGATGTTCGTCCACGGATTCCACCGTGAAGGATGGGGTGGCGGAGGCGGAGGCGACGCGATGGGAGCCACGCTCGTGAACTCGGTCCCATTGCCTGCCAGCGAAGTGCAGACCAACAGCGTGCTGGCTACGGAATCGAAGGGACTTTCCAAATCGCAACCGAAAGTGCAGGAGCAGGAACCCGAGGCAGTTGCCCTCCCCGACAAGAACACGAAGACAAAGCCAAAGCCGAATACCAGCGCCACGAAGCGCAAGCCGGAACCGGAGCCAGAAGAAACAAATCAGATTCCATACGGCGAGGGTGGACCGGCCAGCGGCCCATACAGCATGTTCAGTGCAGGCGGGGCGAAAGGCGGGTTTGGGTTTACGGGCGGGGGCGGCGATTTCGGCAATCGCTACTCCTGGTACGTGAAGGTCGTACAGCAGAAGGTCTCGGAAAACTGGCTGAAGTATGAAGTGGATCCCAGTATCAGTTCGGCGAACCGCGTTTACGTGACTTTCGACATCTCTCGCGAGGGCTCTCCCAGGAACGTTCAGATTGAGCAATCCAGCGGTGTACCGTCGCTGGATATATCGGCGGTACGGGCCATCCAGCGCATTGATACTTTTGGTCCGTTGCCGCCCGACTACTCGGGAAGTAAGGTGTCGGTGGAGTTTTGGTTCGACTACAAGAAATAGGGCAATCGTCGGAGGCCAGCGAACGCGCCTCGGGCGCCGATCGTGGGCACGATGAAATGCCGATCAGGAGCAAACAATTGAGCAACTTTCTTAACCGGCCAGGTCATCCTAGTCAGAAGAACCGATCTGAATCCCAAAGCTGGGAGGCTCTCGCGCGCCACGGCAGAACATCCCGGCTGGGCCGCCAAATTTCTGCGTTCATTTTCGTGTTGTTGTTCCTGGCGGCTACGGCCTGGTCTCAGGACTGGATTCGCACCGGCACCGGCCTCGGCGTCGAGCGAGTACGGCTCGCCGCATCCGACTTCAAACCCGCCACACAAGATCCTAAGAACGCCGACCTGCTGAAGACGTTCAACGACACTCTCTGGAATGATCTCGACAACGCCGGCATCTTCGATCTGGTGTCGAAGAGCTTCTACCCCGAGCAGGTTCCGGGCCAGCCGACGGAAGTCAATTTCTCCGCGTGGAATGTGCCACCGCCCAACGCGTCGATGCTGGCGTTCGGCAATCTCGGGGTGACCGCCGACAAGGTCCAGGTGCAGGGCTGGCTGTACGACGTCAAGAACATAGCGTCGCCGCAGGTGCTCGGGAAGCAGTACAACGATGTAGCGACTGCGGATGCTGTTCGCACAGTTGCGCACAAATTCGCCAACGAAATCATCTTTCGCCTGGGCGGCGGCATTCCGGGCATCGCCGAAAGCAAGATCTACTTCGTCAGCGACCGCAGCGGCCACAAAGAAATCTGGATGATGGACTACGACGGCAGCAACCAGCACCAGGTCACTCATCTCGGTGCCATTTCACTTTCACCGCGCATATCGCCGGATGGCTCACGGCTGGCGTTCAGCTCTGCCGGGAAAGGCGGCTGGGAGATTCTGATGCACTCATTCGATCTCAACCGCATCGTCTCTTTCCCGCGTTTCGGAGGCATGAATATTTCGCCGTCGTGGTCGCCCGACGGCACGAAGCTGGCGCTGTCTTCTTCGCGAAACGGGTATCCGAACATCTTCGTGGTCGACGCTTCCGGAGGAAACCTGCGCCGCATCACGTCGGGCCAGGGTCCGGACGTTTCGCCGACCTGGAACCGCAAGACGGGACAGCAGATTGCCTTCGTAAGCGGGCGCACCGGCCTGCCGCAGATCTACACGATGGAAGCCGACGGCACCAACGTGCAGCGGCTCACCGATCAGGGCTACGCGGTATCGCCGAACTGGTCGCCGAACGGGCAGTTCCTGACCTTTTCCTGGCGCCGCAATTATGGACCGGGCGAGCCGGGAGCCTACGATATCTATCTGATGGATATCGCCAGCAAGCAGTGGGTGCAGCTGACACACGATGCGAGGACAAATGACTATCCCTGCTGGTCGCCGGATGGACGGCACATCGTCTTTCAGTCGCACCGCGAAGGTACCGACCAGATTTATAGCATGCTGGCGGACGGCACGAATGTGAAGCAGTTGACGTTCGGCGGCAACAACACATTGCCGAACTGGAGTTGGAAGTAAGCCGGGTTGCCGAGGTGTCGAGATACGGCTTGCCGCGTCTCCGGAAGTAACCTCGCTGGGATGACAACCAGGGAACCCGGACGCAGCGCAATCGTTGCGCACCGCGAAATCGGGCGCATAGAATCTCAAATGAGGTGAACCCCGCGATGAAAAGATGGCTAACCCTGATCTTCATACTGAGCGCGATTCTTTTTTTGGGTGCTTGCAAGAAGAAAGTCGCTCCGCCGCCCCCACCACCGCCGCCACCGCCGCCGGCTCCGACCGCGTCCCTGTCGGCCAATCCAAACACGATCGACAAGGGACAGTCGACGACTCTGACCTGGCAAACCACCAACGCCACCGACGTCAGCATTGACGGGATCGGTGCCGTCGAAGCGAATGGCTCCAGGTCGATGACGCCGGCTGATTCGACCACCTATCACCTGGTCGCGAAGGGCGCTGGCGGAACCCAGGATGCCACGGCACGCGTGACGGTGAATGCTCCACCGCCACCGCCTCCGCCGCCACCGCCGTCCTTGACCGAAGAACAGCTCTTCGCGCAGAGCGTGAAGGACATCTATTTCGACTACGACAAGTACGACATACGCGCAGATCAGCAGGGACCGTTGCAGGCCAACATCCAGTTCCTGCAGCAGCATCCCAATGTTCGCTTCACAGTGGAAGGCCACTGCGACGAACGCGGCTCGACGGAATACAACCTGGCTCTGGGCACGAACCGCGCGGACTCGGTGAAGAATGCGCTGATCCAGGGAGGCATCTCGGCCGATCGCATCAACACGATCAGCTACGGGAAAGAGAAACCGTTCTGCACCGAGTCGAACGAGTCCTGCTGGCAGCAGAACCGGGTGGGACACTTCGTGTACGGAAAGTAGCGGCCAAGTCAAAAGTAAGAAGGCAAATTGCAGAAGTGAATCCGTTGCGGTCGGGACGGGTTTACTTCTGCCTTTTCACCTCTGCCTTTTGACTTCTCGTTTATTCCTTTGGCTACAGCGCTCTGGACACTCATCACCGTTTTGTCATCCAATAGATCAACTATGAAATCGAATCGCTTTTACCCCGTTTTAGCCTTGTTCCTCACCCTGTGGATTGCCGTCGTTCCGGCTTACGGCGCCAGCAAAGAGATCATCCAGCTGCAGACGCAGGTCCAGCAGTTGCAAGAGCAGATGACAGCGATGAAGACCTCGTTCGACGAGCGCATGGGCGTGATGACCCACCTGGTCGAACAGAACACCGACGTCGCCAACAAGCTGAACACGTCGATCAAGGACCTGCAGACCGCGATCAACAAATCGCAGCAGGACCGCGCCGGGCAGGTCGATCAGATCTCCGGGCAGATCCAGGCGCTGAACGACACGATGGACGAAATCAAAGTCCGGCTGGCCAAGCTGAGCAAGCAGTTGGAGGATCTGCAGTCGGCACAGCAATCTCTCGCCGCGCAGCAGGCCCAGGCCCAGCAGAAGGCCCAGGAAATGGCCTCGGCTCCTCCGCCCGACGTGCTCTACAACAATGCCCTGCGCGACTACAACGGCGGCAAGCCCGACCTGGCGACCCAGGAATTCAACGACTACGTGAAGTTCTACCCCAACACTGACCTCGCCGGAAACGCCTACTTCTACCTGGCCGAGTTGCAGTACAAGGGCGGCAATTTTCAGAAGGCGGTCGAAGAATACGATCTCGTGCTGCAAAACTTCCCCAGCGGCAACAAGGCTGCAGCCGCGCAGCTCAAGAAAGGCTTCGCGTTGCTCGAACTCGGGAAGGAAGACGACGGCGTGCAGGAATTGAAGCACGTCATCCAGCGGTATCCAAAGACCAACGAAGCGACACAAGCGAGAGATAGATTGCGGAAGGTCGGGGCTGCGCCGCGGAGTCGTTGATCGGGCGAGGCTGGATGGGAAAGTTGAAGAGTCTACTGAGAAAGCACTAGGTTCCCGCAGAGTACGACCACCGGGGCTAAAGCTCTCAACTCCACCCTTACGCGGTCCTGAAGGGCCGCTCTTCCACGGTTGCGCCAGCGCTCCCGCATCTTCCCCCGGCTAGCCTGCCGGAGCGGCTTCGGCGAACTGGGGAATGGGCGGTTTCCTTGGCAACCTGCGCCAAGGCAGCGTACAGTTCTGCTGGTCACTCCGGTGAGGGCTTATGAGAACTCTTCTAGTCGCCTTTGTGTCGATCACTGCGATCTTGTGTGCCACCACGTGCTGGAATCCTTCTCCGGCAACGAACCAGGCTTCGAACTCTGTGTCATCCCCTGCCACCGACGGCAACAGCCGCAAATGGTGGAAAGAAGCTGTCGTCTACCAGATCTATCCACGGTCGTTTAAGGACTCGAACGGCGACGGAGTTGGCGACCTCAAGGGAATCATCTCCGAACTCGACTATCTGAAGAGCCTGGGCGTGGATGTCATCTGGCTGAACCCGATTTTCGGCTCGCCCAACGACGACAACGGCTACGACATCAGCGACTACCGCGGCATCATGAAAGAGTTCGGCACGATGCAGGACTTCGACGAACT
>Ga0335084_10001035_pt1 | contig 25240 bp, 20 predicted proteins | sample Lox_Sample_44_FD_206721 | JGI IMG/M metagenome (GOLD analysis project Ga0335084, IMG submission 206721) | Soil microbial communities from Loxahatchee National Wildlife Refuge, Florida, United States - Lox_Sample_4.4 | ecosystem: Environmental > Terrestrial > Soil > Wetlands | place: USA... | reverse complement strand
ACCAGGGAAGGAAACGCTGCACTCTGAGAATGGAATACAACAGGAGCGTGCCAACCAGACTGAAGAGCACAAAGCAAGTCGCGTACTGCGTGCCGGTCATCTCCACATTGGGATCAACTGCGCTAAAGCGATAGATGAGCCGCTCGATTGGAAGACATAATCGATCGAGTGCGGTAGGCTTCCTAGAAAAAACCCTCTCCAGGTATCCGCCCAGCGGCCTTATCGAGGCGGTGACGATGGCCAAGAACAGGACGTATTGCAGCGCGCTGTAGAGATCCATCGGACCTTCTCAGGAGCAGGTCAAAGCGAAACCTGTCCTGGTCAGAGCCTCACGTCTATTCGGCCTTAGCCTGCTTTTGCAGCGGAAATCGACTGTCGAGCTCGAGGTTGAGCTCCAACACGTTCACCCTCGGTTCCCCGAGGAAGCCGAATTGCCGTTGCTGGGTATGCTCCTGGACAAGTCGTTTTACGTCGTCCGTAGCGGCCCCCCGCTCTTTCGCGACGCGCGGAACTTGAAAGTCCGCGGCCGCAGGAGAAATGTCCGGATCGAGCCCCGAGGCTGATGCCGTAACCAGGTCGACTGGCACCGGCTGGCTTGGATTATCCGCCTGGTTGGCAGCTACGTCGGCCTTCACACGATCGATCAATTTCTGATTGGTCGGCCCCCACTGCGAACCATTGGAACTAGTCGCGTCGTAGCCAGTTCCCGCTGCCGAAGGCCGGGAGTGGAAATAGCCTGGCCCGGTAAACGCTTGTCCGATAATCCGCGATCCGATGACCTGTCCGTTCCGCACAATCAGCTGGCCATTGGCCTTGTCCTTGAAGAGCACCTGCGCCAGACCTGTCACGACCAGGGGATAGATAATCCCCAGCAGAATGGTGGTCACAATCGTCATCAGCACCGAAATCAAAAGATTCTTTTTCATGATCAGTCTCTCAAAACATCTCTGTATCGCTTTGCGACCTTTGCGTATTCTTGGCGCACTTTGCGGTTAAAGTCTTTGACCGCAAAGATCGCAAATCGTCTCGCAGAGCAGGCAAAGCATCCACGTCACGCCATCCCCACTCTCGTTATCACCATGTCAATCAGCTTGATCCCAATGAACGGCACCAGAATGCCGCCAAAGCCATAGATCCACAGATTGCGCCGCAACAAAGCTGCCGCACCCATTGGCCGATACTTCACGCCCCGCAGCGCCAGCGGGATCAACGCAATAATGATCAGCGCATTGAAAATCACCGCCGACAGCACCGCGGACTGCGGCGTCTGCAGCCCCATGATGTTCAGCGCGTTCAGTACCGGGAAAGTGCCCGCGAACATTGCAGGAATGATGGCAAAGTATTTGGCCACGTCATTGGCGATCGAAAATGTGGTCAACGCGCCGCGGGTCATCAGCAACTGCTTGCCGATTTCGACGACTTCGATCAGTTTGGTCGGATTCGAATCCAGATCGACCATGTTGCCGGCTTCTTTCGCCGCCTGGGTGCCGGTGTTCATGGCCACGCCCACGTCCGCCTGTGCCAGCGCAGGCGCGTCATTGGTGCCATCCCCCGTCATCGCCACCAGCTTGCCCTGCTTCTGTTCGTTGCGGATCAGATCCATCTTGTCTTTTGGGGTCGCTTCGGCGAGGAAGTCATCCACGCCGGCTTCGCGCGCAATGGCAGCTGCGGTGAGCGGATTGTCCCCAGTAATCATCACCGTCTTGATGCCCATGGCCCGAAGCTGATCGAAGCGCTCCTTCATGCCACCCTTGACAATGTCTTTCAGGTGGATCACGCCAAGGGCACGGCGATTTTCTGCGACTACAAGAGGCGTACCCCCAGAGCGGGCAATCGCCTCAACTGCTGCCTGGATCTCCTTGGGTAGCCCCGTGCCATGCTCGCTCAAGTACTTGGTGATGGCATCCACCGCACCCTTGCGAATCTCGCGCCCATCCAGATTCACCCCCGACATGCGGGTCTGTGCAGTGAACGGGATGAACTGGGCCTCGTGAGCGGCCAATTCCCTGCCCCGCAAACCATAGCGCTCCTTGGCGAGTACTACGATGGAGCGTCCTTCCGGAGTTTCGTCGGCCAGCGAGGAAAGCTGCGCAGCATCCGCCATCTGGGCCGCAGTGATGCCGGGAGCCGACACAAACTCGGCAGCCTGCCGGTTTCCCAGCGTGATGGTTCCCGTTTTGTCGAGCAGCAGCGTGTTGACGTCACCAGCTGCTTCGACCGCCCGCCCGGACATGGCCAACACATTGTGCTGCACCAGCCGGTCCATTCCAGCAATTCCGATCGCAGACAGCAGGCCGCCAATGGTCGTAGGAATCAAACACACCAGCAGCGACACCAGCACGAAGATTGTCTGCGGCGAACCGGAGTAGATCGCGAAGGGCTGCAGCGTCACGACAGCCAGCAGAAAGATGATGGTCAAACCGGCCAGCAGAATGTTCAGTGCAATCTCGTTCGGCGTCTTCTGCCGCTCCGCGCCTTCGACCAGGGCGATCATGCGGTCCAGAAAGGTCTCGCCCGGGTTAGACGTGATCTTGACCTTCAGCCAGTCCGAGAGCACGCGGGTGCCGCCGGTCACGGCCGAGCGATCGCCGCCAGCCTCGCGAATCACTGGGGCGGATTCGCCTGTGATCGCCGACTCATCCACCGAGGCCACACCTTCGAGAATCTCTCCGTCACTCGGAATAAACTCACTGGCGGACACCATCACCACATCGCCCGAGCGCAGCTTCGAACTGGGGACCTGCTCCGTCTTTCCATCGGGCAAAAGACGATTGGCAATGGTTTCGGCGCGGGCTTTGCGCAACGTGTCGGCCTGCGCCTTACCCCGGCCTTCTGCCATGGCTTCGGCGAAGTTGGCAAACAGCACCGTAAACCACAGCCATAGCGTGATCTGCAAGTTAAACTTGAACGCGGAGCCACCCTTGAACAGTAGCGCGGTGGTGATCACACTGCCGATTTCGACCACAAACATGACGGGATTGCCCATCATTTTGTGTGGGTTCAGCTTTAACAATGCGTCCCAGACCGCCCGCCGGACGATTTTCCATTCCCAGATCGCTTTTTTCTTTTTCGCCATATCTTCTTCTCTTAACGAACGCGCCGGCGCTCAGCTGAGTTGTCAGGACTAATTCGATCCTCTTTCCAAGTTCTTCCTCAGCCACCAACGCCGGACCGCAACTGCCGACCAAACGCCTTCTACCAGACCAAATGGCCATGCGCCTTGCAGAAAACCGTAAATTGATCCCAACGCGCACGCGCCGGCGAACGCAAGAATGAACCATGCACTTCTCGATTCCAGTGCGTAGCTCACCAACATCGCCGTTACCGCAAATAAACCGAATGCCGAAAGTCGAGTCATAGGTTCAGAAGGTTTTTCCCGCCGCCAACAGCAGGTGCTCCAGAATCGGGCCCAGGCTGAGCGCAGGGAAAAACGTCAAGGCACCGACAATCAAGATCACGCCAATCAGAAGCACCGTGAATAGGGGCGTCGTCACCGGGAACGTACCCAGTGAGGGCGGCACATACTTTTTCTGTGCCAGGTTGCCCGCGATTGCTAACATCGGAATAATCATCAGGAACCGCCCCGCCAGCATGGTCAGACCAATCGTCGTGTCGTACCAGGGCGTGTTCACCGTCAATCCGCCGAACGCTGAACCGTTGTTGCCAGCGCCAGAGGTGAACGCGTACAGGATCTCGCTCAACCCATGTGGCCCGGGATTGGCTATGCTCGAAGTCCCGAATCCGTTCACGCTGGAAATTGCGGTGAAGGCCAGGATGACAAAAGGAAATACGAGCACGACCAGCATCGCCATCTTGACGTCATAGGCTTCGATTTTCTTGCCCAGATATTCTGGTGTGCGGCCCACCATCAGCCCGGCAATAAAGACCGCCAGAACGATGTAGACCAACATGCCATACATCCCGGCGCCGACACCGCCAAAGATAACTTCGCTCAGCATGATGTTGACCAGCGGGACCATGCCGCCCAGGGGAGTGAAAGAGTCGTGCCAGCCATTGATGGCGCCGCAACTGGCGTCGGTGGTCACGGTGGCCCACAGCGCAGTGTTGGCAATCCCGAAGCGGACCTCCTTGCCCTCCATGTTGCCGCCCGATTGGGTTGCAGTCGCCTGCTGATTGGTGCCGGCCATGAGCGGATTGCCGCGGGCTTCCGCCCAATAGGCGACAGTAATGCCAGCCAGGAACAAAATGGCCATCGCAGCCCAAACCGCCCAGCCGTGCCAGTGCGAACCGGTCATGCGGCCTAACGTATAGGTGAGGCCTGCACCGATCGCGAAGATGGCGAACAGCTCGACCAAGTTGGAGAACGGAGTCGGGTTCTCGAACGGATGCGCGCTGTTCGCGTTGAAAAAGCCACCGCCATTCGTACCGAACTCCTTGATGAACTCCTGCGAAGCCACGGGGCCCTGCGCGATGGTCTGCTCGGTGACAGTGCTGCTCACCGTCTTGCCGTTAGCGTCGGTGGTTTGTACCTGGTGCGGCTCAACCAGCTTCACGGTGTCGTACGGCCTCAGGTTCTGCACCACCCCCTGCGAAACCAGCACCAGTGCGCCGACAACACAGAACGGCAGCAGCACCCACAGGCAGCTGCGGACAAGATCAACCCAGAAGTTGCCAATGGTCGGCATCTGCCGGCGAGCAACCCCGCGAATGAATGCGATCGCTAGTGCAATGCCGGTCGCCGCGGAGATAAAGTTGTGATACGCCAGGCCGGCCATCTGCGTCAGATAGCTCATCACCAATTCACCACCATAGGCCTGCCAATTTGTGTTGGTGGTGAATGAGGCCGCTGTATTGAAGGCCAAGTGAGCGGGGCTTACCGCTCCGAGGTTTTGCGGATTGAACGGCAAGTATCCTTGCAGACGTTGCATTAGATACAGCACGATCATCGAAACCACGCTGAACAGCAGCATGGCGACCGCGTACTCGGTCCAGCGCATCTCGTGGTTCTCGTCCACCCCGGTCACGCGATAGAGCAGGCGCTCAATCGGCCGCAATACCGGATCCATAAACGTCTTCTCGCGGCTGAACACCTTGGCCATGAAGACTCCCAATGGCTTCGTGACCAGGAAGATCAGCAGGAGGTAAAACAGAATTTGAAACCATCCGTTGGCTGTCATTTCAGAATTTCTCCGGACGCAGCAGGGCGTACACGAGATAAACCGTGGTCAGCACGCTGATAACGAGCATGATGATTGTCTCTAGGCCCATGTTCAGACTCCTTACTTCATGCGATCGCAGAAACGGACATAGCCGATCGACGCGACGAAGAATGCGATAGTGACTACGATCCAAATAATGTCTTGCATAACCTAATCTCCTAAAAACAATGTTGCTGACGCCCCTACCAGGAGCCTTCCTTTCGTCCCCACCACCAGATGAGGCTGACGGTCGAAGTATTCTGTTCTGTGCTCAGCACCCCTTGTACGTCAGTGAGGAACGAGGGTTGATTTGAGAAATCCCGCCGCCACTCGTAGCGCATGAGAAGTCCGTCAGCCACGTGGTAATCCAGGGTTACCGTGTTTTCTTTCAATGCCTGCGTAATTCCGCTGAACAGCCCGCCGCGGTCAGACAGGTATTCTGCACGCGTCGCCACGTCGACGTTAGGCGCTACCTGGTACTGAATGTACGCTGCGCCTCCGTCTACGTGCGCAGGAGCTGAAGATTGACCCGGAGCCTCATTCTTCCACAAACGCTGAATGAGGTAATCGCCTTCAAGTGCCATGGTCAGCTTTGGCGTTGCCTTCCAGGTAATGTAGCTGTCGAAGATATGCGTCCGGCCATCAGGCGCCGGCCGAATTGGCACGAAAGTCAGTCCCGGCTGCACCGGAACAGGATTCGTGGCGGAAGCGGCTACCACTCGATCCGCGTGGTCCTGACCGAGATAGTAGTTGACGGTCCAGGTAACGCTTTTTGCCGGCTTCGCGGTAAAACCAAACAATTCATCTTTGAAACCGTTGGTCGCTTCGACTTGGTTCGTACCGTTTACCAACCAGTAGTTGACGCTAAACCGATCGCTCAGCGGAATGCTGGCGCGGACTCCCATGTGGTAAAAGGGCAGGAAGTAAAACCAGTAGGAGCGCGAGTAATTCATCTGATCTTTGGAGTAGTTTCCTTCGATGCCGAGCGAACTGCTCCATTTACCAAAGTCCAGATTCACACCTTTGCCAATGGGAATCACATACGTGCCATACGCCTGAAAGATGTTGCGATAGATCTGCGGCCGCGGCTCACTCGACGGGTTGCCCTGCAAGGTATCGGTGGCCTGTCCGAACTGCAGATCCAACCGTCCGCCCCAGCGCTGCCCCGCAGCTGGATCGGGAGGATGATCGAACACGACACTGGCCTGATTCAGGCTGAATTCATTGCTCAAAACGTCGTAGGCCCGCAACAGATTCACACGACCCACCGGATGATTAAAATTGTACGCGTAGTAAGTGTCCAGTGAGAGATTCAGTGTCGTCCCGCGCAAGAAGTCCAGACTCTTTCGGTCCTCGCTGCTCAAGAGGCTCTGCGCCGGCGCCGCAGCGTTGTTCTGCGCCTCCGTGTCCGGTTGTGCTGGGACAACTTTGGCAGAGTTCGATTGCAGCTGATGGACCAAGGCTTTCAGCTCGCGCACTTCATTTTCCAGGTTGTTAACACGTTCCTGCATGGCTTGCTGGGTTTCAGTATTCGGACTACTTTCGCTTCCCTGCATGGACTGTGCGTGCCCTGAAGCCACGCAAGTGCACACGATAACCACCGCTGCCCACTTACCTTTGCCGGCGAGCGAACCCCGGCCATGCCCGTGCCGGCTCCTCCGGGTAACATCTCCGCAGAGCGCAATCAAGAAACACAGCAGAAATGCTACCGCGCCCGCTGCCACTGTGAACAGTATGTACAAGACGTATTGCATAGCTCCGCTTCCGTTCCCTGCTCCACTTCACGAATCGCGCGACCGGCCTCAGAACTTCACCAGCAACGCGAAGTTCATCCGGTTCTCGTCCTTTACCAGGTCCGGCGTCCAATTCGGAACCTTCACTCCAGGATTTCCGTTATTACCCCCCGGAGGCGTCACGCCACCCGGTCCCGAGAAGTACGGGACGCTTGCCGCGCGATGATTCATCTCCCAGCGGAATGTAATGTACTGACTCGGCATGTAGTCGAACGTTCCGGAAATGTCCCATGCCTTGTAGGGGTCTCCCGGATTCTCGGTAAAATACGGCGTCCCCGAAGTTGCCGTTGCGCCATTAATCGGTGGCAGAAGCACCAGGTAGCGGCCAGGGTTATTAATCTTTCCGCCACCGATGGTCAGACCGTACAAATCTTTGTGAAACCAGAGCCGGTTGTAGGCCATGAACCCGATGAAGCTCTGCTTCGGTCCCTTGGCCGAGTTGCCGGTGCAACTCACACCACCGCCGTGCTCGCATCCCAAGTCCCCGGTCAGCGAAAAGGCGGCCTTGCTGATGAAAGTGTGCGGGTTGTCGTAGTACTTGACCTGGACGCTGTCGTCGGTGTGATACCGGATACGGCCTGGCTGCCCCAACGCATCTGCTCCCAGCGCATATTGATTGCCGAGGATGGAGAGCCAAGCCGTCGGTCGCCATAGGATTTGCCCTCCGACTCCCGGGCGATTGTTAAAGCGCCCGTAGGCCTGCCATCCGTTCACGAACCAAGGCTCAATCTTAAGATGCTCGTTGGGGAAGATCTGCACCCGCATGCCGTTGAAGAACCACGGAGTATTGGACGACACATACGACGGCTGATACGCCCAGTTATCGAAGTTGTAATAGCTGAACAGGCCCACGTAAGACATGAATATGCCGGCCTGCACGTTGATGCCATCCAACGCGTTGATGTGATATCCGCCGTAGGCTTCCGAAACATAGCGATAGGCGTTGTCCAGGTTCCATTGGCCACGGGATGGGCTGGCATCGTTGCGCGGCGTGGTCTGCGAATACATGCCAAACTGCGTCATCAGTCTCGCCTGGACGTTGTCGTAGTGAAAGTCACCCCCGACGCCGAGCTGCGTCAGCTGAAATTCATTCGAGCGAAATACCTCGCTCGACCCGCTGATGGTGTCGTCCTTGGGGTGGTTCCAGCTGTAGATGTAGTCCACGTCCGCGCGAATCTCCGGCGTAAAGAACTTGCTGTCAAAAGCGGGTGTCTTGGTACGAGGATTGCCATTCAGCCAGGTGAAATCGGCGAAAGCGAACGGGTCCGCCTTTTTCTTCTTTTCAGAGGCGGGAGTGGCCGCGGCGGTGGAGAATACCGCCTGCGCGCCCGCCGGCGGGTTCTGCACGCTCGCCACCATTGGCTCGGCGGCTGGATCCGCTGCCGCATTCTTGGCAGAGCCTAGCGCTGTAGCCTGCTTCTGCTGCTCGCTTTCCAGGCGATCAACCTTCGCCTCAAGCTGGCGAATCATGGCCCGCAACTCCTGGATCTCGGCGCTGGGCGCGGGTTGAGAGGCGGCATCCTGCCCGTGCAATGTTGGCGAGAACAAGATTGCGGCCAGCACCACCAGGACCGCACGCTTACCCGCTTTAACAGCAGACTCTCGATTCCGAATTTCAGAATTCATATAGATCAGTTCTCCGCGTCGTTTAGCTGGATTGAACTTCATAAAGTAAGCCCGTACCGGACGGACTGACAGGTTCTTCCATTCCTCGAGCAACGCCACCAGCACCCGCAGGAAGAAGATCACTGCGCCCGCACACAAGAATCCAAAGATCAGTTTCATGTCAGCCGTCCAGGCATAGTTGTCAGGAAGAAGGTTCCACGCACATTGAACAGCTTCGCGCGTAAAAGTGGGGTTAATAGTTCATAAGGAATTCGTAAGGAGTAACGTTGGTGATGTTGCTGAAAATGCAGGGCCGATCAGTGAACCCCGTCCTCGTGATGAGGATCAAAGCGGTATACAACCCAGGGCTCGGTGCGGATGTAGTGTGAGCCTTCCGCCGATTCCAGCTTTTTCCGCAGCTCGGCTAGCACGCGTAGAAAGTCAGCCTGGCGAATCTGGGTCCGCCCCCAGCGCGTGGTCAGACGAGTTTGCGGCGTAATGATGCTCTGAGGGTGTCCAATCAGAAACACCAACATCTCGAATTCTTCCTGAGTTAAGCGTAACTCTTGACCCTGGACTGTCGCTTGGCGAGTGCGAAGATCAACACGGAAATCGCCGCGCACCATCACGTCCTTGTCCGCTTCGTTCACTGACCCGGACGCGTGCATCAAAGTTTGCTGGCCCGCCAATTCACTCATGCTCGACGAACTTGCCATTGCGACCTCCCATCGAAAATACGGCCCCACCACTGGCGCGAGAAACCGGTTCAGCAGCCCCAATCCGCCTCGCCAGGCTTGGCGAAGTACGGGCGTGTAGGCTGCTTTTCCTGCGCCGCAGCAGCCAGGTCAAGCAGAGCCAACCGGGCGGCAGCCACCATGGACTTACGCTCACGCTGAGGCAGCTGTCCCCAAGCATCACGCGAGGGCTGAGTCGCCGGCTGCTCGAAGCCATGCGCGAGCGCCTCGTGATAAAGATGAAAAAGTCTTGCTAGTTCTTCCGCAGATACTTCCTGAATGGACATACCCTTTCAGCCTCTCGTTGCGTACTTTTCTACTCAAATGCAGCTCGGTCTCCCGCCGAACCAGAACTGCCCCGGCTGACCGCCGGGTTCTTCTTGCGCAATCCGCTCAAAAAACTCACCAGCAAAAGGAGCATGTTGACCATCGCCAGCATCATCATTCCTGCATACCCTCCAACGTCACTAACATTGGATAATCCCGGACGTAAAGATTGAATAAAGAGTTCGTAGAATGTTCGTAAGAGGGTTGCCACCGAAGTAACCACCCTAAAATCAGCAGGAAGCAGTCCACGGCCTGCTCACGAACCGCTCGCTATGGCGTCCAAATCGCAGGCACCGGGGGGCACGGTAATCGTTGTCTCGCTTCCACCGCCTGAGCGGAACCAACCACGGAACGTGTACGTATAGGGATTGGGGAGAAACTATGCGATTCGCGGAAGATGTCCGTTATGCCCTGAGACAGTTCGCCGCCGCCCCCGGTTTTACCGCTACAGCGGTCTTGACCCTGGCCCTGGGAATCGGTGCTACTACGGCAATTTTCACCCTGGTCCATGCCGTCCTGTTGAAGTCTTTGCCGGTGGCCAAACCCGAAGAACTCGTGCGGGTGGGCGATGTCGAGAATTGCTGCATCAACGGTGGTCTGCAGGACAACTGGTCCTTATTCTCCTACGACAAGTACAAGACTTTCCGCGACAACACTCCCGGGTTCATCGAACTGGCTGCCTTTCAGTCGGGGCGAGACCTGATCGGTGTGCGCCGCACGGGAAGCGGCCAGCCCGCAGAATCACAACGCAGCGAGTACATCTCCGGCAACTATTTCTCCATGTTTGGTCTGGGTGCTTACATCGGCCGCGTGATTACGCCTCAAGACGACCAGAAGGGTGCCGCCCCGGTCACCGTTATGAGCTACCGCACCTGGCAACAGAAGTACGGCAGCGATCCATCGATTGTCGGCGCCAGCTTCACCATGAATGGCCAACTCTTCACCGTGGTCGGGATCGCTCCCCCGGGTTTCTTCGGTGACCGGGTGGAGAGTCCACCAGCGTTCTGGATCCCTCTGGCGGATGAGTCCCTGGTGAACAACACCAGCAGCATCTTGGAATTTCCGCAGATGGACTGGCTGAACATCATCGGCCGGATCGCGCCCGGAGCGGACCAAAAAGCGATCCAGGCGCGCATGCAGGTGGAGCTCCAGCAGTGGTTGCTGAGCCCGATTGCCAAGCTCAACCCGGGAGAACGCGATCTGGTTTCCAAGCAGGTGCTGCACCTGTCACCGGGAGGCGCAGGGGTTCGTACCATGCGGGATGAATACCAGGCAGGACTGAATCTGCTGATGGGCATCACCGGATTTGTCCTGCTGATCGCATGCGCCAATGTGGCCAACCTGATGCTCGTGCGGGCCGCAAACCGCAAGCAGCAGACCTCGATCCGGGCGGCGCTCGGTGCACCGCGGTCGCGGCAGATTGGGCTGGTCCTCACCGAAAGCACTGTGCTGGCTTTGCTGGGCGGGATCCTGGGCGTGGCTTTTGCTTATGGCGGAACCCACCTCATTCTGCGCCTCGCCTTTCAACCCAGCGATGATGTCGCCATCCACGCTACTCCTTCGTTGCCGGTGCTGGGCTTCACCTTCGCAATTTCCTTGCTGACGGGAATTCTGTTTGGCGTCGCTCCAGCCTGGATCACGGCCAACGCCGATCCGGCCGACGCCCTGCGCGGCGCAAACCGCTCCACCGGCCGGAGTAGACACTGGACGCAGAAATCCCTGGTCGTGGCACAGGCGGCGTTATCGTTGGTTCTGCTCTGCGCCGCGGGACTACTCACGCAGAGCCTGCGAAACATGCAAGACCAGCACTTCGGGTTTGAGACCAGTAATCGCTACATCCTGCACATCGATCCGCAGATGGCGGGCTATAAGCCGAACCAGATCCAGGCGCTCTATCGCCAGCTTCACGATTCGCTGGCCGCCATTCCAGGGGTGGAACGGGTCAGCTTCTCGCTCTACACCCCGATGGAAGGCAACAACTGGGGAGAAACCGTTTACATTCAAGGCCAGGCTCCTCCGCCACCCGACACCGACCAGAACCAAACCTCTTGGTTGCGAGTGAGCGACGGCTACTTCGACAACATTGGCACCAAGATTGTGCAGGGCCGGCCCATCAGCGAGCAGGACACGCCTTCCACCCAACGCGTGGCCGTGGTCAACCAGACCTTCGCCAAGCATTTCTTCAAGGATGAAAATCCGATCGGCAAACACTTCGGCGATCTCGGGATTGAATACGCGGGATCGTACGAGATTGTCGGGGTCACCGAGGACACCCAGTATCGCCAGCCCACCCGCACGATTCCCCCGATGTTTTTTCTCCCCGCAACCCAAGCCATGACGTATACGGATCCTCGCTTTATGACCTTCGAGGACCGGAACCACTACTTGAATGCCGCGGAACTGAAGACGCGGGGCAACCTGCCTGGGTTGGAGCCGCAGGTGCGGCGCGCCCTGGCGCAGGTGAATCCCGACCTGGCAATGATCGACTTCATCAGCTTTTCTGACCAGGTGAAGAACAATTTCAGCCAACAAACAATGATTGCGAAGCTGACCTCCTTGTTCGGATTGCTCGCCCTGGCGTTGGCGTCGGTCGGTCTTTACGGCGTGACCGCTTATTCCGTCGAGCGCCGCACCAGCGAAATCGGAATTCGTATGGCTCTGGGTGCGGACCGGCTCAAAGTTCTGAAGCTGGTGTTGGCCGGAGCGTTTCTGCAGATCGCCGTCGGCTTGGCGATCGGCATTCCCGCGACTATCCTCGGCGGACACGCGATGGCCACGCAGCTGTTTGGCGTAAAGCCCTACGACCCCAAGATTCTGCTGCTGACGACCGCGGTGCTGAGCTTTGCCGCCTTCATCGCGGCCGTCGTGCCCGCTCGCAGAGCTGCTTCGTTGGAGCCGATGCGCGCGCTGCGGACAGAATGAGCTGCACTCTCCTATTTCCCGGGCTCAAACCGGTAGCCAACCCAGGGTTCGGTCACGATGTAGCGCGGAGAGCCGGCCTCCGGCTCGAGTTTCTTGCGAAGCTGGCCGACAAACACTCGCAGGTATTCCACCTGTTCCGTGCTCTGACCGCCCCAGATTGCTCCCAGCAATGCGCGGTGAGTCACGACCTTCCCGGCGTGCCGCGCCAGGTAAACGAGTAGATCGAACTCCTTGGGCGTCAGGTGGACTTCACGTTTACGAACCGTCACCTTGTGCGCGGCGAGATCGATCCGGAAATCACCGATCTCAATCGAAGTCTGCCCCGCCTCCGCCGCGGGAGTCCGGCGCAAGCTGGCTCGTACGCGCGCCAGCAACTCCTCGATGCCGAACGGCTTGGTCACATAGTCGTCGGCGCCCGCATCCAGCGCTTGCACTTTGGTCCGTTCCTCCCCCCGCACCGAGAGAACGATGATGGGAATCTGAGTGGAAGTCCGCAAACGCCGGCACAGTTCCAGGCCGTCCATATTCGGCATGGAGAGGTCGGTGATGACCAGGTCCGGGGCCCAGTCCTTCATGATCTCCAGGGCGGTCTCTCCGTCATTGGCCACCCGGATGTCGTATCCGTGACTGGAAAGGCTGGTTCGCAGCACGCGGGTGATCTGCGGCTCGTCATCCACCACGAGAATGCGGCGGGGCTCAGGCATAAAACTAAGGTTCTTGCGTAACGATGTGAACGTCCACCGGTGGCGCGTCGCGCAGAAATTTGTGGATCGCCGAAAGGTAGAAGTAGCGGCTGACGCCACGCGTGGCCGAGCGCCCGAACACTACTTGCGTAATGTGTTTCTCACGGACGAAATCGGCGACTGCTTTAGCCACGCTGCTGCCTTTCACCGCATCAATGTGTGCGCCCACATTTTCGGCAAATTGGATGTTCGCAGCCAAACTTTGCTTGTTCCTTTCGCTGGTGTCCTGGCCCATGTCCACGTAGACGACGTAGAGCTCGCCATCCAGAGCCTGGGCCATGCGTGCGCCGCGGGCAATCAGGTACTTGGCGTCAGGATTCGAACTGATGCACACTGCAATCCTCTCCCGCACCTGTACCGTGCTGCTGGTTTCATCTTTTTCCCGGTAGGACTCCAGGTTGCGGTCCACCTGCTGCGCGACCTGGCGCAGCGCCAGTTCGCGCAACGCAATGAGGTTGCCCGGACGGAAAAAATTTCCCAGTGCGCGCCCCACTCGCTCCAGCGGATAAATGTCTCCCCGGCGCATCCGGTTCTGCAACGCTTCGGGTGTCAGGTCCGACATCACCACTTCATCCACCCGCTTGAGCACCCAATCCGGCACCGTCTCCCGTACCGTGATGCCGGTAAGGCTCTGCACCGTGGGGGTCACGCTCTCCAGGTGCTGGATGTTCATGGTGGAGAGCACATCGATGCCGGCATCGAGCAGCTCCAGCACATCCTGGTAGCGCTTGCGATGTTTACTGCCTTCCACATTGGTGTGGGCCAATTCATCGACCAGCACGACGCGCGGCTTTCGCGCCAGGATCGCATCAACGTCCATTTCCTCAAATATCGTGCCTTTGTACTCCAGCTTCTTTCGCGGAACCGTCTCCATCTGGGTTGCCAGATCGGCGGTGGCTTTGCGGCCGTGGGCCTCGGTCACCCCAATCACCACATCCTCACCCCGGCTACGGCGCCGGATGGCTTCGCTTAACATGCTGTAGGTCTTGCCCACACCGGGGGCGTAGCCAAGAAACAGCTTGAACACGCCACCCTTCTTGGAGGGAGCTGCCTCTTCTAACCACTGCTCAGGAGTTTTAGGCATCGGGGGTATTGTCGTCGAGGAAGCCAAAATTGTCGATGTCAGCTACAATCGGCGGCGTGAAGCGATCGTTCCTGGAACCGGTCGTCCAATACATCACCGCGGCGGCGGTCGTCGCCGTCATTGTGGTCACTTACCACCTCGTGATCAAGGTAAACCCGACTACGGTCGCACTCACCTTTCTGCTCGCCATTTTGGTGGTGTCTGCCAACTGGGGTCTGCGGCCGGCAGTATTCATGGCATTGGCTTCCACTCTGGGGTTTAACTTTTTCTTTCTACCCCCTGTTGGCACACTGACGGTCGCCGACCCGCAGAACTGGGTGGCCCTGTTCGCTTTCCTGGTCACCGCCGTTCTGGCCAGTGAACTCGCGGAACGCGCTCGTCGCGAGGCCCAGGGGGCCATCGAGCGGCGCGCCGAGACCGAACGCCTTTACAAGTTCAGCCAGCAACTGCTTTCCAGCGACAACGTGGCCGAACTGCTGAATGCCATCCCGCGCTTCATTGTAGATTGTTTCGGAGTCGAATCCGCCGCCTTGTCCTTGCCCAACCGGCCGGATGTTTACCGTTCAAATTCCATCCGCAACGTATTGGACGTCCATGACCTGCAACTGGTCTGGTCTCGCGGTGAACCCAAGATCGATTCCAAGGACCGCCTGGCCGTGGTTCCCTTGCGCATGGGCGTACGCGTGGTGGGCAGTGTCGGCGTTTCCGGCTCCATGCTCTCCCGTGAGACGTTGGAAGCTTTGAGCAGCCTGATCGCGATCGCGGTCGAGCGCGCCGGAGCCGTCGAAAAGCTCAGCAAGGCGGAAGCCACCCGTGAGAGTGACCAATTGCGTTCCGTCCTGCTCGATTCGGTCACCCACGAATTTCGCACTCCGCTGACCGCCATCAAAGCCTCGGTCACTTCCCTGCTCTCCAACCCCGGGCTTGATCAAACCCAACGCAACGAGCTCCTCACCGTCATCAACGAGGAAAGCGATCGCTTGAACCGGCTGATAGGTGAGGCTGCCGAGATGGCGCAGCTGGATGCCAACAAAGTCGAACTCCATCTGGGCGCCTACCGCATCCAGGACGCGGTCCAGGACGCGATCGAGCATTCCAAAGCCGCCTTGGCACACCACCCGCTGGAGGTGGCTCTTCCCGACGACTTGCCCGCGGTTCGGGCCGATAGCGAGCGCATTTCCGAGGTCATCGCCCACCTGCTGGAGAACGCCGCCAAGTACTCTCCGCCAGATACGCCGATCCACATCACCGGAGAAGCCCGGAATCGCATGGTGATGACGAGCATTGCCGACTGCGGCCCCGGCATCGACGACTTCGAACAGTCCTTGATCTTCGACAAGTTCTACCGTGGACGCAACCAGCGGGTGCAGGTGCAAGGCACCGGCATGGGCCTGGCTATCGCCAAAGCCATCGTCGAAGCTCACGGCGGTGCTATCGGCGTCACCAGCCAACTCGGCCACGGCTCGGTGTTCTACTTCACCTTGCCGGTCGCGTAGCTCTTGTATATGTGGCGCGGGCGCCCTCGCCCGCGATTCTGGGAACTGGCACCGGCCACGCGGGGACAGCCGCTCTCGGGTGTCTGGCGGAGCACAGGTCCGCTAATGATTGTGTAGTGCAAACGCCCGCGATTCCCATCGCGCGTTTGGCTCGCATCCTTCTTGGCGCACCTCCTCTGCCAACCTCCGCTTCCCCATCCCACATGGAGATGTGTCAAACTCTTTCTTCTGGGATGAACATCATCGAGTTCACGTTCCTGGTCGCGATCGGGTCGTTCCTCGCCGGTCTGCTGGGTTCCCTCACCGGACTGGGCGGCGGTGTGGTGCTCGTCCCGCTGCTGACTATCTTTTTCAAAGTCGATATCCGCTACGCCATCGGCGCTTCGCTGGTCTCTGTGATCGCCACTTCGTCCGGCGCGGCTGCCGCCTATGTCAAGGAAGGTTTCTCCAACATCCGCATCGGCATGTTTCTGGAAATTGCCACCACCCTGGGCGCGCTGGGCGGGGCGTTTCTTGCGGCTTTCGTCTCCACTAAGGCCCTGGCAATCATTTTTGGGCTAACGCTTCTCTACTCCGCGTATCTTTCGCGCAAGCCGCGCACCCGCGAGCAGCGCAATCTTCCACCCGATGCGCTGGCAACAAAACTAAAAATGAACGGCAGCTTCCCTTCCGAAGAAGGCGGGATGCGCCATTACAACGTGCAGCGTGTGCCCGCCGGCTTCGGTTTGATGTTCGGCGCCGGTGCGCTGTCCGGATTGCTCGGCATCGGCTCCGGCGCGGTCAAAGTTCTGGCCATGGACCAAACCATGAAGATGCCGTTCAAGGTCTCGACCACTACCAGCAATTTCATGATCGGCGTGACTGCCGCAGCCAGCGCCGGGGTTTACCTGGCTCGCGGCTACATCGATCCCGGACTCGCCATGCCCGTCATGCTGGGTGTGCTGTCCGGCTCGCTTTTGGGCGCACGCATCCTGGTGAAGGCCCAGACCCGGGTGCTGCGCTGGGTGTTCAGCGTGGTGATCGTCGTGCTCGGGGCAGAGATGATTTACAAAGGACTCCTGGGGCACATTTGAGATGACTCTGCGATCTAGCTGGGATGACCGCAAGATTGAAGAAATCGTAGGCAACCTGCTGCGGGCCGGAGTTTCGACTTCTGCTGCCGTGGTGTTGTTCGGCGCCTGCATCTATCTCTTCCGCCACTGGAGCGAGCCCGCCGACTTCCGCATCTTCCGTGGCGAACCTTCCGACTACCGCAGTCTGGGCGCGATCGTGCACAGTGCCTTCACCTGGCACGGCCGCGGATTCATCCAACTCGGACTCGTCCTGCTGATCGCCACGCCCGTGGCGCGAGTGGCTTTCGCGATCATCGGCTTCGCCGAAGAGCACGACCGCATGTACATGGTGTTCGCAGGGTTCGTGCTGGTGATCCTGCTCTATAGCCTGCTCGGCTCCGGCGCCGCATTCTGAGCTTGTGTGGGCATTTCCCTGACTCCTGACGACTGACCCCCGACTACTGATTCCTGAATCGTCGTCAGAACAGGAGCAGTAGGGATCTTTCGACGCGGGCGGACTCGTGACCGAGTCCGCCCACTCCGCTCAAGATGACATTGGTGTCGGGGACTCTGTGTCCACTGTGTCCTCATGCGGTGAAAGCTGTGGTTTTCCTCGGGGCGGATGAAGGAGGTCATCCGCCCCAAGGCCTTCACTCGGCGTGTTCCCGTCGCCGATTGTGCCCGCGTATCTCAGAGGCTACGAGACGCGGGCCACTCCAATTACTGACTCCTGACTACTGACTACATCCCTTCCGTCGCGTGCAGCACCCGGAAGGTGTTCCCGCCGTTCGACCACACCAGCACCAGCGCGTCCTGTCCCTTGGGCACGTTGGCTAAAGCATCCTTCACGTCGGAGGCGTCTTTCACATCCTGCCGGTTGACCTGCATGATGACGTCGCCCCGGCGCAGCCCGGCGTCGTCCGCCGCACTTCCCGGCTGCACCTGCTCGACCACCGCGCCGTGCACGTCGCTGGGTGCGTTAATTTGATCGCGCACATCCGGAGTGAGATCGCTCAGCCCCAGTCCCCAACGCATCTTGCCCGTGCCGCTCTCGCCCATCTCGTTGCCGGTCTTGTCGCGGCTGCCCATGGCTTCAAGCGTTACGGGAAGAGTCATGGTCTTTCCGTCACGGATCAACCCGAGCTTCACGATCGTGCCCGGCCGCTTCTGTCCCACTTCCACCTGCAGTTGTCCGGCGTCGGTGACTTTCTCCCCGTTGATTTCGGTGACCACGTCGCCAATTTTCAAACCGGCTTTCGCGCCCGGCGAACCGTCTTCCACCTGGCTGACCAGCGCCCCGTTAGCGTCACTCAGCTTGAAGAACTTCGAGTTCTCCGGCGTCACATCCGCGATCCCGATCCCGATGTAACCGTGAGTGACTTTGCCGTCTTTGATCAGCGTCTCCACTGTCGGCCGCACAATCTGCGTGGGGATGGCGAAGCCCATGCCGGCAAACTGCCCCGAACCCGAAATCAGGAAGGTATTGATGCCCACGACTTCCCCGTGAGCGTTCACTAGCGGCCCACCGGAATTTCCCGGATTGATGGCCGCATCGGTCTGGATGAACGCGCCCGGCTTCCGCCGGTCCTCCGACGGATTGGGGCGGTTCAGCGCGCTGACGATTCCGCGCGTTACGGTAAAGCGGAACCCGAACGGATTGCCGAACGCCAGCACCGTCTGCCCGGGATGGAGGCTGGTCGAGTCTCCCCAGGGAACGCTGGGAAAGTTGCTGCCTTCAATCTTGATCACCGCGAGGTCGGTCAGCGGGTCGGTGCCGATCAGTTTCGCCAGCAGAATCTTGCGGTCGCTCATGGTCACGCGGATGTCGGTCGCCCCATCCACCACGTGCGCGTTCGTGACAATAAAGCCGTCGGGAGAAATGATGACGCCGCTGCCGATGCCGCGCTCAATCTGCGGGCCCCGCGGGATGATCTGCATGCGCGGGCCCATGCCCGGGCCAAACGGACCGAAGAAGCGTTGCAGTTCGTCGGGCATTTGGGCGGCGGTGTCCTCCGGCTTGCTTTTTGACGTGACGGCGACGTTCACGGTAGCCGGGGTTACTCGTGCTGCCAGGGTTTCCATGGCGCGGTCGAGCGAGAGCAAGGCGTTGACGCTGTTGTCATCGAGCGCCGCCGCGGCTGGCGCAGGGGCCGGAACCGCGGCCCTGGCCGAGATGGGCTTCACTACTTCGTAGGTCACAACCGAGGCCAGAGCGACGATCACGATCAGCGCGACCGCTGCGCGACGACCGGCGGACTGGCGAAGTTTTGTAATGAGAGTTTTCATGTTTGATCTCCTGGGTGCAACTAAATATTTAGTTTGTAAACTGCAAAAAAATTGCCCTGGCGATTCTTAAATCGACTTCGCCGGAACGTTGACTGCAACTGGAACCTGGTTCGCCTTCAGCACCGTGAGGCGCCACACCGAAATACTCCACATGCCCGATCCCGACCCGTCCCACTGCCGCGTCTGCATCACAACGAATACGGTCTGCACGCCGGCGTTACTCGGACGCGGTCCGGCTTTGCCCTCCGCTTCTTCCACAAAACTGGTCTCAAATGCCTGCCATTCACCAGCAGGTTGCGGCGTGTTGCGAGCCACCACGGGCTTGGGTTGTGGCGCAGGCCTCGTCCTCTTGGCTGGCGACAAAGCTGTGGTCTTGCTGACGGAATTCATGGCTATCGCCGGTGGAACCACTGCCGAGGCCATCGAGACCGCAGGCACGCTATCGCGGAATGCAACCAACTGCGGTGCCCGCCCCAAGCCGATCACAGAAGCAATCGAAACCACCCCCACGAGCCCTACCGCTGGTTTCCAGACGCGGATTGCGCCCGGCCGGTCGCGATCCAGAATCTGCAACACCCGCATCGAGGTCTGGCGAACCTGGCTGACCGCAGCCTGCGCCAGGGCCAGCCCGCGCCGTACAAAACTCTTCTCCGCTACCGAAACCAGACACTCCGCATAGGCCCGAGGGTTCCGGGTGCGCGACAACACCACGTCATCGCAGGCCATTTCCCGCTCCAGCGAAAGTTGCCGCTCCACCCACCACACTGCCGGATGGAAAAACAAGATCGCATGCAGCAACTTCTGCGCCAGGTTGGTCCAGTCGTCGCGCCGCCGCAGGTGGGCCAACTCGTGAATCAAAATCGAGTTCAATTCTTCCGCAGAGAGTTCGCGCACCGCCCACGCCGGAAGCACGACCATCGGCTTGAAAAAACCTATCGCGGTGGGAACGCGCAATTCATCCGACACGGCAAGCGTGACCCGCCGGGTCCGTTGAAATTCCTCTAAGGTGTTCCGCGCCGCCGCATCCAAACTGGCAAGATCTGCGGGCTTGCTGCCGGCACGCAGCTTCCGCAACTGCCATAACCCGACGCCTACTCGCAACAGCGCCAAACTGGCAACCACGGCCCACGCCAAGAACAGGTTCAGCGCCCAGGATCCGGGCATGGTAATCGCCGAGTGGCCTTCTCCAACCGAACCGGAACTCGCGCGCAGGGACCCCAGCCAGGGCAGAGCCGCGATGGCCAGCAAAGCTACGAACCACACCGCGAAACGGGTGCTGGCGTTTCGCCGTCCGACGATGCGAAGCAGGGCCCACACGCCCAGTGCGACGACCAGGCCCTCAGTCATTCCGTTCAGCATGCGCTCGGCGGACAGCCGGGCCAGTTCGGGCAACACGGAGCTCATCGTCCGCTTCCCTCCCGCGCACTCTGCCCCAGCAACTGCCGCAAGCGCTTCAACTCTTCCTCGTCAATCTTTTGTTCTTCGAGAATGTTCAACACCAGCAGCTCGCGCGAATTCTTGAAAAACCGCTGCGCCAGGTGACTGATCTCCGACCGGGTGGCTTCTCCCCGCTCGATCACCGGTGTGTAAATGTGGGCGCGGCCATCCTTCACGTGCTTCACGTACCCCTTCTTTTCTAGGATGCGAATTGTGGTCAGCACGGAGTTGTAGGCCAGCTGGGGCTTCTTGGGGAGCCCGTCGAGGACCTGCTGAACTGTGGACGGCCCCTTGAGCCAGAGCACGTCCATGAGTCGCAGCTCAGCTTCGGTCAAAGTTGGCGATTGTCGGGGCGGCAAACCATCCTCCAGTGCCTGACTATTAGACGAGATGAAACCGCGATTGTCAACTAAATCTTTAGTTGCACGCAAAGTCGCCCAGGTTGCTTCTCCCCACACTGGCCCCAGCGTCCCACGCTCGCTCAAGAAAAAGGGCATCCCGTCGCGGGGATGCCCTGGACTGTCCTTCTGTTGCCGCTTACTGGCAGTTCCCGAACTTCGCCGAAGCTACCTGGGTGCTCCAGTCGAAGGTCGCGGTCACCTTGTAGAACTCGGTCGTATACCAGAAGGTGCAACCGTCCGGGTCGATACGCATGGTACTGTAGTCACCCCAGCGGTTCGCGGTGTCGGGCTGCGAGCCGGTGCCGCCCACCACCATCACCTCCGCCCCCAGCGTGCCCAGCGGATCGCTGGCAGCACGTCCGGCGACGAAGATCGATGGGTACATCGGCGTTCCATTGGGACAGTTGTCGCCACAAGATTCGCTGTAGCCGAGGAGAATGTTGCCCCGCTTGTCTCTGGCGATCGAGCCCATCCATCGCCAGTTTCCGTTGGGAGCGTACGTGCCCTCCTGATACACGGTCAGGTCATTCAGGTTGGTGATCCTCTTGACTGGCGCCGTAATTTCCATCCAGCGAATGCCACCCTGCCCGCCCGAGGCCGCCACGTCCCAATTGGTCAGCCAATGCTGCAACTGTTGCTGCCCAGGCGCGGTCTGTGGACCATCGTTCCAGTAGGGGAAACGATACATCAGGTGTCCACCAAACGAATCGAGGAGATCCGTAACCCCCTTTTGCGGAACGCAGTGTCCGTTATAGTCGCCGTTGCAGGTCGGATTAAATGTGGATATGGTGATCAACTGGGTGTTGCCCTCGCCAGTGAAGATCGCGCCCTTCGACCAATCCTTAAGGTCGTTGACGTGCGCCGTATATAGCGACAAATGGGAGTTGTCCACATCGCCCACGCTGCCCATGAAGAGCTGGTCCTGGCCGGGCGGAGGATCAGTCACAGAGTCCTGGTCTGCGGGAAACAAGGTGTCCTGATACTGGGGATCAATGGTGTACTGGTGGCAGATTTGTTCCGCGGAAGGGTCGCCCTTGAGCATTTTTCTGCGGTTGTAAATGCAAACCTGCGGGCCCACGAAGCCGCTTTCGTTGGGTCCAAAGTTATTCACCGCCTGGCCGTAGTTCGTCGGCCAAACGCCCCACTTGGGATAGTCCGGGAAGCCATTTCCCGGGACGCCGTATTGATAAAGATAGTATGTGCCATTGGCATCGGGGGTGGTGGAGATGGCCACGCAAACCGCGTAGGGAGAGGCGAACACGTTCTGGGTGAGCAGCCAGCGGTGCGCTTTTACATCCCACTGCGCGATAATGTCTCCGTCATTGCGGGTCTTGCACAAAGGACTTCCCGGAAGCCCGGACCAAAGAGTATTGCCCAGGACGGCGGGGCCACAGGTGTAGGGCGAGGTCTTGCTACAAACTGTGTAGGAACTGTTCACCCACTGCACGACCTGGGTATCGCCCACCGCCATCGTGGTGTCGGGAGGTGCGACCGAAGGGCGGTAGTTGTTGAAACCGTTGCCCACGCCCAGGAAGTCCGCTCCGATGGTGAAACCGGCTGCCTGATACCCAGTGAAATTTTGTTCCACACTGTCCACAACATGCCCGAAGGAGCGCTTGGGAATGCGGCGGACCGGGTTGGCCTCATGAAAACCGTACTGCAGCGGCTGTGGCAGCATCGCCAAGTCTCCAAGAGGCGCCGAAATGCCGAATGCTACGGCGTGGTTAGCCCGATCTTGCGCCGCGAGCGGCAGGCTACTTAGCAATAGGACGCCTGTGGCGAACACCGCCAGGCCGATGATTATCGCTCTCCTCATGATGTTGTCCTCTCTGGATTGCAACTGCGCAGCGAATTACAACACACGCTCGGGGCGAAAACAACTATTATCTGCGTAGTCAATAGGAACGGAAGTCCCTTCTCTAATTTCCCAGGTGCGTGCATCGCGATCCTGTGCTCCGACTGGATCTCCGCTCGCCATAGTACTATTAACTACGTGTTACACTCGCAATTTCGCACCCCTCTTCATCACCACCGGATTCTTCCCAGTCTTCTCCACAGGCGACACCCAGTGCCACAAAATCCGCAAGCCATGGCTTCGCGGGTTATCAGGGGGGTCGCGCTGGCGGCAGGGTTGATGTGCGGGGCAGCCACCGCGGCCGCCCAGCACACCGTGGTTCAGAACAACGGCGTGAGCGGAAGAATCGAAATGGACTACAACGCCGCCGAGAAAGTTACGCAGATGCGCACCTTCGGCCCCGATGGCAAACTCCAGCAGCAGGCCGACTATGAATATCTCCCCGGCCATTACGGTCCGCAACAAACTGACACGACGTATTGGCCCAACGGCCGGATCCGCAAGCTGGCACACACCACCTACGACGAGAGCGCGAACTTCACCAGCGACTCCATCCAAGTCTTCGACGAGTCCGGCAAACAGGTTGCCGGCAACAAGGTGACGCATGATCCCTGGACCGGAGTGTACCGCTGCTGGGAATGGAGGGCTGCGACTCAGGACTACCAAGCTGTCGAATGTCCCGCTGGCGAGGAAGAGAGCGGCGGAGCAGAGAAAGAAGTGAAGAGGTTCACCTACGAGGAAGTGATCCAACACCTCGAGGCCGCCTGGAAAAGGGCCCAGCAGGAACGAAAGATCGGGCATATTCGGCCGGCCACTCCGGTCCAACCGCCCGTCACAACGGTAGCCAAAGAGGTGGGAGTGGTCTTGCCGGCGCAGCTACGCGCGGGTGAGCGTGTATCCGGGACGGTAGTGGAAGATCCTGGGCAATATGACCAAATTCCGGAAGTCGCGGTCACGCGCGTATCCGTACCCTTCGAGTCCGTTGGGGAGGCCTCTCAGCTGTCGGGCTGGTTCTTTGAAACGCCAGGTGAAAAGCCGCGGCGTGCCGACGGGCCCATTACGTTTGTCGTTCCGCGTAGCGGCTCCGAGCTCAGTATCACCTTCCGCCAGGCCGGCAATCCGGCGCATGCAGTTTCGCAAACCCTGAATCTCTCCCTGGATTCGGCAGAGAAGCAACCACCGATATCGTTCTTCGCGGCAGCGCTTTGCCTGAAGGACGAGCTCTGCATGGTCAGCGGCCCTTTCAGCGGCGATAGCAGCAAGACCCTCGCGGCATTCGGAGACCGTCCGGCGACGATTGTGGCCGAAACCTCCGGCGCAGCCTATCTCCGCATTCCGGATCTCACCGAGCCGGGGGCGCGCCCGTTGTTCATCTCGGAAGGCCAGAAAGTGGTCGCGCTTCCCGTGGTGATAGGAGAACTTGTCATCAGAAATAACCACCGCGAGCTGAAGGCCGGCGACACCCTGATCATGTTTCCGGCATTGGAGGGCCTGGGGGATATGCCGGAGTCGGAATGGCAGCCCGGCAACTTCCCTGCCAGCAGTCTTACGCGGGCCCGCCGGCAAATTCCTGAATTCCAGCTCCCCAAAGGAAGGCGCGAGGATCAAGAGAAACTCGGGGTAGAAGCCAATCGCGAGGAGGAAGAAAAGAAGGGCGGGGAGATCCTTCTTGTCATCAAGAACGTCACCCCGGAACAGATTTCACTCCGTAGTTCGAAGAATGAGATGCTGGTCTTTCGTCTGAGCGACCAGTCCTTCCGCCGGGGTGACTTCAAGTACGACCTCGTGGTGGAAGCCAAACAAGCGGGGAAAGTGGACGTGAAGGGATACGTCATTCCATTCCTGGCGCCGATCGCCGGACAAGAGTTCGAGGTCAAGACGGCGGCCGCTCGATAAACAGTAAGCCATCCACTGGGCTGTGCATGGAACTCCTCCAGCTCCCATCACGTACCATTCTGTGGGACACGGAATCATCGGCTGCCACCATGCGGGTGATATGATTTCGAGCTTGCACTCAAACAGAAGGACACCTAATGCTCTCACGCGCTAGCGCCGTCGTATGTCTGGTCGTCGTTTCGCTTGCCCTGCCTGCGTCCGGCCAGGTTTCCGGCAGCCCGGCACTGAGTATCCCGACCACCACGTCGGCGATCAATTCTCCCACTCCGATGTCACAGCGCGTGGTGCACTACGAGATTGACGCCAAGTACGACGCCAAAGCGCACACCGTGGACGCGGCCGAAACCCTCACTTACCACAATCTCACCGGGCAGCCACTCGATACCTTTCCTTTCCATCTTTACTTGAATGCATTTCAGCCGACATCCACCTGGGTACGCGAAGGGAAGC
>Ga0335084_10001033_pt1 | contig 25255 bp, 26 predicted proteins | sample Lox_Sample_44_FD_206721 | JGI IMG/M metagenome (GOLD analysis project Ga0335084, IMG submission 206721) | Soil microbial communities from Loxahatchee National Wildlife Refuge, Florida, United States - Lox_Sample_4.4 | ecosystem: Environmental > Terrestrial > Soil > Wetlands | place: USA... | reverse complement strand
GGCCCAACGCGCGTTCGTCAATGCGGTCTGCGCTGAGCATCGGCGGCTCATCATGCCCCGTTGCCGCGAACTTCGCCCAGGCCTGCGGGTCGCCCCGGCGCCGCTCCCACTGCGAGTCGGGATAGAACGAGCGGATCGAGTAGATGTTGATGAACGTATTGAAGCCCTCGTCCATCCAGGCGTAGAGCCGCTCGTTCGAGCCCACGACCATCGGGAACCACTGGTGGCCGAGCTCGTGGGTGGTCACCGAATAGAGGTTGAAGCCGCTGAACCGGGCGGAGCAAAACACGATCATCGGGTATTCCATTCCGTTCACCGGTCCCGCGACGTTCGTCGCCACGGGATACGGGTAGCGGAACCACTTCTCCGAGTAGTGCTGGATGGTGTGGCGGGAATACGCGGTCGAGTTCTGCCAATCCGCATCGGCTTCCCGCGGATATGCCGACTGAATCAGCACGCCGCTCCAGCCGCTCGCGTCCCAGATGAAGTTCGATGAGGCGCCCCAGGCCACGTCTCGCACGTTCTTCGCGGTGAAGTGCCAGGTGAGCGTCGGTCCCGTCCCGGCCGGCCGCGTGGACGCTTGCCCGACCTCGGCGCGAGCGACGATCGCCACCGTGGTGTCGGACTTCGCGGCCTGAGCGAGCCGGGCCCGCTGCGCAGCAGTCAACACTTCCATCGGGTTGGCGAGCGTGCCGGTCGCCACGACGATAAAACTGCGCGGAACGGTGATCTGGACGTCGAAGTCGCCGTACTCGAGGTAGAACTCGCCCTGGCCCAGGTACTGCTCGGTGTTCCAGCCCCGCACATCGTCGTAGACGGCCATTCTCGGATACCACTGCGCCATCTCGTACACCCAGGCCGTGCCGTACTGCTCCCGTCCCATGCGGTCGGAGCCGTGCTCGGGAATCTGGAACGAGTACGCGAGCTCGATCTCGACGCTGCCCCCCGGCGCGAGGGGGCGGTCGAGGTCGACTCGTCCCACCGTGCCGTTCGCGGTGAGGGTGAGGGGAGCGCGCGCGGTGGTCCCGGCCGCCGGCTTGCCGGCGGGCCGGCGAACCGCCTCGACCTTCTGGATCGTGTATCCGCCGGAGAAACCGGCGCCGGCAAACCGCTCGTTGGGCGCGTTCAGCGCCGTGCCACGGCTGTCGTCACGGTAGATGTTCTGGTCGAGCTGGAGCCACACGTAGCGCAAGGTGTCGGGCGAATGGTTTGTGTAGCGAATGGTCTCCCGGCCCGAGAGGGAATGCGTCGCGGTGTCGAGCGTCGCCTGGATCGTATAGTCCGCCCGCTGTTGCCAGTAGCCCGCGCCCGGCGCGCCCGACCCGGTCCGCATCGGCGTCGGCGTCGGCAGGGAGAGCCGTCGAAAGGGTGAGGTGTCCAGAACCTGGGGCGGCAATTGGGGCAGCTGCGGCGCCGTGGATTGCTGCTGTTGCCCCGACGACGGCGGCCGCATGGGTTGCTGTGGCTGCTGGCTGGGCTGCCGTTGGAGCGCGGCGACGACCAATATGAACGCGAGCATGGAACTCCTCTAAGAAGCGGGCGCGCGGCTTGTCCGCGCGTCCGCAAGATACCCCCCCGCGACTCCGCCCACGACCATCGCGAGGCCGATCCAGCCGATGATCGTAAGGCGCTGGTTGAGGAGAAAGAGTGCGAGCAGGGTCCCGACGACGGGCTCGATCGTCGCCGCGACGGCTGCGGGGGCGGCGTCGATGCGGCGGGTACCGGCGAAGAAGAGGTAGTTCGCGCCGAGCACCGCGCAAACCACGAGCACCACGAGATACACCCAGCCCCCGACCGTGGGAGGCGGCGCGGGGGCATGACCGACCAAGGGGAGGACGATGCCAAGGACGAGTGTGCCGCCCCCGATCTCGAGCAGGAGCACTCGCATCTCGCCGTAGCGCGGCACCGACCAGCGCGCGATCAGGGTGCCACCCGCATACGCGAGCGCGGCGAAGATGCCGCCGGCCACTCCAGCGACGAGGCTCGGCATGGGGACGCCGGTGAGCCCCGCCCCGTGACTGCCGCCCCACACGGTGAGCGCGGCTCCAGCCATCACGACCACCGCGAGGGCCAGGCGCCTCGCGGTGAGGGACTCACCGAGCAGCGGCTTCGCGAGGATGGCGACGAGGACCGGCGCGGTATACAGCAGCGCGGCCGCTCCGGCGACGCCCGCGCCCGCGATACCGAACTGGTAGGCGACCTCGAAGAGCGCGATGAGCGAGCCACCGCCGAGGCCGACGATCAGCCAGCCTTTGCGATCGATATCGAATATCGAGCGGTGGAACGCGCCGTACACGAGCAGCACGCACGTGCCGAGCAGGATGCGCCAGAACCCGATGCCGGTGATCGCGGCGCCTTCGGCGTACAGTTTGGTGGAGAGGGGGCCGGTGGTGCCCCACAGGGCGCCTGCGCCGAGGGCGAACAGATAACCGGCGACACGGGTCGAGCGCGGGTCCGCGTCGTGCGGGTGAGCGTGCGTCATACCAGCTCGCCCCGCAGCACGGTCACGGCCTGGCCACTCAGCCCCACCCGGCCGTCGCGGACCTCGACGCGGAGGATGCCACCACGCGGGGACGCCTGGTACGCTGCGAGCGCCGATTTCCCGAGCCGTACGCTCCAGTAGGGGCCGAGGGTGCAGTGGGCCGATCCCGTCGCGGGGTCTTCATCGATCCCGCTCTGGGGCGCGAAGAAGCGGGAGACAAAATCGAACCCGGGCGTGGTCGCGCGACTCGTGACCATCACGCCCCGCGCCTCGACCCGCCGCAAGGCGGTGTGATCCGGCGTCAGGTGCCGGACGACCTCCTCGCTCTCCACTTCGACCAGGTAGTCGAAGCGGCTGCGCCCGATGCCCCGTGGTGCGCGCACGCCCAGTGCCTCGAGCAGGCCCGCCGGTGCGTCGGTGGGCGCGGGCGGCGTCGCGGGGAAGTCCAGCTCGATCCAACCCGCACGACGCTGTGCCGTCAGGCGGCCGCTCTGTGTATGGAATACCGCGACGGCGTCCGGGGGGAGATGGCCGTCTTCCCACAGCACGTGGGCGCTCGCCAGCGTCGCGTGGCCGCACAGCGCGACCTCCACGACCGGCGTGAACCAGCGGAGCCTGAACCCCGCGTCTTCGGCATGGAGGAACGCGGTCTCGGAGAGGTTCATTTCGCGGGCGACGTCCTGCATCCAGCGCTCGTCCCGCGGTTCCGGGAGCAGACACACAGCCGCCGGGTTACCGCTGAACGGGCGGTCGGTGAATGCGTCAACCTGGACGATCGGGAGCGCCACTACCCAGCAGCAGCCTCGGGCACGGCTCCAAACCGCCGCTGGCGGACCCGGAACTCCTGAAGCGCGGCGGCCAGGTCGGCCTCACCGAAATCGGGCCACATGCGGTCGGTGAAGTACAGTTCCGCGTAGGCGCACTCCCACAGGAGGAAATCGCTCAGGCGCTGCTCGCCGCCCGTGCGGATCATCAGGTCCACATCGGGAAGGATCCGGCCGGCGGCGATCGCTTCCCGCGCCGAGTAGTCGACGGCGAGGCGCAGCCGCATGGCCGTACCGCCGGCTGTGGCGCTCTCGGCGGCGTCGATGGCGGCGATGAGCGGGGCGGGCAGGCGGTCGCGGCGGCCGACGACCTCGAGCCGGACACCGCGCCGGATGAGGCGGGGCGTCTCCATGCGCAGGTGGCGGGCGAACAATCGCATCAGGGCGGAGACCTCGGTGGCGGGGCGCTTCCAGTTGTCCGCGGAGAACGCGAACAGCGTGAGCGCATCCACGCCGAGCCCCGGCGCCGCCTCCACCAACGGGCGGACACGCTGCGCGCCCGCGCGATGCCCGGCGCTGCGGGGAAGGCCGCGGCGCTGGGCCCACCGGCCGTTACCATCCATCACGATCGCCACGTGCATAGCGGGCATCAACGCTCCCGGGTGACGCGAATGAGGGCTTCCATGTGGTCGAGATAGCGCTCCAGCGCCCGGCGCCCGGCCGGCGTGAGGCGATACTCGGTCTTGGGCAAGCGGCCTGCGAACGACTTGGTGCACTTGATGTACTGGGCGTCCTCGAGCTTGCGGGCGTGGACGCTCAGATTTCCGTCCGTCGTCTCGAGGAGCTGCTTCAGGTCGTTGAACGTGAGCGGCTCATGGACCGCGAGGGCGCTCACGATCGCGAGGCGCACGCGCTCGTGGATCAGGCGGTCGAGATGGGCGGCGTCGGCGCGGGCGACACCCTCGGGGACGCGCTGGAGCGCGTCGGTCTGGCGCACGGGCGTGGACCTAGCCACCGTACTTCCAGGCAATCACGCCGCCGAACACCACGTGGAGGCCGCCGAACCCCGCCGCCATGCACCAGTTGCCCCACGACGCCGGTCCGAACAACGCGACGCTGCCCAGCAGCATGAAGCAGAGCCCCATCACGGGCACGACACGGACGGAGAACGCGCCCGCAGTGGCAACACCGACGCCGTACATCAAGAGCCAGATGGCGGGGAGCGCGTGCCACGCGCCCGCGCGGTACAGGGCGACCGTCAGGAGCCCGGCCGCCACCATCGGCGGGAGGAAACTCAAGCCGAAGCGACGCGCCGGTCCGGACAGGATGGGATCGTTGGCGGCGTACGCCTTGCGCGCGAGCGCCCAGCCGCCGATGACCAGCGCCACCACGGCTTCCGACAGCCAGGTCACGAGCCACAGCTCCACGGTGGGCTGCCGTGCCGCGAGGAGGGCAGCCGCGAGGGCCGTGGCCCCGACGCCCACCTGGCCCCAGCCCGGGACCGCGGTGAACGCCCCGGCGCGCTCCATGGTCTCGCGGATGAAGCGCAGGTTGTCCATCGCCCGGTCGTGCAGGGCCGGGAGGCGCTCGCGTGACTCGGGGGGCAGGGGACGGGGCAGAGGCATGTGCCCCACCCTAGCAAATCCGTTGGGTACTGTCAAGTACTTTGCGTTGCAAAGTTAAGCGGGCGGTGGGCGGCGCACCCTGAGGATCTTGAGGGAGAGGCTGCGGGCCATGAATCCGATGCCGCCGGGGTCTCCTGCCCGCCGGGGCACCGCCCGGTAGATGAGCACGACCAGAATCCACGTCAGCCAGCTCGTGCGTTCGGGCCAGTTGAGCGTGCGCAGCATCACCCAGGGTTGCGAGAACGGCGCGGTCCAGACCGGCGACTCGCCCTGGAGCAAAGCGAGCGGGCGAGCCAGGACACGATTCGCCGCAAGCCCGCGAGCGCTCGGCCACGTGAGATTCCACACGCAGGTGACCTTGCCCCACCCGTGATTGTCGCTACCCCCGATCAGGAGCAGGTTGCGCTTCTGCGCCAGCGCGACGACACGCGCTCGCGCCTGGGGGGGAAAGCCAATCGCTTTCGGGGCGCAATTCATGATCTCGAATCCGTCCACGCCCGCCTTCACGAACGCGTCGAGGTCGTCCCAATGATTCAGCCAGTACTCCGGGATCGATGCGATCGCCAGCGCGCGATTCCGATGCAGTTCGGCAAATATCCCGAGCATGCCCCGCGTGTTGTTGTTGTAGGGGTCGCGGTTGATCGCCACCTCCTCACCGAGCGCGAGCACGTGCTGACCGTACACGCTCCACTCGGCACCGGGGAGGAGCGGAATGGGCGCCTCTGCGAGGCCGGGCGAGTCGTCCGCCAGCAGCAGGTTGTGGTCCGTCACGTATGAGGCTTCGAACCCCTGTACGGCGTGCCAGCGGGCGAGATCGAGTGCGGTCCACCCCCGGCGCCCGTCGTGAGACGCGGCGGTGTGGGCGTGATAGTCGATGACGGTGGTGGCGCTGGGGTCTGGGACCACGAGCCGCGGGACGGGCCGCGGCAGCAAAACGGCCGCTGCCGCGAGGCCGACGAGGACCACGGGTCCGATGACAGCGCGCGCCATGCGTCGCCACACGCTCCCTCGGCGCAGCGCGCCCCAGAGCACGAGCGCGACGAGCCACGTGCCAACGAGCGCGCGGGCACGATCGAGGCTCAGGAAGGTGAGCGCATCGAGCACATTCGAGAGCGGAGCGGCGACGACGTAGTCAACGGGCCGGGCCAAGTCGGCGTCCGCCGGGGCGCCCGTAACGGCGTCTACAATCGGGGGGAGCGGATGGCTCGCGCTGGCGAGCACGAGCACGATCAGCGCGATCGTGAACGGGTAGCGGCGCAGCAGGTTCACCCCTAGAATCCGCGCATGACGGCGTTGGAAGGTATGATGTCGTGAGCGACCTCGCCAATTTGCCCCAGGTTGTGCTCGGCCCCCTCGCCGGCCGCGCCGACGCCGACTGGTACAAGGCTCCCCCCGGCAAGTGGTGCGCCGCCCAGATCGTGCAGCACGTGGCGCTCGCCATCGACTACTGCGGGCGCACGTTCGACGCGCGGCGCGCTCACGCGCCGATGCACCGGCGCCGTCGCACCCCGCGACAGCTCATCTCCTATCTGGTCGTCCTGCACGTAGGGTTGGTCCCCGGCCGCAGGCGGGCGCCGGCGCTGTCGACGCCGGCGCAGCACCCTGCGCGCGGGGAGGTCACACGGCAATTCCTGGAAGGAGTGGACCGGCTCGCGGGAGTCGAGCGCGACCTCCTCCCGGCGCGTGCGGCCGACCTCTTCGTCAAGCACCCGTTCCTGGGTGATCTGACGCTCCCCGAGTGGCTCAGATTTCACGATTGGCACTGCGCGCACCACGCGAGACAGATCCGCGCGCGCCTCGCGGGATGAGCCGCTCGCGGAGGAAGGCAAAAGTGACGGTGCGCGTGCCGAACCCCGACGCGCCCGTGAAGGGGCGCCTGAAGACCCCCTCGCACAAGGTGCATCACTCCAAGAAGGCCTACCGCCGCAAAGCCAAGCACGAGCGGCCGGAGTACGAGGATGGCTGAATACACCTATCTCATTGTCGGCGGCGGGATGACGGCGGACGCCGCGATCCGCGGCATCCGCGAAGTTGACGCCTCGGGCAGCATTGGTGTGATCGGCGCGGAGCCCGATCCACCGTACAATCGTCCGCCGCTCTCCAAGGGCCTCTGGAAAGGCGACCCTGAGGCCAGCATCTGGCGGCCGCCCGCGCCCCCGGGCGTGACGTTTCACCTTGGTCGCCGAGCCGGCCGCCTCGACGTTCACGCCAAGCGGGTGACGGATGATCAGGGCGCGAGCTACGGGTTCGGCAAGCTGCTCCTCGCGACCGGTGGAGCGCCACGGCGGCTGCCGATTCAGGCGGACGACATCATCTACTTCCGGACACTGGCGGACTACCGGCGCCTTCGCGCGATGACCACCGAGCCGCGGCGGTTCGGCGTGCTCGGCGGGGGGTTCATCGGCACCGAGATCGCCGCGGGCCTCCGGATACAGGGCTGTGATGTGGTGATGCTCGTGCCCGAGTCGGGGTTGTGCGCCCGCGTGTTTCCCGCCGACCTGTCGGCTTTCGTATCGGACTACTACCGACAGAAAGGCATCGAGGTGCGGACCGGCGACGGCGTGGCGGACCTCGATCGCGGCGATGGCCGCACCGTCCTGCGCACGACGGGGCAACAGCGTGTCGCGGTGGACACCGTGGTAGCAGGACTCGGCATCCAGCCGAGCGTGGAGCTGGCGCAGCAGGCGGGTCTGCGGGTCGAAAACGGGATCGTGGTCGACGAGGCGTGCTGCACCAGTCATCCGGCAGTGTATTCCGCCGGAGACGTCGCGAACTTCCACAACCCGGCGCTCGGCACGCGCATCCGCGTAGAGCACGAGGACAATGCCAACACGATGGGCGGTGTCGCCGGCCGAAACATGGCGGGACAGGCCACACCGTATCACCACCTCCCGTTCTTCTACTCGGATCTGTTCGACCTCGGATACGAGGCCGTGGGCGAGCTCGACGCGCGTCTCGAAACCCTCTCCGACTGGAAGGAGCCGTTCCGGGAAGGCGTTGTCTATTATCTCAAGGGTGGCCGCGTGCGCGGGGTGCTGTTGTGGAATACGTGGGGCCAGGTGGACGCCGCGCGGGCGCTGATCGCCGAGCCCGGGCCGGTTCGAGTGGGCGATCTCAAGGGGCGGATTCGGGCGAAGTCGTGAGGGTCGCAACGGGTAAGCCGAATATATTGCGTCACATGCGACGTTCACTTCTCGCCGCGGTGGCGCTGCTCGCGGCGTGCAAGCCGAGGCCCGAGCCGCACCCCCCGGCCGGGAGCGCTGAAATCGCGCGGATGTTTCCACTGGGGCGCGATTCGACCGACAGCGTACTCAACGCGCCGCGACTCGTTACCGATCCGTCGGTGGTGGTGTTCTGGCTGCGCGCTGCCGACACCATTTCCGAGGACGATCGGACCGGCGCGTTCGACGACCTGCGGTACTACACGGAGCAGGTCCTGCCCGCGCTCGACGCGAACGACATCGACGTGGTCGCGACCCGCGCCGAGACCCTCTTCGTGAAGCTTCCCAACGGCCAGCGCCGCGTGGTGGTGCTCTCGGGACTCGACTACCCCTACGGGTACGTGCTGGTGGATCCCGGGGGGCCTGAGCGGATTCTGACGGGTGTGTATTCGGACGACGAGCTGCTTGATGAGCTGCGCGCCTACTTCGATCTGCCGGACGACTCCACCGACTCCGAGCCCCGCACGACGACCTGACCGTTACCCCGCGACGCCTATCCCTGGTCTGCGGATGAGCTGACCGGCGCGCCGTTCACCTGGAAGCCCCGCACCGTTTCCGCGAGCCGGGCTGCCGCGGCCGAGAGATGCTGCGACGTGGCGGCCAAAGTGCCGAGGGACGCGAGCTGCTGGCGGGTGGCGGCTGAGGTGTCCTGAGCGCCCTGCGCGGCGGCTTCTGCCAGCGCTGCTGCGTCGAGCATCCGCTGCGTCACGTCCCGAAACCGCTGCATCTGGTTGTCGGTCTCGACGGAGAATGAGGTGGCGAACTGGACGGTGGTGTGGAGGTCGGTGACGAGGGCCTCGAGGGCCTGGCGACCCGCGGCCGACACCGTCCCCACGCGTCGCGCGGTGCCGCGGGCCTCCTCCGTGGCGGCCATGAGGCCCGCGACGTGGTCCTGAATCTCCTTGACGCGGCCGCGCACCTCGTCGGCCGAGCGCCCGCTCTGCTCGGCGAGCTTGCGCACCTCAGTCGCCACGACCCGGAAGCCCAGGCCGTGCTGGCCCGCCCGGGCCGCCTCGATCGCGGCATTCAGGGCGAGGAGGTCGGTCTGGCTCGCGATACGTGTGATGCTGTCCACGAGCTTGCCGACTTCACGCGAGCCTTGTTCCAGGGCGGTGGCGGCGTTCGAGACCTGATCCATGTGCGCTACGAGGGCGGCCAGGAGATCGCTCCCCTGCGCGACCTCCCCGCTGTGACGGCGCGCCTGCTGTGCGATGGCGGTGATCTGTCGCTCCGCGTCCTGTGCTCGCGAATGCAGCGTGGTCACGACGTTGATCGCGGCCTCGGAGTCCTCCCGGCCGTGTCCGATCAACGCCTTCTGGCGCTCCGTGCCCTGGGACAGGTGGTCCGCGGTGCTCGAGATCTGTTGCGAGGCGCCCTGGATCTCGAAGGACGAGGTGGTGAGCTGGTGCGCCATTGCGGCGAGATCGCGCGCCTGCTGCTGCACGTGGCGCACCATCGTGGCGAGCGCCGCGGTGGTGCGGTTCACGCTCGAGCTCAGTCGGCCCAGATCGTCGGGGTCGCGGTCGGGGATTCGGATCGTCAGATCGCCCGCCTCGACGCTCTCGACCGCGGCGCGTGTGGCGCGCAGACGCTCGGCCAGCGCGGCGAACATGGGGATCAGCGCCGCGCAGATGAGGGCCAGGAGCGCGGCCTCCTCGAGGAACGTCGCCCACGGCCAGCCGCCGCCGCCGCGTCCGCTCGTGCCCGCCCCGATCGCGGTGGCCAGGCCAAAGCCGGTCACGTTCAAGACGAGCGCCTCCCAGCCCTCGACGGGGCCGGCGTGGAAGGCGGTCCGGAGGGGCGCGACGAGATAGATGGCGTAGAAGGCCTGACCCTGGGGCCCGAGCGCATACAGCATCCCGGAGACCAGGGCGGCTCCCAACCCGGCATTGAGATGCGCGAACGCCGGCCGGTAGGGGCGGTCCAGCGCGAGGCGCGCCAGAATGTAATTGAACACGGCGATTGTCACCGCGAGCGTCGCGATATACTGCCAGGATACCGGCGCACGCGTCGTCACGTGGAGGCCGGCGAGCGCCGCGACCGCCGCGCTGAGCATCCACCAGCGCGTGCGCGCTTCGGCCAGCACGAACTCGCGATGCCTGACCTGGCGCTGGGTGTCAGGTCCGTTGCGGATGGGAGCCGCGGACGTCATGTCGTCAAGATGGGCGGCGTGGGAACTTTCCGCCACGGGACCCGGTTTGGGGATCAGAACCGACCCGACGCTTCGAGGAGCCTATGTCCATTCGACCAATCAAGCGCGTCACGCAGTCCCAGCCGACCATTGAAGGCGCCGGCGTGCGCCTGCGGCGCGCGTTCGGCTTCGGCCGCACCGACGAGTTCGATCCGTTCCTCCTGCTCGATGACTTCCGCAACGAGCACCCGGAGGACTACCTCGCCGGGTTTCCGTGGCACCCGCATCGCGGCATCGAGACGATCACCTACGTTCTGAACGGGACCGTGCAGCACGGCGACAGCCTCGGCAATCGTGGCTCGCTCGGTGCCGGGGACGTGCAGTGGATGACGGCCGGCAGCGGGATCCTGCACCAGGAGATGCCGCAAGGCGACGCGCGCGGCCGCATGCACGGCTTCCAGCTCTGGGCCAACCTGCCGCGGTCGCTCAAAATGACCGACCCGCGCTATCAGGACATCAAGGCGAAGGACATCCCGGAGATCACGGACGACGACGGGACCAGCGTGCGGGTGGTGGTCGGGGACTTCTGGGGGAAGAAGGGTCCGGTCGAGGGAGTGGCGGCGGAGCCGCGCTATCTCGACATCTGGGTGCCGCCCGGCGTGAAGAAGACGTTCGCGGTCGAAGCCTCACGCCACGCGTTCGCATACGTGTTCGATGGCAGCGGCACCTTCCGCGATGCGTCGACCCCCCAAACCGTTCGCACCGAATGGGTGGGGGAGGCCACGGGGGCGCCGGAGCTGATCGGGAATCGCTCGCTGATTCTGTTCGACTCCGGGGATGAGATCACGGTGCGGGCCGGCGAGTCGGGCATTCGCTTCCTCCTCGTGTCGGGCCGCCCGCTCGAGGAGCCGGTGGCGTGGCGCGGGCCCATAGTGATGAATACCGAGGCCGAGCTACAGCGCGCCTATGCCGAGCTGCATGACGGGAGCTTTATCAAGCATCGTTGAGGGTGTCGCCGCAGGTCGGAGCGCTTACTCGTAGCTTACTCGTACCGCAACGCCACGATCGGATCGAGGCTCGCGGCCCGCCGGGCGGGCCAGATCCCGAAGAACAGCCCCACCGCCGCGCTGAATACGAACGCCAGAAGAATGGCGAGGGGCGAGATGAGGGTGTTCCAGTGCGCGATCCACGAGATCACGACCGCGCCCAGCGTGCCGAGCAGGACGCCGATCAATCCCCCCAGCAGGCACAACACCAGCGCTTCGACCAGGAACTGAAACAGGATGTTGAATCGGGTGGCGCCGAGCGCCTTGCGGACGCCGATCTCGCGGGTGCGCTCCGTGACCGATACGAGCATGATGTTCATGATCCCGATGCCGCCCACCAGCAAGCTCACCGCGGCGATCCCGGCCAGGAGGTACTTGAACGTATCGGTCGTCTGCTGGAGGGTTGCTAGGATGTCGGTCTGGTTGCGGATCTGGAAATCGTTGTCCTGCCCGGGCCGGATCTTGTGCTGGCGCCGCAGCACGCGCTCGATCTCGATCATCGCGAGGTTCATGGACGCGACGTCGCGCGCCTGCACCGCGATGTTGCGCAGCCGGTCGGTCCCCATGACGCGGTAGCGCGCGGTTTGCAGCGGGATGAGGATCTGCTCGTCAGGATTGGAGAAGCCCTGGGCGCCCTTCTCCGACAGGACGCCGATGATGTCGAAGGAGATGCTGCGGATGAGGATTTGCTGACCGATCATCGCGTCGCGGTTCGAATTGAGCAGGGTCGGGACCGACGCCCCGAGGACCGCGACCCGCCGCCGCGCCGCGTCATCGCCGGCGGTGAACATGCGGCCCGCGGTCACCGTGTAGGTATGGACGGGGACGTAGTTCGGAGTCGTTCCCACGACGTTCACGTTGATGTTCTGATCGCCCAGCTCCACCTGGAGATTGCTGCTCAGTTCCGGAACGACTGCGGTCACGTATCGGGCATTGTTCACGAGCGCGGTGTCATCGTCCAGGGTCAGGCTCACGCGGTTGCCGCTGGCGACGCCGCGGTTGAAGCTCTGGCCCGGGTTCACGCTCAGCAGCGTGGGACCAAGCGCCTGGATCCGGTCCTGCACCGATTTCTGGGCCCCCGATCCGAGCGCGATCATCGTGATGACGGCGCCCACGCCGATGATGATGCCCAGCATGGTGAGGAGCGAGCGGAGTTTGTTGGCCCGCAGCGCATCGAGCGCCACCGTGATGATCTCGCCGATCAGCACGCTACTTTCCTCCGGCGCCGATGAGCACGATCACCGTATCACGTGCCGTAACACCGCTCATGACCTCGATGTAGTCCTGGTCGGTGAGCCCCGTCGTAATGGGCACGGGAACGATGTGACCGTCCCGCGAGGCGAACACGACGTATTTGGGGGAGGCGCCCAGCGCGTCCGTCGCGGGCGAGGCGGCCACCTGCCGCTGCACCGCCAGCGAGTCGAGCCCGAGCACGCGCGCCGCGGAGGCGATGTCGCGCGGCGTCCGGAGCGCCGCGTTGGGCACGGCGAGCACGCCCTGGCGCTGCCCGACGTGAATCTGGACCTCCGTGTTCATTCCCGGTTTCAGCAGGTGTTCCGGGTTCAAGATGTCCACCTGGACCGGGAACATCGTGACGTTCTGGGTGACCTGCGCCTGCGGCTCGATCTTCAAGACCCTTCCGTTGAACGTGCGATTCGGGAAGGCGTCTACCGTGATCGTCACCGCCATGTCCGGCTTGATCTGGCCGACGTCCGTCTCGTCCACCAGCGCAGAAACCTGCACCGTGTCGAGGTTCGCGATCTTGAGGATCACGGTCCCCCCGCCCACGTCGTTGACGGGGCTCGAAATCACGGTGCCGAGCACAGCGTCGAGCTCGAGCACCGTGCCCGTCACCGGCGCGCCCACGTGCGTGTCTTCCATCGCGTCCTTGGCGGTTTGCAGGTTCGCCCGAGCGGTGACCACAGCCGAGCGGGCCGTGGCGGCTCCCAACTGGGAGGAATCGAGGCCGGCCTGGGTGATCGACTGGCTTTGGTAGAGCGCCTGGCTGCGCTTGAGCTGCGCGGTCGCATTGTCGAGCTGCGCGTTGGCGACGTCGAGGCTCGCCTGGGCCTGGGCCAGGTTGCTTTGCGGGATGCGCGGGTCGATCCGGGCCAGCAGCTGACCCTTCGTGACCTCGTCTCCCGTCTGCACCGGCATCTCGAGGATTTCTCCCGACGCCTTGGATTTCACGCTCAACGTGAGAATCGGCTGGATGACGCCGGACGCGGTCGCCGTGACGACGATATCACGCGTCTCGACAGGGATCCTTTGATACAGGGGCGCGGTCTGCGCCTTGCGGCAGGCTCCGGCAACCACGCTCGACGCCCCGAGTGCGGCCAGGAGACAACGTTGCGCCGTCACCCTACCTCGCCGTCGGCGCGCCCGGCGCCTGTTGCTGTCTTAGCCCGGGGAGGCCGCCGCCGGTCACGCTCTGGAAGCGCTGGCGGAATTGCTGTTGCGCCTGAACGAGCGACGCGCTCGGCAGCACGAGCACCGAGTCCGTTTCGGTCAGGCCGCTCGTGACCTCAATGAAGTCCTGATCGCTGAGCCCGGTGCGGATCGACACGGGAATGATCTTGCGACCCCGAACCACGAACACGATATAGCTGCTCGACGCCTGGCTCCGGGATCGCCCGCCGGCGCCTCGTCCGCCACCTGCCGCTCGCCCGCCGCCGGAGGGGCGTGCGCCCGCCGCCGCGCCCCCGACCGAGTCCTGTCCCCGGCTGGCACGAACCTGGGCCAGCAAACTCCGCTCGGCGTCGGTCAGCTCGCCGCCGCTCCTCGCTTTTTCGAACGCCGCCCGCACCTGTTCAGGCGTCACGCCCGGAGGCAACGGACCCATGCGTCCGCCGGGTCCCCGGGCAGCGCCGCGGTCGGCGGTGTCCCCACCGGCCCGCGGCGGCGGGGGCGCGGCGGCGGCTGCGGCCAACTGCTGCTCGACCGCCTGCGGGTCGAGCCCGAGCACGCTCGCCGCGGAGGCGACGTCCCGAGTGGTGCGGAGCGCGGCGTTCGGGATGGCGATCACATGCTGCACCTGTCCCATGTGAACCCGGACGCCGGTATTCATCCCCGGCTTGAGCAGGTGGCCAGGATTCGGGATGTTCACGCGTACGGGGAACATCGTGACGTTCTGGTTGATCTGCGCCTGCGGCTCGATCTTCAGGACGGTGCCCTCGAACGTGCGGTCCGGGAATGCATCCACCGTGATCGTCACCGCCATTCCCGGCTGCACTTTGCCGATGTCCGTTTCCACGACCAGCGCCGAATCCCGCACGGTGTCGAGGCTCGCCATCTTGAGGATCACCGTGCCGCCGCCGAGCGTTGGGCTCGAGATGACGGTTCCGCGCACCGCGTCGAGCTCGAGGACGGTGCCGGCGATCGGGGCGCGCACGTGGGTGTCATCCATGGCTTCCTGGGCCGTGCGCAGCTGCGCCTGCGCGGTTACGACCGCCGACTGCGCCGTGATGTACGCCAGCCTCGCACGCTCATAGTCCGTTTGCGCGATGGATTGGCTCTGATACAGCGTCTCGCTCCGCTTGAACTGCGCGGTGGCGTTCGTGAGCTGTGCCTGAGCCCTGCTGAGGTTGGCCTGCGCCTCGGTCAGGTTGTCGCGCGGAATCCGGGGGTCGATCGTGACGAGCAGCTGGCCCTTCTTCACCTCGTCGCCCGTCTGCACCGGCATCTCGAGAATTTCACCCCAGGCCTTCGATTTCACGCTGAACGTGATGATCGGTTCGATGACGCCGGTGGTGGTGGACGTGAGCACGACATCGCGGCGCTCGACAGCGACCGTTTCGTACAGGAGTGCCGACTGCGCCTTCTTGCAGCCGGCAAGGCCGATGAGCAACGCTGCGGAGGCGGCGAGACGCGAGTGCTTCAGGGTGCGCCCTTCGTTTTCTGGTCGCGCTCGACGAGACCATCGCGCAGCAGGATCTGACGGTACGCGTGGGCGGCAATGTCGGGCTCATGCGTGACCACGATGATCGTCTGCCCCGCATCGTGCAGCTGTTTGAAGAGCCGCATGATCTCCTCGCCGGTGGCTGAATCGAGGTTGCCCGTCGGCTCGTCGGCGAGGAGGATCGAGGGCTCGTTCACGAGCGCCCGGGCGATCGCCACGCGCTGGCGCTGGCCGCCGGACAGCTCGCTCGGCCGGTGCTCCATCCGGTCGCCCAGGCCCACATGATCGAGCGCTTGCTCGGCGCGCTCGCGTCGCTCCTTCGCGCCCGCGCCCGCGTAGATCAACGGCAGCTCGACGTTGTGCAGCGCGCTCGCGCGCGGCAGCAGGTTGAACGTCTGGAAGACGAAGCCGATCTCCTTGTTGCGGATGCGGGCGAGCGCATCGTCGGAGAGATCGGACACCTTCTGCCCATTGAGCCAGTACTCTCCCCCGCTCGGCGTGTCGAGGCAGCCGATCAGGTTCATGAGGGTCGACTTGCCGGAGCCCGACGGGCCCATGATCGCCACGAACTCGTTCTTCCGGATCTGGATGTCCACACCGCGCAGCGCGTGCACGACCTCGCCGCCCATGTCGTAGTCGCGCGCGAGCCGGTGCGTGAGGATGACGATCCCCGGGAGCGGCGTGTCGCCGGTGTGGAACGACATGGTCTGGGCCGTAGTCACAGGGTCCGCCCCACGAGCGCTTCGACCTGTGCGCGCGCCGTTACGTAGTTGTAGCGCGCCTGGACCTGGAGAACCTCGGCCTGGGTCAGGTTGGCTTCGGCGGTCAGCAGGTCGAGCAGCGTGGCCGCACCGAGGCGATAGCGCTCCTGCTGCACGCGCCGCGCTTCTGTAGCTGCCGCGACGTTGGCGTCCGCAATACCGATCTGGGTGTGTGCCGTGAACATGGCCGCAAGGTACTGCGTGAGCTGTGCATCCACCTGGCGGCGCGCGTCCGCGGCCTGGGCGTTCGCCAGATCGCGCGCCGTGCTCGCGGAGACCTGCGTGCGCTCGCGCTGGAGCCCGTCGAACAGCGTCCAAGTGAGCGCGAAGCGCCAGGCGAACGACTCGCGGTAGTTGCTCAACAGCGGCAGCTCCGGCGCGTCGACGCCGGTCCTCGTATTGGTGTAGGCGACACTGAGCGACGGCCAGTACTGAGAGCGCGCGTTCCAGATATCGGCGCCGGCAGCACGCGCCTGGGCCTCGAACTGGGTGACGATGGGGGCGGACGCCAGTGCGGCGGCGCGCAGGCCGGTGGTGTCGAGGAGCTGCGGGACCACCGAGTCCGCCACCGCGCGGGCGCTACCGTTCACGCCGATCTGGCGGGCCAGGTTGGCCTGTGCGGTGGCGAGGTTCGACTGCGCTTGGAGGAACGCGAGCCGGGCGTTGCCGAAATCGACGGTTGCCGTCAGGGTGTCCGAGCGGGTCGCCGCACCGGCCTGGAAGCGATTGACGGCGATCTGCACCTCTTCCTTGGCGCGATCGACGTTGGCCTGCGCCACGCGCACGAGCTCCGCGTTGGCCAGAGCGGTGAAAAATGCCTGTTGGGTGGCAAGCGTCGTCTGGTAGCGCTGATTCACGAACCCGGCGGAGGCCGCGTCGCTCGCGGCCGTCGAGGCTTTCACGTTGAAGAGGCGATTGAATCCGTCGAACAGGTTGAGACTCGCGGTCAGGCTGCCGGTATACGAGTAGCCCGGGGGCAAGAGCTCGGTGCTGTTCGGATCGAACCGAGCGGTATTGCTGCGCAGGGCCGACCCACCCAAACCGACCGAGGGCAGGAACGCGCCCCAGGCGCCGCGCTTGGTGGCGTTGGCGTTGCGCACGTCGCCGTGCGCCGACACCATGGCGGGCTGCGCCGCGAGCGAGCGCTGAATGGCGTCGGTAAGGGTGACATCGATTTGTTGCGCCGCTGCGGGCGCAGCGAGGGCCGCGCAGAGCAGCGGGGCGAGGGCGCCCCGGCGCATCTAGTTGTGTCCCGTGACCGCGCTGTCAGCGGCGCGGCGTTCACGCCCGATCCGTTCCAGCAGGTCGCGGTGCCGGCGCTGCTGCTCGGGCGTCAGCTGCGCGCTGATTTCCGTCTCGAGAACCGCGCGGAGAGAGTCGAAGCGGGGATGCACGGTCCGCCAGATGGCTTCCATTTCGTCGCGGTGCCGGTGGAAAATGGCGCGCACCGAATCCTGTTGGGTCGCCGAGAGATTGAGCTCTTTCGTGAGAAACGCGACCATGCCGGCGGTATCCCGGTAGCGCGGCGTGCAGCGGCGCACGCTCGAGCCGCGAGCGACCCACCCGGCGGTGCCGCCTACGATGAGCGCGGCCGCCAACAGCGCGGCCGCCCACAGCTGCGATCGGTTGGGCACGGGCTAGCGTTCCTCGGCCGAGGTGAGCACGACGCTCGGGTCCGGGGGAGTCGATCCCGCGACGAGCGCCGGGGCCGCCGGGCCCGCCGCCACGGCGAGGACGTCTTCCAGTGACGCCGGCGAGCCGGCCGGTCGCGCGACGAGCAGCCCGCCGACGATGACGGCCACGACCGCGGCGGCAATGCCGGCGCGTGCCCAGGAAGCGAGCACGTCCCAATGCGCCACGGCGGCGTCGTCGAGCGCCGCCATCACGCGAGCGACGAACGCTGCCTGATCGCCCGGGGCGAGCACCCGGCTCAATGCGCCGCCGAGCACCGGGTCGGGCCGATGATCAAACGGGGTGGGTTCCGGAGTCATTCAACGTCCTCCTTCCAGTCTGCCAGCAGTACGCGCAGCGCCCGCCGCGCGTGGAACACTTCCGACCGAACGGTGCCCTCCGGTATTCCAAGAATGCGGCCGATGTCCGCGTGCGAGTAGCCTTCCACGTCGAACAACACTACAGCCGCGCGTCGCCGCTCCGGGAGTTGCGCCAGCGCTTCACGCAGCCTGAGGCCCAGGTCACGGCGCTGCGCTTCGGCATCGGGTTGCGGTCCCCAGGCCCGGAGGCCGTCCAGGGACTCAGCGCGACGCACCGCGCGCCGCCGTCGCCGATCGGTGGCTGCGTTCGCCGCAATCCGCATCAACCAGGGGCCGAACGGCCGGTGGGGATCGTATTGCCGCAGCTTCACGAACGCGGAGAGGAACGCGTCCTGGGCGGCATCGTCCGCGTCATCCGGGTCGCCCAGTACCGCCCGCGCCACGCGGCGTACCGCGGCCGCGTAGCGCTCCACCAGGACACCGAACGCGCTCCGGTCTCCCGCGACTGCGCGGGCCACGAGCGCGTCATCCGTCTCCGCTGCTATACGCGCGGCAGGCCGGGGGGGTTGAGCGTCAGCCAGAGTCGTCCGCCTCCAAAGCGCGGCGCTGTTCCAGGGCGTAAAGTCCTGTCCCCAGCGCCAATACGAGTGCCGCTGTCGCCATTACCACGCTCATTACGCGCGGGAACGCGAGCAGGAGGCCTGCGACCAGTGTGAACACCACGGTCGCGGCACCGGCCACCGAGCGCCGGGCGCCTCCCAAAAGGCGTCGCAGCGTGATGACCGCCGCAGTCCCCATTTCGTACCCCGAACGGAAATGCGTGGGCGTGGGAGACGCCGGCGGATGAGTCGCCGGGGCACCCACCAGGCGGGCGGGCAGAGGACGGCGCCGCGCCTTCAGAACGATCTCCCGGCTCGACGCGAGGTCACGCAGAAACTGATGGCCCAGCTCGGCCGCAAGCGTCTCGGACTCGACGAGCAGGTCGAGCTCGTAGTTGCCGACGAGGCTCGAGAGGTTGAGGTTGCTTGACCCCACGCGAGACCAGCGGTGGTCCACGAGCAGCGTCTTGGCGTGTAACATCGGCCCCTGCCACTCGAAAATGCGCACGCCGGCCCGCAGCAGATCGCGATAGCCTCCCCGCGTCGCATCGCGCAACACCGGGAGATCGCTCGTGCCGGGCCCGAGCACCCGCACGTCTACCCCGCTCCGCGCGGCATCGACCAGCGTCGCGAGCAGGAGGAGCGGCGCGATGAGGTAGGCATCCGTGATCCAGAGACGGTCGCGCGCGCTCGCGGCGAGCAGCTCGAGCGCGCGAAACATCCGGGCGCGGCGCGGGACGCCGGCGACGGCACGCACCGTGCACGAGCCCGCCTCCGGGGGGTCTGCCTCGAGCTCTTCGGGGGACAGCGGCCCGCCGCTGCGCTCCCACACGCGCGCGAACGCCCGGTCGAGGGCGGTCGCCGCGGGGCCGTGGACCATCACCATCGAGTCGCGCCAGGGCAGGCGGAAGCGCTCCGGGTCGCCGGCCCACTCGTCGCCGATACACATGCCACCGACCATGGCCCGCACCCCGTCCGCGACCGCGAGCTTGCGGTGATCGCGCGACGCCAGCTCGAGCAGCCGGGAGGAGAGCAGCGGACGGAAGGCGCGCACTTCCGCGCCGGCCTGCCGCAACGTTCGCCAGAAGCGACGCGACGTGCCCAGCGACCCCAACGCGTCGTACAGCACGCGGACGCGGACCCCGGCGCGGGCCCGCTCGGCGAGCGCCGCCGCGAAGCGAGTCCCGGTGCGATCGTCACGAATGATGTAGTTCTCGAAATGCACCCAGCGGGTGGCGCCCTCGACGAGCGAGAGCATGGCGTCGAGCGCGCGCGGGCTGTCTGCGTAGTGGTGGAGCAGATTGCCGCCGATCGGCCGCGTCGCGGTCGCGCGATCGATGGCGAGCTCGAACGCGTCGTCGTCGGGCGCGTACTTCGTAACGGGAATCGCCGCGCTCGAGATCGTCATGATCCGGCGGCGGCCGGTTGGCCCAGGCCGAGCGAGCCTTCCACGGGGCGAAGCGCGCCGATCACGAAGGCGACGTGCTCGTCGAGGGGAACGCCCAGCTCCTCGGCGCCCTGGCGCACCTCGTCGCGATTCACACCGCGGGCGAACGCCTTGTCCTTGAGTTTCTTCTTCACGGAGCTGACTTCGAGGTCAGCGAGGCTTTTCGAGGGGCGCACCAGCGCGCACGCCACGAGAAAGCCGCACAGCTCGTCGACGGCGTACAGGGCCTTGGCCATGAGACTGTCGCGCGGCACGCCGGTGTAGCTCGCATGGCCGAGGATGGCCCGGCACGAGGCTTGAGGGAGGCCGCGTTCGGCGAGCAGGCTCGCGCCCCAGGTCGGGTGCTCGTCGGAGGGGAGGTGCCCCGGGTTGGGGTAGCGCTCGTAGTCGAAGTCGTGCAGCAGCCCCACCAGTCCCCAGCTCTCCACGTCCTCGCCGTAGCGCTGCGCGTACGCGCGCATGGCGGCCTCGACCGCGAGCATGTGCTGCCGCAGGCCGGGAGACTGAGTGTGCTCATGCATCAGTTGCAGCGCTTCGGCGCGGTTCATGCCGCTCTCCGAGATCGACGTTCCACCGTTCGGCCCACAGCTCGGCCATCAGGATCGGCCAGAGCTTGCGGGCGTGGTTCGCGCGGCCGGCGCGATGATCGGCCAAGAGGGTCGCCGCCCTCGGGCCCGCGAGCCGCGACTTCGCCAGGACGCGGTCGGCGACCGGCGCGAGCCCCGTGTTCAGCCAACGGGCCACGGGGACCGACAAGCCGCGCTTGCGGCGCCGGATGACGGTCGCGGGGACGAGCCCGCGGGCCGCTTCCTTCAATATGCGTTTCGTGCTCCACCCCTGCACCTTGAGGCGTGAGGGCGCCGGGAGCACCAGCTCCACCAGCTCGCGGTCCAGGTACGGCGAGCGCGCTTCGATCGAGGCGCGCATCGTGGCGCGGTCGACCTTGACCAGCAGGTTGTCCGGCAGGTACGTGACGAAGTCGAGCCAGAGCGCCAGGTTCAGCGGATCGCTCTGGGGGAACGCTGCCATCCGCGTGCCCAGTTCCTCGAGAAGGGCCGGATCGGGGCCGAGCGCCCCGAACCAGTGTAAGTGGCGTTCGAGCAGCGGTCGCTCGGCCGCCTCGACGAACTGCTTCGCCAGGAATTCGAGCGTCACCTTCCCCGTCGAGGCCGGCAGGCCGCGCGCGGCTCCGCGCAGGAGCGCGCGCAGGGGCGAAGGAAGGCGGCTGAACAGCTGCGCCGCTTTGTGACCGAGGTAGGTCGGGTATCCGCCAAACAGCTCGTCGGCGCCCTCGCCCGACAGCACGACCTTCACGTCCTGGCGGGCCGTTTCGGCCAGGAGATAGGTCGGGAGGACCGCCGGGTCGCCGACGGGCTCCGCGAACGTGTCGGTCACGACGTGGAACGCCCGCTCGAGGGCGGCGTCGTCCGCCGTCACCACGTGGTGGACCGTGCGGATGTGATGCGTCACCGCCTCGGCGACGGGGCTCTCGTCGAAGCCCGGCTCGAGGAATCGCACCGAGTACGTATGGATGCGCTCGCCTCCCAACACGCGCGCCGCGGCGGCGGCGAGCAGGGAAGAGTCGAGGCCGCCGCTCGTGAAGACGCCCAGCGGGACGTCGGACATGAGCTCGCGTTCGATGGCCCGCTGCACCACCTCACGCAGCTGCGCGGGTGATTCGAGACGCGATGGCTCGGCGGCGCGGGCCGCGGGGTCCCAGTAGGCCCGAAGGCGCACGCCCGATGCGTCGGCGATGAGGACGTGCCCGGGCGGGAGTTTGCGAATTCCCTCGAACATCGTGTGCGGCGCCGGAACGTAGCCCAGCGCGGCATATGCCGAGGCGGCGCGGGTCGCGAGCCGGCGGTCCTGATCGGGATACAGGAGCAGCGCCTGAATCTCCGACGCGAAGCGCAGCTCGCCGTCGCGCTCCGTCCAAAACAGCGGCTTCTCGCCCGCGCGATCGCGCGCCAGAATGAGCCAGCGGCGCCGGTCGTCCCAGATGGCGAGTCCGAACATTCCGTCGAGGCGCTCCACGGCGCCCGCGCCGAAGCGCTCATAAAAGGGGACGATGTTTTCGATGTCTCCCGTCGAGCGGAAGGGATAGCCCCAGTGCGTGGCTTCGCGGCGCAGCTCGGGTGAGTTGTAGATCTCGCCGTTGCACACCATCCAGACGGCGCCGTCGGGGCTCTGGAACGGCTGATCGCCGGTGGTGAGGTCCATGATGGCGAGGCGGCGCGCGCCGATGCGGGCCCGCTCGTGGCCCACGATCCGCTCGCCGTCGGGGCCGCGGTGCGCGAGGACGGCGCTCATAGCGGCGATACAGTCCGGATGTTTGAGGGGGCGGTCCACGAGCGAGACGGCACCGAAGATGCCGCACATTAGGTCACACTCAATGTGGGATGCACGGTCCGTACGCCGCGTTGCGACCGTCGTCGAGAATCAGCGGCAGCGCGGCGAGATCGGCGCGGATCGCGCTCGCGTCCGAGCGCACCACGAACACGGTCGCCACGGGGCATTCCGCCAGGATCGGGCGCCAGGCATCGCCAGGCTCGAGCCGCGAGCCGGGCATCACGCGCAAGCGCTCTTCATACGCCGCGATGTAGTTGCTCGTGAGCACTCCGGGGTCGGCCGTGGCGACCTGGATCGTGTGGTCGAGATAGAACGGCAGGGAGGTGGGGTAGGTCGCGATGGCGAGCACCTCGCCGGCCGGGGCCGCCTGCATCACGGCGGCGGCCAGTCCCGCTGACGAGCGGCCCTCGCTCACGGCGCGCAGCAGGCCTCCCGATGCGAACGGCACCACGATCACGACCATCGCGTACCCGGTTGCCGCGAGGCCCAGGCGCTCCCCCCGCGCGGCGAAGAGGACGCAGCAGGCAGACGCGAGCAAGGTGAACGCCATCACTCCGACGGTCGCCGGCAGCGCCGCTCGTCCCGCGTCGCTGAATGGAAGCACGCGCTCCAAGGTCGGAATGGTCGCCGCCAGAATCGCTACCACGACGCCGCCGATGATGGCGTAGGTGCGTGCCCCCGTGCGCGGTCCCTGCTTGACCAGCGTGCGCGCCGCGGCGAGAGCGAACGCCGGCATCAGCGGCAGCACGTACTGCGGCAGCTTCGACTGGTTGAGGGAGAACAGCACGAGGGGTCCGAGCACCCAGGCGGCGAGCCAGATCGCCTCACGGCCGGCGGACTCACGCCACGCGGTCAATGCGGCGCGCCAATGACGCAGGCGCGCGCAGACCGGCACCACCCACGGGAACGCGCCGACGGGCAGGATCGGCAGGTAGTACCAGATCGGGCCGGTGCGGTGGAACCGCGGCGTGGTGAGGCGTTCGAAGGTCTCGTGCACGAAGGCATACCGGGGGAACTCGGGGATGCGCGCGGTGACGGCGAAGAACCAGGGAAGCCCCACGATGGCGAACGCCGCGAGCGCGCGCAGCGACACGAGGCGTCGCAGCGCGATCCCGGTGATGAGCGCGTAGGGGATGATTGCCACGAGCGGTATCGCGATCGCCACCGGCCCCTTGGTGATCCCTCCCAGCGCCATCGCGGCCCAGGCGAGCGCCACGTATCCCTCGAAGAAACACATGAGCGCGGCCGTGGTGCAGAGCGAGAGCGTGCTGTCGAAGATGGCGGTATGGGCGTAGGCGAGCGTGAGCGGCATGGTCGCGAACGCGATGCCGGCGAGCCATCCCGCGTCGGCACCCCAGCGGCGTCTCGCGAACCAGACGAGCAGGGCCACCGTCGCGATGGTCGAGAGGTAGGCGGGGAGGCGCGCCGCCATTTCCGAGGGGCCCAGGACTTCCATGAACAGCGCCGACGCGGCGAAGTACACGATGGGCTTGTCGAGATAGGGGAGCCCATCGAGATGCGGCACGAGGTAGTCGTTGGTTTGCGCCATCTCGCGCGCGACTTCGGCGTTGCGTCCCTCGTCGGGCTCGAGCAAGGGGTACGCGCTCGTGTTCCAGCCGAGGGCGAGCAGCGCGGCGAGGAGGAGGACCGGCAGGCCGCGATGCACTGCGGCTAGTGGAAGGTGGGTCGGCCCGGCGCCCCGGGAGGGGGGGCGGAGGCGGGCGGCACCTGCGAGACCGTGACCGGGACGGTGGCCTGGCGCTCGCCGTCGATCGTGATTTCGAAGCGGTAGGTGCCGGCGTGGGGGAAGGGGACGTCGAACACCAGGATGGCCCCCGCTTCCATCTCCATCACGCCCGCCGGGGGTTCGTCGAACCTCACGCCTCCCGAGCCGCCGAGGATTTCCTGGTCCTGCTCATCGAGCAGCCGGATCTGGACCGCGTGGTCGCCGACCTCGGTGCGCCGGCCCTTGAGCCGCATCACGAGGTGGAGGCGCGGGTGCATCGCGGGGAACTGCTGCACCCAGATGTGCTGAAACATCCCCATTACGGAGAGCTTGCCCGCCTGGTCCACCAGGGCGTAGTCGGCGACGACGGCGAAATCGAGATGCACAGCGCGTCACTTCACCCGGATGGATTTCACTTCGTCATTCTGCTTGATCGCGAGCACGACGTCCATCCCTTTCGTCACCTGCCCGAACACGGTGTGGACGCCGTCGAGATGCCGCTGGGCGGAGTGGCAGATGAAGAACTGGCTGCCGCCCGTGTCCTTTCCGGCGTGCGCCATGGAAAGCGTGCCGGGTACGTGCTTGTGGGTGTTGCGGCTCGTCTCGCACTTGATGGTGTAGCCCGGGCCGCCGGTGCCCACGGGGCCCTTGCCGGTCTTCGAGTAGGGGTCGCCGCCCTGCGCCATGAAGTTGGCGATCACGCGATGAAACTTGGTGCCGTCGTAGAAGCCCGAGTTGGCGAGCTTCTCGAAGTTCGCCACGGTGTTGGGCGTCTCGTCGGCGAACAGGTCGGCTTCGATGGCACCTTTAGCCGTGTCGAACACGGCAGTCTTGTTCGGCATCATGATCTCCACGAAGTAGGAATCAGAGGAGGTTCGCCAGATCCTGCGGGGTGGCGACGGGGAGCGAGCAGGTCGTGCCGATGCATACAGTGGCGGCCGGTGCGGTGCCCGTCTTGCGTACCACCACCTTGCGCGGCCGGTACGTCTGGAGCGCGAGGAGGTGCATGGCGCACGCGGGCCCTTCGCCCGCTGGCCCTGCCACCTCGACGCGCGTGATGGGGTGCAGGCCCCAATCGGCCGCCATGAACAGCGTCGCGCCGTGGAGCGAGAGCTGCGACGCGGAGCCCGCGAAGGCGGCGAGCTGGCGGTCGAGCAGCCGGCGCCACTCCGGTTCGTCGGTCAGTCCCCACAGCCGCGCGAGCACGAGCGCCGC
>Ga0335084_10001029_pt1 | contig 25270 bp, 28 predicted proteins | sample Lox_Sample_44_FD_206721 | JGI IMG/M metagenome (GOLD analysis project Ga0335084, IMG submission 206721) | Soil microbial communities from Loxahatchee National Wildlife Refuge, Florida, United States - Lox_Sample_4.4 | ecosystem: Environmental > Terrestrial > Soil > Wetlands | place: USA... | reverse complement strand
CGGTCTATTTCCTGGCCGATCGGGCCGCAGCGACCAAGCAGGTCTATCGACTGAATTTCGATCTGGACCGGCGGGAGTATTGGGTAGCCGTTCAATCCGGGGAAGGCGAATTCGTCCAGGTCGACACAAACGTCGTGTCGCGCACGCGATTGCCGGAAATCGTTCGGTTTGCGGATGTGAACACGCTGAAACAGGGTAAGGTGACGTTGGGAGTGGCCTACGCCGATTTTTATCCTGTGGGTCGTGTGGACAAGACAACGGTTCATTTGACCGATGAGCGGAAAGACAACTTGACGCTTGTGGTCAACCCGGTCACGGGACGGGTGAAGATTTATGATGGGTATCGAGAAGAGACAACGAACCCGTCCTTCTGATCGATTGGGGCACGAGGGTTTCACGCTATTAGAGGTGGTCGTTGCGCTTTCCATTCTGGCGGTGACCTTCGTGGTTCTCCTCGGACTCCGGAATCGCGACATCCTTCAGCACCAGGAGGCGCGATATATTACCCGGGCCACGCTTCTGGCTCAGAAAAAAATGTCCGAGGTGGAGATGGCGGGCTTTCCGCCGCTCGGCGTGGTCGCCGGCGATTTCCCCGAACCGGACGACATATTCAATTGGACCCAAACGGTCACCACAACCCCGTTTGATTTCGCCCGCGAGGTGAATGTTACGGTGACATGGCGAGAGGGCGAAGGTCAGCAGTCGGTCATTTTGGACACCTTTGTCGTGGATGAAAAATCGTGAAGACGGGAGCCTGGGATGACCCGAGTGGGTTTACGCTCTTGGAACTTTTGATCGCCTTGGGGATTGCCGTGGTGCTCGTGACGCTCCTGTATGAAACCTTCAATGCGGTACTCCGGTCCACGCAGATCGTGGATCAAGAGAGTGAAATCGATCAAATGGTCCGGGTCAGTATGGAGCGGATGACGTCCGAACTGAGGTCGGCTTACTGGCGTCCGTCTTCGGACGCCGGGAGCGCGTCGGTATTTTTGTTCGATGGCGAGGACGGGACCGGCGGCGCGCAGCCCGCGGATACGCTTCGGTTTACGACGCTTTCTCATGCCCTAGCCAGCGCAGGAAACACCGACCCGTCGGTATCGATTGTGGAGTACGCCCTCATTCCGGATCAGGAGACTGACACGGCCGTTCTGATGCACCGGGAAGAAACGAGCCCCCTCAGTCCGTCGGTGAATAGTTTGGAAGAGTACGAACTCGGAGAGTCGGTGATCGGATTGAACTTCCGGTATTTCGACGGACAGGATTGGTGGGATCAATGGAACGATGCGGATAAAAAGAAATTACCGAAGGCGGTCGAGATCCAACTCATCATTAAAGATCACGCCGGTCAGGAACGTCGGTTCATCACCCAAACCGATATTCCCATCGGCCAGTCGTCATGAATCGAACCGGGTGGTTTCAATGGATGAGCCGACATCGGACGGGATTCGTTACGGTCCTCGGATACGCCACCGCCGCCGCCATCACCATCACAATCTTTGTGTATCTGACCTTTCCTTGGCAGAAACTTTCGGAATGGATACGGATCAAGGTGGAGCAGGCTGCGAATCTTCAGGTCACGGTCCAAGATAGTCGTGTCCGGTTTCCGTTCCTTCTGGTCTGGAAAGGGGTTGCGGTGAGTCGGGCGGGGCATCCCGTTCCGGTTCTAATGACGGCGGACCAGATATCCGTTGGTTGGCCGATCGGTGCGATTCTGCGGCGGCATATGGATCTGGACTTGGCGATCCAGGCGTGGGGGGGAGAAGCCCGCGGCCGTTTAACGGCTCGCCGGACAACGCAGGGAATTCAATACCACCTGGAGGCCAGTGGTAAGGGTTTCGAACTCGGAAGACTGGCGGCGTTGTTTCAGCTCCCATCCGAGGACATGTTCGGCACGGTTCGGATCAGCCGGTTTGAGCATGACTGGACGAATCAGGACTGGATGCAGGGACAGGGGATCATGTCGCTTGAGGCCAGCGAGGTGGGGTTGAAGCGGTGGGAAATCCGGTTCAAACGTTTGAACGGAAGCGTGACCTTAAAAGCAGGAATGAGCAACCTTGAAAATTTCTCGGCACAGGGTGAAGCCCTGGATCTGGTTGGCAGCGGGAGCCTTCTTCTTCGATCGGAATTTATGGAAAGTCTCTTGAATTTCAATTCGCGTGTAACACTGCACAAGCCGACCGGTCCGCTTGCGCTGTTGGCAACCCTGGCCACCCCCGACGGTCACCTGGATTTCTCGCTTCGTGGCGTTCTAAAACAGCCGACGCCTTATGTCAACGGGTCTCCATTTTCGGCCCTCGCCACCGGGAGTCCCAATCCCTCGCCCGGAGCCAACCGTCCGGTGGGTTCGACGCCCCCGGCGGTCGTCCCGCAGCGTCCTGGTTTACCCTCCGAAGCCAATCGATTCGTGGACCCGTCGGTCCGGCCGGCCGTTACACCGGGAGCCCGCGATCAATGAAGTCTCCCATGACACAGCAGATCCTGGGTCTTGATTTCGGGTCTTCTTGCGTCAAGGCGGTCTCTTTACGAAAAAAGTGGACAGGGGTGGAGTGGACCGGCGGTTATCAAAAAGATTTGTCCCGGATTCAGGACCCGTTTGAATGGGCCAAGGAACCGTTTGTCGGATTAAAGGAATGGATCGCCGAACATCGTCTGGCGACGGACCGTGTGGTGGTCTCGGTGCCGGTCCATTTGATCTCTCTGAGAACGCTGATTCTCCCATTTCAGGATGTCCGAAAGCTCGAAAAAGTGGTTCCATTCGAGGTCGAGGGGCTTCTTCCTTATTCCCTGGAGGAGGTCGTGGTGGACTACCAGGTCACCGAGGTCGGGGAGGGCAAGTCGCATGTTTTGGTGGCGGCTGTTCCGTGTCACCTGATGAAAAATTATCTGGACCAACTCGCCCGGGCCGGGATCAATCCGGAATCGGTGGAGTTGGACGGCATGGCCTTGATGAATCTTGCGCATCAGGTCTTTTCGGAGCGGCCCGGCGCCGGAAACCGCGGGGAGGGTGATACGGCTGTGTTGGATATCGGCGCATCGAAAACGGTTGTCTGCATTCTGCACCGGGGACAGCCCCGCTTTCTGCGGACTCTTATGTGGGGAGGCCGGGATGTCACCGCGGTCCTGTCGGAGTCGTGCGGAATTTCTCCGGCCGAGGCGGAGGATTGGAAACGGCAGGCCGGCCTGATGGACGACGGGGTCTCCGCCCTTCACCAGAAAGGCGCATCCCAGGCGATCGGTCGGGCCCTCGAACCGCTGGTTTCGGAACTGATCCGGACCTTCCATGTATGCCAAAATCAGGAACCCGCGGCAAACCGTTCCAATGTAACCGAGCTGATCCTGTACGGCGGGGGAAGCAAACTCAAGGGTCTGGAGTCTCATCTCGGGTCTGAATTGGGGGTGCGTACGTTAACCCCGACGCCCAAGATCGCATCGGTTAACGGGAGCCGTTGGGATCCGGCCTTGGCCCTGAGTCTGGGGCTGGCATTGAAAGGGACCCAGCCGGCGGACGGGTCGCGGATGAACTTTCGCAAGGGGGAATTTGCGTTCGGCCGAGCGGCTGCGGCATCCCGTTCCCGCACGCGCTACGTATGGGTAGGGGCCCTTCTCGTCGCGGCGGTTGCCGCCGCGGATCTTTATATGAAGTACAACCTTCAAGTCAGCAAATATGAAGCGCTGAAGACCCAAGTCCGGGAGGAGTTTCGTGCCATGTTCCCGGACGTGACCAATGTCGTGGATGAGGTTCAGCAGGCGAAGACGGCCGTCGCCGACATGAAGAAGAAATCGGCGATGTTTGGATTGGGCGATTGGACGCCGTTACAATTGATGGCCGAAGTGACTCGACGCATGCCTCCCTCGGTAAAGATCGAGGTCCAGGATTTCGTGATCGAGCCGGGCCGCCTGCGGTTGGAAGCCGAAACGGACAGCTTCGAATCCGTGGATAAAATCAAGGCCTCGCTGGGACAGTTTGAGGCGTTCAAAGACGTGACGGTCAGCGACGCCAAGGTCAGTGCGGATCAGTCCCGGGTGCGCTTCCGCCTGACGATGACCTTGGTGCCAAAAGGGGCGGGATGAACGCTATTTTCCAAACGGCTTTTGTTCAGCAACTTCTGGTTCGGCTTCGGCGCGACCGGATCACACCCCGTGAGCGGATCTACCTCATCATCGGCGGGGTGACGCTGATCGGACTCCTCTTCTACGGAATTTATTCCGCCGCCGTATCCTATCTCGATCGGGTAAAGGGACTCGACCGGCTGATCCGCCAGAAAGAGGAGGCCCTGGCCACGCTGGGACAATTCCGTCGGGAATATGTCCAGATCAAGACCCAGGTCGGTTCTCTGGATGAACGGATTAAAAAGGATCAGGGAAATTTTTCGCTTCTATCGTTTCTGGAGTCGCTGGCCGGGACGACCGACGTGCGGTCCAAAATCGCCTACATGCGGCCTCAGGCGGCTGTGCCGGTGGACCAGTACCGGGAGGTTTCGGTCGAGATGAAGATTGAGAATGTAACGTTGGATCAGGCTGTGCGGTTTCTTTCCGCAATCGAACAAGCCCCGCATGTTTTGAAGATCAAGAACCTGCATTTCCGGACGCGTTTTGCCAATCAGCAATATTTGGATGTGACCTTCCTCGTTAGTACCTATGAGAAGTCCGGCTGAAGGGATTAGGAACCGGCGGCGGCATCGATGGTCGGGTAGAGCGGATAGAAGTGGGAGTTGGGCTGGATGGCATCCAGCAATCCATCCGTGAAAAGGTCGAATCGTCCGTTGCCGTCTGTGTCGTCAAAGAAGAACATGCTGCCTGCGTGGACGGTCAGTTTGACGGCAAACGTTCCTTTCGGGCTGCTCGGTATGTGGAGAAATTTTGGAAGATCAATTGTGACGGTGGAACTGTAGATGTGATCGGGGAACCGGGAAGCCGGGACCTGCAAGGGGACAGTGGGTCTAGACGCCGCGAGCGATATGTAGGCCCCGTTGCTGGTGTCTATCCAGCTAAAGTTTGGGTTGCTTGTGACGTCGCCGACGAGGACCTCGCCCTCGTTGACCGGCGCGGCGAGGAGCGGATCGGTCAGGTCGAGCGTATAGAACCGAAACCGTTGATTGAGGGGAACGTTGTTCACGTACACCGGGACTTGGAGTTCGAAGTAGGTCAATTCGAGCTGCACCTGGCTGAAGTCGCATGGACATCCGGAGGGGAAGGCGTTGTTGATCTCGGCGGACTGGGCGGTTGTGGTAAGGTCCAGGACCAGGGGCGTGGCGCTGTTCTGGGTATCGAAAATTGTGTAGGATGGATCGGTTTCTTGCGACATGATCAACCGGACGCTCTTGACCCCGACCGTTACGACCGAGTTGTTTGGGGATAGAAAACTGTCAGAATAGCTGTCGCTGTCACCGCTGGGGGGCTCATTGCTGAAATCGGCCACGAATACCGCCTCAATGCCATCGTTTTTATTATTACCGCAGGCGGCGAGTAGAAGGGAAAAAAGAAATAATCCCGCGGCCCAGACCCACGCTGCGGCCGGCACATGTTTTCGAGTTGAAAGGAACGATTTCATCTTCGATATTATTGTAGCAGAATGGCGATCCGTTTGAAAATAATAAGTCGAGGAGTCGCGAAATCAGGGCTCGACGTGCCGTTCCGTAACGAGCAAGGGATCGCGCTGCTCCTGACCCTGGTGATTCTGGTGCTGCTCACGGCCATCATCGTGGAATTCGATTATGGCGCCAAAGTGAATTTAATCACGGCCGGAAATTTCCGAGATGAGGTGCAGGCCATTTATCTGGCCAAATCGGGCGTGGCCGCGGCCCGCGCTGCGCTGAAGGATGACGCTCTACACCACGGGGCCTACGACGCCTTGACCGAACTGTGGGCGCAACCCATACCGGCCTATCCGGTGGGCGAGGGAGCCGTCTCGATCGAGATCACGGATGAATCCGGCAAAATCGACATCAACCGTCTGGGAAATAAAGATCCTACGGTGAGGAACGATACCCAAGCCATATTGATCCGACTCCTGGAAGTCCTGGAGGTGGATCGAAATATGATCGAGCCGATCGTCCAGGCGGCCCAGAATTGGGTCGATTCGAACTCCATACAAGACTGCCCCGAAGAATTCTATTATGAGCAGCAGACTCCTCCTTATCGTTGCAAAAAGGCCTTCATGGACACCCTCTCGGAATTACTTCTGGTAAGGGGGGTCACCCCGGAGATCTATAAGAAGATCCAGCCCTATGTCACGACGGTTTCCTCCCCATTTCACCCTATCAATGTCAATACGGCTGAACTTCCAATTATAGAAGCGCTGGATGAGAATATCAATGCGGATATCGCGGCCTGCATCCAGGACCGTCGGCCTTATGAAAATAGTTCCATGTCCGATTTCTTCGGTTGCGGGCAGGCTGTCGGCATATGCAATATGACTTCGCCCTGTCGAAGACAGATCGGGGTTCTAAGCAGCTATTTCTCGGTGAAATCGCATGCAACGATCCATGACACCGAGAAGATCATCACGGCATTGATCAAACGACAAGGCAGTACTACAAACCTTCTATCCTGGCAAGTCGAGTAGGCCGTCGTGATGATTTTTCCATGAAAGGTGTTTTTGGCGGGAAAAAGACCTTGGATAATATCGTGGCTATTCCATCTGAACCGACTTAATACTGAACTTGATCCTTCCTTCCATCCACTGGTCCGGACAGTTTTCCGTATCTTGGATAAAATTCCCGATCTCCTGCGGGTTCACGGCGCGAAGATCGCCCTTGGCGTTCCCTGGAACGATGACGCGGAGGGGCAATGCCAGATCTTCCTGAGTCAGCCTCTTTCCCTTCGCGTCCAGCATCTCAAGATGAAGCGTGAAACCTTTGACCGGTTGACTTCCCGTGTTTTTGATTTCACCGAACACCTCGCAGACGACCCTATCCCGCTGGAAGTCCTGGTAGCGGTGCGCGTGCACGGCTAAGGGAGTGATCGGCCATCGCTCTTTCGCCGGTTCCGCCGGTCGGCTAAACAAGACAAGACAGAAAAGCGCGATAACACTGATTAGACAAAAACGCATCAAATTCGCTTGGCCTCGAATTGTGTTCATATGCTTGAAGCCGGTTTTCGGATGTGTTATTCTTCAATAGGGCTTTTTGTACGTCACCAATCAGTTTACGCACAACGGTTTTGAATTTCAAGCCTAAAGGATTCGATGTGATCGAAGATCATCATTATGTATTAAAGCGACCTTCCACGGCCCAGACTTCACCGCGATTTACGATCGATTACGAGAAAGAGCTTAATCCGGCTCAGTATGCGGCCGTGAGCGCTTTGGACGGGCCTGTTCTGGTGATCGCCGGCGCCGGAAGCGGCAAAACCCGCACCCTGGTTTACCGGGTCGCCCGGCTGATCGAGTCGGGACTACCACTCCAAAACCTACTCCTGCTGACCTTTACCCGAAAAGCGGCTCAGGAGATGCTCAGTCGAGCGGGTATTCTGCTTGGAACCGCGTGCGATCGAGTGGCCGGCGGGACCTTTCATGCTTTTTCGAATACCCTCCTTCGACGACATGGAAAGGCCATCGGGTTGGATCCAGCCTTCACCATCTTGGACCGTTCGGACAGCGAGGATGTGGTCCACCTGCTCCGTAATGCTCGGGGGCTCGGAGATCGAGAGAAACGTTTTCCCCGAAAGAATACCCTGGCGGATATGTTCAGCGCTTCGGCGAACAAGGCCACCGCACTGGAAGAGATCGTCCTGATGGATTACCCCCACTTCTCCGAGCATCTTGAGCCGATCCTAAAGTTGGAGAAGGCCTACGCCGATTATAAACAACAGCGATCGCTTCTGGATTACGATGACCTGCTTCTCAAACTGCGGGAACTTCTGGAAAACCGTCAGGATATTCGTGAACAACTTTCAGATACCTATCGAGCGATTATGGTGGATGAATATCAGGACACCAACAAAATTCAGGCGCGTGTGGTCAGATTCCTTTGCACGCGGCATGAGAATATTATGGTGGTCGGCGATGATGCCCAGAGCATTTATTCCTTTCGTGGAGCCCACTTTAAGAACATCATGGATTTTCCAAAAGAGTTTCCCAAGGCACGAATCTTTAAACTGGAAGAAAATTACCGGAGCACGCAGCCGATTCTCAACCTGACAAACGAAATCATCAATCAGGCCCATGAAAAATATCCCAAGCACCTTTTCACCCATCAAAGGGAAGGCAATCGTCCGGTGCTGGTTCGGGCCGAGAACGAAAACTGGCAGTCACGGTTCGTCTGCCAAAGAATATTGGAGCTGCGGGAAGAAGGAGTGCCGCTGGGGGAGATCGCGGTTCTTTTCCGTTCAAGTCACCATTCCTTTGATCTAGAAATCGAGTTGGTCAAGCATGGTCTGCCCTTTGTAAAGCGGGGGGGCTTCAAGTTCATCGAGACGACTCATATAAAAGACGTCCTGGCCCATCTCCGGGTTTTGCAGAACCCCCGAGATGCCGTGAGTTGGAACCGGCTTCTCCTTTTGATCGAAGGGGTGGGGCCCAAAAAGAGCCAGGCCATTATTGCAACCCTAGCGGCGTCCATGGCCAGAGGGACGGATTGGCTGACCGCATTGAAAACGCAATGCCTTCAGGCCTCGGGGGGATCGGTGCTGAAAGAGGTGACCCGCTTGTTCGAAGATCTGAGGGAAGCCCTCCAAATTCCTTCCGAGCAATTGAACCGAATCTACACCTATTACATTCCTCTCCTATCGCAGCGATTTGACGACCACCCCAAACGGATCAAGGATCTCGAACATCTCTATGCGATTACGGAACGTTATCTCAATCTCGATGGCTTCTTAAGCGACATCACACTTGAACCCCCAAGCGAGTTGGTATCCGAGCTCGAACCGACCGGGAGATCGCCCGTACAGGACGTTGAAAGGCTGATTTTATCCACCATCCACTCGGCCAAAGGGCTAGAATGGCATACCGTGTTTATCATTTGGGCTCTTGACGGGAAGTTTCCATCGATGTATTCCATTGATAATCAAGATGAACTAGAAGAGGAACGGCGGCTAATGTATGTGGCCGCCACCCGCGCAAAGAAGGGGCTGTATATTACTTATCCTATCAATATTTATGAAAAGATACAGGGAACGATTTTATCCCGGCCGAGTCGTTTTTTAAATGGAATTCCACGGAACTATTACGACTCGTGGTCGCTGTTAGAATAAAATATTAAAAATCAGATAGTTATAAATTTGACAAAAAAGACAATGAGTGGTAAATTAAAAAAAAATCTAAATATTAGACATCGACCGAAGATGACAATGTTAAGAGGTATTAAACGTGTTAAAGGTCCAGTTAAAGTCCATAATACTGGTTTCAGCCTTCTGGGCCCTTGCCTCTCGGGCGGGATACGCATTTGATGGTGCCCTTGATACAGTTATTATTACTCCTTCCCAAACCGACGTTATCCAGGAAAGCAACCGCACTTTAATAACCACGTTTTCAAATAATCTCGATTTAGCTTTTCAGAAGACACTCGATGATAAACACCCGCTTCTTTCTCTATATTATCGGGATCTTTACTCAAATGCCGGTTCCACCTACATGATGTCGGATACCGAACGGAATTCAGAAGCCCGTCTTTTAACTAGACAGGCCCTCTCCAGGGCCCTCCAAGATACCGTTAACAATGTGAATCTACTCTACACCCTTAAAGCGTACGGTCACGCCATGACCTCGGCCAATATGAAGGTGAAGGACGGAAACATGAATTTTGAAGGGCCTTCCTTAAACCCTTCCGGAAACCGCGCTGATTCCGTCCCTCGAGATGTGCTTCGCAGCAGTCTGATATTAAACGACAATGTTCATTTTGGATTGACCTTCCAGACGAGCTTTGGATCAGTTCAGTCCAATCTTACCTATTTCTTAGCCGGACGCGATATCCTGGGGGCCAGCCTTCAGGAGGACCTCACTCAAAATTCCAAACTCGTCTTGGAATATCGGATGGCGCCGGATGAAAACCGCGCGTTGCTCAGCCTCCGGCTTCCTTTCCAATACTAGCCCTCCCATAATTTATTCGGGATTCCAGGTCTTCGCTGACCGATGACCCGTTGAAAAATCCAGGACCCGCCTTTGGTAAATTCACGGTCGGTTTGGACACGGGCAAAATTATTCCTTGAAGGCGTTGATCAGTTGATCTACGTTGTATTCGATCATCGATCGGTAGTTTTCCGTACCCGGCAAGACTCCGGGAGTCGGGGTCAGAACTACCACGTGGGCTCCGGTTTGCTGGGCCAGCATCTGGGGCAGCGTTGGATTCAATTGAGGTTCGGAAACGATGATTCGGATCTTTTCGGCCTTGATCATCCGAACGAGATCGGAAAGGTGTTTTTCAGAAGGCTCGGTCCCGACTTCTGAAACGATGCTCCCTCGGACTGCAAACCCGAAACGCCGCGCAAAATAGGACCAGGAGGCGTGATGGGTGACGATCTTTCTATTTGGGAGCGGTTTGAGCTTCACCATCAAGCGGCGCTGGGTTTGATCCAGATCCTGAATATACCGTGCCTGATTCCGGAAGTAGTCGTTTTTATGAGCCGGGTCGATCTTTATCAAACCCTCGGTAATATGGCGAACCATCAGCTTGGCATTTTCGGGATCGAGCCAAATGTGCGGATCCCCCATTGAATGCGGGTCATCCGAAGGGACGGTGATAGCCCGGTTCTTCAGAACAGGGACCCCGATAGATGTTGTGATAGTCAAAAGTGCGGGATTGCCGGCCTTTTCGACCAAGGCGTCGAGCCAGACTTCCAGTCCCAATCCGACCCGGACCAGCATTCGGGCTCCCTGGATCGCTAGCATGTCGGCCGGTTTGGGGGTATAGGTATGCGCGCTCTCCAGGCCGCTGAGGAGGCTGGTAACCGTCACCCGATCACGGCCAATTTCCTGGACCAGGTCCTTGAGGACGGGCAACGTTGTGACCACTTTGACCGGTTCGTCGGAGACGACCGAATCGGTCGCCGCTGTCGTCGGCGCGGGCAACCCGCCGCCGAATAACGACATCGTCATTGTGACGATGACCAGCGTCGTCTTTCCACGAACTCTCGTCAAACGCGTATTCAAAATTACATTCTGGGATGAATTAACCCGGCGGCCAGGTCATCTGTCGGCCCCCCAACAGATGAACATGGAGATGGTAGACGGTTTGCCCTCCTCCCGATCCGGTGTTGATCACGATTCGAAAACCGGACGGGTTGAGGTTGTGTGTTTTCGCCAGCCCGTTCGCAACCAGGAACAACGAACCCATCAGTTCCTTGTCTGCCTTCGTCAGGTTCATCAGAGAATCGATATGCTTCCGGGGTACGACAAGAATATGTACCGGTGCCTGGGGGTTGATGTCTTCAAAGGCCACGATGGCGTCGTCTTCATAAACGAGTCGGCCCGGGATTTCTTTTTTAATGATACGGCAGAACAGGCATTGGGTCATGTCAGGTCCTCCTCTGTCTAACGAATCGGCTCATTTTTCCAAAACGCTTCTGCAATTCTTCATAGATGTCGCTGGGGGAAATATTGTGGTGGCCAAGCAAGACCAGGGTATGAAACCACAAATCGGCGACCTCCCATATGATTTCCGATGGGCGATTATTTTTTGAGCCGATGATCAGTTCCCCTGACTCTTCCCCGATCTTTTTTAAAATTTTGTCTCGGCCCGAGGTCAATAACCAGGAAACATAGGATTTTCCTTTGGGTGATCGCTTCCGGTCCAAAATAACATCATAAATGCGGTCAAGAATCAAGGCCCTGGCTGACATCGGTTTAAGCCGGCGGATACGGCCTTTCTCGACGGCACGGAAAAAGCACGACGGCTGGCCGGTGTGGCAGGCCGGCCCTTCCGGTTCGACGCGGATAAGCAGGCTGTCTCCGTCGCAATCGATCCGGATTTCCTTGACGTTCAGATAGCTCCCGGAGGTGGCCCCCTTGTGCCAGAGGGTTTTCCGGGAGCGGCTCCAGAAATGGACCTGCCCGGTCCGCATTGTCTTGTCCAGGGACTTCCGGTTCATGAAGGCCATCATCAAGATCGAGTCGTCCCGATGATCCTGGACAATCGCGGGGATCAAGCCTTTTTCATCGAATTTCAATCCGGGCGGCAGCCGCTTTGAAGAAGTCATCGGGACCTCGCCGGGAATCGAACCCGGATGCCTTTGGAATCGAGAAACGTTTTGGCATCGAGAATGGTGTACTGTCTATAATGAAAGATCGAAGCGGCCAGGACGGCGTCGGCACGTCCCTCGGCCAATACGTCGTAGAGGTGCTCGAGGCTGCCCGCTCCGCCCGATGCGATAATCGGGATTGAGACGGCGTCCGACACGGCCCGCGTGAGTTCGATGTCGTAGCCTTTCCGAGTACCATCCTGATCCATGCTTGTCAGTAGAATTTCGCCCGCACCGGCCTCGGTCATCCGGACAGCCCACCCCACGGCCTCCAGCCCGGTCGTCTTTCGCCCGCCATGGGTGTAAACCATCCAGGTATTCTGGGACCGTTTGGCGTCGATCGCGACCACGATGCATTGGCTGCCGAATCGTTCCACGGCCGCCTTTACAAAGGCGGGGTCCTCCACGGCGGCGGTGTTGATCGAAACCTTGTCCGCCCCCGCGAGCAAGAGATCGCGGATGTCTTGCAGGGTCCGGACTCCCCCTCCGACCGTCAGCGGCATAAACACCTCGGCGGCCGTTCGTTCCACGACCTCCAGCAGAATCTTCCGCTTCTCGTGGGAAGCGGTGATGTCCAGATAACAAAGCTCATCGGCGCCTTCTGTATCGTAGAACCGGGCAATCTCAACCGGGTCGCCCGCATCACGGAGGTTGACGAATCCGATTCCTTTTACAACCCGTCCATCCTTGACGTCCAGGCAGGGAATGATCCGTTTGGCCAGCATCAGTGCGCCCCCTGGGCCCTTGAAATCGCCTCGCTCAATTTGAATGCGCCGGTATATAAAGCTTTCCCGATGATGACGCCCGCTACGCCGGAGGACTCCAACGTGAGTAGCGCGTCGATATCCTCCAGGGATGCGACCCCACCGGAAGCGATGACCGGTATTTCTCCTGAGCGCGCGAGTTCCTGAACCGCTTCAAGATTCGGTCCCTTTAGCATGCCATCCCGTTGAACGTCCGTAAAAATGATCGAAACGATTCTAAGTCCCGTCAACTTTTTTGCAAAATCGATTACCGACTCTCCGGTGGGTTGTGTCCATCCCTGCACCACGATCTTCCCATCCCGTGCGTCCAGTCCGACCGATATTCCAATCGGAAATAGGTCGCATGCTGATTTCAAAAACTGTAGAGATTGCATTGCCTTAGTTCCCAGGACAAGCCTTGACGCTTCTTTTTGCCTGTAATATTCAATGTCGGCCAATGTCCTTATGCCTCCCGCGACCTGGATGGGAATATCAACGGTTTGAATCATCTTCACAATGAGTTCGTGATTTATTGGCCTTCCCTTGAACGCCCCGTCCAGATCCACGACATGAATCAATTCCGCGCCTTCCGATTCCCAACGTTGTGCCACCGCAAGCGGATCATCCGAATAGATCGACTCCGTCCCAAGACGCCCTTGTCTGAGGCGTATACATTTTCCATCTTTGATATCGATCGCGGGGATAATCAACATCAGTTCGTTTTCCTTTGGGTCCAGGGAGAAGCCGCGATCAGCTGTTCGACGGCATCTTCGGACAATTCGGAGGCCGTCAGCCATCGCCACCCGCGTTTAAAGAAAAGGCTGTAAGCGGAGATGTCCTCAAACAAGGATTTTTGCGTTTCATTATAGCTGGCCTTCCAAAGAAGATGGCCATCTTCCGCATGAATCAGTTGTACCTTAACCCCAACCGAGGCCGGTCTACTGATCGAATAGGCGGTCCCATCCCGTTCCGTATAGGCCGTCACGGATCCGAAAAGCACGGTCGACGTCTTTAAAATCTTTCCGATCTGTTCGGCCCTTTGGAGATCGGATAGAGGCGTCCCGTCGCCCGACGGGAGAGGTTGCTGTCCCTCCCAACGGACGACCTTGACATGGAGTTCGATCAGTTTGCGGTAAAACTGGTCCGTGATAATTTGGGCCCCGTCGTCTTCGACCTTGCCGGAACGAATCTCGCCTGTTGTCGAAGGTTCCACAACGAAGGGAATGAGGCCGACATCCTGTACGGAGTGCTTTTCAAGCTCGTGCGGCAACGAGCTTTGGATGTATTTCGGCCCGCAGCCGACCAGGCCGACCAATAGGACACAAAATACCGACCGCTTCATCGACATTGCGCAAAATTCCGAAGGAGCTTCAAACCGACCGCCTGACTCTTTTCCGGGTGAAACTGACAGGCGAAGACGTTGCCGACGGCGATGCTGGAAGCAAAGGGCTGTCCGTATTCGGTCGTCGAGGCGATCACGGCCGAATCATCGGGCACTCCATAATAGGAATGGACGAAATAAAACATCGCGTCCATCGGGAGGCCTTGAAGTAACGGCGTGGCTTGGCGAATCTCCAGTGTGTTCCATCCCATATGCGGGACTTTCAGCCCCGCGTCTGGAAAGCGGACGACGCGGCCCCGGATCCAGCCCAGGCCTTTGTGAAGGCCGAACTCCTCGCTCTCCGTGAACAGGAGTTGCAATCCCAAGCAGACCCCGAGAAACGGTTTTCCGCTCGACAGGGTTCGAAGGACGGGATCGATCAGGCCCAGTTCCTCCAGATTTCGCATGCAGTCGGGAAAGGCGCCTACGCCGGGAAGGACAACGTGGCTTGCATCGTCAATCTGGCGGGGGTTGCGCGTGACGTTGACCGCAAAGCCCAGCCGTTCGAAGGCCTTCGAGACGCTTCGGAGATTGCCCATGCCGTAGTCAATAATGGCGATCATGTTGAATTATTTTCGGGGCTCACGCCGCCTATGATTCTATCCGGCGGGCCGGTGCGATGCCGTGGCTCCTTCGATGCCCCCAGACCCCGCGCTCGGAGGGGCGAAGCCCGATCCTCGCTTCCCGTCGAAGCCAGGTAAATCTCCCTACTTACGATTCTCAATTCTCCATTCAATAAAAAATCCCTTGGCGGGAAATTTTCAGCCTCCCGCTTTGCTCGCTAGGTGAACCCCAAAGCAGGTGGGGCGTCCCCCCGGTCGCTCCCTTACAATTTACCCTTCGTGGACGGAACGCCGCGCGTTCGCGCATCCATCTGCACCGCCAGATCCAGGGCCCGTCCGAAGGCCTTGAAGATGGCCTCGAGCACATGGTGGGGATTCTTTCCGTAGGGGACATTGATATGGAGCGTAGTCCCGCTGTGAACGACGAACGCCTTGAAAAACTCCTCAATGAGCTCCACATCGAAGTCCCGGATCTTGTTTTTCCTTGGTAGCGGAACCTGGTAGATCAGATACGGTCGTCCGGAAAGGTCCAGATCCACCCGGGCGATCGCTTCATCCATCGGTACGGAAAAGGAACCGTACCGTTTGATCCCCTTCTTGTCACGAAGCGCCTTGGAAACGGCCTCTCCCAAAACGATTCCGATATCCTCCACCGTATGATGAAAATCAACCTCCGTGTCGCCCCGCGCCATGACCGCGAGATCCATCCGGCCGTGTTTGGCCATCAGGGTGAGCATGTGATCCAAAAACGGCATCGTGGTTTGGACACGGCTCCTTCCGGTGCCGTCCAGATCCAGCCGGACTTTTACTTGGGTTTCGGTGGTCTTCCTTTGAACTTCCGCCCGACGCGTCTTCATTGAGTGCGAACCTCCACGGCACGGGCATGCGCCTGCAGCCCCTCCATCTCGGCGATCCGAATGGCCGCATCCTTGACCCGTGAAAGGCCTTCACGGCTGAACGCAAGGAGGCTGGTTTTCTTCACAAAGTCGTCCACCGACAGGGGCGAAGAGAAGCGTGCGGTTCCGCCGGTCGGCAGGACATGGTTCGGCCCCGCCACGTAATCGCCGAGGGACTCGGTGGTGTAGTGGCCGAGAAAGACGGCCCCGGCATGCTTGACCTCCGGGAGCAGACGGTCCGGTTGGTCCACGGCCAGTTCGAGATGTTCCGGTGCGATCGCATTGGCCATGGCCACGGCCTGGGCCAGGTCTCTCACTCGGAAGATTTTTCCCGAACGACGGAGCGCCTGGGCGATGATCTTTTTTCTCGGAAGCCGTTCGATCTGTTCCTTCATCCGCGTCCGGACTTTTCGGATCAGCGAATCGCTGGGAGTGATCAGGATCGAGATCGCAAGCTCGTCATGTTCGGCCTGGGACAGCAGGTCGGCCGCGACGAAACGGGGGTCGGCCGTATCGTCCGCGATCACGACGATCTCGCTGGGTCCGGCGATCATATCGATGTCCACCAGCCCGAAAACGAGCCGTTTGGCCGTGGCGACGTAAATGTTTCCGGGCCCGACGATCTTGTCCACCCGGGCGATGGTCTTGGTCCCGTAGGCCATCGCGCCGATCGCCTGCGCGCCGCCGACCGCGTAGATTTCGTCGACGCCGGCCAGATCGGCCGCGACGAGCAGGTGAGGGTTCATCCCGCCTCCAGGGGTCGGCGTGCACATCACGACTTCCGGAACGCCGGCCACCTTGGCCGGAACGGCGTTCATCAATACGGAAGACGGATAGGCCGCTTTCCCTCCGGGGACGTAGATCCCGACCCGGTCCAGGGGGCGCACCAATTGGCCCAGGGTGATCTGCTGCTCTTCATAGCTCCAGCTCTTCGGCTTTTGCCGTTCGTGGAACGAGCGGATTCGATCGGCGGCAAATCGAAGGGAGTCCACGGCCTCGGGGGCCACTTGACGGTAGGCCTCCTTGATCCGCTCCGGACGGATCCGAAGTCGGTCGGCCGTGAGACGGACCTGATCAAAATCGCGCGAATAACGAAGGACGGCGGCATCTCCCCGTCGTCGAACCGCCTCCAGGACCGTCCGGACCGTCGTTTCGACGCCTCTGGGAGTCGAGGAAGTCCGCCGCAGGCGTGCCAGCCACGCCCCGGCCGGGGTTTTTGAATTGATCCGGATCAATTTCATGCCGTCGTCTCGCCGATCGTTTTCTCCAGACGTTGGATCAGCTCCGTGATCGTCTTGGATTTTGTTTTGAGGCTGGCCCGATTCACGATCAATCGGGCGGTGGACTGTGCGATGACCGCCTGCTCCTCGAGGTGGTTTTCCCGCAGGGTCGTCCCGGTGGTGATCAAGTCCACGATCTGTTCCGACAATCCCACCAAAGGTGCCAGCTCGATCGCCCCCGACAGCCGGATGATCTCGACCGGCAGACCCTTTTCGTTGAAATATCGCTCCGCGATCTTGGGATATTTCGTCGCAATCTTGAGTTTGGCCGAAGACCAGCTGGGCGTCACGGCGGCCGTTCGGGGTCCGGCCACCACGATCCGGCAGGCCCCGAAGCGAAGGTCGAGCGGTTCGTACACGTCGGGCTCCTGTTCCAGAAGGACGTCTTTGCCGGCGATGCCCATGTCGGCCGCCCCGTACTCGACGTAGGTCGGCACATCCACCGCACGCACGATCACCATGCGGAGCCGGTGAGGGGCGTTTTCGAACAGGAGTTTGCGGCTATCGGCCTTTAGACCCCGCGGAAGGAGTCCGTTCTTCCTGAAAAGGGCGATGGACGGATTGAGCAGGCGCCCTTTCGGCAATGCAATGGTGACGGTGTCTTTCATGAGGGTTGCTTAATCCGGGCGATCTCTCCCCCGAGGTTTGAAAATTTCTGTTCGATCTTTTCGTAGCCCCTGTCCAGGTGATAGACGCGCGAGATCTCGGTCTCTCCTTCCGCGGCCAGGCCCGCAAGGACCAGGCCGGCGCTGGCCCGGAGGTCCGAGGCCATCACCGGCGCCCCGCTCAAGCGCGAGGTCCCTTTAATCACCGCATTGTTTCCCTGAACATGGATATCCGCGCCCATGCGTCGGAGTTCGGCCACGTGCGAGAACCGATTCTCAAACACCGTTTCGGTGATTACGCTCAGGCCGTCGGAGAGCGTCATCAGGGCCATGATCTGAGCCTGCATGTCCGTCGGGAATCCCGGATACGGGTTCGTCTTGATATCCACCGCGGCGATCCGCCCCGTTGCCGTGGCCCGCACGCCGTCCCCTTCCTCACCAATCTGGACGCCGGCCTCACGCAGCTTTTGCAAAACGGCGTCCAGATACCCGGGGGCGCAGCCGCGGACGAAGACGGCCCCTCGTGTTATGGCGGCGGCGGTCAGGAAAGTTCCGGCCTCGATGCGATCCGGCATGATTTGGTAGGCGCAGGGGTCGTTTAACGATTCGACTCCGTCGATCGTGACGACGTCCGTGCCGGCCCCCTTGATTTTCGCGCCGCACCGAATCAGAAAGTAAGCCAGATCGGCCACCTCCGGCTCGCGGGCGGCATTTTCGATTACCGTGACCCCGTCGGCCAGGGTGGCGGCCATCATGAGATTCTCCGTGCCCGTGACCGAGGGAAGATCCAAGTGTATCCGGGCGCCCTTGAGACGTCGGGCCTTGACCGTGACATAACCGTGCTCGATCTGGATCTCGGCCCCCATCTTTTCCAACCCCATCAAGTGAAGATTGATGGGCCGGGCTCCGATCGCGCAGCCCCCCGGAAGTGAAACTCGGGCCTCGCCGAAGCGCGCGGCCAGCGGACCCAGGACCAGGACCGAGGCGCGCATCGTTTTAACCAGCTCATAAGGGGCATCGTGACGGGCCAGCGCGGGCATCCGAACCGCCCACCTCCCCTGACCGTCATCATCGACCAAGGCGCCGAGATGAATCAAGAGGCGTTTGATCGTCGCCACGTCCATCAGCCTCGGAATGTTCCGGACCCGGAGTTCCGCCCGGCTCAGAAGGGTCGCCGCAAGGATGGGCAGCGCGGCATTCTTGGCCCCGCTCACCGCCACCTCGCCTTTGAGCGGCTTACCGCCTTTGATTAAAATTTTATCCATCGGTTATAGGGGCTCGCGTCGCCCTCTCCGCTGGCAGAGCCGGTTGGAGCGACTCGACTGAGCTCGTCGAAGTCCTCCCCCCTCTCGCTCCCTTTGCTCGCTGATTTGAAACCTGCGAGCAGAACCGGCAGCATCGACTTGATTCATGGTTTTGTTAGAACAATCACCCGATCAACCCCCGCCAGATCCTTTCTTATCTGATCAATCCGCCAGCCGTTCTGCTCAGCCATCACGCGGACGGGGGACGCCTGCCGGATCCCGACCTCAAGAAAGAGGCGTCCGCCGGGGCGAAGAAACCCCAGGGCGCCGGGCAAAATCCGACGGTAGTAATCCAACCCGTCGCATCCGCCGTTGAGGGCGATCCGGGGTTCATGAAACCTCACCTCCGGCTGCAGTCGATCCAGTTCTTCGGCCGGAACGTAGGGAGGATTGGCCGTCATGACGTCAATTTTTTCGTGTAAACGCATCGAGGACAAGGGCTCCAGCAGATCGCCTTCCAGAAATTCGATCCGCCCGATCATCTCGTGACGTAAGGCGTTCAAGCGCGCGACATCGAGCGCGGCGGGCGAGCGATCGGTCGCAAGGATCCGAGCCGCCGGATAAAGCCGGCCCAGCGTGACGGCCAGACAGCCCGTGCCGGTGCAGAGATCGACCAGCGTGATCGGCCCTCCCGGCCGGCCAAACTGCTCCAAAACGGCCTCGATGAGCAGCTCCGTCTCGGGCCGGGGAATCAACGTGTCCGTTGTAACCCGGAATTCCAGCCCCCAGAATTCCTGCACGCCGAGGATGTATTGGAGGGGTTCCCGGAGGGCCCGGCGGCGAATCAGGCCCATAAAGGTTTCCTGTTGCTCGGGATCAAGAGATACGGGATCAGCCCGGTAGAGGTCCAGGCGCGTGCAGGTCAGGGTTTCGGCGATCAGGGTTTCGGCTTCCCGGCGGCCGTCCGGAATCCCGGCCTCGGTCAGCCGATGCGTCGCCGTTCGAAGGAGTTCCTGAAGAGGCATAGAATTTTTCTTCAATCGAATCGTCATGATTTGGTTCTGTTCTCATTCGGTGGTCGTGATCAGGAGGCCATGACCGTGTTGAGCCGGTCGGCCTGGTCGGCCGCGATCAGGGCGTCAAACAGCTCGTCCAGATCCCCGTCGAGCACCTGGGTCAGGCGGTGCAACGTCAACCCGATCCGGTGATCGGTGATCCGATTTTGGGGGAAATTGTACGTGCGTATCTTTTCGCTACGATCCCCCGTGCCCACCTGGGATTTCCGCGCCTTGGCCATTTCGGCCTCCTGCCGGTTCTGCTCGACTTCCAAGAGCCGTGCGCGAAGCACGCGCATGGCCTTTGTTCTGTTCTTGAGTTGGGATCGTTCATCCTGACAGCTCACGACCGTGCCGGTCGGGACGTGTGTGATCCGGACGGCCGAATGGGTTGTGTTGACGCCCTGGCCTCCGGGCCCGGAGGCGCAGAACGTATCGATCCGGAGATCGCTCGGGTCGATCGTGATGTCCACCTCCTCCGCTTCCGGGAGCACCGCCACCGTGACGGCCGAGGTATGAATGCGCCCGCCCGCCTCGGTGACGGGGACGCGCTGAACGCGATGGACCCCGCTTTCAAATTTTAAATGGCGGTAGGCGCCTTTACCTTCGATCGCAACGATGACCTCTTTTAATCCCCCGATCCCGGTCGGACTGGAGCTCATGATCTCGACATGCCACCGGTGATTCTCGGCATACCGCGTATACATCCGGAACAATTCAGCCGCAAAGAGAGCGGCCTCGTCGCCTCCGGTGCCGGCCCGGATCTCCAGAATGGTGTTCTTGTCATCGCGGGGATCCCTGGGCAACAAGAGGCGCTTGAGCTGCTGCTCCCGCATGTCTTTACGCTTTAAAAGTTCCTGGCGCTCGTGTTCCGCCATCTCCCTCAAGCCGGCTTCCGCCCGAGCGTCCCGAAGCATTTCTTCGGTTGCCTCGATCTCTTTGAGAACGACCTTGAATTGCCGGTACTGTTCCATGACCTCTTCGAGATCGGCGCGCTCCTTGGCCAGACGCTGAAATTGGGACTGATCCGCGATAACTTTGGGATCGCTTAGGGCCCGAGTCAATCCGTCGAATTTATCCTGAATCATCTCAAGCTTTTGTATGAAAACCTGATCGTTCATCGTCATAGGATTTGAAGCTTATGGCTTTTTGTACTTTTTCCGAAACCGTTCGACGCGGCCTTCCGTGTCGATCAGCTTCTGCGTGCCCGTAAAAAAAGGATGGCAGGCGGAACAGATCTCCACATGGATGTCGTTCCGGGTCGAGCGGGTCTTAATGACACTCCCGCAGGCGCAGGTGATGTCGGTCGGTTGATACGCCGGATGAATCCCTTCTTTCATTTGATCCTCCTCTACTTGTAAGGGCTCAGGTGCCCACCGTTATCTTTGAGGGCCCTTGCGGGCTTCGCTCCTCCAAGCCCCCACGCCCCGCGATCGGGCGGGCCAAGCCCGATCCTCGTTCCCACCAGCGGGGCCTTTTGAGCCGATCCCTCTCGCTCGCCGTGCACCGCGGGACCCGACGGCTCGATGGGATCTTGGTTGTGTCTATAAAACAGGCCATTATAACATTTTTAATTTCGTATGAAAAGGGCCCGATTGGAAACGCTTTGACCGACCGGCAGTCTGCCAACCGCAGCGGGCAGGGAATCGAAATGTTTTTTTTTGCGTTCGATTCGAGGCGAGCGGATCGGGGAGGCTACTTGTTCATCGATTCGAGGAACTCTTTGTTGGTTTTGGTGTTTTTGATTTTGTCGATCAGGAATTCCATGCTTTCCACGGTCGATAGGGGGCTCAAAACCTTCCGCAGAATCCACATCTTGTTCAAATCGTCCTTGTCCACCAGGAGTTCTTCTTTGCGGGTTCCGGACTGATTGATGTCGATCGAGGGGAACACGCGCTTATCGGCCAGCTTTCGGTCGAGATGGACTTCCATATTTCCCGTTCCCTTGAATTCTTCAAAAATGACGTCGTCCATCCGGCTGCCGGTGTCGACCAGGGCCGTCGCCATGATCGTCAGGCTTCCGCCGTTTTCGATGTTCCGCGCCGAACCGAAGAAGCGTTTGGGGCGCTGGAGGGCGTTGGCGTCCAGGCCGCCCGACAAAACCTTGCCGCTGGGCGGGATGATGGAGTTGTAGGCCCGGGCCAGCCGGGTGATGCTGTCCAGCAGGATTACCACGTCGCGTTTGTGCTCGACCAGGCGCTTGGCCTTCTCCAGAACCATTTCGGCGACCTGGGCGTGGCGCTGCGCGGGCTCATCGAAGGTGGAACTGACAACCTCGGCCTTGACCTGGCGCTGCCAATCCGTGACCTCTTCGGGCCGCTCATCGATCAACAGGACGATTAATGTGATTTCGGGATGATTGGAGAGGACGGCCTTCGCGATATTCTGAAGCAGGACCGTTTTGCCGGTGCGGGGAGAGGCGACGATCAATCCGCGCTGACCCTTTCCGATCGGCGTGATCAGTTCCATGACCCGCGTCGACAATTCCAGGGGGTCGTGTTCCAGGCGTATCTTTTCCTCCGGATAGAGGGGGGTGAGGTTGTCGAAAAGGATCTTGTCCCGCGCCGTTTCCGGGTCTTCAAGATTGACCTTCTCCACCTTCAAGAGGGCGAAATACCGTTCCCCTTCTTTGGGTGGACGGATCTGTCCGGAAACGATGTCGCCGGTCCGGAGATTGAAGCGGCGGATTTGAGAGGGGGAAATATAGATGTCATCCGGCCCGGGCAGGTAATTATAGTCCGGCGCGCGCAGAAATCCGAAGCCGTCCGGAAGCGTTTCCAGGACGCCCTCTCCATAGATGACGCCGTTCTTTTCGGCCTGGGCCTGAAGGATCGCGAAGATCAGCTCCTGTTTTCTCAGGTTGCTGGCCCCGTCGATCTTCAGATCCTTTGCGACGTCGTTTAACTCGGCAATATTTTTTTCCTTTAATTCTTGAAGATTCATGCGGTTCTCCTTGACGTTGTCCATTCTATGCGCTCTCGGCCGTAGCCCGCCTTGCGTCAAGCAAGACCCTGGGCAAATTTGAACGTACGCTTTTTAAGTTCTTGATGGTTCGTGTCAAAAGTCTCTTCATCCACTTGGCTGACAATGAAGCAGTTTTTCAAGTTGGGTGAGAAGAGTAATATATTGGTGGATAGTTCACCGGGATCGACTCAAGGCCGCTGAAATCTACGCTGTATGTCTTAATATAAAGAGGAGCTGTATGGATTTCATTCCCTGTTGAAGAATCGGCTTCTTGCGGTGTGTACTTTTGTACTATAGCCGATCATTATGGATTTTGTCAACCTCTTATTTATGCGTACGGGCACCCTATTTTAGATCTTTGGCGCAACGGAAACCGGCGTCCGGATAAGTCCCTTCAGGACTGATATAGAAACGATAGGAGGTTCGATAAAAGTACGGAATGGCATAGTGGCCCATGCCGCCCCAACTGCTGCCTCGGATGACCTTGAATTTCTCACCGAAGGTTTCGCTGGTATAGTCGGAACCGGGGTAAGGCTGATACCAGTCCGAGGTCCATTCCCAGACGTTCCCGGCCATGTCGTAGACGCCGTAAGGGCTCTTTCCGGCTTCAAAATGGCCGACCGGGGTCAAATCACCGATGCCGGTGTCCCCGGTATTGGCCTTGGTCGCATCGAATTCGTTGCCCCAGGGATAGTCACGACCGTCCGTTCCTCGGGCGGCTTTTTCCCACTCCGCCTCGGTCGGAAGGCGTTTCCCGGCCCAGCGGCAGAACCGCTCCGCGTCGTACCAGTTGACGTACACCACCGGGTAATTTTCGCGGCCGGGCGTGATCTGGCCGGAGGGCCAGTTCTCCGGCGGCCGGGAGCCCGTGGCAATCACGAACGGCTTGTAGGCGGCATTGGTCACTTCATACTTGTCCATGAAATAATCCTGAAGATGGACCTTGTGTTGGGGGTGTTCGTCCAGATACCAGGGTTTCACCGTCCCGAATTCGGTGGCCTTGCCTTCCGTATCGACTTTATTGCTGCCCATGATGAATTCGCCCGCCGGAACGAGAACCATCCCCGCCGGCGGGGTCCGATTTTTGGGGCATCCCGCGATGACCACCAGGCCGACAATCAGGAAGAGGGGGCGCATTATGAGGCGGAACATTAGAAAAGGCTATCCTTCCATGGGGGAGGTGTTATAGGGATTTGGCGCACCGAAATCCGAAGCCGTTGTTTTTCGTTCCGGGATTAAAAAAGCTGCGGTTGAAGTTCGGGGCGCTGATCCCGCAGTGGTAGCCCGAACAATCGATCCATGATCCGCCTTTCAGCACGCGGTATTTTTCCCCGTAGTTTTCGGTGGGGCGTTTATTCCCCGGATAGGCCTTGTACCAGCTGGCCGTCCACTCCCAGACATTGCCGGCCATGTCCGAGACCCCGTAGGGGCTGTTGCCCTTCGGAAAACTTCCGACGGGGGTGGTCCCTCCCAATTTCAACTGAGGAACGTTCGCCTTTTTGGGATCGAAGTCGTTCCCCCAAGGGAACCAGCGTCCGTCCCGGCCGCGGGCCGCCTTTTCCCATTCGATATCCGTCGGGAGGCGCTTGCCGGCCCAATGACAAAAGTCGTTGGCGTCATACCAGCTTACGAAAACGACCGGATGGTTGCCGTTGTTGGGAGGATAGGCGTTGCCGATCCAGTCGCCCGGGGCGGGCCGTCCGGTCGACTCGATGAATTTCTGGTAAAGAATATTGGTCACCTCGAATTTATCGATGTAGAAGCCGTCCAGATAGACCGTATGCATGGGACCTTCGTCCGGCCATCGGGCATCCGACCCCATGATGAAGGGCCCCTGCGGGATCAGGATCATACCGGGCGGCGACGCCGCCCGGGGCGGACTTGTTTTTGGTGCCTCGGCGGCCGATCCCCCCGTGACCCCTGCGAACAGGCCGAGCGCGTTCACGAGAAGCGAAACCTTGAATAAGAAGAAACAGGGTCTTATCAAATGCTCGAGAACGGTCATGGGGAATGATTTTCGAATCCGCACTGCGAGTGCAATCCCGTCTGTGAGAGGGGAGTTAGCGAGCGAATCAAAATAGGGACTTTCTCCACCCGGATGGGAGAATCACCGGCTGGAAGGCCGGTTCCTCAACCGTCGGTGCGGGCCATCCGTTTCGGGGTCCCATCATAGCAAGGAATTCACGGGTCGTCAAGGAGAACTTCGCGCACGCGTACCGTCGTGGACCGCTATTGACTATTTTCCAACTGCATGTTAGATTCCAAATTTCGATAACCACGGTGTTTGGCGGGGGTTGAGCAGATATTCACGGGCCTCGGCCTTGCATATCTTGCCAGCGAACAACGTGAGCGGGAAGGGGAG
>Ga0335084_10001028_pt1 | contig 25273 bp, 22 predicted proteins | sample Lox_Sample_44_FD_206721 | JGI IMG/M metagenome (GOLD analysis project Ga0335084, IMG submission 206721) | Soil microbial communities from Loxahatchee National Wildlife Refuge, Florida, United States - Lox_Sample_4.4 | ecosystem: Environmental > Terrestrial > Soil > Wetlands | place: USA... | reverse complement strand
TTGCCCCGGCCGCCAGCGCCGCCAAACCCCACTTGCACGCAGCGAGACGTACCGCGCGCCGAGCTTCAGCGCCTCGCTCAGGCACAGCCACCGCAGGTGCCAGGTGGGTGCGGATCGCGCCGTCTTCACGAGCGTCCGCAGGATCACGAGCTGCGGCCCCCCCCACACGTGCGGGCGGGCGTTGCGCGTGAGCTGATCCGCATGGATCCGGTGCCGTACGCGCGCATCTCGGACGCAGGCGACGGGACTCCGCAACGCGAGGCGGACCCAGAGATCGTAGTCTTCGCCCCAGACGAACGTCTCGTCGAAGCCCCCGACCTCGCGCAGCAGCGCGGCATCGACCAGGACGCTCGAAGAACTGACGCCGTCGCGCCGCCGCAGCAACGGCTCAGCGATCCACCCCTCGGACGCGAGCCACGGACCCGGCCACCGGGCGTGGGGAGCGCCAGCCTCGTCGATACACCGTTGGCCGGTGTGCGACCAGCGGCACACCGGCCGGTCGGACAGGGCCGCCAGCTGATCGGCGAGCTTGGTCGCGTCCCACATGTCGTCGGAATCGAGGAACGCCAGATACCGGCCGCGCGCCCGCTTGATGCCGGCGTTGCGCGCCCGGGCCGGCGAGCCCGTGTGGGGGAGCGAGACCAGCTTCACGCGTGGATCGCCGACGCCTTCGACTGCCTGGAGGGTGCCATCCGTGGACCCGTCGTCGACGACGATCACCTCGTAGTCGGTGAACGTCTGCGCGAGCACGCTATTGAGGGCCTCGGCGAGGAAGGCCGCGCGATTATAGGTGGGAATGACGACGGAGACGAGCGTCACCGACCCGCGAGCGCGAGCAGGGCGGCCTGGGCGCTGCGGGCCTCTTCCCGCGCGGCGGCGCCCGCCGCCGCGCCCAGGCGGTGCGATTCGACCTCCCGGCGCAGCCAGCGATCGGCGTGCTGGTAGATCTCCCGGGGGTAGCGGCCCCCCACCTCGTAATCGCGATCCGTGGCCACGGCCCAGTCGCGCGTGGCGACCACCCGGTCATTCAGCGCGTTGAAGTACGGCGTGTTCTTGATCGGATACGACACGGTCGTAAGAAAGACGTCGGGATCGGCGCGGCGCACCAGGTCCACCGTAGCCGCGATGTCGTCCACCGTCTCGCCCTCGTATCCCCACATAAGGAACATCCCGACCTGGATCCCGTGGCGCTTCGCCGCCGCGGTGGCGAATAGCACCTGGTCGACCGTCACCCCGCGCTCCATGGCGTCGAGGATCCGTTGGCTGCCGCTTTCCGCGCCGATCCAGATGCGCCAGCACCCGAGCTCCGCCAGCGCTTCCAGCACCTCGTCCTTCATCATGCGGTCGGCGCGCGAGATCGTCTCGAACGGGATGCGCAGGTTGCGGCGCTTGAGCTCGGCGTTGTACTCGTACAGCCAGCGGTGATTGATGGTGAAGACGTCGTCGGCATACCACACGATATCCGGGCGATATCGCTCGACGAGAAACTCCAGCTCGTCGGCCGTGCCCGCCACGCTGCGGCGGCGGTGTGTGTACCCGAACACGGCGTGCGAGCACCAGCGGCAGCGATACGGACAGCCGCGAGCCGTGATCAGGTTGACGCTCCCCGTGCCATGGTGCGTGCGCCACGCGTCCACGTAGCGCTCGATTTCGATCGCTTCGCGATCGGGCCACGGCAGCGCATCCAGGTCCTTGATCTGGGGACGATCCGGATTGGTGACGACGGCGCCCGTTTCGTCGCGGAACGCGGTCCCCGCGATTCCGTGCAGGCGGTGCGGGCCGCGCTCCGCAAGCGCGGGGAGGAGCTCGACCATCGTTTCCTCGCCCTCGCCGAACACCACCACGTCCGCTCCACGGGCCAGGTACTCGGCCGGGTAGTTCGCCCCCTCCGGCCCACCCAGCACGACGGTCCAGCCGTGCGCCTTGGCTCGTGCGACGATATCAAGCACCGCCGCCCGCGTGATGAGATTGGTGTATATCCCGAGTACCCCGGCGTCCGGGACGGCGAGCCGGTTCGCGAGCGCGTCGCGCGTGGCGAAAGTGGAATCGAAGACCTCCACCGTGATGCCCGCGCGCCGCAGGTAGGCGGAGACGTAGAGCAGGCCGAGCGGGGGATAGGGCTTCATCACCTCCCGCTCTTTGGCGTCGTCGCTCAAGAAGTAGCCGTGCGTCAGCAGAACGTCCGTCATTCGCGGAGGTTAGCGTGTCGCTGTCGCGTCCGCCAGTTCCCGGCTAGATTGCGCGATGGAATGATGCCCGCCGCTGTGTTCGATACCCTCGCGCCCGACTACGATGCGCACTTCACCGACAGCACGCTGGGGCGGATACTGCGCCGCACGGTCTGGCGGTGGCTCGACCGGGCGTTTGCGCCGGGGGATCGGGTCCTCGAGCTGAACTGCGGAACGGGCGAGGACGCCGTGCATCTCGCCGCTCGTGGCGTGCGGGTGCTCGCGACTGACGCGTCCCCCGCAATGCTCGCAGTCGCGCAGGCCAAGGCCGATCGGGCCGGACTCCACGAGACGGTCGAAGTCAGGCGACTCGAGATCGAACACCTGGACCAGGCGCTTGGCCATCCGCCCGCACCGTTGGACGGCGCGTTCTCGAATTTCGGCGGGCTGAACTGCGTGACGGACCTGCACCGCGCCGCCGCGGCGCTGGCCGCGCTCTTGAAGCCAGGGGCACGCGTTGTGTTGTGCGTCATGGGCCCGCTCGTGCCCTGGGAATGGGCCTGGTTCGCGGCCCACGGTCAGCCCGCCAAGGCCCTGCGCCGACTCGCGCCGAGCGGCGCCAACTGGCGCGGCGTCAAGGTGCGCTACCCCTCCCCGCGCGCGTTGCGTCGCGCGTTCGCCCCCCATTTCGCGCCCCACAGGACCGGCCCGCTGGGGGTGCTGCTGCCCCCGACCTACGCCGAGCCCTGGGCGCGCCGCCATCCGGGCCTGGTCGCCTGGCTCGACCGGTGCGAGCGGCACGTCGAGACGTGGTCGCCCCTCGCTTGGCTCGGTGACCACTACCTGGTGGAGCTCGAGCGCCGATGAAGCGGCGCGTCGTCCTGTACAATCCGTACGCCGAGTTCCATACGATGCCGCTCGCGCTGCTCGCGCTCGGCTCGCACCTCGATCGCGAGCGCTACGAGCCGGTGGTCGTAGACGCCCGGCTCGAAACCGACGCGACCGCCGCGGTGGTCCGCGCGGCGGAGGGCGCGGTGTGCCTGGGCGTCACCGTCCTCACGGGAGCTCCGATTCGCGACGCCGTGCGCGTGTCCCGCGCCGTCAAGGCGCGCTATCCCGACCTGCCCGTCGTGTGGGGTGGGTGGCATCCGTCGATGTTCGGAGTCGATTGCCTCGAGGAGCCGAGCGTCGACATCACCGTGCAGGGACAGGGGGAGTTGACCTTCCTCGAAGCCGTGGACCGGCTGGCGCGCGGCGAGACGATGGACGGCTGCCTCGGATCGACGTACCGCGCGAGCGACGGCTCGGTGGTGCAGAACGCGGCCCGTCCGCTCGCGGACGTGAACGCGCTGCACCCGCACGACTACTCCCTGATTGACGTGGCGCAGTACTACGGGCTCAAAGGCAAACCGCAGTTCGACTACATCACCTCGCAGGGGTGTCGCTTCCGCTGCGCGTTTTGCGCCGACCCGTTCGTCTATGAGCGCCGCTGGGTGGGGCTCGAGCCGGCCCGGGTCGGGACGGAGGTGGAAGAGTGGTGGCACCGGTATCACTTCGCCGACGTGAACTTCCAGGACGAGACCTTCTTCACCTCGACGCCCCGGGTCGTGGCCATCGCGGAAGAATTCATCCGGCGCCGGCTCCCGATCACCTGGGCCGCCACGATGCGCGCCGATCAATGCGTGCGCCTCTCCGACGAGGCCTTCGAGACCTGCAAGCGCTCCGGCCTCCGGCGGGTGCTGGTCGGCGTGGAGTCGGGTTCGCCGGAGATGCTCCGGCGGATCAAGAAGGACATCACGGTGGAACAGGTATTGGAAACCGCGTCGCGCTGCCGGAAGCTCGACATCAAGGTCCAGTTCCCGTTCATCGTCGGCTTCCCCGAGGAAAGCGACGAGAGCGTGTCCGATACGCTCGCGCTCGCGAAGCGGTTGCGCGCGATGAGCCCCGAGTTCGAGACGATGATCTTCTACTTCAAGCCGTATCCCGGCTCCTCGCTGACGCAGGAAGCGGTGCGCCAGGGCTTCCGGCTGCCGCGCACGCTCGACGAGTGGTCGACGTTCGACTACGTCGGCTCCCGAGGACCCTGGGTGTCGGAGAAGAAGTACCGCCGCGTGGAGCGCTTCAAGTTCTACCAGCGGCTGGCCTGGGACCGGGTGTCGGCATGGAAGAAGCCGCTCCAGCAGGTGGCGCGCTGGCGCTGCCACCGCGATGCGTATGGCCTGCCGATCGAGAAACTCGTGCTCGGCGGTGCGACCGGCATGCCCTGATCAGAACAGCGGATAGATCAGCGGCGCCAGGACTGACCCCTGGGCCACGACGAGCAGAGTCCCTACGATGAGCAGCACGACGACGAACGGGAGCAGCCACCACTTCTTGCGGGCCTTGAGGAAGAGCCAGAGCTGCCCCAGCACGCTCGCGTTGGACACGGTTTCCTTCCTAGAATTGATTGTCGAGGTTGCTCCGTCCCCCCGACGGCACTGACGTCCAATAACTATCGTCACGCAAGGCACGCCGCAACGGATCACGTCCCACGAGCCGCATCACGATGCCAAGCGGGGTCACGATCAGAAAATAGAGAATGCCGAGGATGATTGGCGTCGTAACCTTCGAAATCGCTTTCCCGATCCCCATCCAGATCGTGTAGACAGGCCCCAACCGGGCAGGTGCGAGCGCTCCGGCGACGACGAGCGTGCACCCGATCGCGAGCAGTACAACGGCGGCCGTGCCGCGACCGCGCCACCAGAACAGGACGGCGAGCACGATCAGGGCTCCGCCCACCGTGAGCCCGAACCGCCGGCCGGCGTTTGGCGTCAGTCGAGCGGTAGCTGCGTCCGCCACGCGACTCCTTCCTGCCACGCTGGCTGCGCGGCCTTGTCCAGCAGGTACGGCCCGATGACCAGCGCATCGAGACCGGTACGCATGAAGCAGGTGTATGCGTCAGCGGGAGTACACACGATGGGCTCACCGCGCACATTGAACGACGTATTCACGAGTACCGCGCACCCCGTGAGCTTCTCGAATTCAACAATGAGGTCGTAGTAGTCAGAGCTGACCTCGCGCCGCACCGTCTGCACGCGCGCGGAATAATCGACGTGGGTCACGGCGGGGATATCGGAGCGGGCGACATTGAGCAGGTCGATGCCCCAGAGACGTTGCTGCTCGGCGGTCATCGGGATGCACCGTTCACGTTTCACCGGCGCCACGAACAGCATGTAGGGCGATTCGGTATCGAGCTCGAAGTAGTCGCTCACGCGCTCCCGCAATACACTCGGCGCGAACGGCCGGAACCCCTCGCGAAATTTGATCTTCATGTTGAGATGCGCCTGCATGTTGGCGCTCCGGGGGTCGGCGAGAATACTGCGGGCGCCGAGGGCGCGCGGACCGAACTCCATGCGGCCGTTGAACCATCCGACGATCCGGCCATCCGCGAGGAGGCGAGCCGTACGAGCGAGCAACGCATCGCGCTCGAGCCGGACATAGGCCGCTCCCATCCGGTCGAGGTTGGCCGCGATTTCCCCCTCCCCGAAGGCGGGACCGAGATAGGCACCACGCATCGCATCGCCGTTGGTCACCACCCGGCGCGGGCGGCCCAGCCGGCGATGATGAATGAGCAGCGCAACGCCGAGCGCCCCCCCGGCGTCCCCCGCCGCCGGTTGCACCCAGACGCGCTGGAACGGACCCTCGCGCAACAGTCGCCCGTTCGCGACGCAGTTCAAGGCCACCCCGCCCGCCAGACAGAGGTTCTCGAGACCCGTCTCCCGGTGCGCGGTCCGGGCCATCCGCATGATGACCTCCTCGCACACCACCTGGATCGAGCGAGCGAGATCCAGATCCTTCTGCGTGAGATTGGTCTCCGGCCGGCGCGGGGGCCCGCCGAACAAACGATGGAACCGCTCGTTCGTCATCGTCAGCCCGCTCGTATAGCCGAAGTACTCGGAATTCAGTCGAAACGACCCGTCTGCGCGGAGATCGATCAGGGTGTCATAGATCCGCTGCGCGTAATTGGGCTCGCCGTACGGGGCGAGGCCCATGACCTTGTGCTCGCCCGAATTGACCTGAAATCCCGTGTAGTGGGTGAAGGCAGAGTACAGGAGACCGAGTGAATCGGGCCAGCGCATCTCCTTGAGAAGCTGGATGTCGGCCCCCCGTCCCGTGCCGAAGGACGCGGTCGCCCACTCCCCTACGCCATCGAGCGTCAGGATCGCGGCCTCCTCGAATGGTGAGGGGAAGAACGCACTCGCCGCATGTGACTCGTGGTGCTCGGCGTAGTGCAGATCGCCCTCATAGTCGCCGAGCGCACTACGCAGCTCCCGATCGAGCCAGAGCTTTTCCTTGATCCATAGCGGGCCCCCCATCGCAAACTGGGAGAATCCGCGGGGGGCGGTACCGACAAACGTCTCGAGGATGCGGTCGAATTTGAGAATGGGTTTCTCGTAGAAGCCGACAGCCGCGAGGTCCTTCATGGCGATGCCGGCCTCGCGCAGGCAGTAGTCCACCGCGTGCGCGGGAAAACTCGGGTCCCCCTTTTTCCGGGTGAAGCGCTCTTCAGATGCCGCGGCGACGATCTCTCCATCCGCGACGAGCGCGGCCGCGCTGTCGTGGTAGTAGGCTGAGATCCCGAGGACCCAGGTCAACGGAAGGGTGCCCGATCGCGGAAAAAGGCGATCAGCGCACGCGCGAGCAGTTGGGAGCCGCGCTCGTTGAAGTGAACGTCGTCGTACATGGTGGTGGAATCGTGCGGGATGAGAGCCGCGGCGTCCAGGCAGTCGAGATGCCGCTCATGGCAGACGGCGAGGGTCGTCTCATTGTAGCGCTGCATCGCCCGGCTCAGCGCATCCGGAGTGAAGTATGCGCGCGTAGTGCCCGTGGGCCCCTGCATCGGGCCAAACCAGAGCAGACGTTGGTCGGCCCGTGTCATCCCGGCCCGCCACGCGGTGGGCGGCGTGACGAACACCAGGTGCACACCCGCGGCACTGGCCGCGCTCGCCATCGCGTTCAGGTTCTGGCGATACTCGGCGAGCGGCGCTTCGAGCGGGGGCAGGCTGTCGATCCACGTCGTCGCGGCGGCGCGCTCGCGCCGAAACCGATCAAGCCGTTCTTCGCTCACGCGGCGGCTGTCGAGCCGCCAGTGCTCCCAGGTCTGTTTCACCCGCCGAGCCAATTGCCACAGGGCTGTTCGCCTGTACCACGCAACCGCTTCGTCGCCATAGCGACCCTGGTCCCGCCCGAGCCCGGGAAACACCGCGAAGGCGTGCGCCAGCTGCGCTCGCTCCGCGGCAGGCTCCGTAACGTCTGGCCGCGCGCGGTAGCTCCAACCCTGGTGCACCGCGGCAGTCATGTCGTTCACACCAATCAGTGAGACAATAACGTCGATCCGCGGGTATTGAGGCAGCAGATATTTCAGGTGCAGGACATGGTCGCGTGTCGTTGCTCCATCGCGACCCACGTTCCCGACCCACACATGACGGCCGTCGCTCGTCGTGTCCAGGCCGGTTTCTACAAGATGAGTCCACACCTCCGAGTCATCGAGGGCGCTGCAGAGGGTCGTGCTGCCGCCGACCGCCAGGATCCGAAACTCCTTCGCGTCATCACCGAACATCCGCCCGCGCACGCCGAAGTGGTTGATCCGTGTGTGCGACTCACCTTCGATACCGGGAAGCGCGTGCGCGGTGGGCGACAGAGTCCATTCGGCACCCGGGACGAGCGTGAAGTACCCCTGCGGAGGAGGGACCGTCCTGAGCCCGAGCTCCACGAGACCGAGCGCGAGCAGCACGGAAACTGCCACAAGCGAAAGGTTGGCCAGGGTCTTCGAAACCGGGACTCCGAGGTCGTCGGGCTTGCAAATCTACCCTGCCGCCAATGTCGCCGCAGCTACCTCCGCCGAGCAGTGCCTGTTCACACTCTAGTTCCGCGTGTGGAACGGCGAGCGCGAACGAAAATGATCTGCGAGCAGCCCTGCCAGTAGGCGGGCACCTTCTTCGTTGAAGTGCATATCGTCGTACATCGTCGTCGTGTCGCGGGCCAGGCGCGGGGCCGCGTCAACGCAGTCCAGGCCGCGCTCCCGGCACACCGCTAACAGCGCTTCGTTATACCGCCGCATGGCGCGCTCCAGCGAGCCCACCGTGTAAAATACTCGCATGGGCCTCTTGATCGGCCCAAGGTAGCCGAACACGAGCACCTGCTGTTCAGTGACCGACATGGCGGCACGCCACACGGTCGGTTGCGTCACCAGCACGAGCGTCGCGCCGGAGGCGGCGGCAATGTCCGCGATCGCGTTCAGATTCCGTCGGTACTCCCGGAGCGGCGCATCGAGGGGTGGCAGGCTGTCCACCCACTCTGCCGCCTCCTGGCGTTCGCGACGCGACTGGGCGATGTGACTCGGGAAGTCCTTGATCGGGTAGGTCCGATGGGTGAAGAGGACCTGTTTGGCGCGGTGTGCCAACTGCCACACGGCGGTCGCCTTGTACCAGGGCACCCCCGCGAAGCTGGAGAATTCCTCGTCCTGTACGCGATGAGGCGTCTCCACGAACGCGCGCTCCATCTGCACTCGCTCAGCCTCCGGGGTCGTCACAGCATCCGGGACGCGGTATTGCCACCCCTGCTGCAGCGCAGACAGCATGTCGTTCACCCCCACCAGGACGACGACAGCGTCGATCCGCGGATACTGCTTGAGCAGATACTTCACCTGCAGGACATGCTCGCGGCTCGTCGCAGCGTCCTTCCCGACGTTGCCGACCCATACGCTCCTGCCATCGGCGGTTCGCCCAAGCTGGTGCTCGAGAAGGTAGGTCCAGGCCTCCGTCTCATCGAGAAAGGTGCAGCGCGTGGTGCTGCCACCGACCGCGAGGATGCGGTACTCGGCGGCGTCGGCACCGAACGGCTGACCGCGGACGCCGAACGCGTTCACGTGAAAGTGCGCGGTGCCGTGGACACCAGCAAGAAGGCCGGGCGGTGGGGTCAGCGAATAGTCCGTCCCCGGCGCGTTCACGAAATAGCTGCGCGTGGGTGGCACCGTCGCCCGCAGCGCAAGCTCGACCGTAACAAGGGCGACAAGGATCGACGCCGTCGCAAGAATGAAGTTGGAGAGCGCGCGGCGCAGCGGCGACTCCGTCGGGAACAGGGTGTTGAAGGCCGGGCCTACCCGGCGGCGAGCGACAACGGCCCGCTCGAGCGATGCCCTGCTTCACGCCGCGCCAGATCGGCCCAGGCGGCGTCAAAGTCGCGGCGACCCACTGCGTCCGTGCGCGCGTTCACCTCGGCGTGGAGCAGATCGCGAATCTCGCGATAGAACTCGGTCGTGTAGGTGCCGCGAAACATCATCGCGAGATCGTCCGAGTCGGACCAGTTCGCCTTGCTGCGAAGATCCATGCGGACCCGCTCGTAGAACGGCGTGCCCGGCAGCGGGTAGGCGACCGAGACGCCTATGTCATCCGGCTGTTCTTCGCGGATCAGGTCGCGCGTCTTGACGATCGCGTCCCAATCCTCACCCGGATATCCGAGCTGCACGAACCAGCACGCCCGGATCCCGTGTTGCCGCAGGCGGCGCGTCGCCTCCCGGATCTCGGCGATCGTCGTGCCCTTGTCCATGGCGTCGAGCACGGCCTGCGCGCCGGACTCGACTCCCATCCACACTTCCTCGCAGCGCGCCTCTTCCAGCGCGGCGACCGCGCCGGGAGTCATGAGGTCGGCCCTCGACTGCATCATGAACGGGATCACCGCGCCTCGCGCGCGCACCTCGGTGGCAAACGACTCGATCCAACGCGGTGTGAGACCGAAGATGTCGTCCGCGAACCAGACGTGGTCCGGCCCCACGACGCGCTTCAGCTGCGCCAGCTCCTCGGCGACGTTCGCCGCGCTCCGCTGCGAATACCGCCTGCCGAACACCGGCTTCGCGCACCAGTTACAGCCGAACGGGCACCCGCGCGACGTCGCCGCGTTCCACGACAAGCGGCCGTGCGCCGCAGCCCACGCCACCCGGTACTGCTCGACGTCGATCAGGTCCCAGGCCGGGAACGGCAGGGTGTCGAGGTTGGTGATCGAGTCGCGCGCGGGCGTGCGCCGCAGGGCGGAGGGGGCGCCCGCGTGGCCGGCAATCGCGAGCCCGGGCACCTGCGACAGGTCGGCGTCGGGATCCTTGCCCCAGCGCTCCACCAGGTCGAGCAGGGTCTCCTCGGCCTCGCCCAGGATCACGGCGTCAGCACCGACGTGCAGGTACGCGGCGGTCTGATCAATGGCGTCCGAGCTGTTCACGACCACCCGCGCGCCCGCCGACTTGGCGGCGGCGATCATCTCGAATGCCGCCTCGCGCATGCGCGTCGTGCACATCTTGGTGAGGAAATTGAAGTTGTCCTCGAGGATCCCGACGACCCCGGGACGCGCCGCGCTCAGCAGGTCGCGAAACTCTTCCACTCCCGCTGAGAGCATTGAGTCGAAGAAACTGAAGGGAATGCGTTCACGTCTCAACAGGCCCGCGGCGATGAGCGTCGAGAGCGGCGGGTACGGCTTCATTTTTCGGGACTGCTTGGGATCGTGCCGCAGGTAGTAGCCGTGCGCGAGCAACACGGACCCGTGGCCGGGCGCGGAAGACCTCACGCGCGCTTCACCGCCAGGAGCGGTGCCACGAGACCCGTCAACAGGTCGATGGCGCCCGCCAGATCCGCCGCCCCCGAGAGCCGGTACGCGCGGCGTCGGGACCAATGCACGGCGATGTGCTCCGGCGTGCCGCTCCAGCTCTCCTGCGCGATCGCTCCCAGGCGGAACTCCTCGAGGAACGTCTCGGGAGTGAGAGGCTCGAGGCGCGCGGGCCCGTCGTTCCGCGGCCCGAGCAGCACCGTGGCCACGCGGCGGGCCCGGCGGGTCATGGGGCTGGACGACGAAAAGAGATCGACCCGCCGCTTCTCCTCTCCCCCCGATCGAGTCGCCGTGGTCATCGCCTCAAGGCCCAGCAGGCGGGCCGCTGCCGGCAGCAACGTCAGGTCGCGCACGGCGGACAGGAGGTCGTCGGGATCGCTCCGGGACACGAGCATGCTCTCGTCCCCCAGCACACGCAGGCCTGCCTGATGCGCCGCGGCCACCACGGTCGACTTGCCCGCCCCGGGAGCGCCACGGATCACCACGGCTCCAGCCGGGCCGGCCACGGCCCCCGCGTGCACGACGGCATACGAGCGACGCGCGAGAAGCGTGGCCGCGGGCGCCTCGAGCAGCAGCCGGGTGACGAGGTCCGGGTGATCCGAGACCAGCGCCGCAGATACGCGGGCCACGAAGCGGCCACGCCCGCACTCGATGCGCGCATGCAGGTGTTGGTCGCCAAGCGACAGCTCCGCGTCGTCCGTGTCGACACGCCAACGCTCATCGAGGTGCAGAGGCACGCCCGCCGCTGGGTCCGTCGCCGATACCTCGATGGCGAGCGACACGGGGGCCGGCACGAGCCGGAGGGTGGCCGCGCCCCGCGTAGCCCGGTCCCACAGCCGATCCGCGAGGAGTAGAATGCGCGGGTCATCCGTCAGGACCCGGATCACATCGCGCAGCAGGCTGTATGATGCCTCGTGTCGCAGGGTACGGGCTGGTGAGCTGGAGAGCGTACGCGACGTCCCTTCGTGTGGAGAGGCCGATGGTGACGGTGGGGCGTCTGGCACCCCCATTTCGACCCGACGGGAAGCAAGGATAACGGGCGCAGACCCGCTGCAACAACCCCCCTTCAGTACGCCGTGGACCGCGATTGTGTTGCGCGTTCGAACGCGACAGCCCTCCGGGCACCCCCGACTGCCCACAAATGGGACCCGCCGGCCGCGGTGCTCGGGAACGGCTAGCCGGGGCGGAACGGCGGCCGCGCGCGAAAGTGCTCGATCAGCGCATCAGCGAACAACTGTGCGCCGCGCTCATTGAAATGCACGTCGTCGTACAGCGCCGTGGTGTCACGCGGAATCAGCCCGGCGGCATCGAGACAGTCGAGGCCTCGGGTGCGGCACACGTCCAGCAGCGTGTCGTTGTAGCGAGCCATCGCGACACCCATCGCGCGCGCCGTGAAGTACGCCGGGCCCGGCCCCTGCACCCTCCGGACTTCCCCGAATACCAGCAGGCGCTCGACGGATTCGGGCAAGCCCTCTCTCCACAGGCTCGGCTGGGTCACCAGGACAAGGCGCGCCCCCGCCGCGACGGCGAGGTCGGCCATGAGGTTCAAGTTGCGGCGGTACTCGATGAGCGGCTGCTCGAGAGGCGGCAGGCTGTCGAACCAGGTCGCGGCGGTTTGCCGGCGGCGGCGCGTCTCCTCGAACCGCCGTGGCGCATCCGGAAAGCGGAACGTCCGTTGGCGTTCCAGCACAACCTTCGCACGGCGGCCAAGCTGCCAGAGCGCCGTCGCTTTGTACCACGGCACCGGGCCGCGGCTGTAGGCCGCAAGATCCTGAAGTCTGCCCGGGAACCGATAAAAGGCCCGCGGCATCCGCGCCCGTTCCGCCGAGGGGTCGGTGATCGGTTGACGCTCCCGATACTGCCACCCTTGCTGCAGCACGGCTATCACGTCGTTCACACCGACGAGGGCGACGACGGCGTCGATGCAGGGATATTGCGGCAGCAGATACTTGAGCTGCAGCACGTGGTCTCGCGAGGTCGTGGCGTCGCGACCCAGGTTCCCGACCCATGGCTCCCTCCCATCGACGGTGTTGCCCAGCTGCGCCTCGAGCAGATGAGTCCAGGTCTTGGAATCGTCGAGCGCCGCGCACCGGGTGGTGCTGCCTCCGATGGCCAGAATGCGGTACTCCGCGTCGTCGTTTCCAAACAGCCGGCCTCGAATGCCGAATCGGTTGACCCGGAAGCGAGACGCGCCCGCAATGCCGGGGAATGCGCCCGGCGGCGGCTCGAGCGTCCAGTCCGCACCGGGTGGCAGAACGAAATACCCGCGCAAGGGCGGCAGGAGGGTCCGTAGTAACAGCTCCGCCGCGGCGGCCGTCACGACGAGCGAGAGAGCCGCGACTGCGAAGGTCGAGAGTATGCCCAAAGTGCGTATGCGCCCGAGAGGGAGTTTGGAGCCACGGGGGCGAGAGCGTGTGGTGGCCAAGAATTATAACGCGCTGATTGACACTCATACCGACATGTGCGAGGGTTGCCCACATGGTGCGCGCGAACGGTCCTGGACCCCGAGTTGCCTGGGTCGCGATGCACTTGGATCCCGCGGGGCGCACCCCCGACGAGCTGCTCCGGGACGGCTGGCGCGACTTCGGCCGCACCGCCGCCGCGGCGCGCCGGGCCGGCGCGCAGGTGACGATGATCCAGGCGGCCTGGCAGGATGGGGACGGGGAATTCGACGGCGTCCCATGCTTCTTTGTCGCCGAGCCCGGCCAGCCCCTGATCCGCCTGCCCGGGGGCCGCGCTATCCTGCGGCGACCGCGGCGCCTGCTCGAGCGGGTGCGGGCACTCGCGCCCGGCCTGATTCACTTCGACGGGATCGTATATCCCCGCGCGCTGCGGGCGCTCGCCGCCACGGTCCCGGACGTCCCCATTATCGTCCAGGATCACGGGACCAAGTGCCCGCGCGGCTGGCGCCGCTGGTGGTACCGCTGGGGATTCGCGCCGATCGCGGGGGTGACATTCACGGCGCGCCCGCAGATCGAGCCGTTCACACAGGCGGGCGTCCTGCGAACGGACCTGCCGGTCTTCGAAGTGATCGAAGGGTCGAGCCCGTTCACTCCCGGTGACCGGGAGGCCGCCCGCTCGGCCGCGGGCATGGAGGGAGATCCCTGCCTCCTGTGGGCGGGAAATCTCGACGCCAACAAGGACCCGCTCATGGTGCTCGACGCCGTCTCGCGCGCCGCGCGCGAGACCCCTGGCCTCAGGTTGTACATGTGCTTTCGCCACGCCTCGCTCCTCGACGCCGTTCATGCTCGCATCGCCTCCGATTCCGTTCTGGTCGAGCGGGTCCGCCTGCTCGGTGCGGTCCCCTATCCCAAAATGGAGACGCTGCTGCGGGCCGCCGACTTCCTGGTCCAGGCGAGTCATGTGGAGGGCAGCGGCTACGTCCTGATCGAAGCGCTCGCCTGCGGCACCACGCCGCTCGTAACGGACATTCCCTCATTTCGCCGTATCACGGGAAACGGGCGATTCGGCGCCCTCACACCGATTGGCGACGCCGCCGCGCTCGCGCACGCCATCCGCGACTGGAGCCGACGGGACCGGGCCGCGTTGCGGCGGGGGGCGCGGGAGCACTTCGAGCGGGAGTTGTCGTTCGACGCGATCGGCGCGCAGCTGTACGCGGCGTATACGCAGGTGCTCAGCCGCCAGTGACGACGGCGGTTCGCGCACGACCGCTCGCGCCGGACGACGTCCCCGCGGTCGCCGCGCTCTTGTCGGGAGGCGCCGCTCGCCGGGTGACCGCGGACTACTACCGCTGGAAGCTCCTGGCACGCCCCTCTCCCACCGAGAACGTGGCGATCGCGGTGGACGAGCGCGATCAGCCCGTGTTTCACATCGCCGGGATACCCTGCCGCTGCCAACTGGGAGGCGAGGAGCGGTGGGCGATGGTGGCGGTAGACGCCGTGACGGCGCCCGAATTCCGGCGACGGGGCATCCTCACCACACACACCAAGCGGCTGTTCGCCGGCTGGAAGGCCGCCGGGATCCCGCTCGTGCTTGGCCTTCCGAACGAGAACTGGGGTTCACGCGCACAGGCGCTGGGCTGGACCCCCATGGGCCGGCTCCAGTGGCTGGTGCTGCCGCTGCGGCCCGAACGAGTCCTAGCCCGAAAGCTCGGGGTGACACCCCTCGCGCACCTCGAGTGGGTCGGGGCGTGGTGGCGCGCGCTCGCGGTGTCTCGCGCGTCCGGCGGAGGCGTCGAGGTGCGCGAAGTGACCACGGCCGGGGAGGAATTCGATCGGTTGTGGCAGCGGGCGCGCGCGTCAGTACCGCGCTCGCTCGCGCGCGATCGGTCGTGGGTCGCGTGGCGGTATCTCGCAGCGCCGGGTGACAGCTACGGCGTCCTCCTCGCCACGCAGGCGGGGGAGGCGGTCGGCTACGCGGCCTGCGGGACCCGCGGGCCGGCGCGAGCAACCATTGCGGAGATCTTCACGGTGCCGGGTGACATCGCGGCCTTCACGGCGTTGGCGCGTGCCGCGATTGCGCGAGCGCTTGCGCGCGGGGCGGAATCCATCTGGGCGCTCGCCGCACCCGGAAGCTGGCCCCACCGTGCCTTACGGCACGCGGGATTCTTCCGCAGCCGGCACACGTTCAGAGTGGACTACGTTCTGCTCGATTCATCTCTGGACGCGAGCGTCGTGGGCCCGGCCAGCGACTGGTACATGGTCGGCGGCGATTTCGATGCGATCTAGCGTCCGCCGCGCCGTGGACTTTGGCTTCACCTCGCTCTGGGGAGGAGGGTTCTGGGTCGCGCGCCACCTGGCGGCGCACGCGCACCCGTGGGACAGCGCCGGGGGAGAGCGCGTCCTGGTCGTGGCGCCTCATCCGGACGACGAGATCGCGGGATGCGGAGGCGCGATCCTCCTTCATGCGGCGGCCGGCGACCGCGTGACGGTGCTGCACGTCACCGATGGACGGGCGTCGCGGGCCCTCGGACTCGACGCGGCCGCCATGGCGCGGCGCCGCCGCCAAGAGGCCGAGGCCAGCGTGCAGGCCCTCGACGCCGCCGACTGGCAATGGCTGGGGCTCCCGGAGCGCGAGTGGAAGGACGCGGATCTCGCTGAGCACCTCGAGCGCGTCATGACCGATCTTGGGCCCCACATCGTATACGCTCCCTCGCGCGTGGACTTCCACCCCGAGCACTATGCCGTGGCGCGCGTGCTCGCCGAGCGGCGCGCGCTCAGTGCGGTCCGGGCGATTCGCATCTACCAGGTCCAGGTGCCGCTCACCCGGGTCCTCGTGAACCTCACCGCGCCGATCGCGCGGGTGCGGGACGCCGCCCGGCGCGCCTCGGCGGTTTACCGGTCGCAGGAGACGTCGTTGCGAGGCCCGTGGCGACTGAAGACCTACGCGGCAGGGGAAGAGTTTTGGGAGGTCACCCCGTCCGCGTATACCAGGCTCCATGCCGAGTCTCCGCCGCGACCGCTCGTCCACACGTTTCGCGGGTTGCGGCGGCTGGCGGTGACCGACCCGCTCGCCTACGCGGTGGGGCGCGCGGAGCGGCGGCGGCTGCGGCATCTCGCGGACGCGCCGTGAACGTCGCGATGGTGGTGCTGGGCGGCGTACCTCCGGCTCCCGCGGTCGGCCGCATCCCGTGCATCCAATGGGTGATCGAACGGGTGGCCCGGCGGCACACGGTGCACGTGTTCTCCCTGTTCGGGCCCGAGCCTCCCGGGCGCTACCCTTTGCTCGGAGCCACCGTTCATCATGCAGGAAGGGGGCCGATCGCGCTTCGGACGCTCGCCGCTCTCGTGGCGGAGCACCGGCGGACGCCCTTCGATGTGATCCACGCGTTCTGGATCACGCCCGCGGGCGTGATCGCCGCGCTCGCGGGCATGGTGCTCAGGCGCCCCGTGCTCATGCATGCGGCAGGGGGCGAGCTGATCGCGCTGCGCGACATCCACTACGGCGGGTGGCAGACCCGGCGCGGCCGGCTCGCCGGCGGGCTCGCCCTGCGCGGGGCCTCGCGCATCACGGCCGCGAGCGCACCCATGGTCGACCGCATCCGCGCGCTCGGTTATGGCGCCGAGCGCGTGCCGCTGGGCGTTGATCTCCAGCGTTGGCCGCCCGCCGCACCGAGACCGCGCCAGCCCGGTGCAGCGGCGAGGCTCCTCCACTTGGCCAGCCTCAACCCGGTCAAGGACCAGACGACCCTGCTCGAGGCCGCGAAACGACTCCGCAACGAAGGGATGGAGTTCCGGCTCGACGTCGTGGGTCAGGACACGCTCGCCGGCGCGGTGCAAGCCCACGCACAGCGCCTCGGCCTCGCTGACTGGGTGCGCTTTCATGGCTATGTGTTGCACGAGGAGCTGCACGACCTGGTCGCGGCGGCCGACGTCCTGTGGATGACCTCCCGACATGAGGCGGGTCCGATCGCGGTCCTCGAAGCGGCGGTGGTGGGCGTCCCCACGATCGGAACCGCCGTGGGACACATCGCCGAGTGGGCTCCGGCGGCGGCGGTCGCGGTTCCCGTGGGGGACGCGAAGGCGCTCGCGCGTGAAACGCTGACGGTCCTGCGCGACGACGCACGGCGCCTCGCGCTGGCCCGCGAGGCCCAGCGACGCGCGATCGCGTTTGACGCCGATTGGACCGCGCGGCGCTTTGAGGAGCTATATCACGACGTCACCGCAGCCACGCCGACAGGTCCCGACCGATGAGCTCGGCGGTCCGTCGCACCTCATCCCGGTAGAAGTCGATCACCAGGCGGCGGTCCTCGGGATCCATGGTCATGCCCGTGCCCTGCCGCCGATACAGCCGCCGCATGGCTCGACGCGCCCGCTCCGGGATCCATTGCAGCGACGCTCCCCGCTCCCCCAGAACCCGCCTCCGCAGGCGGTGTAGCACGGGCCATCGTGGCGTCTGTGTTTCATTGTGGCGCCGGGACAGGTCGACCGGATGGTCGGGGTCGACGCCAAGGAAAGCGAACACATCTCGCAACACGGCGCGGGGGTCGGCCTGGTAGTCTTCGTAGAGATGGATGCGAATTCGATCGCGCGGGAAGAGGTCGAGGAAGCGCTCCAGATTGGTGGCGAACCGCCCCTCTTCAACCAGCACCGGCGGCGCCGTCGCACCCGGTTCGATGGCATCGAGAAATCGCTGCCGGAATGTGCGGGCGGGGTCGTGCCAGAGGGCCGCGAGGTGGTGGGAGAACAGACGCTCCGCCGGGTCCCGCAGGACGAAGATGAGACGTGCGTCGGGGACCTTGGCGTGAATCGCGCGCGCCGCGCCGGGCAGCGAGAAGTAGCCGACCGTCCCTTCGCCGACCGCCGGTTCGTCGCCCGCTGCGCGGAACAGGTCGAGGTAACCTTCCCAGTCCAGCACGAGCGGCGGTGGCCCCGAGGGCGCGTTGCCTTCAAGGTAGGGCCGGAGCGCCGCGCGATCGGGCGCCGCGTAGCGAAGCAGCTCGCCGCCGTGGCGCCGAAGGTCCGCCGCGCCGAAAAAGGCGGGCTCCTTGACCGGGCTCACATAGATCTGGGGATGCTGGCCAAGGTAGAAGTACAGCGACGTCGTGCCGGCTCTGGGAACGCCGGCGAGGAAAAAGTTCGGCAACCGCACCGCGGGCGGCATGGGATCGCGCAGTCTATCGCGCTTCGGGGGAGAGGGTCAATACCGGCTTGCACGGCGTCTCACGCGCTTCGAGATTGCCACCGCTCACCATGACGCATGCTCTCCTGAAGCGGCTCCTCCTCGTCGCCGGCCGGGTCCCGCGCTACCTCCCCGTCGGCTACCCGAGTCCCCAGCACGACGTCCGCGTCACGCTCGACGGGCTCGACACGCCGCACGACGTGACCCACACCCACGTCATGATCGCGTTACGACCGCTCACGGTGGCGCTCACGCCTCCCCCCGGTGTCCCATCCGACGCACTCGCGCGCCAGGCGCTGAGCCTGAGGCTCAGTCCGTGGACGGCACCGGAGACCACGCTCGGGGTGGTCGAGCTCCGTCACACGGAAGCCATCGAGACCACGGGCCCGACACTGCACCTGTTTCAGCAACGCGGATCATTGAACGCCTGCATGCCCGCCGCGGCGAACACCGTGTTCGCCGTCTACCACCGGTGGGGAGACTGGAAGCGCCGCCACCAGCGCAACACCCCGATGGAGCCACACGATCTCCGCGCGGTAGGGGTCCTCTATATCTGCCCGCGCCCCGTGGTGTTGGTCACCGTTCAGCACGGCGCCGCGAGCAACCTCTTCCCGATGGATCTGATCGGTCAGACAGACGGCCCGCACTTCCTGCTCGGGCTGCGCAATACGAGCCCGTCGATCCGGCTGATCGAGGAGTCGCGGCGTCTCGCGGTCTCGGACGCGCCACTGGAGTTCACGGCGAGGGCATTCAAGCTCGGCGAGCATCATGCGAAAGAGCGCATCGATTGGAGCGCCCTGCCCTTCGAGACGGGCCCCTCGGCCGGGCACGGCTTGCCAGTGCCCCGTGAGGCGCTGCGCGTCCGCGACGTCCAGGTGCGCCAGGTTCACGTCGTCGGCTCGCACACGCTCTTCGTCACCGACGTAGTGCACGACGAGCGCCGGCGCGACGGGCTCCAGATGTGCTTCATCGCCGGTCCCTACTACCGGCGCCTCGCGCTGCGCGGGCTCGAGCCACCTAGCGCCCCCTGAGGGCTACCGCAGCCAGGCCGAGAGATCGCGCCCGATCAACTCCTGCGTGCCCAGGATCTCGTCACGGTAGTAGTCGATCACGATCCGGCGGTCGGCCCGGTCCAGTCTTTCCGCGGGAGGCCGGCGGTACAGCCACTGGAGCCCGCGGCGCGCCCGCTCGGGCAGCCACGGGGCCACGGGCGCCGCCCCGAACAGCCGGTTGCGCACGGCGTACAGCAGGCGGAGCCTCGGTACCGTCGTTTCGCCGTGGCGGCGCGACATGTCCACGGGATAGGCGGGATCCACGCCGATGAACGCGAAGATCTCGCGCATCACCGCCCGCGCGTCCGCCCGATAGTCCTCGTAGAGCACCACGCGGATCTGGGGTCGCGGGAAGATGTTGAAGAACCGTCGGAGATGGGTGGCATAGCGGCCGATTGCGACGATGTTCCGGCCGAGGCCGTCCGGCTCCAGTGCTCCGAGGAAGCGCTCGCGGAACGACACGCGGGGTGTGCGCCACGCGCCCCCGAGCCAATGCGTGAACAGGCGCTCGGCCGGGTCCCGCAGGATGAACACGAGGCGCGCCCCCGGAAGGCGCGCGTGGATCGCCTCCGCGGCGCTCGGCTGCCACAGATAGCTCACGCTCGCCTCACCGATGGCAATCTCGTCACGTGCGTTCCTGAACAGCTCGACGTAGTCGTCCCACTCGAGCACGAGTGGACCTCCCGCGTTCAAGCTGCTCAGGTATTGGCGCAAGGGTCCGCGATCGCGCACCGCGCGCTGCAGCACGATGTCCCGCACCGGCGACGATTCGATGTCGGCGGCGCCGAAGAACGTCGGTTCCTTGACGGGGCTCATGTACACCTGCGGATGCTGCGCCAGGTAGAAGTAGAGCGAGGTGCTGCCCGCCTTGGGCGCGCCCGCCACGATGAAGGTGGGGAGCCGGACGGCGGGGGTCGTCATCCGAGCGGCGTGCGGAGTCCCACCTGCAGCGTACAGACGCAGCGCTGGCACGTCGGGTCCGCCGCCATGTTCAGCCCGCGCCGGAACTCGACCATGTCGGTGGCCAGAATCTCCCGCAGGCTCCGCTCGCGGATGTTGCCGACGGCCCGATGGAAAAAGCATGGGCGCACGGTGCCGTCCGCTTCCACAACGGCGCTCGCCCAGGGGGCGTTGCACAAGGTCGGCGGGAACGGGCCCAGCCCCTGCTGCGCCGCGTAGTACTTCGGCAATCGCCGCAGCTTGTCCGGCGACTCGGCAACGAAACGGGACGTGAAGTCAGAGGCGTGCGTCACGATCGCGCGCTCCACGACCTGCGCGAATTCCCCGATCTCGGCCGTGCTGAGCAGCAGGGTGCCGAGCTGCGGCAGCGACGCGGCGCCCCCCACGGCCGCCCGGCCGAAGGACTCACTTGTCACGTCCGCCGAGAGAAAGGAAATCCCGTCGAGCCCCATGGCGTGCGCCTTGTCGATCAGGGCGGGGAGGTCCCGGAAGTTGTGGCGGTGCAGCGTGCTCCGCGCCCGCACGGGGAGGCGGGGGGCGAGGCTCTTCAGGCGCCGGACACCCCGCTCGACCACCCCCAGGCCGTTCACGCCCCGAATCTCTTCGTACAACGAGGCCGTGTGACCGTCCAGCGAAATCGTGACGTCGGCGAAGTGCTCGACCACCGCCGCCGCGTCGCGCTCGAGAAACAACCCGCTCGTCAGGAGATGCAGCTTCACGCCTCGGGCGCGAAACATCTTGGCGATCTCGTACACGTCGCGCCGCAGGGTGGGCTCGCCCCCCGAGAACGTCACGAGACGCGTGTGCAGCGCGGGCAGCTCGTCCGTGAGACGGCGAATCTCCTCCAGCGTCAGATCGCCGACCCCGTCCGCCTTCCAGCAATCGCACGACACGCAACGCGAGTTGCACCGCGCCGTGGGATAGAACATCAGGATCGGCAGGACGAAGGTCCGGTCAGTGGCCTGATTGAGTCGCACGAGCAGGTTGCTCGTGACTTGAGGAAACGTCAGCATGGAGAACGCAGTCTATCGAGGCCGCGCGAACAGCGTCAATGGCACGACGGCGCGAACGCCCCTGCCCCCCGCTCGAGTCGCGAAGCCGATGCGGCCGACAACCACCAGGCAGTGAATCCCTCGCCCCGCACCGTGCTGTCGGCCGCGCCGTCGAGGACCTGTTCGTAGGCGCCCTGATAGGCCGGGCATTGGAATCGTCTCCCTCCCGGCTCGAGAACCACGACGCTCCCGGTGAAGGGCGAGCCGGCGAGCAACGCCCCGGGCGTGGGCGCGTCTGGAAGCCCCCCGACCGCTGCGCCCCGCGTCGCGAAATGCAGGAACGGAATGAAGTATCCGACGCTCAAGAACCGGAGGCGCGCGTCGGGTCCGGCGCGCGCGAGCGCGGCCCTCGCCCATCGCGCCACCGGACGATCCTGGAACTCCGCCGAGTTGTAGCCTCGCCACGGTATGTAGTGATCGACCGCCGCCAGGCTCGCAACCGTGACGAGCGGGATCATGACAAGCGCGATCCCATTGACCCGCCAAACCTGCGCATCCGCGATCCGGCTCTCCCAGACGCAGGCGACCAGCAACGCGGCGCTCGCCACGGCGGGAAGGAGCATGCGGGTGTTGAAATCGAAGTGCCACACCATGCGGAGGCCGAGCAGCACCGTGCTGTACAAACCGGCAAATACGACGAGGATGAGGGCCATCGGGCGACGCGCCGCTGGCGTGCTCGTGGCCTCTGCCAGACCGCCACCGCGCCGAATCGCCGTCGCCAGCATCGCGCCCGTGATCGCCCACGCGCCCACCGACACACCACCCGTGACCAGGGCATCGCGAGGACCAGGGACCGCGGCGCCGACCCACGGCACGACTCCTTTCGCGAACGCCAGGACAAACCCGGCGAAGAGCCGGAGCGCTGATTCGTCCGCCGGCGAGCGCTCCGCGCCCGTCAGGTCCCCCGCGAGCGAGAAGTTGCGCGCGAAGAGCGGAGCCACGAGGAGGCCGTAGAGCCCGACCGCGACCACGGCCCCGACGAGCATGCCCCGTCGCCGGGGCGTGCGGAGGGCGAGGAGCGCGCTGGCGACGATCCCAGCGGCCAGCACGAGCACGCCGGTATAGCGCACGTAAGTCGCCACGGCCGAAGCCATCGCGGCAAGCACCAGGGCAGCGCCCGGTCGGGCAGTCGGCGCGAACGCGCGAGCCAGCAACGCCAAAGCGACGAGTGCAAGCGCCGTGAAGAGTGCGTCCGACCACATCATCCGCACCGTGGACTGCGCGAAGGGGAGACACATCACGAGGGCCGCCGCGAACGCTGCGCGCGAACGATCCACCAGCTCGGCTCCCGCGACCGCGAACGCGCCGATCGATAGCACCAGCGTCAGGGCGGCGAGCAAGCGCGCGGCGGCAACCGCCGAGTCCCCCGTCAACGGCATGAGGACAGCGATGGCCGCTGGGTAGCCGGGCGGCCAGACGGTCAGTGGGTAGGTGACTGAGCCGTCCGGCCAGGCGACGCCAACCTCCGGGCCCAAGCGGCCGTCACCAACTGTACGGGCATAGTCCCGCGCGGAAACCCCGGTGGCCACCATGCCCATGCCGCGCATGGTGTGGGCCGCGCTCCAGTAGAAGAGCGAATCGGGGGACATTCCAATCTCCCCCCGGCTCACAACGAGCCACGCGGCAATGGCGGGGAGCGCCAGGACGGCGAGGTGGCGCAGGGATCGATGAGAGCCTACCATGGGGGCACGCCTCGCTTCGGTGCGCCATTGTACCTGCGTGCGGCATCGAGGGTCAAGTCGAATTCGAAGAGACAACGGAGCGCTTATGCGACAGGGGTTCCTCTACATCATCAGCGGCGCCGAGCGCTACTTCCGGGAGGCCGGCCAGTCGGTCACCTCCCTGCGGCGCCACAGCCCCGGCGCTCATGTGACCCTCGTCTCCGACGCCGTCCCCATCTCCCTGCCGCACGTGTCATCGTGGTTCGATTCCGTCGTGACGCAGCCGGATGAGCCGATCGCGGGCCGCACGCTCTCGCCGCACGTGCGCGGCGTGACTTACCGCGTCCGCAACATCTACCGGCACTCGCCCTACGAGCGCACGTGTCACGTCGATTCCGACACCTACTTCCTGGGCGATCTCCAGCCCCTGTTCGCCCTGCTCGACTTCTACGACATGGCGATGACCCTCGCGCCCTCGGACAACACTCCGGTCCGCGTGGACGGGCGGGAGCTGGTCGGCTACACGCCTTACAATTGCGGCCTGATCGTCTTCAGGAAGAGCGAACTGACGGAACGCTTCTTCGAGCGGTGGCACCACTGGCAGGTCGCCACTCTGGGCGACCCGCAAGTGAACGGGAACGACCAGGTGACCTTCATGCGAACGCTGCTCGAGGTCCCGTGCCGGGTGGCGGTGCTGCAGGACAACTGGAACGCGCGCACCAACGGCCACGAGCGGTTCCGGGGTCCCGTGCAGCTCATCCATGGCCGTCACGCCGACCCGGAGCGCGTCGGCCGGGCGCTGAATGCCGCGGCCGCTGAGCTCCGGGTGTGGATCCCGGGCGTGAACGTCTGTCTCTACGACCGGATGACGCTCGCGCAGCACGTCGCGTACTGCGTCAAAACAACCCGGGTGCTGGTGCGCGCGGTGCTGCGCCGGCTGGCGCAGCGGGTGAGCGGGAAAGCGTCCTAACGCTTCGCGTCGGCCTTGGGTGCCGCCTGGAACAGCGCGAGATACTTGCCGTACCCTTCCGCTTCCAGCTGCTCGACGGGGATGAACCGCAGCGACGCCGAGTTCATGCAGTAGCGCATGCCCGTCGGCTTGGGCCCGTCGTCGAACAGGTGACCGAGATGCGAGTCCGCGTGCGCGGACCGCACTTCGGTGCGAGCCATCCCGAGTGAGTTGTCCGACCGGGTGTGGACGTTCTCCGGCGCGAGCGGCCGCGTGAAGCTCGGCCACCCCGTGCCGGAATCGAACTTGTCGAGCGAGCTGAAGAGCGGCTCGCCCGAGACGACGTCCACGTAGATGCCGGCCCGGTGATTGTCCCAATACTCGTTCTGGAACGCCGGCTCGGTGCCTTCGTGCTGCGTCACCTTATACTGCAGGGGCGTCAGGGTGTGCTTCAGGTCCTTGTCGCTCGGCTTCTGGAATGTCATCGGATTCCATCCTTTCGCGTGGCTTTGCGCCGCGCCCGCCACCGCCGTGATCGCGGCGAGCCCGAGGGCCAAGAGGAGGACGCGCGTGTTCATCGGCCCCCTGCGCTCGCGGCGCCCGGCTTACCCCAGCGCTCCTCCAGCCGGCTGTCCTGCCCGCATCCACGACGGTAGCCCTCGTAGTGCTCCGGATTCTTGCGGTAGAAATGCTGGTGGTACTCCTCCGCGGCGTAGAACGGCGCCGCGGGAATGATGATGGTGGCGATCGGCTGCCCGAAGCGCTCCGCCAACCGCCGCTTCGACTCTTCCGCGATCCGCTGTTGCGTCGAGTCGGCGTAGAAGATCGCCGTGTGATACTCCGAGCCGTGGTCGCAGAACTGCCCGTCCGCTTGCAGCGGATCGATGTTGTGCCAGTAGGTGTCGAGCAGGGTTTCGTAGCTCACCCGCGCAGGATCGTATACCACCTGCACCGACTCGAGGTGGCCCGTTGTGCCTGTCGACACCTGTTGGTAGGTCGGGTTCTTCTTTTGCCCGCCGCTGTAACCGACCGTCGCCGTCACGACGCCGGGGACGTTGTCGAAGATGCGCTGCATGGACCAGAAACATCCGCCTGCGAACGTCGCGGTGCCCGTCGGCGCATGACGCGGCGCGGGGGCGAGGGCCAACGCGGCGGCGCCCAGCAGGAGCAGGGTGAGGACTCGAATGCGCTCTTTCATCTTGTTGACTCCGTTGCGGCG
>Ga0335084_10001025_pt1 | contig 25285 bp, 22 predicted proteins | sample Lox_Sample_44_FD_206721 | JGI IMG/M metagenome (GOLD analysis project Ga0335084, IMG submission 206721) | Soil microbial communities from Loxahatchee National Wildlife Refuge, Florida, United States - Lox_Sample_4.4 | ecosystem: Environmental > Terrestrial > Soil > Wetlands | place: USA... | reverse complement strand
CGCGGCGCGGATGAGCTTCGCTGCATCGCTGGACGCAGCAGGCGACACGGGTGCGGCTGCGGCAGAGTACCGGGAGGCATACCGCTTGCGGCCGACCGAGGTCGAGCCGCTGGAAAAGGCTGCCGCCGCGCTGGCGCGTCTCGGCGAGCTGCCGGAGGCGATCGCCTTGCTCGGCCGCGCGATCGCGCTCGCTCCGGCACACGCCTCGCTCTGGTGGGCGCGTGCTGCGCACCGCAGCAGCCTCGGAGAGCATCCGCTCGCGCTCGAAGACATGCGGCATGCGCACACGCTCTCGCCCGACGACAGCTGCGGTCATAGCGCGATTCTGATCGAGCTGCAGTACGACACTTCGCCCGCGGCCCCCGCCGAGCTCGCCGCCGAAGCGCGTCGCTGGGCGAGGCGCCACGTCGTTTCGTGGCGTGCGGACAGCGCACCTGTCACCCGGATGACACGCCGCGCCACGCCTTTCCCGCTGCGAATAGGCTATCTCTCGCCGCGCTTCGGCGCAGGCCCGCTCGCGAGCTTCTTCATGCCTGTGCTCGCGCAGCACGATCGGCGGCGCATAGAGATCGTGCTCTACGCGGCGCTCCCGCACGATGAAACCGTCGCGGAGCGCATGCGCCAGCATTGCATCGCGTGGCGCACGCTGGCGTCCGACGACGACGCTGCTGCCGCGATGATCGCCGCCGACCGACTCGACCTCCTCGTCGATCTGGCCGGTCACGCGCCCGGAGGGCGGCTGCCCGTGCTGGCTCGCCGCCCGGCGCCGGTGCAGGCAACCTGGCTGGATTACTCCGACACGACCGGGCTCGCGCAGATCGATTACCTCATCAGCGACGCGGTTCACACGCCACCCGGCGAGGTCGAGCGCTTTACCGAGCGGGTCGTGCTTCTGCCGCGCTGCAAATTCGTCTACGCGCCGCCCGCGCAAGCGCCGTCGGGAAGGAAAGACTCGGCATGCGTCGCGTTCGGCTGCTTCAATCGACACGCCAAGATCAGCGATGACGCGGTGCGTCTCTGGGCAAGGATCCTCGCACGCGCGCCCGGCTCGCGCCTCGTCTTGCGCGCGGCGGCGTACGGCGGAGCCGGAACCGTGGCGCACGTGCGCCGGCGCTGGGCGGAGCTCGGCCTGCCGATCGACCGGGTCGACTTCCTGCCGTACGCTCCGCTCGCCGAGGCGCTCGCGACGTACGACGCCGTCGACATCGCGCTCGACCCCTTCCCTTACAACGGCGGCGCGACGACCTGCGATGCGCTGGCGATGGGCGTGCCCGTCGTGGCGCTGCTGGGCGCGCGGCCGATCGGGCGCCAGAGCGCCGCGCTGCTTCACGCCGCGGAGCGGCCGCAGTGGATCGGAGCGACTGGAGACGAATACGTGGACATCGCGGCGTCGCTGGCGCGCTCGCCCGCGCTCGCGCGAGAACGCGCTTCGCTCGCCGAGGGCGTGCGTCGATCGCCGCTGTGCCGAGCGGGCGACTTCGTGCGCGCGCTCGAGAACGCATTCGGCCGCATGGTGGAGCTGGGCCGGCAGGAGGGCGCGCGCTGCGATCCGGTGTTGATCGACGGCTGAGCTATGACGACTGCGGTCGTGTTCGCGTATCACAACGTCGGCGTGCGCTGCCTGAAGACGCTGCTTGCGCATCGCGTCGAGGTGCCGCTGCTGCTCACGCACGACGACAATCCGCAGGAGACGATATGGTTCGATCGCGTGGGGGCGACCGCCGCGGAGTACGGGATCGCGACCCTGATGCCGGTCGACCCGAATGCGTCGGAAGTGGTCTCTCGCGTGGCGAGCTGCCAGCCGGACTTCATCTTCTCGTTCTACTACCGGCTCATGCTCAAGCCGGCGCTGCTCGCGCTTCCCGTGCGCGGGGCGCTCAACATGCACGGCTCGCTGCTGCCGAAGTATCGCGGCCGCGCGCCGGTGAACTGGGCGATCATCCACGGCGAGACCGAGACCGGCGCGACGCTGCACTACATGACGCAGCGGCCGGATGAAGGGGATATCGTCGCGCAGACACCGGTGCCGATCCTGCCCGACGATACCGCGCGCGACGTGTTCGACAAGGTGACCGTCGCCGCCGAGCTGACGCTGCACTCGGTCCTGCCGGCGCTGATTGCCGGCACGGCGCAGCGCCTGCCCCAGGATCCGAACCGGGCGAGCTACTTCGGCGGCCGCAAGCCCGAAGACGGGATCATCGACTGGTCGCAGAATGCGGCGAGGATCCACAACCTGATCCGCGCCGTCGCTCCGCCATATCCCGGCGCGCGCACGATCATCGCCGGCCGCCCGGCACGCATCCTGCGCTCGCGCATCCTCGACGCTCACGCCGCGGCCGCGTCGGCGCCGGCCTTGAGCCTCGAGAACGGACGCTTCGTCGCGCGCTGCGGCGGGGGCGGCGCACTCGTCGTACACGAGCTCGAGGTCGACGGCACCGGGGTCTCGCCCGCTGCGTTTGCCGAGCGCATGGGCGCTCGTCCGGTGGCGCTCGGCGCATGAAGAGATCGGAGGCGACGTGACCCTTCCACGCGGCAGCGCTGGCCTTCCCATCGGCCTGTCCAAGCACCGCATCGAGGCGCTGGCCGACGGCATCTTCGCCGTGGCGATGACGCTGCTTGTGCTCGACATCAAGATGCCGGAAAGCATGACCTACACAACCGATGCAGACGTCTGGCGGCGCCTCGCCGGTCTCGAGCACGCCGTGGCGAGTTATGTGATCAGCTTCTTCATGCTGTCCGTGTACTGGATCGGCCATCACGTGCAGTTCCATTTCATCGAGCGCGCAGATCGCGGCCTGCTGTGGATCAACCTCTACCTGCTGCTGTGCATCTGCCTCGTGCCCTTCACGACCGACCTGGTCGGCGACAACGTGCATCTGCGCGCTCCTGCGCTCCTCTACGGCGCGAATCTGCTGCTGATTGCCGCGGCGTTCCTCGGGCAGCTCGGGTACCTGCAGCACCACCGTCACCTGACCGCGCCCGAGTTCGGGCATGTCGCGGGCGCGCTCCGGCGACGGGTGTGGTTCCTGGCCTTCCTCCCCCTGGTGTCAATGGCGATGGCGTTTTACAGCCCCCGGCTGGCGCTGTATCTTTACCTGTCACTGCCGCTGCTGAGCCTCATTCCCAGCCGCTTCAATCGCCTGCCTGCGCCGCCCGCGCACGGTCAGCAAGACCGCTCATGAGAAGAATCCTGATCCTCGGCGTCAACGGCTTCATCGGCCATCACCTTTCCCAGCGCATCATCGCGGCGAGCGACTGGGAAATCTACGGCATGGACATGCAAACGGACCGCATAGCGGACCTCGTGGGGGAGAAACGGTTCCACTTCTTCGAGGGCGACATCACCATCAACCGCGAGTGGATCGAATATCACATCAAGAAGTGCGACACCGTGCTGCCGCTGGTGGCGATCGCCACGCCGGCGACCTATGTGCGCGAGCCGCTGCGGGTGTTCGAGCTCGACTTCGAGGCGAACCTGCCGATTGTCCGCGCCTGCGTGCGCCACCGAAAGCGCATCGTCTTTCCCTCGACCTCGGAGGTCTACGGCATGTGCGGCGACGCCGAGTTCGATCCGGAATCCTCGGAGCTCGTCCTGGGCCCCATCGGCAAGCCGCGATGGATATACGCCTGCGCCAAGCAGCTCATGGATCGCGTCATTCACGCCTACGGCATGCAGGAAGGGCTCGACTACACGTTGTTCCGGCCGTTCAACTGGATCGGCGCCGGGCTGGACTCGATCAACACGGCGAAGGAAGGCAGCTCGCGCGTCATTACTCAGTTCCTCGGCCACATCGTGCGCGGCGAGCCGATCAGGCTCGTCGACGGCGGGACACAAAAACGCACCTTCACCTACATCGACGACGGCATCGGCGCGCTGATGAAGATCATCGCCAACGACAGCGGGGTGGCATCGGGCAAGATCTACAATATCGGCAATCCCAAGAACAACTTCTCCGTGCGCGATCTGGCGCGGATGATGCTGGACCTCGCACTGACCTATCCCGAATACAGGGACAGCGCGGCTCGCGTGAAGCTCGTCGACACCACCGCCGACGCCTATTACGGACGCGGCTATCAGGACGTGCAGCATCGCGTGCCGAAGATCGACAACACCTGCGCCGACCTCGGCTGGCGGCCTGTCGTGACGATGGAGGAGTCGCTGCAGCGCATCTTCGATGCCTATCGCGGACAGGTCGCCGAGGCGCGCGCGCTCGTCGAGTGACTTGCATCCCGTCGCCTGCGCACGACTCCGGGGCTCCCCGGAGCCTGCGCGCGGTGCAGCCGTCACCTTCATGTTCCTCGCCCTGAAAATCGACGCCGACACGCTCCGCGGCACCCGCGATGGAGTGCCGCGGCTCGCCGAGATGCTGCGCCGTCACGATGCCGGTGCGACGTTTCTGTTCAGCGTCGGACCTGATCACACCGGCCGCGCCATCAGAAGGGTGTTCCGCCGCGGCTTCGTGCGCAAGGTCCGTCGCACATCCGTGGTCCGCCACTACGGCGTGAAGACGCTGCTCTATGGAACGCTCCTTCCCGGGCCCGACATCGGCAGGCGCGCGGGGGACGTGATGCGCCGCGTGCGCGACGAGGGCTTCGAGGTCGGACTGCACGCCTGGGATCACGTGCGCTGGCAGGACGGCCTCGAGGGCGCGAGCGCCGAGTGGACCGGCCGAGAGATGCAGCGCGCCTGCGAGTGCTACACCGATATCTTCAAGGAGCCCCCGCGCGTGCACGGCGCTGCGGGCTGGCAGATGAACGTCCACGCGCTGCGCCTTACCCAGGCGCTCGGGTTCGAATACTGCTCCGACGGGCGCGGCAGCCACCCGCACCTGCCGGTCTGGCACGCCGAGCTCATTCGCTGCCCTCAGCTGCCGACCACGCTGCCCACGCTTGACGAGATGATCGGCGAGGATGGCGTCACGGAGGAGACGGTTGCTGAGCGGCTGCTCGCGCGCACCGAGCTCGCAAGGCGGAGCGTATCCAACCAGGTGTTCACGCTGCACGCGGAGCTGGAAGGGATGCGCCTCGCGCCCGTGTTCGAGCGGCTGCTCGTCGGGTGGAAAGCCCAGGGCTGGCGTCTTGCCTCGATGCGCGCGCTGTTCGAAACCATGCAGGGGCTCGCTCTGCCGCGCTGCGAGGTGGGCCCCGGAACGGTTCCCGGCCGCAGCGGGACGCTCCTCTGTCAGGGCCCGGAGTTTCTCGCCGAGGTCGACCTCGCGCGCGCCGCCTAGTGTGGCGAGCAGCGGATCGGGACGCGCGATCGCCTATCGCAGACGAAGCAAGGAGGCAACCGATGTCGGGAACGAAAGTGGCAGATTTCACCGCCGTGTCGACGGCGGGCACGTTCAAGCTGTCGGCGCAAAAGGGCCACCCGGTTGTGCTGTACTTCTACCCCAAGGACAACACGCCGGGCTGCACGATGGAGGGCGCGCAGTTTCGCGACCTGTATCGGAAGTTCCAGAAAGCCGGCGCCACGATCGCGGGTGTCTCCCGCGACAGCCTCAAGTCGCACGAGAGCTTCAAAACCAAGATGGGGTTTCCGTTCGAGCTGCTGTCGGATCCCGAGGAGAAGCTCTGCCAGCAGTTCGGTGTCATCAAGATGAAAAACATGTACGGCAAAAAGGTGCGCGGGATCGAGCGCAGCACGTTCGTCATCGACGGCAAGGGCCTGCTCGCACGCGAGTGGCGCGGCGTCAAGGTGGCAGGTCACGCGCAGGAGGTCCTCGATTTCATCGCCACGCTCTGAGCGCGCGGCCGAGCCCGCAGCGGTGGGTGTTCCGTTCTTGCCACAAAATGTAAGGGTCCGAGCGCACCGCCGCTACAATCCCTTGTGCTCGGGCCGAGGGCTGGTCTAGGATGGCCCAGATGCCCGCAGTCCCCCCGGAAGCGGATACCAACCTCGAGTGCGCATAAGGAGGCTCATGGTCGAGCGCAATCTCCGTCTCGCCCCCCAAGTCACCAAGACCAGCAAGACCACTCTCACCAAGCTCTTCGTGCTCGACACCAACGTGTTGATGCACGACCCCACGAGCCTCTTCCGCTTCGAAGAACACGATTTGTATCTGCCGATCCTCACCCTCGAGGAGCTCGACAACAACAAGAAGGGGGTCACGGAGGTCGCGCGCAATGCCCGCCAGGCGTCGCGCTATATCGACGAGCTGGTCACCGCCGCGGTGGCGATAAGCGGAGGCAACATCTCGGGAGGCATCCCGCTCAAGCCTGCGAGCGGGGGTGCTGCGGCCGGGCGCCTGTTCCTCCAGACCGAGGCGATCTCGACTGCGCTGCCGGCCTCGCTCGCCGGCGGCAAGGCCGACAACCAGATTATCGCCGTGGTGATGCACCTGCAGCGCATGCACCCGAAGCGCAGCGTCATCCTCGTGTCGAAAGACATCAACATGCGCATCAAGGCGCATGCGCTGGGGATCGCGGCGGAGGACTACTTCAACGACAAGGTCCTCGAGGACACCGACCTCCTGTACACCGGGATGCGCGAGCTGCCCGAGGATTTCTGGGACCGTCACGGGAAGGGAATGGAGTCCTGGCAACAGGGTGGCCACACTTACTACCGCGTGACGGGACCGCTGTGCCACAGCCTGCTCGTGAACGAATTCGTCTACCTCGAGGCCAAGGGTCCCGGAGCAACGCCGTTGTACGCCATCGTGCGCGAGGTTTCCGGGCGCACCGCGCTGCTGCAGACGCTGCGCGATTACACGCACCACAAGAACAACGTGTGGGGCATCACGGCGCGAAATCGCGAACAGAATTTCGCGCTGAACCTGCTGATGAATCCGGAGATCGACTTCGTCACCCTGCTCGGCCAGGCGGGAACCGGAAAGACGCTGCTGACGCTGGCGGCCGGCCTGATGACGACGCTCGAGTTCAAGGTCTATTCCGAGATCATCATGACGCGCGTCACCGTTCCCGTGGGCGAGGACATCGGCTTCCTGCCGGGAACCGAGGAAGAAAAGATGAATCCGTGGATGGGCGCTCTCGAGGACAACCTCGACGTCCTCAACAAGACCGACGACGAGGCCGGCGAGTGGGGGCGGGCCGCGACGCGCGACCTGATCCGCTCGCGCATCAAGGTGAAGTCGCTCAACTTCATGCGCGGCCGGACCTTCATCAACAAGTACCTGATCATCGACGAGGCGCAGAACCTCACGCCCAAGCAGATGAAGACGCTGATCACGCGTGCCGGTCCGGGAACGAAGGTGGTGTGCCTGGGCAACATCGCGCAGATCGACACGCCCTACCTTACCGAGGGCAGCTCGGGGCTCACCTACGTCGTCGATCGATTCAAGAACTGGGCGCACTCCGGGCACATCACGCTGCTGCGCGGCGAGCGGTCCCGGCTCGCCGATCACGCAGCGGAGATCCTCTAGCGCCCGGCGGCGCCGCGTCGGCGGTCGCGCCTCACGAATGCTCGGCGATGTGCCGGGCTAGCGCGGCGTAGCGCTCCTCGGTCCTGGCGCCGAACAACGGGTCCTCGAAGTGACGTATCGCGCCGTCGATCGCCGCCCAGTCCTGCTGCTTCAGCAACCGGGCGGCGAGCGGCAGAATCCGCGACTCCTCGATGCGCATGTGCTCGCGGAAGGCGTTGACATACGCGTGCGCTGCACTCTCGATGCGCTCGCGCGGCACGATCGATCCGTCGAGAACGCTGTTCAGATCGCCAACGAGCCGGTTCCCGCTGGTGCGCAGCGAGGCGTGCTGCTCAGTCAACCTGTCGACGGTCGCAGCCGCGCCTGCTTCGCGCTCCCTGATCCTGGCGAAGACGAGGTCCTCCTTCGGGTGATGCAGGACATCGGGGTAATGCGTCATGTAGTACATGATGTCGAGCATCGTTTCGTAGTCGGGCACGCCGCCATCGTGCACCGCGGTGAGTTGCACCTCCAGCAGATCGAGCAGTCGCGCGAAGTTGACGTGCTCCGCGTGCCACAGGGAGAGGGTGTCGGGCATGGCTGCCTCGGCTATTGAAATGGCTCGGCGCGGCGGATCAACTCGTCCAACCCCGGCTCGTTCGGGTCGCGTGCCTTGCCGGGGTGAATAATCGATACCTGGCAGGCTTCGGCCGCCTCGACAAGCTGCCGGAACGTGCCCGCGTTGATGTCGGCGATGTAGGCCTGCTTGTTCTCGTTGTACTTGAACATCCGGTCGTTGATGAGCTGACACTCGTTGCAGCTCGGGCAGCGCGAGGTCTCGATCCACGCTTCGTCAGGGTTCCGTGTCGGGGCGGCCGGCTGCACCGGCGCTTCCGTGGTGGCCGGCTTGCTCTCCGCCGCTGCCGTCGCGGGCGCCGTCGCAGCCGCGACCGGCGCCGCAGCAGCCGTCGCCGCCTTGAGCTGCTCGATCTCCTTCGCCTTCGACTGCTCCCATTTTGCCTGCTCCCGTGCGAGCAGGATCGCCGCGTGGGAATTGTGGATGCCGCCCTGCTCCTGCAGGCGATGCCAGAACGTGCGGCACTGCGCCACGGTTCGCATCAGCCGCGAGTCGATGATCACCCGCTGCAGCACGTCGCCGGCGTCGACCGCCAGGACGTACGGAACGGCCTCGTCGTCGCGCTTCGGATCGCGGGCGAGCCACTCGTCGGCGGCGAGCATCTGCTTGTTCCAGCGTTCGCGCGGCACGCGCGCGAAATACCGGGCGTAACGGCTGTCGCAAAGCATGAAGTCAGCGACGGTGAACGGGCTCTCCTCGGTCACCCGTTGCAGTTGCTCGTCGGCATATTCGAGCGGATGGACCGGCCAGTCGGCCTCCGGCTGCGGATTCTGCTCCAGTGCGAAGCGCGCCGCCTGATTGTCGCCGGCGTAGGGGTCGTAGGTGAAGGCGGGGAACACGCGCGACTCCATCGCCGCGGCCGCGGCAAGATACGGAGGCAGCGCCGCGGAGGCTCCCGCTCCGGCGTACACGCTGAAGAGCGTCGCCCCGCGGTGGCGGAACGCCCTCTCCAGTCGATCGCGCAGCGCGTACAGATTCGAGCTGACGGTCTGCGCCACAAACACGCCGCCGAGGCTGGTCGCCGTGTTGGCAAGCCGCATGCTGCGCACCCCGAACGCGAAGTGATGCAAGCCTCCGGGCGCGGCCTGCTCCAGCAGGTCGGTCGCTTCGACGAGGATCCTCACCGGCAGCCCGGCCGAGAGCATCTCCATCAGGCCGGCGTTCTCGGGGGCGTCGTTCCTGCCGGGCGGGATGCATACGAGGTAGTCCGGGAACAGAGCGATGTCCTCGGCCGAAAGCGCGCTCTCGTCGAAGCGGTCGAAAAACGGGTTGTGTTGCGCATCCACGTATTTGCCGTCGGCTTCCAGCTCGGCCACGGCGATCGCCTTGACGACTTCGGCGAGCTTGGGCAGCCGCGCGTGAAGCGCCGCGGCGGCCTCGGCGCAGTTGCCGAACCGGAACTCGAAGGGCGCGGGTTGCCCATCCTTCGCGCGCGGCACCGGGAAGAAGCGCTGCGCGGCGAGAACCTCGAGCGCCCACTCGATGCGGCGCCGCCGCTGAAGCGGCAATTCGTCCTTGGGCGCATTGCGTCCGACGAGCCGTGACATCGCCGCGAAATCGAAGGCGTCGCGATGCGCGCCGCCCAGGGCTGCGCGCAGACTCTCCGGACGCTGGCCGGCCTCGGAATGAATGAATGCCGCACGCAGGATGTCGGATAGCTTCACCTGCAAGCGTGTGACGACCGACAGGAACGCCTTCGCCTTTCGGTCCTGTGCCGCCTGCCAGAGGTGGGTGACGACCCGAGCCGGCAATGCCCGATCGCAATCGACCACCTCGCCGTCGAGCTTGAGCTTCTCCGCGACGTGCCCCAGCACCGCCTCCGCCGCAGGATCGTCCGCCGAGCCGAGCGCAGCGGCGGCGCGGCTCCAGAGCTCGGAAAGCCTCCCCTGCGCGCCTTCGCCCGCGCGCACGCGGATCTCCCGCTCCAGGCGCAGCACGTGCTTGCGCAGGCGCTCGCCTTCGAGCCCGCGCGGTGCCACTTCGCGCAGCAGCTCGTCGACGATCGCCGCGAGCGAGCGCAGCTCGCCGGCCGCGGGGCCGCTGTCGACCAGCACGAGCGGAAAGTCGTAGCGCAGCCGTGTCAGATCGCGATAGCGCGCCAGCGCGACCGGCCGCAGCGCGAGGCCGTCGATCGCGTCCACGCCTTCACCGTGGAGCTGCCCGGTGCTGAAGAACAGCCTCTGTTCCTGGAACGTGGCGGCCATGTCCATGTCGCGCGTCGCTTCGCGTCCTCGGGGCATCCCGGCCGTCACGCGGCCCGGCGCCCGTCGGCTTCCTCCTGAGGCCACACGGTGAACTTGTCGAGCTCGGCCTCCAATCCCGTGCGGATCTGCTCGACGGTGCGCATCTGCCCCGCGTTGCGCAGGTCCTCGTAGCAGGGAACGTCGGGGTTGCGATAGAGGATGCCGACCGGAATCGGGTCCTCCGACGACGCGATCTCGCGCGCCCGGTCGATGTCGGCGGGATCGTGCGCGATCGTGTTCGTGTAGGTGCGCGCCAGCTCCGGCGAGATCGTGAGCCCGTTCGCGTGGGAGAGCAGCAGCGTCTTGCCGGGATCGTGCAGCCACGGCTCGAACATCTTCGGCAGGAACTCCGGACAGCGCTGGATGATGCGCACGAAGGAGAAGCCGCGGTGCCGGTAAGCCTTGCTGATGATGTCGTAGAGCAGCTCGGGTATCCAGTCGACCGCCTGCGCCACGAAGGACACGTTGGTGACGCCGAGCGTGACGGTGAGCGGGTTGAGCGCCTCGAGCGTGGCCCCGCGCGGCGTAGTGTTGCTCTTCAGGCCGCGTGGCGAGGTCGGCGAAGCCTGCTTCTTGGTGAGCCCGTAGACGTGGTTGTCGTGCAGGATCACGGTGAGATTCATGTTGTAGCGCAGCGCGTGTATCCAGTGCGCGGCGCCGATGCTGCAGCAGTCGCCGTCGCCGGTGTTGACGAAGACGGCGAGATCCGGCCGCGCCATCTTGACGCCCTCGGCGATCGGGAAGGCGCGCCCGTGGATGCCGTGGAACCCGTACGTCTTCATGTAGTGCGGCAGCCGGCTCGAGCAGCCGATGCCCGACACGAACACGGTCCGCTCCGGAGCGAGATCCTCGTCCCGGCACAGCCGCTGCACCGCGGCGAGAATCGCGTTGTCGCCGCAGCCGCTGCACCAGCGCGGCACGCCGCCCTGATAGTCCTCGAGATTGTGGTGCTCCTCGTGGAGCTTGATCAGGCATTCGGTGACCGGCATCGTCATCAGGATTCTCCTAGGCAGCCAGCTTGGCGCGCAACTCGGCAACGATTGCTCCCGGCTTGATCGGCTGGCCTCTCGCCTGCGTCCAGCAATCCACGTCGACGAGGAAGCGCGAGCGCAGCATCATCGCCAGCGCCGAGTAGCGCCGGTTGTCGGCGTCGATCAATTCGTCCTCGAGCCGATCGGACCAGTTGCTTTCGACGGCGATGACCCGCTTGAAGCGCCTGAGGATGTCGCCTATCCCAGAGGGCATGGGCTGGATGAAGCGCAAGTGCAGCGACGAGACGCGGCAGCCCTCTTTGCGCAACCGATCGACGGCTTCCTCGATTGCGCCTTTGGTGCTGCCCCAGCCGACGACGAGCAGATCTCCAGCGGGATCGCCGTAGACCGGCGGCGTCTTCAGCGTCTTCTGCAGCGCCGCGATCTTGAGGCTGCGGTGGCGCAAGCCCTCCTCGTTGATCTCCGGGTCGTAGGCGACCTTGCTGCCGCGGTCGTGCGCGAGCCCGGTCAGGGTGTGCATCCCGTGTGGCTGGCCGGGCACGAAGCGGCGCGCGATGCCGGTGACGCTATCCCAGTCGTACGGCTTGGTGCCTTCAGGCACCGGGGTCTGGTCTACCGGCGGCGCGAGCCAGTCGGGATCGAACTTCGGTCTCAGGAAAGGCTGCTGCGCCGTGGCGAGGCTCGCATCGGAGAGCACGACGACTACTGTATTGAAGGTCTCGGCGATCTTGCGCGCAGTGATCATCGAATAGAAGCAGTCCTCGATGTCGGAGGTCGCCATCACAACCTTGGGTGCATCGCCATGGCTGCCGTAGATCGCGGTGAGGAGATCACCCTGCTCGACCTTGGTCGGCTGTCCGGTCGAAGGCCCTCCGCGCTGCACGTTGACGACCACGAGCGGGATCTCCGCCATCACCGCGAGGCCGATGCCTTCCTGCTTGAGCGAGAATCCGGGGCCTGAGGTGATCGTGACCGCGCACTTGCCCGCGTAGGAGGCGCCAATCGCGAACGCACAGGCGGCGATCTCGTCCTCCGCCTGGTGCACGATACCGCCTACCTTCTCGAACACGTCCGACAGGTAGTGCGAAGCCGATGTCGCAGGAGTAATTGGGTACATCGCGCAGATATCCATGCCCGAGGCGAGCACGCCAAGCGCGAGCGCCGTGTTGCCGTTGACGACGATCTGCGGCACGGTCGAGCGCACGGCGGGAATGGCGTACTTGAAGTCGAGGTTCCTCTCGGCCCAAGCGTAACCGGCTTCGAGCAGCCCCTGGTTCACCTCGATGACCTTGCTGTCCTTCTTGCCGAAGGTCAGCGCGACCTGCTCGCGCGCAAGCTTCACGTCGAGGCTGTAGATGCTGCACAGCATCCCGAGCACGAACATGTTCTTGCCGCGACGCGGATCGGCCACCAATTGGCGGCATTCCTGCTCGAGCGGGACCTCGTAGACGCGGAAGCCAGATTTCTTGAGCATCTCGACGGTCTCGACATACGAGGCCACAATCTTCGGGTCGCGGTGCTCGCGCCACATGCTCTCGAGGAGGATTTGCGCGCCGACCTTGAGCTCGCCAGCGCGGACCCGGCCGAGCAGCACCTGCTCGTTGAACGCCACCGCGAGATCCGTCTCGTCGCCGCCGTTCGTTACGCGCTCGCTGCCGATACGGATCCGGATGCCGGACGCGCCGGCCACGCTGCGTGCCGGCGGCTGGATTTCGGCCGGGATGATCTCGGTGGTCCAGATGCCGTTGCCGCTCTTCGCCGCGATCGCCCCGAGCGATTGGCCACAGCGCTGCGCACCTTCGCCCGAATCGCTGATCACTTCCACGATGTGCTCAGTAAGCGTTGCGGCTTCGCGCGCTGGAAGCGGGGGCGAGGTTTCGCGTGCGCCCGCGGCGCGCTCGGTCGTGGCGAGGGTTGGGCTCATGTCCTTGTCAGGCCACGCGGACCCGCGCGTAGCAGTGCTCATCGGGAGGTAGGCCGAAGCGCCGGCCGGCGTGCGGCGCTTCCGGTGCGTAGACAGCCTCGGTGTCGCGCAGCCCGAGGTAGGCCTTCATCGCGCTGGCGGCCTTGCGGCCCGCGCCCATCGCCTCGATGACGGTCGCCGCTCCTGTCACGATGTCGCCCCCGGCATAGACGCCGGCGATCGAAGTCGCCAGGTTCTCGTCTGTCTCGATGTAGCCGCGCTTGTTGAGTCCGAGCTTCGCCGTCTGCCCGAGAATCGGGTTGGCATTGGTGCCGATCGCGTACACCACGCTGTCGCAGGCGAACTCGAATTCGCTGCCGGCAACGGGCAACGGCCGGCGGCGCCCCGACGCGTCCGGTTCGCCGAGCTCCATCTTCTGGCAGCGCATCCCGCGCACGCGCTTGTCGGCGTCGCCAAGCACCTCGACGGGGCTCGTCAGCCAGTGAAATTCGATGCCTTCTTCCTCGGCATGATGGATCTCCTCGGCGCGGGCTGGCGCTTCGGTCTTGCTCCGTCGATATATGCAGTAGACCTTCTCCGCACCGAGCCGCAGCGAAACGCGCAGCGCATCCATTGCCGTGTTGCCGGCTCCGATCACCGCTACCCGCCGGCCCGGCTGCAGCGGCGTGTCGTAGCTCGGATCGCGTGCGCGCATCAGATTGCAGCGCGTCAGCAGCTCGTTCGCCGAAAGCACGCCGTTGAGCGATTCGCCGGGGATCCCCATGAAGCTCGGGTAGCCGGCGCCGGTGCCGATGAACACGGCGTGAAACCCCATCCCGGTCAGCATCTGTTCGACCGTGAACAGGCGCCCAACGAGCGTATTGCACTCGAAGCGCACGCCAAGGCGCTTGAGCTTGTCGATCTCGACGTCGATGACCTCATTGGGAAGACGAAAGTCCGGAATGCCGTACTTGAGCACGCCGCCCGGCTCGTGAAACGCTTCATAGACGACGACCTCGCACCCGGCCTTTGCCATGTCCGCGGCGCAAGCCATCCCCGCAGGGCCCGACCCGACGATGCCAACGCGGAAGCCGCTTGGTTCGACATAAGGCGCGTTGACCCAGTTCTCGCGGATCGCCATGTCGCCGACGAAGCGCTCGAGGCGCCCGATCGCGACCGGCTTCAGCGTGTCGCCTACCGTGCACACGCCCTCGCACTGGTTCTCCTGCGGGCAGACGCGTCCGCACACCGCCGGCAGAAGGTTTGTGTCGGTGATCACGTCGTAGGCGCCGCGGTAGTGCTTCTCCGCGATCTTCTTGATGAAGCTCGGAATGTCGATGCCGACAGGGCAGCCTCGCACGCAGGGCTCATCCGCACACATCAGGCACCGCTCCGCTTCGACCAACGCCTCGCTCTCCGCGTACCCCAGCGCCACTTCCAGAAAATTGTGCGCACGTTCCGCCGGCGGTTGCTCCCGCATGGGCGTGCGCTCCTGGGGAATGGTGCGGATCGTCTTTTTCTTGGCGGCCATCTGTCGAGCCTCGGCTTTACCTATTCGCCGGTGGCGCGGACGCGCTCGCGGCGTCTTGCGTGCTTGCCTCGGCTTCCGGACCCAGCCGCATCCGGCAGCTCTCGTCCCACTTCTTGAGCGCGGCCTGCTCGGTCGGCTTGAACCTGGCGAGACGCGCGATGAGGTCATCGAAGTCGACCTGATGAGCGTCGAAGTCGGGGCCGTCGACGCAAGCGAACTTGATGCCGTCGCCGATCTTCACGCGGCATCCCCCGCACATGCCGGTACCGTCGACCATGACTGGATTGAGGCTTACGACCGTCTTGATCTTGTGCGGGCGCGTCGCCTCGGCACAGCCCTTCATCATGATCGGAGGGCCGATCGCCACGCACTCGTCGATATCGCGGTGCCTCTCGATCGCGTGCCGAATGCCCTCCGTCACGAGCCCCTTGATGCCGGCCGAACCGTCGTCGGTGCAGAGGATCAGCTCGTCGCAGCAGCGGCGGAACTTGTCCTCCCAGAAGATGAGCGCTTTGCTCCTGAAGCCCAGCACGCCGATCACGCAGGCGCCGGCTTCCTTGAACGCCCGCGCCTGCGGATAGACCGGCGCGACGCCCAGTCCCCCTCCTACGCACAGCACTTTCTTCGCCTGGCCGATCGGGCTCGGGATCCCCATCGGACCGACGACAGCGTAGAGCGAGCTGCCTTCCCGGCAATGCTGCTGCATCTCTCGCGTCGTCTTGCCGACCGCTTGGATCACCAGCGTGATCGTGCCCTTGGTGCGATCGAAGTCGGCGATGGTGAGCGGAATCCGCTCGCCGTGCGGATGCGACATGACGATGACAAACTGCCCCGGCTGCGCAGCCTTGGCGAGCAGCGGATGACTGACCTCGAGCAGATACGTGACGTCGGAAAAATCTTCCCGCGCGACGACCTCGAACCCCGACATGGACCCCGTACTCCAAGCTGTGCTGTCCGTGCTTCGATGCTACGTCAGCGGCATGTCGGCGAGAAGCGCGCGCTCGGGGAAAGCTTTGATCTACATCACAGTTTGCGTAGTTATCGCTCGACTCTGCCGCGTGCGCGCGCGGTTCTCCGACGCTGCTCTGGTAACCGTCATCCGCGGCCCTTTCGGATCGAAGCCGTCAAACCGGGCAACTCAACCAATTCGGTACTTGATCTCGTAGCCCCCGTAGACGGCTCGCCCATCATTCGCCGGCCCCGTGGGCGCGACGGGCTTGTCGTTGCGCAGCACGCACACCGACTGGCCCAGCGCGGCCGTGTCCGTCGCGCGGCGGCCGTCGTCGTAGGTGACGGGACGCGATAGCTTGACGAAATGTTCCGCAGCCGCGTGCATCTCAAGAATCGTCATGCCGAGGTGGCTCGCCCAGGCGGCGATCGCGTCGCGATGAATGAACGTGTTGAGATGCACGGTGATCTGTCCGTTGCGCAGCGCGGTGAAGGCGTTCTCGAAGATCGGCCAGTTGTCGCCGTACTCGAGGAAGGAGAAGACGATCTTGCCTCCCGGCTTCACGACTCGCCGGGCCTCGAGCAGGTAACAGTAGGACTCCTCGTGCAGCAGGTGCGTGAGCACCGAGAAGAAGCAGGCGAAGTCGGCGCTATCGTCCGCCGCAGGGATGCTGAGCTCCTCCACCAGGGCAAAGCGCCACGCCGCCGGGCAGCCCTCGCGCGCATAATCGAGAAGCTCCTGCACGACATCGGTGCCGAGGTAGCTGCCCGCAGCCAGATAGGACGCGAGCGCCTTGGCCAGTCGTCCGGAGCCGCACCCGACATCGACGAGGCTGTGCCCGGGTTGCAGTCCCAGTCCGATCAGCAACTGCTTCTCGACCTCGCCCATCGCTTCGTAGCTTCCGCCCGCCGCGGTGGACATCGCCTGCGCCAGAGGAAATTTCTGGATGAGGTTGCGTACCAGCCGGCGGTAGTCCTGAACGAAGTGGAATCGGGGACGGGCCATCGATTCTCGCAGACTGTGGAGCAGAACGCGTAAAGGTTCGCGTGCGCAGCGGCCTATCGCAGCGTCGGCAGGCTCGCGCCGCGCAGGTAGCCGCCGAAGCCCACCCTTCGTACCTGCGCCAGGAATCTCTCGAACTGGGCCGGGTCCGCGGCGATACAGTGGGTTGCCAGCGTCTCGAAGAAGCGGGACAGCAATTGCTCCGCCTCGAGCGCGCCACGCACTCTCGAACCGGAGAACGTGTTGGTTCCGTGCAATCGGTATTCATAGAGCGGCTCGTCGACGAGGGCGAGGGGCGTCTCGTGGCTAACGGCGAGAAGGAAGTCCCAGTCGTGGCAGACGCGCATGGCGCAGAATCCCCCGACCCGTTCGAGAAGCTCCCTGCGGAGCATGAAATTGCCGGTGGAAATCGCGATGTTGTTGTAGATGAGCACGTACAGCGGATCGGGAGCACGGACGGCCTCCGCAATCGCCTCGCGCAGCTGCTTCGTGTACGGATTCACTGCTTCCACCTCACGCCCGTCGTCGTCGATGAAGCGAGTGCTGGAAAAGGCGAAGCCGCAAGCCCGGCGCTCCATCTCCTGCAGCAGCCGCGCGATGCGCGTCGGCGCGTAGAGGTCATCCGAATTCATGATCGCCACGACTTCGCCGCGCGCCAGCGCGAGCCCGTGGTTGATCGCCGCGTGCGCGCCGGAGTTCGGCTGATGCACCACCGTCAGGGCGTGGCTGTGGCAGCGCGCCGCGTACCCGTCGAGCAGTCTGCCGGTCGCGTCCTTCGAGCCGTCGTCGATGACGATGAGCTCCAGGTTGCGGTGCGTCTGCGCGAGGACCGAGTCGAGCGCGGCGATGACGTAGCGCTCGTGGTTGTACGCCGGCATGACGACCGAAACGCGTGGCCCGGGGCCCGCAACGGCTTCGTCCGGCCGTGAGCGAACGACGCGTGTCGCGGCGAAGCCCGCCCTGTCTGAGAGCCACGTCGTGACCGCGCTCCACGCGGGACGTGGCGGGGCGGAACTCGGCGGCCGCTGCACCGCGGTGCGGAGCACCTCGAGATAGCGCCGTCCGTTCCTAGCATCGGGTTCGAGGTGGCAGCCGGCAATCCACTCGTTCCAGGCGCGCACGAAGAGGAGCTGTGCATCGCCGGCGTGGCGCAGGCGCGTCTGCTCACAAGCGCGCTCGACCCATAGGGAGAAGCTCTCCGGATTCGCGCCGACGAAGATCCAGTGCGGCGCGGGCGCGCGCGGCGTTTCGTCCCACCCGGGCATGACCGTGCGAAACATCGTGTGGGGCGGCCGCGGCGAAATGAGCAACTGGCCGACCCAGCTGCGATAGCTCCTTACGTCGCCAGCCACTTCATTGCCGAGGGGAATCATTTCGTTGCGCTTGCTGCGTGGATAGCATCCGATGGGCGGGCATTCCACGATCGCGTCGAAATCGAGCGCGTCGGGACCGGCGCCGCCTGTCCAGCCGTACACCGCGAGACACGGGTCTCCTACGCCCGCCCGCATGCACTCGCTGCGCCACAGCGCGGCAAGCGCCCTGGGCTCCGGAAGCGGATCCGGCGATGACACCACGAAGAGCGGCCGGCCGCCGACCCGGATGTACCTTGGGTCGGCGAAGACGGGGAGCAGGGCTCGCAGCATCGCGATGCATTCTTCGCGGCTGAACAGCCGCTGCCCTGCGGCTTCGTCGGGTTGGAAACCGGCGCCCGCGTGCAGCTCCGTCGTCTCCCAGCAGACGCAGAAGGGGATGTCGGGACGTCGCGAGGCAACGATCGCGGCGAGCGTGGGATCGAGCTCGCTCGTCGAAGCGGGCGCGCGAAAGACGTAGCAGAACCCGGCGATGGCGTACTCCCGCGCAAGCGCTGCCTGCGCCTCGCGCACATCGGCGTTGCGCACGTCGCAGTAGCCGAGCTCGCCGGGGATCTGCGGCTGCCCGTGACCGAAGAACTCCGGCTGCGCGACGCGTATGGCGTCCCACTCGGGCGTGGCGTGGTCGGGCGCACGACCGCTCTCGTAGGCGCCGCTGGGAAGCCTGTAGAACGCGATGGTGCGCAGGCCGTCAGCCGTCGCGTCGCGAGAGGAGGAATTCCGCGGCGAGCTCATGTTCTGACCGCGGCCACCGGTTCGCTCTCGGGCACGACCGCATCGAGAGGCAGGCGCAGGCGCTCGGCGAGCGCGCGGCTCGCGCAAGCCACCCCGGGTTGTGTGCCGGAGAGCGCCGCGATCTCGTCGATTCGATCGATCACCGCGCCCGGGGTTTCTGTGAGGACCACCAGCAGGACCCGCTCCGGCCGCACCGCGCCTAGCCATGCGGCCGGCGATCGGGCTGCGCCGCACAGTACGAGCAATCCGCCCTCGGGTCGCGCACCCGCTTCTGGATCGAGAACCCGCGCTCCGGGGATCGCCAGGGACAGTGCGGAGTCGGCCCACAAGGTTTGCGGTGCAGCCCCGAAGGCGCGTGTCAGGCGCTCGAGCATCGGTTTCACCACTTCCTTGCGATCGTCGGCGACGACGATATGCACGTGCGCCGCCCCTGCAGCGAACAGCGAAAGATCTCCCACCGGCTCGACGCGTGCCAGCAGCCTCGGCAGCACGTCGCGCCCGATCTCCTCCTCGATCTGCGGCAGCGCCTCGAGCAGATGCAGATTCTTGCGCGCCCAGCTGAAGTCTGGTTTCAACTCGATCGCGCGACGCAGCAGCGCGAGGGCGTTGTCCTCGCGACCGTCCTCGTACTCGGCGAGCCCGAGCATGTGCATTGCGTCAATGTTGTGCGGATCCGCGGCAAGCACGCGGCGATACGCCTCCGCGGCTTCTCGCGGACGGCCCGCCCTCTGTGCGCGCAGCGCGGCCTGCATGACCTCGGGCACCCACGAGAGATCGCGCGCCGAGGCGGCCGCGCCCGTGGACGCAGACATGCCCAGCGCGCCGTGACAATCCTTGAAGCGCCGGCCGCTGCCGCAGGGACAGGGCTGGTTTCGTCCGACGGAATCCATCGCCTAGTACGAACCGGGCTGAGCCAGATTCTCGAAGCGGGTGTGTTGGCCGAGGAATGCCAGGCGCACCGTCCCGATGGGACCGTTGCGCTGCTTGCCGATGATGATCTCGGCCACGCCTTTGTCGCTGCTGGCCTCGTTGTAGACCTCGTCGCGATAGATGAAGAAGATCACATCGGCGTCCTGCTCGATGGCTCCCGATTCGCGGAGATCGGACATCAGAGGGCGCTTGTCAGGGCGCGCCTCGACGCCGCGATTGAGTTGCGAGAGTGCGAGCACCGGGACCTTCAGCTCCTTCGCCAGCGCCTTGAGCGAGCGGGAGATCTCGGAGATTTCGGTCGCGCGGTTCTCCCCCTGGGCGACGGCCTGCATGAGCTGCAGATAGTCGACGACGACCGCGCCGAGCTTGCCGCCGTACTGCCGCGCGAGCCTGCGCACGCGGGCGCGCAGCTCCAGCGCATTGAGGGCAGGCGTCTCGTCGATGTGCATCTTCGCATCGGAGAGCTTGCCCAGCGCGTCGGAGAGTCGCGCCCACTCGTCGTCGTTGATCTGGCCGGTGCGAAGCTTGTGCTGGTCGAGCTTGCCCACCGAGCCGAGCAGCCGCATCGCGAGCTGCGTGGCCCCCATTTCCATGCTGAAGATCGCCACCGGAAGCTTAAAGGAGAGCGCAATGTGCTCCGCGATGTTGAGTGCGAATGCCGTCTTGCCCATGCTGGGCCGGCCGGCGATGACAATGAGATCGCCCTCCTGGAGGCCCGACGTCTTGCGATCGAGGTCGGTGAACCCTGTCGGCACTCCGGTCACGTCGGACTTGCGCGCGTACAGCAGCTCGACGCGCTCGATCACCTGGGTGAGCAGCGGGGAGAGCTCCTGGAATCCTTGCTGCCCGCGCGCCCCCTGCTCGGCGATTTCGAACACGCGCGACTCGGCTTCGTCGAGGATCTCGCGCGGCTCGCGGCCAAGCGGATTGTAGGCGGCGTCCGCAATCTCGCCGGCGGCGGACGCGAGGCGGCGCAGGATCGCCCGGTCGCGCACGATCTCGGCGTAGCGACGGATGTTCGCCGCCGTGGGCACGTTCTCGACCAGTGCGCCGAGGTACGCCATACCGCCGACGTAATCGAGCTTCTTCAGCGAAGCGAGCCGCTCCGCGACGGTTACGACGTCCGCAGGCTTGTTCTCGGCGACCAGGTCCATGATCGCGGCAAAAACCTCGCGATGCGCGTCGTTGTAGAAGTCCGGCTTGAAGAGAAGGTCGCCGATCCTGTCCGCCGCCGCGTTGTCCAGCAGCAGGCCGCCGAGCACCGATTGCTCCGCCTCAAGCGAATGCGGCGGGACCTTCAGTGCGTCGAGCGGGGTATCGTTCGGCATCGGCGGGAACTGCGCGGGAAGCCCGCCCATTCTAGCAGCGCGAGCACGCCCCGGTGCGCCCGGGGCGTGAGCAGGGACCGTCCGGCCTAAGCCTGAGAGCCAGTCGTGTCGCCGAGCACCGAGACCGTAATCTGCGCGGTCACGTCGGTGTGCAGCGCCACCGTCAGCGGGTAGTCGCCGACCTGCTTGAGCGGGCCCGCGGGCATGCGGATCATCGCCTTCTCGACGGCGTGTCCCATCCCCTGCAGCGCCTCGACGATGTCGACGTTCGTCACCGAGCCGAACAGGCGTCCGTCAACGCCGGCCTTCTGCGTGATCTGCACCGTTACGCCTTCGAGCTTAGCCGCGCGTTCCTGGGCCTGCGCGAGCTTCTCGCCCGCAGCCTTCTCGAGCTCGGCGCGCCGTTCCTCGAGCAGCTTGATGTTCTCCGGCGTGGCGCGCTTGGCCTTGCCCTGCGGGATGAGGTAATTGCGCGCGAAGCCCGCCTTCACTTTCACGACCTCGCCGAGGTCGCCGACGTTCTGCACCTTCTCGAGCAGTATGACTTGCATGTGCGCGCCTTCGCTTCAGTGCAAATCGGTATACGGGAGCAGCGCCAGGAAGCGGGCGCGCTTGATAGCGGTCGACAGCTGGCGTTGATAGCGCGCCTTCGTGCCGGTGATGCGCGCGGGCATGATCTTCCCGTTCTCCTGGATATAGTCTTTCAGCACATCGATGTCTTTGTAATCGATCTGCTTGACGCCCTCGGCCGTGAAGCGGCAGAACTTCTTGCGCTTGAACAGGTTGTTGCCGCGCTCGCGGCGCTTGCCGTCCTTGCCTTTGCCTTTTCCCTTGCCCTTTCCCTTGCCGAATCTCGAGCTTCGTCCCATCCCGGGTGGCATGTCAGTTTCCTTCCAATAGTTCGAATTCGTTGACGTGAAGCGCGACGCTCATTCCCGTGCGGTAGCGGCGCGCCAGGAAGCCGCGGCAGCGCAGGTGCGCCCCGACGTCGATCGTGGCGAGCTCCTTGGCGATCGGCCCCAGCGCGACTGCGGCCAGATCGCAGATCACTCGTCGCTCACCGCCGGCTTCCGCCTGCGTCGATTCGTGAGCCAGCTGGAAGTCGAGCGCCGGAAGACCCGCCGGCGTGAAGCGCAGATCGGAGCGCGCCGCGAGCCGTGCGTCCACGCTTACCTCGTTCACGGGCACCGCTTTGCCGTTACGGCTGTACCGCGGGTGTCGCGGGAGCCGCGGCAGGCGCGGGCGGCGCCGCCTGAGGAGCGAGCGACTTCGCCTTCTCCTCCTTCATCATCGGCGAGGGCGCGACAATCGGCTCCTTCATCGCGACGATCAGGTGGCGCAGGACCGCGTCGTTGAACTTGAACGCGTGCTCGAGCTCGGAGAGCGCGGCGTCGCCGCACTCGATGTTCATGAGCACGTAGTGCGCCTTATGCACCTTGGCGATCGGGTAGGCGAGCTGGCGACGACCCCAGTCCTCCAGCCTGTGCACGCGGCCCGCCGGGCCGCCGCTGTTGGCTGTGACCATCGTGCGGTAGCGCTCGATCATCGCCGGAACCTGCTCGCTCTGGTCAGGATGGACGATGAAGACCACTTCATAGTGACGCATGCAGATCGCTCCTTGTGGACGTTGGTTGGGCGGCGCAGGCCGCCGGGCTCGATGTTGCGCAATGTTGCGACGAACCCGGCTTGCCGCCGACGGCCTCCCCGTTCTGCAGCGGGTGAGGCAAGGGAACTGGAAATTATATCGGCCCGCGGGTACCCGAGCAAGGGTTTCAGTACCCTCGCGCCGCAGAGCGTGCCGGAATGGACGCGGGCTCCTCCTTAGCGACTCCACTCGGCGCGGGCGGAATCAGGGCGGCCAACGCCTGCTGACGCTCGGCTTTGGGCATCCGCGCCAGCTCCTTCACCTTGGCGTAAAAGCGGGGCAGATCCCCGCCTTGCGCGGCGAGAAGCGCCCTGAACTGTGGCACCTCTTGCGAATACAGCCCCGTCGCGACGATGCCGGCGTTGTTGGCACCGTGGGCGAACCACCCGTCGTACGGCCCCTGCCCGTTCCAGCGGCTCTTCTGGGCCTCGTAGTCCGAACGCATGGCCGCAAACGCAGCAGCCTTGCCTGCGCGCTTCTCGGCGTCGTCGAGCTGGCTTGCGTACAACGCCTCGAGACGTGCGCGCGTGCGAGAAACGAGCTCGAGGAACACCTGCCGCTGGCGCTGAGCGAGGTCGAACTGCGCCGCGAGCTGCGGATCGTTCTGCGCGACGAGCCAGCGTTGCACGCCCGCCTCCTCGACCGTGACCGCGAAAGACTCGTTGAACACCGTGTCGTCCTTGACATAAACCACCTGATGCGCCAGCTCGTGAAAAATGAGCCGTGCAACCTCCGTGTCCGGGTAGCGGATGATCGTCGAGAGCACCGGGTCGTTCAGGTATCCGAGCGTCGAGTAGGCGGGCACCCCTCCTATGTAGACGTCGTCGCCTGTGGCCGCGAGGCGCGCCGCCTCGCCGCGCGCGTCGGCTTCCGCAAAGTAGCCTCGATAGTTGACGCAGCCCGCGACGGGGAAGCACCACTGCCGCGCCGACAACGAAAGCGGTGGGGTGGCGAAGACGTTCCACAGCACGAAGTGGCGGTCGAGCGCCGTGTAGCTGCGGTAGCTCGCGTTGTCGGGCAGCGCGAGCTCACGGCTCGCGAATTCGCGGATCGCCAGAGTGCGCTCGAGCTTCTGCTTCAGCGCCGGGTCGGGCGTGCTCTCGACGACTTGCGAGATCGGCTGCGCCCGGTTGAGCAGATCCACCTCTCCGGCGACGCCCTGCCAATAGTATTCGATGGTCGCGCAGCTCCCCAGCAGGAGCGCGGTCGCCCCGGCCAGCCCTGCCGCAAGCGCCAACCGCCTCATGCAGACGCCAGCGTGGGCAGCCACGCGGCCAGCCTGCGCACGCCATCCTCGAGCTTCTCGCGCGCGATCGTGTAGGCAAAGCGTACGTGCGCGTCGGCGCGATGGCGCCCAAAGTCGATGCCCGGCGTAAACGCAACGCCGGTGGCCTCCAGCGCGGCGAGCGCGAAGCGCTCCCCGTCCATGCCGAAGCGCGAGCAATCGGCGTAGACGAAGAAACCTCCGGTGGGCATCACCGGTATGCCGAAGCCGAGATTTCGCAGCGCCGGAACGAGAAAGTCGCGGCGCGCCTGAAATTCGCGCCGGCGCGCTTCGAGAATCTCCAGCGTGTCGCTCTCGAAGCACGCGAGCGCAGCCAGTTGCGAGGGCGTCGGCGGCGAGATGTAGAGGTTTTGCGCGAGCTTCTCGAGATCGCGCACGTGCCACTCTGGAGCGACGAGCCAGCCGAGCCGCCAGCCCGTCATGTTGAAGTACTTGGAGAAGCTGCTGACGACGAAAGCGTCGGCGGCGACGGAGAGCGCGCTGCGCGGCGCCTCGGCGTACGAAAGCCCGAGATAGATCTCGTCGACGATGAGCGTTCCGCCTCGCGCGCTCACCACCTCGGCGATCCGTCCGAGCTCCTCGCGTGAAACCGTCGTGCCGGTCGGGTTGGATGGTGAGGCGATGAGTGCGCCGCGCGTCTGCGGTCCCCATGCATCCGCGATCAGCTGAGCGGTGAGCTGATAGTCCGATGCGGGCCCCACCGGGATCCCAACCGGTTCGCCCTCCATCGTGCGCACGAGATGGCGCGTGCACGGGTAGCCTGGATCGGCGAGCAATATCTGCGCGTCGCGATTGACGAGCAGCCCGAGCGTGAGCAGGAGTGCCGCCGACGAGCCAGCAGTCACGATGACGCGCTCGGCGGGTATGCGCATGCCATAGTGCGCGCCGTAATGGGCGGCGATCGCCTCGCGCAGCTTGGGCAACCCGAGCGCCGAGGTGTAATAGATCGCGCCGCCGGCGATGCCCGACTGTGCCGCGGCGATCACCGGAGCCGGCGTCGGGAAATCGGGCTCGCCGATCTCCATGTGGATGACGTTGCGCCCGGCTGCTTCCAGCGCGCGCGCCGCAGTCTGCACCTCCATCACGTGAAACGGCGCGATCTCGTGCACGCGGGCGGCCGTTTGCATACGGGCATCCATCGAAGGTCTGAGTCTGCCGTGGTTTGAAGGGTGTATGTTAATCGCTTTCTCGCTTAGGAAAGCACTCCGGTGCGCTTCGCCCTGCGCTTGCTCGCCCTGCTGCCGTGCCTCGCGGCTCCGACTGCGTTCGCCGCGCTCGTGAAATGCGCCGGCGACACAGGCGTCGTCTATCAGGACGTGCCGTGCCCGCCGGGCCGCGAGCTGCGCGATCTCGAAGCCGACCCGTCCACGCTGA
>Ga0335084_10001024_pt1 | contig 25293 bp, 15 predicted proteins | sample Lox_Sample_44_FD_206721 | JGI IMG/M metagenome (GOLD analysis project Ga0335084, IMG submission 206721) | Soil microbial communities from Loxahatchee National Wildlife Refuge, Florida, United States - Lox_Sample_4.4 | ecosystem: Environmental > Terrestrial > Soil > Wetlands | place: USA... | reverse complement strand
ATCCCGCCTGTCCGCCCGCCAGCGGCGCGTGACACTGATAGCAGAGCGCCTGTCGCTGATCGGGACTGATGTGGACGGCGCGACCTCCTGCGTAGATTTGCGGAAGAGGCAGGCGGCCGACTGGAATGTAGTCAAGCTGGCGCCGGTCAAACAACGCCAGGGATGGGCGGAAGAGTTCCTGGCGTGGCCCGAGATTCTGCGGTTCCTCCCCCGTGCGCCGTTCCAGTGGCGAGCCGTGGCGGTGCATCTGATGGCACGTCACACACGGGATCGCCGGCCGGTCAGCCAGTTTGGAGTCGAGCAATTTCCACGGCCCCTGCGTGTCAACAGGCGTAACCAGATCGCGGATGCCGCCTTCGTAGTGCATGCCGTGGCAGCGGAGGCAGTCGTCCATCAACCGCCGCTGGTGGTTGTGATCCTTGTCGAGAAAGATGCGCTTGTACGTCGCGTTGTGCGAACTCGCTGCCCAGGCCGCGTATTCCGCCTGGTGGCATTTCGAGCAGCGTTCTCCGATTTTGAAAACTTCTTCCGTCTTGATCCGCACCTGCTCGGGCACGCGGCCGCGCAGGTGAGCGACCAACTGGCGGATGTTCCTGAGATGAAACCCGGCATCGAGCGTGAGCACGTCTCCGTGGCACTCCGCGCACGGAACGTTCCGATGCGCCGACTCGTGCCAATCGCGGTAGGGTTGCCAGATCTCGTGGCAGCGGGCACACGACCGCCCGCCGGAGTAGCTGTAGTAGAGGCTTGCTCCGGGCAGAAGGAGCAGGATGAAAACGGACGCAGCCAGAGGAGCAATCACACGCGCGCGAGAGAGTCGTCGTCCCGGGATCATGCTGATCTTTTTCCGCGCGTCAAGAATGCCCATGCGTGCCCTTCCATGACTTCACCAGGTTGTCGGACACGTAATAGGCAATCGCCATGATCGTGAGCACGGGATTGAATCCGCCGTTGGTGACATGCACGCTGCCATCGACAACGTACACGTTGTCTGCGTCGTGAATGCGGCAGGAGCGATCGACAACGGAGGTCCGCGGATCGTTCCCCATCCGGCAGGTACCGGCCTGGTGCTGCCCGCCGCTGAGCGAATCACGCGAAACCCAGTCGAAAGCGACGGTCCTTATCGCGCCAGCTTCTTTCAGCCAGGCCTCGGCCTTGGCAGCGAGGAACTTCGCTCCTATGACGTCATTCTCATGACGATGGCCGGAAAGACGCGCCACCGGGATGCCCCAGTGATCCTTCACTCGGGAGTCGACCTCGACGCGCGCCTCGAAGACGGGCATCTCTTGCATCGGTCCCATGACGTAGACGCTGCGCCGGTAGAACTGGCGCATGAACTCTTTGTGGGCAACACCCCAGCGGGGAACTCCCGGAATGCGCAGACCCGCGAATTGGTATGGCAGCCGGATGAACTCATTCGCCAGCAATCCGCCACCGATAAAACCGCGGGTGCCGTGGTTGTAGTCGCAGATCGCGATCGAAGCGCCGGGACCGAGGTCGTCGTAGGTGTCGTGGTCGAATAAGCCGGCCGCGCCGGTGTAGGCATGGCCCTGGAGGTTCCGTCCGACCCAGTCGTGGCGGTTGCCCAGTCCATTGGGAAACAACCGGCTTTTCGAATTCAACAACAGCCGCGCCGACTCGACCGCCGAGCATGAGACGACGACGACATCCGCCGGCTGCTCCTGGAGTCGCCCATTGCGGTCGAAGTAGGCGACGCCGGTCGCGTTGCCGTGCGAGTCAGTCGAGATCTCTTTCGCAATGCACTCAAGGCGTAACTCGCAGTTCCCGGACTTCAAAGCCGTGGGAATCACCGTATTCTGGGTTCCGTTCTTTGCATCGACCTCGCACGCAAAGCCCACGCACCAGCGGCAGCGCATGCACGCGGCTCGGCCGTTGTAAGGAACCGAATTCCGTAGCATGGGAAGATCGAACGGATGCAACCCAAGCCGCAGCGCAGCGGGTTTCAGCAACTGATATTCGTGGTTCGGCGGAAGCGGCGGCATGGGCAACGCCCGCTTCCGCGGAGCACGAAAGACGTTGTTCGAATCGTCTCCCGAGACCCCGACTTCCCATTCCGCCTTCTCGTAAAACGGCTCGAGATCGGCGTAGCTGATGGGCCAGTCATCCAGCGTGCTGCCGTCCACCGTTCCGTATGTGGAACGCATCCGGAAGTCCTTTTCCAGGAAGCGCCATGCCATGGCGCCATAGCTGAGCGTGCCTCCGCCCACGCAGGCAGCGTTGTTGCTGTAAGTGCCGTCGTTCGATCGGGAGATGTGTTCCTGCCCGCGCGAGTCGACGAACACGCGAGGATTGCGCTCTTCGTCAGGTCCAAAGGAATTGCCCAGGACACAGGTGCGCTGGTTGCGCAGGTCGTCTTTGCGGTCATCGAACGGCGTGTACCACTTGCCTCGCTCGAGCAGCACGACGCTCAACCCGGCGACTGCGAGTTCCTTGGCAACGATGCCGCCGCCCGCTCCGCCTCCGACGACCACCGCGTTGACGCGCTTAAGAGCCATGGATGGAATTCACAATTTCGTCAGGTCGTAGCGCAGCCGTCCGCGAATCGGCGGATACGGCAGCCCCAGCATCTTCCAGCTGACACCGTCTCGGTTTCCGCCGTGACGAGGGTCGCCGTAGAAGCCCTGCATGGTGTGATCGACAACCAGGCCGAAGAATTCCGGCGACGAGTTTTGCTTCCAAATCCCGGCCGGGACCTGTCCGGCTTCCATCTGCCGCAGGAACTCGATCTGGAGCGGAGAAGTAAGGTCAGCGAACGGAGTGGCGTGAAGGCGCCGGCTTGTCTCGTCAACGGCGGCGATTCCGGCACGATAGGTCTGCCGCAACCGCCGCAACGGGCCACACAACTGGCGGTCGATGTAGTTGACGACCCCTGCCCAGGCGGCTCCGGGATCATGGTCGGGCGGAATCATCTGGTCGCAGATCGCCGCCAGAGTGCGCGCCTCCTCCAACGTAAAGAATCGCCAGGGAGTTCCGTTCCGGCTGCAACCCAACCCGGCAGCTGCAGCAGCAGCAATGGCAGCCTGCAGGAAAGCCCGACGGTCGAGTTTGGACCCGCTTTTCACTACGAGACTCTCGGCTGTTGTTGTACTTTGATTGACCCGGAGGGTCAGTGATGAGAGTCACAGGGAGAGAGGTTGAGAAGCCGCCTGGGCTCCGGCGGCCAGGGGCGGCGCGCTACGCCGGCGCTTCACATTCCGTCTTCTAAGCGCTTGCTTTACTGCCACTTGAACTGCGGTATACGTATTCAACTATACGTACATTATTATCGTGACAAAATGTTCCACGTGGAACATTCGAACGATTTCTCTGATGACCTGTCCGCGCTTCCGCCTTGCAGGTACAATGTTTGCGGTACTCCTTTATGAACAATTCCATGTCCCGCCCGCTCTACGAGGTCGACCCGCAGATCGCCGCCGCGATCGACAATGAAGCCCGCCGCCAGCATGAAGGCTTGGAGCTGATTGCCTCCGAGAATTTCGTCAGCGAAGCCGTGCTCGAGGCCGCCGGATCCGTGTTCACAAACAAATACGCGGAAGGCTATCCGGGCAAGCGTTACTACGGCGGCTGCGAGTTCACCGACGTAGTCGAAAATCTTGCGCGCGACCGTGCCAAAGAATTGTTCGGCGCCGAATACGCAAATGTGCAGCCCCACTCCGGATCACAGGCCAATCAGTCCGCCTACGCGGCCGTGCTCCAGCCCGGAGACACAATCCTCGGGCTGAACCTCGCTCATGGCGGGCACCTCACGCACGGCCACCATCTGAATTTTTCCGGCAAGACGTACAAAGTGATTCCCTACGGCGTCACCAAAGAAAACGAGACTATCGATTACGACGAACTGGAGAAGATCGCCGAGCGGGAGCGTCCGAAACTCATCATCGGCGGCGGCAGCGCGTACCCCCGGGTCATCGATTTCGCTCGCATGCGCCAGATCGCGGACAAGATCGGCGCACTCTACCTGGTCGACATGGCGCACTTCTCCGGATTGGTAGCCGGAGGAGCGCATCCCTCACCGGTGCCGCATGCGCAGATCGTAACTTCGACGACCCACAAGACGTTACGCGGGCCGCGGTCGGGCATGATCCTCTCGAAACAAGAGTTCGCTGCCCCCATCGACAAGACCGTTTTCCCCGGAATGCAGGGCGGACCGCTGGTTCACATCATGGCCGCCAAAGCCGTCTGCTTCCACGAAGCGATGCAGCCCACTTTCCGGAACTACGCGCGGCAGATTGTTGCGAACGCGAAGGTCATGGCTGAGACGCTCGCCGCCGAGGGATTCCGCGTCATTTCCGGCGGCACCGATACACATCTCATGCTGGTTGACGTTTTTTCGAAAGGGATGCTGGGCAGCGAAGCCGAGAAGGCGCTCGGAGAAGCCGGGATCACCGTCAACAAGAATGCGATTCCGTTCGATACGAATCCGCCCATGAAGCCGAGCGGCATCCGCATCGGGACGCCCGCCGTCACGACTCGCGGCATGCAAGAAGGTGAGATGCGCCAGATCGCGCACTGGATCGCCGAAGCGCTGCATCACCGCGCGGAGCCCGCGGTGCTTTCAAAGGTCAAGAACCAGGTGATGGAGCTGGCGGAAGAATTTCCGCTCTACGCCGAGCGTCGCGCCAAGGCGCAAGCCGAAGTGCGCGCGTAGATGCTTGTATTCACCACAGAGACACCGAGCCACCGAGTAACTCTGTAAGGATTTCCTTTGTCGCTTTCTCCTGTGCCTCTGGGGTGAACTTCATTTCCTGACGAACGCGAATACCAGTGGGATCAACCATGAAAGTCGCCCTCGTCACCGGATCTGCACAAGGCATCGGCCAGCGTACCGCTGAAGTCCTTGCCCAGCGCGGCTTTTCGCTTGTGCTCAACGATCTCCGATCGCCCGCCGAAACAGCCGCCAGAATTCGTACCCTGGGCGCCGACACGCTGGAAGCCCTGGGCAGCGTCGCCGACGAACCAGCAGTCACCCGCATGGCCGATGAAGTCATGACCAGATTTGGCCGCATCGATGTGCTCGTAAACAATGCCGGAGTGAGCTCCATCACTCCCGCCGAAGACATCACGACCGAGGAATGGCAGCGAGTAATGACTGTCAATCTCCTCGGACCTTTTCTCTGTTGCCGCACATTCGGCCGCATCATGCTGAAGCAGGGTCTGGGCAGCATTATCAACATCGCGTCGGTCGCGGGATTGCTTGGCGTCGCCGATCGTGGCGCCTATAACGCGTCGAAACACGGCCTGATCGGCCTGACCCGCACGCTGGCTGCCGAGTGGGGCGGCCGAGGTGTCCGCTGCAACGCCGTCTGCCCAGGGTGGGTGAAGACGCCGATGGATGATTCCGCACAAGGCGCAGGTCTCTACTCCGACAGCGACATCACCGGACGTGTCCCGATGGCGCGCTTCGCCAGGCCCGACGACATCGCACAGGCGGTCGCATTCCTCGCCGATCCCGCTCTCAGCGGCTTCGTGAACGGGCACACGCTATCGGTCGATGGCGGATGGGCTTCGGATGGAAGCTGGGAACGGCTCCGGCTGAGCCATCGCTGAACCGACTGCCGGGCACGCGGACTACCTTTCCAGAGCCAATTTCTCTGTGCCCCTCGATGCACCCTGTGGTTAAATTCAATTCGTGAGAGTTGCCATCGACATCCGCCGGATGACGGAATTCGGCGTTGGCACTTACATCCGCAACGTGGTCAAGACGCTGGCCCGCCTCGATCACGAAAGCGAATACATCCTGATCGGCTCGTCGGAGAAGGTCGGTGAATGTGGACCGCTGCCGGAGAACTTTCACGCCGTCCCCCTGGGAAACCACGAGAACTCGATTAAAGGAAGCATCGAATTCCGTGCGATCGTGCGGCGGCTGCAGTGCGATATCGCGCATATCCCGCACCTGTTCTGGATTCCGCGCGGCCTGCCTTGCCCGTATGTCGTGACGGTGCACGACCTGCTGGAGCACATGTACGGCGCGCGCGACCGTTCGACGCTGCGCCGCAGATTGCACCTGCAGTTGACGCGGAGGGCGCTGCGCCGGGCCGCTCGCGTCGTGGCCGTCTCGCAATTCACGAAATGCGAGATTGAGAAAGTTCTGGGCATCGCGGGCTCCCGGATCGAAGTTGTCTACAACGCGATCGACGAACGATTCCTGCACGGGCATGCCACGCTCTCCGACCGCGAACTGATTGCCCAGCGCTATCAGGTGAACTATCCGTTTCTGCTCTACGCGGGCGCGATCCGGCCGCACAAGAACGTTGTGCGCACCATCGAGGCCTTCTCAGCGTTGAAAACGGAGCTGCAGAAGGAAGGCCAATTGCTCGATCTGAAGCTGATCATCATCGGAGACGATCTTTCGGGTCACCCGGATCTGCGCCGTACGGTGATCCGAAGCGGCGTGCAGAACGATGTTCGTTTCCTGGGCTTTGTGCCGATCGAAGTGTTGCGGATCTTCTACGACGTGGCGAAGCTCTTCGTGTTTCCCTCGCTTTACGAGGGCTTCGGGCTGCCCCCGTTGGAAGCCATGGCGCACGGCACTCCGGTCGTCACCTCGAACACGTCGAGCCTGCCCGAAGTGGCCGGGAATGCAGCGCTGCTGGTAAATCCGGAGAATGTCTTTGAAATCCGCCGCGCGATGCAGAAGGCGTTGCTCGATCCCGTGCTGCGCGCGCGAATGAAACAGCGTGGTTACGAGCAGGCGCAGCGATTTTCGTGGACGGACTCCGTATCGCGAATTCTTGGCATATACCGAGAGGTCGCTCGACGCGGGCTCGCGAGAGACGTGGCTGCGGACTGAGGCAACGAGCCGGCCCGGAAGCGGTGTGGACTTCCCCGAATCGCTGGTTTGCCCGGCCGACGTGAGACAAGAGCGTTTTTCGTACCTATAATCGAGAGTTCTCGTCCAGAATCCAAACTTGGCGTCTGTCTCCAACCCGTCCGTGGAACGCGTCGTGAATCATCCCCAGGACCAGCTTTCCGACTGGCGAGCTGCGGTCCTCGCCCTGGCGGCCCTTTGGTTCGTGATCTACGCCGTAGGACTCTCGACCCCTGCCCTCCTCGACGATGCGGACACTGTGCACGCCGAAGCAGCGCGCGAGATGGTGCTGCGGCACGACTGGGTAACGCTCTACGCCAACGGAGTGCGGTATCTGGAAAAAGCTCCGCTGATGTACTGGAGCATTGCCAGCAGCTACATGTTCTTCGGCGTGAATGAGTGGAGCACAAGATTTCCGCTCATGCTAGGTGTGCTCGCGATGATTCTGGCTACCTACGGGCTTGGCCGGTGGGCGTTCGGAGCCAATGGAGGATTCGATTCGGCCCTGGTGATGGCGACCGCACTTGGGCCGTACCTTTTCACCCGCTTCATGATTCCCGACGTGCTGGTTGGGCTGTGGCTCACGCTGACTTATTGGCTTTTTCTGCAATCGCTGGAGGAGTCGCCGCCATCGCGCTGGGTCTGCTGGGGGCTGGCCGCGGTCTGCGCGCTGAATGTTCTGACCAAGGGGTTGATCGGCCTGGTCTTCCCGGCTGGCGCAATTTTTGTCTATCTGTTGGTCACCGGGAATCTGAAACACTTGCTCAGGCTGCGCTTGGTTTCGAGCGCGCTCGTCTTCCTGGCGATCGCTGCCCCCTGGCACATCCTTGCTGCCATTCGCAATCCCGCGCAGGGCCATGTCCGCGGATTCCTCTGGTTCTACTTCGTCAACGAACATATCCTGCGCTTCTTGAACAAACGAGTGCCGCGCGACTACGACACGGTTCCGCTGCTGCTTTTCTGGGCACTGCTGATCGTGTGGCTGATTCCGTGGAGCGTCTTTGTGCCGCAAGGGCTGATGGAAGTGCCACGGCGGTGGAGGGAGTTCCACTCAAACATGTCGCGCCAACAGCGGGCCAACCTGCTGTCCATTCTGTGGAGCCTGGTGATTGTCGGCTTCTTCAGCTTCTCGACCCGTCAGGAGTATTACACCATCCCCGCAATTCCGGGCATGGCCTTGTTGATCGGCGGATGGCTGGCGAAGGAACGCACCTCGCCGGCCGGGAGCGCAGAACGGCAATCGGCAAGGATCTCGTCAGGCGTGTTGCTCGCGGTTGGCGCCGCTCTGGCGGCGGTCGGTTTCGGTCTGCTTGTGTTTTCGCAGGTCCCGGCCTCCGGTACGGACCTCTCGGATCTGCTGAAGAAGCACCCGGAGCAATATGCACTTTCGTTCGGCCACTTCCTCGATCTGACTCCGCAGGCGATGGGTGCGTTCCGCGGTCCGCTGCTGACCTTTTCCCTGGCGCTTCTGGTGGGAACGTTCGCCAACTGGGTACTGCGGCGGGCAGGACGTTCGGGGATGGGGAACGCTGTGCTGGCGGTCATGATGATCGCCGTGCTCACAAGCGTCCACTTCGCGTTCACGATTTTCTCTCCAGTGTTGTCCTCGAAAGACCTGGCGCTGGCGATCAACAAGGTTGCGGAGCCGGGAGACGTGATCGTGGTGATCGGCAAGTACGAGAACGCGTCGGCGTTGAATTTCTATACGGGAATCCCGCTCCGCAGCCTGCGCCCACCGGCCGGCAATATGTGGTACGGGTCACAATTCCCGGATTCGCCGCGCGTCTTCGAGTCGCTGGAAACGTTCAAAACGTTATGGCAGGGACCACAACGCGTATTTCTGTGGGCCGAGGAAGACAACCCGGAAGAGTTGCACGGACTGACATCGTATGAGCTCGCCAGGCGCGGCGGGAAGATCATCTACACCAATCGGCCGTTCACGAATTCAGGGCCGGGGTAAGTGAGAGAGCTCCGGCTGTGCTGAAGCACCCAGAGGCCGCACCAGCCGGCCTTCCTCGAGATAGAAAATGTCGCCACGCCAGAGGATTCGATTTCCGACCAGTCCCAGCGCCCAGACTAGTGGTGCGATCAGGTCACGCAGCAGCAAGAGATGAAGATCGCGCATGGACCTCGAGTCACCGAGAGCGACCAGCCCCGACGCCATGCCAACGGCCAGGCGAGCGAAAACCGCCAGACCTGCAAGCCACCACGCCCATGCGGCACCGCGGGAGAGGAGCAGGAGTGCCAGCGCCCACGGCACACCGTAGGTAAGGATCAGGCCCACGTATCCCCAACTTCGCGCCCCGCGCACGCTGCGAGCCCAGCGCAGCTGGTGATCGAAGAATGCACGCAGCGAATATGACGGCAGATATGTATCTACGACTACAGGGCTGAGCTCGACTCGCTTGTCGAGCGCGGCGATGCGGTGGCCGAGTTCGTAGTCGTCTGCCAGGTAATCGAGCATGGCTTCAAACCCGCCGATGGCTTGCAGGTCCGCGCGGCGAAAGACCAGCGTCGAACCGAGGCCAAAGTGCAGTCCGTTCTCGATAACCAGCGCGCTCAGGACGCCGGGAACAAAATCCGTGCTGATGCCCAGCGCTTCGAGTCGCGATCCAAGCGTAGGCGCCGCGATTCCACGGTAAAGGCAAGTGACCATCCCCACCGCCGGATTTGCCAGAGGCGCCGTGACGCGGCACAAGTAGGCCGGCTCTACGCCGATGTCGCTGTCATTTACAAGCAGCGTGTCATAACGCGCCGATGGCAACATTTGCGCCAGGGTGCTGAGTTTGCGGTTCGTGCCCAGGTCACGTGAGCAAACCACCAGTTCAATACGACGATGGGGATAGGTGGCCTGTAATCTGCGAACGGCTTCCACTGCAGGATCCTGGAGATCGCCGACGCCGAAAATCAGTTCGTATTCGGGATAGTCCTGCTCGCAGTGACTGCAGAACGCCTCAAAGATGTTGGGGTCGATGCCTTTCAGTGGTTTCAGAATGGAGACAGGCGGAAGCGGAGCGGCCGACTCGCCAGCCGCGTTCTTGCGGCGCCTGGCGCCAAGAAAACTCGCGATCCCGACAGCCGAAAGGATGTAGAAACCCAGGCTCGATAACACGCCCAGGATAGTCATCACTTCAATTACCGATCTGAGGGTCAAGTGCATGAACAGGGCTATTCGTACCGCAACGATTCTATCGGATCAAGATTGGCGGCCTTCCACGCCGGATAGATCCCGAAGAGCAAGCCCTCGGCAGCGGCGGCACCGAACCCGAATGCCGTCCAGAAGAACGACATGCGCGCGGGCATGGAACTCCAGATCGCCGGGATCACCCAGGTGATCGCAGCCCCCACCAGGATTCCGATGATTCCTCCGACGGCGGTCAGCGTGATGGCTTCGAGGGTGAACTGCATCAGAATGTCACCCTTACGCGCACCTATCGCTTTGCGCACGCCGATCTCGCGGGTTCGCTCGGTCACCGAGACCAGCATGATGTTCATCACGCCAACACCGCCTACGATCAGGCCAACGCTCGATACCGCGAACATGAAGATGAACACCGCGCCGGTGATCTGGTTCCAGAAGTCGGTAAAAGCTTCCTGCGTGAAGATGGCGAAGTTGTCCGGTTGATCGGGCCGGAGCTTGCGTCGGCGCCGAAGGAGTTCGCGCATTTCGTCCATGGCTTTGGGCATGTCTTCGTGGGAAGTCGCCTTGACGCTGATCCAATACTGCTTGAGCTCGGGATGCAGTTTGCGGAACGTATTCAACGGGAAGATGACGATATTATCTTCCGGATTGTTCCCGCCGGCGAATGCGCTCTTGCGTTTCTCGGCCACGCCGATCACGGTGAAAAGCTGGCCGTCGATGTTGATCTCTTTCCCGAGGGCGTCGCCGTTGGGGAAGAGCTCCTGCGCGGTGTCATAGCCCAGCACAATCACAGACGCGTGGCGCTCGTCGTCAACCTCGTTGTACCAGCGTCCGGCAGACAGTTCGAGGTCAAAGACTTTGTTCCACTCGCCAGTGTCGCCTTCCAGCATCGTGTTCTTGGCGCGGCGATCTCCGTATTTGACGGTGTAAGTGCCGGTGCCGAATTCGGGACGCTGGTAACGGAGGCCTGTCGTCACCGCCTTCACGTGCGGCAAATCTTTCATCGCCAGGCAGTCTTCCAGCGTCAGCTCTTTGCGCGTGCGCATTTCCTCGGTCGGGCGGCCAAGCTGGAACGGCTGAATGTGAAACGCAAAGATCAGGTCGGACCCCAGACTGCTGATCGACTGGCTGACACTCTCGTTCAGGCCGCGGACCACAGAAGAAATAGCGATGACTACCGCAACGCCGATCACGATGCCGAGGACCGTGAGAGCGGAGCGCAGTTTATTGTTGCGGATGGTATCCAGCGCCATCTGGACGACTTCGCCGTAATCGTTTCGACGCATCATGTTATCGAGTCATTGAACCATTCAGACATTGAGTCATGGTTGCTTCACGCTGCTCACATTTCAAACCGCAACGCTGCGATGGGATCGAGTTTGGCGGCGCGACGCGCCGGGTACACGCCGAAAAACAGTCCCACGGAAGTAGCGACCAGCAGAGCTGCAAATACCGCCCACAGACGAACGGCGGAGGGCATGCCGATCAGCGCCGTAATCGTCTTGGCAAAGACGATCCCCGTGACAATACCGAAGCAGCCGCCCAGCAGAGCCACCGTGGACGATTCGATCAGAAACTGCATGAGCACGTCCTGCTGACGGGCGCCCATGGCCTTGCGGATGCCGATCTCGCGCGTGCGCTCGGTCACCGCTACCAGCATGATGTTCATGATGACAATGCCGCCCACGACCAGGGCAATCGCGGCGATTGCGGTGATGGTGATGAAAAGAGTCTGGGTGAGACTTTTCCATAGACTCAGGAAGTTGTCGTTAGTTTCTGCGACGAAACTGTCGGGCTTGCCGGGCAGATCGTGACGCCGGGCACGGAGGACGACGCGCACTTCGTCGATCGCGGCGTTGAGCTGGTTGCCCACGCCATGCGCTTTGCCGGAGATCCGAATGCTGGTGTGCGACCCGTATTGCTTCAAGTACGTCGAGATCGGGATGGCGACGAAGTTATCGAGCGTCTGGCCCAGTGTTTTGCCCTGCTTTTCGCCGACGCCAATCACGCGATAGATCTGGCCGTCGACTCGCAATTCCCTGCCGAGGGGATCCTGCCCCGGGAAAAGGTTGTCGACCACGTCCGTACCAATGACAGCGACGGCTGAACGGTTGTCCTCGTCGTTGTCGTTGAGCATGCGCCCGGCCGACAGGTTGAGGTCAAGAACAGTGGCCATGGTCGGCGTCATGCCACGGACCCAGGTGTCATTGATCGAGTGCTCCCCGTAGCGGACGTGGCCGGAAGGATTCAGCACCGAGGCAGCGACCACCGAACACTTCCCGCAAGCGTCCCGCACGGCGAGGTAGTCCTCCATGGTGAGATCCTTGCGCTTTTCACCTTCGAGGAACTGGTCGATGTTCGTGATGACAGGAGAAATCTTGCTGACGATGAAAACGTCAGTTCCCAGACGGAAGACGCGTTCGGCGACGTAGCGGTCCAGGCCGCTGGTGAAGGTCACGACTGCGATCACGGCAGCAACAGCGATCACCACTCCAAGCATGGTGAGAAAAGAGCGCAACTTGTTGGCCCACAATGACTGCAGGGCAATGCGGAGGCCCTCGCTTGAAGTCATGGCCCCATGTCGCAGGGTTTCGGCTCGTTGCATCCGGAAGGAGACCTTTCGTTTATCAGTCTAGCAGGAGCGCTTCCCCAGTAAGGAACGCAAAAAGTGCGGCTGCGGTTCCGTTTTCAATGTCGTCGCCTGGCGGGCCGGAAGGTGCAGGGTTCAGCAGCGGGAGTCAGAATCTCGCATATAATGAATGAGTTGGCAGCCGGATCGGACGGCCGCCCCGCCCATTCTGGGAAGAGCCGCAGGGACATCGCTCTTTCGAGAATGGGCGGGGAGGAAAGTCCGAACTCCGCAGAGCAGTGTGCCGGATAACGTCCGGGAGGCTGGTTTCAAGGCCAGTCGACGGAAAGTGCCACAGAAAACATACCGCCCCGCCGGTTCTGTAGACGCCGGCAACGAGGCCGGTTCCTACAGAACCGGCGGGGTAAGGGTGAAAAGGTGCGGTAAGAGCGCACCGCCGCGCGAGTAATCGCGCGGGCAGGGCAAACCCCACACGGAGCAAGACCAAATAGGGAGGAACCCCGCCGGTTCGGCAGGTCTCGATCACCCGATCGAAAACCAGAGACTTGCGGAACCGGCGGGGGCGTGTCGGCTCGATGCGCCACAACCTCCGGGTAGGTCGCTAGAGGCGCGCAGCAATGCGCGTCCCAGAGGAATGGCCGTCCCGCGGGAGCAATCCCGCGGACAGAATTCGGCTTACAGATCCGGCTGCCACAAACCTTCCGTTTCAACTACTTCATAACCCAAAATTCGATTGTGACGCGGCGTTGGTGCGCGCAGTGCGCAGGTGCTATTGAAAGGGCCTGAAGTATACGTTCTGGGCAGGCAGCGGAGCCTCGCTTCCACTATCGGAAGTTGGTGATCAGCACGGCATCGTCGGTGTCGGTTCCACGAGCCAGGGCGATCTGCTTTCCGTCACGGGACCAGGCAAAGAAAGAGATGCCTTCCGCCGTGAAGTGCGTGAGCTTGACCGGCGCTCCACCTGCAATCGGCTGTGCCCAGAGATTGCCGACGCCGTCGCGATCGTCAACGAAAGCCACTGCGCGGCCGTCGGGGGTCCATGCGAATGGGGTAAGGAACCCCTTGTTCGATTCGCCGCGCTGGCGAAGACAGACTACGGTCGATGGCAAGTCAAACACTTTGACCGGAGGGCCACCACCAAAGGGAATGATGGCGAGTTTCGGGCCGCCCTGCTCAGGAAGATAGTGACAGGCGATCCACCGGCCATCGGGGGAAAGGGCCGAGGGGATGCAGGTTCGATCGGTCAACTCAACTTGCGCCCCACCCTCGATAGGCACCTTGAAAAGCTTCATCGACGTACCCCGGTTGTACACCACCCACTTCCCATCCGGAGTGCAGTGGATGAAGCCCCAGGCATTCGTCCCCCTGATGGTTTGTGGCTGGCCGCCGTCGAGGTCGGCCCGCATGACGACATCTTCAGCGGTGACGGGATCGGGAGCCATAAATAAAAGCGTGTGACCATCGGGACAAACATTCGGAAACCACTTCAAGCCATCCAGCGGCAGCCGTTGAGCGTTGCTCCCGTCTACGTTCATCATCATGAAGTCGCTTTGATCCCGGTCGTTCGACCAGTAAATCATCCGCCCGTCCGGCGTCCAGGCGAGGCCGATGGCGCCGACGGTACGGCTGCCAGGTGGAGTTACCCGGCGCACCCGGTCCGGCTCGGTGGCTGGCCCCACCCAGATACCGGAAAGGTTAGTCTCCTCCACGGCCACCAAGGCACGGGAATCAGCCGTGAGGCTGGCTGTATAGTATCGGGTGGTAAATTGCGTGATTTGCCGTGGCGGCCCGGCTGGGTAGGGGAATTCCCAGAGTTGAGGAGCCTTCTCATAGGCAGGCGCAATCAATCCGCTGCCGTCGGGCAGCCACACAGGTGTATAGATGTCCCGCCAAGTTTCGGAGCGGAAAATCTCGGCCTGCGGCGCGCCGTCTATCGGCACTACAACGAGACTCATGGAGGTCGGCGAAACATGCACTGTGGCCACGAGCTTGCCATCCGGTGACCACGCCATCCATTCTCTAAGGTGGGCTGATTTCGGCCAAGTGGCAATGGTCTTTTCAGGGGCACCATCCGCAGTCCCCACCAGAAGAGCAGTTTCTTTCTCCGGCCAACCCGAGCGCACGTAGGCGAACGATCGGCCATCCGGGGACACCGCGAACTCTTTAGGGACATCCCCCAGTTGCTTGCGGGGAGCGCCCCCGAGCGCAGCAATCTGGTAGAGGTCCGTTGATCCCTTTCCATTCTTCCGCGTGTAGTAGATATAGTTACTGTCGGGGGAGAATTTTACGGCACCGTACTCCGCCGCGGCGGGGGGCAACAATGCGGTTCGGCTGCCGCTGGCCATCTGCTGCAGCCAGAGACTCTGCTTGTGGCCGTCATTCTCCGTATAGACCAGATACTTGCCGCCAGGTGAAATCGCGGCTAGTTCCAGGATGCCACTGGTGGTGAGCCGCTGGATGCTCAAGGCCGACGGCGGCTTGGTCGGGGTGCGCGCCCGGGACCACCAGAATCGGCCTCCGGTCCCTATCTTCGCGACGAGCGCGTGTACCACCTGGTTCCGCAGTGGACCGACGTCGCGGAGATCGCGCTCGTAGCTTTCCGACCACAGGTACCGTTCGGGACGGGCCTGCACTAGCTGAACCGTGATTCGTACTTTGTCGCCGGTGCGCACCACTGAGCCTTCCAACACCGCGTCCACATCCAATTCGGCGGCGATCTGCCTCAAGGGTCGGTTCGTGCCCTTGAAAGACATTACGGATTGCAGTGAGGCTACACGCAACTCACGGAATTTCTCCAGTTCTGTGACCAGAAAGCCAGTCGTGTCGTCGGCCAGGCGGCCTTCCTCCGGATTGCCGGATAGGCTCTCCAACGGCAGCACAGCCAGGGACTCGATTTTCACTGGATGGAGGCCTTCTCGCAGCCACCAGATCACACCAGCGGGGACTGTCACGAGCAGAAGTACTGTAACCGCCAGCCTGATTTTTCGCCGGCGCAAGGAATCGTTCGAGAGTGTGTGAGCCGTCAGCACCGATTTCTCCAACGGGGCGATCAAGCGATAGCCGCGCCGTGGCAGGGTCTCGATGTAACGCGGATTCTCTGCCGAATCGCCGAGCGCCTCACGCAAGCGTTTGACCGCCGTGTTCAGACCGTGCTCGAAATCGACGAACGTATCCGACCGCCACAAGCGCTGGCGCAATTCTTCGCGGGTGACGACTTCGCCGGGATGCTCAACCAGTTCGCAGAGGATTTGGAAGGGTTGTTCAGGAAGCTTGATCTTTCTCCCGTTCTGCTGCAGTTCCGCGGCACGCAGATCCAGTTGAAAGGGTCCGAAGCGGACGGTTCTGGCAGGCATGGACACAGGTGTGTCCCCCTGGCGGTAACCTCAATGACAGCTTACATGGAGATTCTAACGCCGATGATGGGGCGGAAGCGAACACGCACCATCCAAGGAGCTGGTTAGTACCAAACCAGACTGCGATCCTAGACTCGCTACGCTTCCAAACCGCGGGCCTGATCGATGTTACCCAGCCTTTATCTGGTTTCCATCTCCATTCCATCCCGTTTGCATTGTTCTTCCGAAGGAAAGATCCCATGGTGAAGTCGCGCACGCCGTAATGCGGCGTGAGTTGACTCACAAAAACAGGAGGCATCATGAAAACGCGAATCATTTACTCTGCGGCCCTGGTTGTCCTTTTTCTTCTGATCCCTGCCGCGCTGCACGCCCAAATGCCGATCAAGCAGCCCCTCATGCAGGTGGATATTCCCTTCGCCTTCGTCGCCGGAGGAGTTCATCTTCCCGCTGGGCAATACCGGGTCTACCACCCTGGGGACCCCTACCTCGTTGTTATCGAGAAAGACGACGGACGGGCTCGCGCCATGACGTACGTCCACCCTTCAGCAACGGGAGCTGACAAATCCAGCACAAAACTGGTATTCAACAAGTACGGAGACGAGTATTTCTTGTCTCAGGTTTGGACGGAAGCCGACCGAGAAGTACATCAATGCTTCAAATGCCAAAAGGAGAGTGCATTGCTAGCCGGAAGTTCGAAACCGCAACTCGTTGTCGTCGCTGCGAAACGCTAGACTAACAGCGCACCAGCAATCGTTGCGTGTTGTTTCTCCAACACGGGCTCTCCTCATCAAAGGGCCCGCGTTTCCCCTTCTCGCTGATCCAAATCCGCGCGTTCATTGGAACATCTCTAACGGTGTCCCGGCCGGTGGCTGTACTGCGGGCTAGACGGAAGTTCCCCGCGCCCTCGGTTCCCCATTAAACCCTGAACCGCAGTTGTGACGCCGGTGTGACGCAAAACCTGCCGTCACTGCCAAAGTTGACGTCATAGACACTTAGCAACGACTGATTTCAAATAACTTGTCTGTTTGCAATGCATCCCGGCGAATTCGGCTTACAGATCCGGCTGCCAAGTTTTACCTGCTGCAGGGGTCCTTCGCTGCGATCAGGATTTCGCAGCGGGCTTCCACTCCGCTCACGCCCGCTGAACGCCTCAACTTACAGGTCCGGCTTCCGCAACTTGTACTCAAAGCAGGTATGCAAGCTCAGCACTAGCGCACGGAGTACAGGCGATAGCCGTAGCCCGGCAGTGACACCGAGAGCCAGCCTGTCGAAGTGCCGACACGCTCGCTTGTCGAGAGATCGGCAAACAGGCGTCCGTCGATTGCCCCCACGTCAACGCTCACTGTCTGCGGCGTTGGTTGGAAATTAAAAACGACGACAATTCGCTCCGCTTTGTCGGCGCTGCTGCGCAGGATGGAATAGTACTTACTGTCGTCCTGGGTTGGAATCTGTCGTCGGGTGCTGTCCAAGTAAAGTGCAGGGTGGCTGGCTCTCAGCTTCAACAATGGGGCCACTCCTCTTGCAGGTCCCCTGTTCTGATCCGTTGAACCGCAATAGCAGACCACGTCCCCTGATGTCGCCAGTAGGGCCTCGACGAATTCCTGCTGGTCGTCATTTTGCATTTGAGGAACGGGAGCGTACAGGGAACTGCCGGCGGCCAGCACGCGATCGTGATAGTTGCGCAGCGCAGCTTCAAGGATACGTGGATCTCCTTTCTCCACGCTCTCCTTCAACGGATTGTTCCCTTTCTCCCACCAGATGCCGAGCCCGTAGTCGTAAATATTTGTCCAATGCCCTTCGGCAGCCCAGCCCACCGGGTCATCGGTGTGAAAAGCGCCGGCACCTTCGGGCTGCGAAAACGTCTTTCCATAACCAGCAATGGGGCCCGTAATACGGCGGGTTCCCTTCTCCCACGTGTAGCCCACATACCAGTTCACGGCATCGATCACCATGCCATCCAAACCAGTGTCCATCCAAAACCGCACAACGCTCTCAGCTTCTTCCGGCCACGCCTCGTCCAGCCAGTTGTATTGCGGAAGGTGAATCGTGTTTCCGTCTTTGTCCTTGCCGGGCCAGCGGGTCCAATAGTAGTGCTGGCAGCGTTCGTCCCACTGCCAGAACTCTGTCTTTGCGGCATCGTAGTTTGCGAGGTTTGGACGCACGAAGAAATAGCTGTTCGATTTCACCGGCGGCGGAGGGGCATCGGCAACGGAACTCCAGAAAAACATCTTCGCTTCGCGGCTCTCCCGGCCGGCACGGACGTCCTGACAAGCTTTCAGGAATTGCGTCGCATAGATGCTGCTGTATCCCAGATTATCGAACGCGATCACCGTGACGCCCAGTTCATGCGCTCGACTGACCATCCAGCGGAAGTCGGCCATACTGCCAACACCCGGATCGAGACGGTACCGATCGATGGCGTCAAGCCCTCCGTAACTGTTTCCTCCCTCGGCAGGAGCGAAGATTTCGATCGCATCTATCCCCTGATCTCTCCATTGGCGGAGTTGTTCCTCGGCCTTTGCGCGATCAAGGGCCAAGTTGTCAAAACGCCAGTACTTTGTGGTGGGCTTCAGATGCACCCGGCGAATTGCCGCCACACTCCGGTCAAAATGGTGCGCTTGCGTCGCATGTGGAGGCGCTGCTTGGGCCGGTCGATTTTCCGGGTTTTCTGACAACGAGAAGGTGACGGCAAGGAACGGAGCGAGGAAGACAAGCCATTTCTTCATTGCGCGCCTCAAGTGGGATTCATCAATGCAAGAGGTTCATCAGGATTACGGGAGAACCGGTCGTTCGAACAGCGACCCGATCGCCGTGCATACACCCAACGCTATTTCAGTTGTTCACGTCCCGCAGTTGAGACGGCCGCTTTGATCTTCCGATCCACTTCATCGCTCATATAACCACAGTCCAGACGCATGTACACGGACGTATAAGGGATGGTTGCCGTGGTCTTGATAAACAGGATGCGAAATGTTTTTCCCGCCTCGTCGATCCTTGAAAGCACCTCCGCATGCGGAATGCTCGAAACCTGGCCCTCGGTAAACGTCGAGTTAATTTGGCGCCGCAACTCCGCGGCGCCGGGATAGTCGCGATCAGTGACAAATTGCAGCTCCTGGTCGAGGAAGACGGTTGCTCGCACATGATGCGAAGAAGAGATCGCTCTTGTCACGTAATGGAGCACCGTGGGCAGATCGTCGTTCACCAGAATCGTTTCTACACCGCTGGCGGCGTAGACGGGGAAGGCTGCGTCGGCGACGATAATCCAGTTCCTGTGCCCGTACAGCCGGATTCGGCTCTGAACCAGCTGTTGCCAGCCGATTGAGGAACTATGGCCGGTATCTTGAGCGAAAGCGGAACAACCCAGCACGATCACAGTGCAGAGGGCTGTTAGCACTGAGTTCGTCATTTTCATGAGCAATCTCCGTTACCCCGGCTATTGCGATCGCACGATCTGATGGCGGGTGGATGACGCATGAACGCCCTATGAGGCCGTCCGCCAGCACGGCCTCGTGGCCACAATCGCTCTAGAAGACCACCTTGCCGGCAACCTGGACGATGCGGGCTTCAAAAGCGCCGTTCACCTGTCCGAACGGGAATTGTGCACTGCCGCTTGGATAGGTCGTATTTACGCCACTCCAATTCGAGTGGTTGAAGGCGTTGAACGCATCCGCACGGAACTCAAGGTGGAGATTCTCATAGAGGGAGAATGTTTTTGCGAGCGAGAGGTCTATCCGGTTCTGTCCCGGGCCTCGCACGGTACCGAACCCGGAGTTTCCCCGAACGTTCATATCAGGAACGGAGAACTTCGACGTGTCGAACTGGCGGGAGAAGCTCTTCTCCCCATGGCTCAGATTGGGATTGCCGGAAACGAACAGCTCATCAAAGGCATCGCCGTCTTGAGCGCTGGAGCCAAAGCCGGTGGGGCAGATTGGCGTTCCGGCGTCGCTGGTAGGGCACGGTGTCCCCGGACCTCCGTTGGTCACCGTCAGCGCTTCGCCGGACTCCAGGGTCATAATTCCCGCCAACCGCCAACCCGTGAAAGGCACCTTTGCCCACGTCGGCCATTTCTTGCCATACCCGGGCGTCCATATTCCGCTGAAGAGGAAGCGATGCCGATGGGACTGGTTGCTTTCACCGCGGCTATTCAGATTCGGGTATTGAAATCCGTTGATGGCCCCGCCCGGGGCTCCATTCGCAGCGAGAGCATTGAACCAGGGATAGTCCCCAACCGTCTTGCTCCAGGAATAGCTGCTGGTGAACTGGAAACCGTTGCTGAAATCGTGACGATACTGGGCGATGAGTGCGTTGTAGAAGGAATTCAGTCTAGGTCTGACCACATAGATGTCGCCAAACCTGCCGAAAGCATTGGGTCGCGCGGCATTGTACGTGGGGTCGCCGTTCCCACCGCCGAACGTCCAGCCGGTTGAATATGCAGGGAGGTTGATGTTGGTTGGGTTCTGTCCCTTCCGGCCTTGCGATCCAGCGTAGGACAGGATGAACACGTCGTGAGTTCCAATTTGCCGCTGTACGTCCAGAAGTATCCGTTGAATGTAAGGCAATGGCGTCGACTTCTGGTCGTAGTAGGTGATTCCCGCCCATTGATCGTCGCCGAGGTATCCTTGACCCTTTCCCGTCGGAACCGGGAACGATCCCAGGGTCGTCGTCACAGGAGCGGGGAAGACATTGGACAAGTTCAAGAAGGGGGAGTCGATAGGCTGGTCGAGCGTCGAATTGTTGACAGAGTAATTGACGGCAGCGGACGTCCCGTAGATTGCAGTGCCAACGTTGTTCGTCGACTGGCTGGCTCCGGCGTCAAAGAAGACGCCGTATCCAGCACGAATTACAGTCTTGAGGTTGGGGCTGTAAGCAAGGCTCAGGCGAGGAGCAAATTCACGTTTGTCGGCCGAGAGGTAGCGGTTGGAAAGTCCAGACGCGATGCCGGGATACTGCAAAACACCTCCATCCGAAGTGGGCGTGTAGATCGCGCAACAGGGGGCAATCGCCGGATTTGGCGTATAAGTCGGAATGCTGAGGTCGTACCGCAGTCCAGCGGAAATAGTGAGCTTGGGGCTCAGGCGGAACTTGTCGTTCACATACATGCCCCAATAGGGGAACACGATGTTGTAGTCCGGCGAAGTGGGGCCACCGCCATTGATGGTGAAGCGGACCCACATGTTGTTGGGAATTCCCATCATGAGATCGGCAATGCCATCGCCGCCTTGATAACCGAGATCGCTGCCGCTCGCGCTGAAGGCATTCAGGCCGTCGACGGATCCGAAGCCCACGTGCCGCATGATGTCCCAGTCGATCTCGCTCTTCCGGAAATAGTTGACACCCATGGAGAGCGAGTGGCGGCCACGCACCCAGACGAGGTTGTCGGAGATCTGGTAAGACTTGTTCTCCGCGCGGAATATCTCACCTGTACCGGCACTGGCGTAGTTGCCGGCATCCACGGCCAGGAGTCCGTGCGTCGAACCGTCTCCGGTATTCTGAAAGACCTGGTTGATGGGATTGCTGTCTCCGTTGTACCACCCCAAAAGACTCGATTGGATGGTCACCAGGGCGCCATCGCCGATGCCAAAAATTAATTCATTGGTCAGGTGCGGGGTGAAGATGTGGGCATAGTTCGCGGTTACCAGGAATGCCTGGTCCTGAACGGGAAAGTTGTGGAGCTGGGTTGGAGGTATGCCGCCGGTCAGAGTTGAGTTTCCACTGGACTTCGACCAAGCGACAAAGACGTTGTCCTTCTCGGAAATTCTCGCGTCAAAACGCGTATCGATGTGGTAATTCGAGATCCCCGGCGTCTGATAGGCCGTGTAATTCACTTCATTGCTGGGGGCGCCGGAGATATTTGGCAACGGCCAAAACGCTGATAACAGCCCCGCGGACGCGGGATCGATCAACGGCGATCCATCGGGCCGCGTCGCCAGATCGAGCCGATTCCCCGGAATCGGGGGTCGCGTACTGATTCCGGTTTCCGGATCATAGGTAGTGAAGAAGGGGTTGTACAGCTGGATCGGGTTGGGGTTGGGATCTAACAACTCGCTAAAGTCGCCGGCGCGTTCAGCGGCGGAGGGTACTGAAGCAGCCACCAGTTGATTGCCGTCGTGCTCGATGAATTTCTCGTAGTTGGCGAAGAAGAAGAATCTATTCTTGAAATGCGGGATCGGCACTGGGCCGCCCAAATTGCCGCCGAACTGGTTGCGTTTCATGATGGGCTTCGCGCTCGGCGTTCCGGTAATGATCTGCAGCGCGTTATCCCAGGGGTTGAATGCGTTCAGAGCATCGTTCTCCAGGAAATAGTAGGCCTCGCCGTGAAACTGGCTGCCACCGGCCTTGGTTTGCATCGTCAACGTGGAAATGTCATGTCCGGTGGCGGCGGAGAATTCCGAAATCTGAACTGTTCCAGCCCCAAGCGCCTCGGTCGAGGGCGCAAAGCTGATGCTGCTCATGTAATTGTCGTTGACATTGACTCCGTTGATGTAGAAGCCGTTGTCACGCGAACCCACAAACGAGCCGCCCACCGTGTAAGAAGTGCCGCCCATGGCGAACATGGCGCCCACGGAGTACGTCCCGCCGGGATTGATGTTGGACTGCGGGTAGGTGGCAACGCCGGGAGCCAAGGCCGCGATCGCGGTGAAGTTGCGTCCGTTCAGCGGAAGATCTTCGAACTGACGGGCGGTGATGTCGGTGTCGATGCTTATCTTCTCGGTCTCCAAACCACCAGCCTCCGCGGTCACGGTTACGGTCTGATTCACAGAGCCGACATGCAGCCGGAAATCGTAGTCTGAAACGGCGCCGATATTCACTGTGATCAACTCAGACGATTCGGTCTGGAAGCCCTCGTGAGATGCGGTCAGGCGATATTGCCCTGCGGCGAGGTTATGGAACTCATAGTGCCCGGTCTTGTCCGCCGTAGCGACACGAGTCTGATTCTGGGCTACATCGAGCAGGGTGATTTGCGCGTCCGCGACAACCGCGCCGGAGGCATCGAACACAGTCCCGGCTACGCCGCCGCGTTGCGCGAACTGCGCCCAAGAGATCGTGGGGATGAGAGACAGGAACAGACTAAGAACGGGGAGCAGAATGCGAGGCTTCATGAGAACCTCCCAGGGTCAACAGTCGCCTGCTGGGTCTAATTTGAAACGTTTCAAATACAGCGACAAACTGTAGCCGCTGTCCTTGGTTCTTGTCAAGAGATTTCCTTACGAGGCGACAGCAGATGTCCAAGCCCTTCCCGAAAACCCCGGGGGGGGGCATGTCATGGCGATCGGCTTTGAGGCGCTTCGATCTGGCATCAGTATTTGGATGACAACATTAAACGTTTCAAATATGATGCCTCATTGCTCTCGCCCACGAGTTTTCTCAATCCGCTTCCAGGCGGAGGAATTGTCTATGCCGGGCCGTGTATCGTCTTGTGCCACAGTATGCATAGCATTGTCAGCGGCACTGTTCAGTGCGCTCGCGATTGACGGGATTCGATCGCCGAAAGAGATGGGGCAGCAAGCGTATCGGCCGCAATTTCACTTCACTCCCGCTCAGAACTGGATGAACGATCCGAACGGCACCGTCTATTACAAAGGCGAGTACCACCTCTTCTATCAATACAACCCGTTTGGGCTTGATTGGGGGCATATGAGCTGGGGGCATGCAGTGAGCCGCGATCTTGTTCACTGGAACGACCTGCCGATTGCCCTTACGGAAGAGAACGGCATCATGATCTTCTCGGGTAGCGTGGTCGTGGACTGGCACAACAGCAGCGGCCTTTGCCGTGGTCGCCAGGGGGATTCGTCTTGTCTGGTGGCCATCTACACAGGACACTCCGAGCACCTGCAAACTCAAAACATTGCCTACAGCAACGACCAAGGCCGGACCTGGACGAAATATCCCGGCAATCCAGTGATTGACCTTCATCTCGCGGGATTCCGCGATCCTAAAGTCTTCTGGCATGCAGCAACGAAAAAGTGGGTCATGGTTACGGTGCTTGCGAACCAGCACAAGGTGCGCTTGTTCGATTCTTCGGACCTCGTTCACTGGAGTGCTCTGAGCGATTTCGGTCCAGCTGGCGCTATCGGCGGGGCGTGGGAATGCCCGGACTTGTTTCCCCTTACGGTGGAAGACAACCCGCGTGAGTCCAAATGGGTATTGAGCATCAACATCTTTCCTGGCGGGTTGACGGGCGGTTCGGGAAATCAATACTTCATCGGCGATTTCGATGGCACCAGATTCTCCAGTGAACAGGATCAGACCCTGTGGGCGGACTATGGAAGGGACTTCTACGCATCTACATCCTTCTCTGACATTCCACAATCGGATGGCCGGCGTCTGTGGATAGGGTGGCTGAACAACTGGGAATATGCACCTAAAGCGCCAACCACTCCCTGGCGAGGAACGCAATCCATCCCGCGCGAGCTGAGGCTCAGGACATTGCCGGATGGCATTCGTTTGGTTCAGCTTCCTATCGTGGAGTTCCAGAAGCTACGTAAGCGGCACACGCATCTGGAGGGGCAGAGTGTCGAATCTGCGAACCGACAATTGCAGAAAAACCAACTGCACGGCGAGACGCTGGAGATACTGGCAGAAATCGACCTTGGTGGTGCGAGAGAAATTGGCTTCAAGCTTCGCACGGGAGCACATCAGGAAACCCGTGTCGGAGTGGATGTCGGCCGAGCGCAGCTGTTCGTGGATCGTACGCAATCCGGCAACGTAAGCTTCGCCGAGCACTTTTCTGGGCGTCATTCCGGGCCCATGACCATTCCCCGGGGACATGTCGCCCAATTGCACATTTTCCTTGACCGCTCATCGATAGAAGTGTTCGGCAACAACGGCGAGACGGTCTTGTCAGAACTTCTTTTTCCCCAGGCTGGAGATGCTTTGGAGCTCTATTCAAAAGGAGGGCGAGGCAGGGTTCGCAAACTGGACGTCTGGACCCTGGACTCCTCCTACGACTGATTGCGGAACGGACGAGCAGCTTGCGATCTTCCAAAGTCAGCACCGACATGAATGCCATCCCATTTCTCCTCCAAGAACATAGGTGTCGCGAATGAAACGAAGAGGATTCCTCCAAACGGCTGTGGGGCTACCCGCGATTCTCGCAAGCAGCAAGCTCTCACCGGGCGAAGATCTCCGGGCGACCAATTCAAAGGTTGTCCAACGCAGCAGGTGGTGGGAAGCAGCTGGAGCGACTATCCCGGTCTTCATCAGAGACCGTAAGCCGAAGGATGCGGTGTTTCCACTCGCCCCTGCCGCAGCTGCCGCGAAACGCCTGGATGAAATGCGCAGTGCCGGAATCACCGGGATAGAGATCTACGCACCCGCGGAGGGAGGCAACAGTTTCCTTGGCCTCGACACCATCAATCGGTATCGCCTCGAACCGAGA
>Ga0335084_10001023_pt1 | contig 25295 bp, 24 predicted proteins | sample Lox_Sample_44_FD_206721 | JGI IMG/M metagenome (GOLD analysis project Ga0335084, IMG submission 206721) | Soil microbial communities from Loxahatchee National Wildlife Refuge, Florida, United States - Lox_Sample_4.4 | ecosystem: Environmental > Terrestrial > Soil > Wetlands | place: USA... | reverse complement strand
CACGGCAAGGGCGAGGTACTGCGGGTGGCGGATCACCGTGTAGAGGCCGCGCGTCGCGGGCCCCGTCCGGAAAAGCCTGCCCGCGTAGATCTGGACGGCGCAGACGAGGAAGACGGCCATGCCCGTGACCAGCGCCACCGACCCGAGCACCCGGAGGGCCCTCAATGCCGGATCGGGTGAGACGACCATGTGCGGGAGGAAGAACGCCGTGAGCCAGCGCGTCGCCGGCGAACGGTCGAGCGCCAGGAGGACGGGGTTGAACACCGCGTAGAAGAAGAGCGCGAACGGGCTGATCATGATCACGATCTCGAGGGCGACCACGAAGGAGAGGACGATCGCGCCCCGGGCCGCGAAGCGCCGCCCGGCGCCCGCATCCGCCCGTTGACCCTGTTCCCGGTCCTGATCCGCCGGGACGATCGCCTTCATTGCCGCCTCCTTGTGGTGAGAGGCCGAGAAGCCGCCGGCTGCACGCATCATGCGCGGGCACGCGACTTGGCCGCGCCCGGCGCCCGGCCGCTTGGCGCTTACCTCTTCGCCAACAGCATGACGGAGGCGGAAGCCCGCAAGCGATGACTTAAGTCACAGGCGCACGCATAGGGACCAACGGCTCCCCGGGGCTAGGAGAGGCCGATCAGGAGATGACGGGCGACACCGGCCAGGGCGCCGCCGGCAATGAGCCAGGCGGAATTGGTCCTGAACCGCAGAAGGACGGCAAGGGCGGCGATGGCAAGCCCCGCAGAGAACCAGTCGATGATCGCCGTCCGCCCGAGCTCCCAGCCGACGGCCGCCATGAGCCCGAGCGCGGCGACATTGACCCCGTCGAGCAGCGCGCCCGCTGCCGCCGAGCGCCGCAGCCACCCCAGGGCCGGGTAGGCTACGGCGACGAACACGAATGAGGGCAAAAAGATGGCCACCGTTGCCGCGACGGCGCCATGCGTCCCGCCCACGAGGTAGCCGATGAACGTAGCGGTCGTGAACACGGGGCCGGGCGTGAACTGCCCGACAGCCACGGCATCGATGAGTTGCTGGTCGGTGAGCCAGTGGAGCCGGTCGACGAAATCGGTCCGGAGAAAAGACAAGAGGACGTATCCGCTCCCGTACACCACGCTGCCGATCTTCAGGAAATTCAGGAACAGGATCCAAAGGCCGTACTGGGCCGGCGCTCCGGCGGCCTGGGCGGCGAGCGCCGGCGCTCCGAGCCCCGCCAGCAGGAGCGCCTTGCCTGCGGTCCGCCGCCAGCGCGGGGCCCGACGAGCAAGGAGCGCGATGACCCCTCCGCCGAAGAGCACGAGGATGGGGCTGAACCCGAACAGGTAGAGGGCCAGCGCCGCGAGCCCGATGGCTCCGAGAAGCACGTCCTTGACCGCGCTCTTGAAAAGTCCCCAGAGGGCCATGACGATGATCGCGATCATGACGGGCTTGATCCCGCCCAGGATCCAGAGGGCCTCAGGCAATGAGCCGTAGCGAACGTATGCCCAAGCCAGGCCGAGCGTCATGAGCGTTGCCGGCAGGACGAAGAGGGAGCCTCCCAGGACGAGCCCGCGCCAGCCGCTCCGCACGTAGCCCAGGTAGATAGCCAGTTCGGTGGCGGTCGGGCCGGGAATGAGATGGCTCGCGCCGAGGAGATCGAGAAACTGCTCGTCGCTCACCCACTTCCGTCGCCGCACGACCTCCTCGCGCATGAGCGCGATGTGGGCAGCGGGGCCACCGAAGGAAATGACGCCGAGCTTGAGAAAGAGAGAGGCTACGTCCCAGTACCGCGGCGGACGCCTGCCTCGCATCTCATCCGCCGGGTCACCCACAGGGCTCACACGAATGTCCTGTTGAGCGGCATGAAGTCTGGGCTCCGCAATCGCGATGGATCTCGCTCGATCGTGCCCTGGAGGGGCATGGTACCCTTGCCGGCCGGTATCCGCCTGCGGAGTTGCCATGCGGGCGCCAGACGCTTGTGGGGCGGCTCGGATGCCGCTAAGATCACCGCCACGAGGGGGCGCCATGCACTACATCAGACCCGTTTGTGGAGTCGCGCTGGGCGTGTTCCTGCTGGCGGCGCCCGCGGCCGGCCAGTCGCCCGCGCCGCGGGACGGCAAGCCCGGCGGCGTGCTCCGCCTCGTGCTCCGCGAGGATCTGCCGCAGGGCTTCGCCATTCACGAGACGGCCACGAATTCCGTCACGTGGCCGGCGATGCCCTGCTACAGCAATCTCGTCATCTTCGACCAGACCAAGCCGATCGGGCGAACCGAGACGATCGTCCCCGAGCTGGCGGAGCGCTGGTCGTGGCAGGATAGCTACAGAAACCTGGTGTTCTTCATCCGAAAAGACGCCCGCTGGCACGACGGCCAGCCGGTGACGTCCAAGGACGTCAAGTTCACCTTCGACTTGGTGCGCGAAGCCAGGGACGCCCCGGCCAGGCTCCGCCTCAACCCGCGAAAGGAGTGGTACGCCAACGTCGAGGCCATCGAGGCTCCCGACCCGTACACCGTCGTCTTCCGGCTCAAACGCCCGCAGCCGTCGATCCTGGCCATGCTCGCATCCGGCTACTCACCGGTGCTCCCGGCGCACGTGGCGCTGGCCGAGCACCGCTCGCGCTGCGTGGGAAGCGGTCCCTTCAAGTTCAAGGAGTGGAAGCGCGGGCAGTCCGTCGAGCTGGTGAAGAACCCGGACTACTTCGTCAAGGGCCGCCCGTACCTTGATGGCGTCCGCTACGTCATCGTCGTCGAGCGGGGCACGCGTGTGGCCGCCCTCCAGACAGGGCAGGTGGACGCCGCGTACCCCGGCGACACCACGGTAGCGATCGCCGAGCAGCTGCGCGCCTCCGTGCCGAAGATGGTTTTCACCGAGACCGCCACCAATGTCAGCGAGAACCTCCTCCTCAATACGAAGCGGCCGCCGTTCGACAATGTCAAGGTGCGCCGAGCGCTGAGCCTCGCCATCGACCGGCCCGCCTACGTGAAGGCCGTCCACTCGGGGAGCGCCATCGTGGGGGCGGCCATGGCGCCCAAGCCGTGGGGCGCCTGGGGGCTCCTGCAGAAGGACACGGTCCTGCTCCCCGGCTACGGCAAGGGGGAGGAGGGCAAGGCCCAAGCCCGCAAGCTCCTCGCCGAGGCCGGCTTCGGGCCCGCCAACCCGCTGAAGTTCGAGATGTCCACACGCGCCATCGCGATCTACGTGGACTTCGCCTCCTTCGTAGTCAGCGAGTTCAAGCAGATCGGCGTGGATGCCGCGCTCAAGCAGGTCGACACCGCGCAGTGGCACCCGCTGGCCACGCGCCGGGAGTTCCAGATGGCCGCCAACCTGACGGGGCTCGGCGTGGACGACCCCGACGCCAATTTCTACGAGAACTACGCCTGCGGCTCGTCGCGCAACTACGGCGACTACTGCGACGAGCAGGTGATGCGGCTCATCGACCAGCAGTCGCAGGAGACGGATACGCAGAAGCGCGTCGTGCTCGTGTGGCAGATTCAGAAGAAGCTCGAGGAGGACGCGGCGCGTCCGACGATGGGATGGCGCGTCGATCGTTTTCCACACTACCCCTACGTGAAGAACCTGATCCTGAACCAGGTCACCTACAACTGCTGCCGCTTCCAGGACGTCTGGCTCGACAAGTAGCCCACGCTGATGCAAGGAGGGAGCGGATGCGTCTGCCGATCGCCATCGTAGTGCTCGCCGCCGTGGCCCTGCTCGGCCCGGCCGGCGAGGTGGCGGCCCAAGCCCCTGTCAAGATCGGCTTCCTCGCGCCGCTGTCGGGCGCGATCGCGCAGGCGGGCAAGGACATGTACAGCGGCTGCGAGATGTACTGGGAAGAGAGCGGCTGGCAGCTGGCCGGCCGCAAGCTCGAGGTCATCCTGGAGGACAACGAGGGCGTGCCGGCGACCACGCTGGCCAAGGCGCGGAAGCTCGTCGAGTCCGACCGGGTCAACGTGCTGGCGGGCGTGATCCTCTCAAACGTCGCCTACGCGCTGGTGCCGTACATCGAGGCGCAGGGCATCCCGACCATCTACCCGATCAACTCCGCCGACGACCTGACCCAGCGCAAGCGCCCCAAGTGGCTCATCCGCACCGGCTTCTCGGCCGGGGGCAACATGCACCCCTTCGGCGAGTACGCGGCGAAGGCCCTCGGCTACAAGAAGATCGCCATTGTCTCGCTCGACTACGCCTTCGGCTGGGAGATCGCGGGCGGCTTCCACAAGACCTTCGAGGACAATGGCGGGCAGATCATCCAGGAGATCTGGGTCCCGCTCAACGTGCAGGACTACGCGCCCTACATCGGCCAGATCCGCACGGACGCCGACGCCGTGTTCGTGCTGGCGCTCGGCCGATGGACGCTGTTGTTCGCCAAGCAGTGGGAGGCCAGCGGGCTCAAGGACAAGATCCCGCTCGTCGCAGGCGGCACGTACAGCGACGAGCACGTCTTGCCCCAGCTCGGCGACGAGTCGATCGGCGTGATCAGCGCGCACCACTATTCGGCCGCGCTCGACACGCCGGCGAACCGGAAGTTCCGCGCGGCGTTCGAGAAGAGGTACAACCGGCTGCCCTCGTTCTATTCGGAGAACTGCTACACGGGCGCCCGCGTCATTGCCGAGGCGGCCAAGGCGGTGGGCGGCAGGGCCGAGGACCGCGCCGCGTTCATGGCCGCGCTCCGCGCCGTCGAGATCACCGATGCGCCGCGTGGCCCGGTCAAGATGGACGCCTACGGTAATCCCACCCAGAACATCTACATCCGGAAAATCGAGCGCGTGAACGGCAGGCTCCAGAACACCGTGATCTACACGTACCCTGCCGTCAGCCAGTTCTGGAAGTACAACCCCGAGGAGTTCCTGAAGCAGCCGGTGTACTCGCGCGAGTACCCGCCCTGCCGCTACTGCTGAAGGCCGCGTGAGCCGCCGCGCCTGGCGCGCGGTTCACGAGTGGACCTGGCGCACTGCGTGTGACCGTGCCGTCAACGTCGTAAGGGCGGATTGCGCGTGGCCCTCCTCGTGCTGTTCCGCGTCGCGGTGATCTTTCAGATCTTCGCCAAGGGGTGCGATCTTCTCGAGCGGGACGAAGGGGAGAGGTCATGATCCGCGAGCATCTGCTCGAGTGGCAGTGGAGCGACTACGCCGCCAAGCACCGGAACCGCCTGAATCTCCTGCTCCACATCGTCACGGTGCCGCTCTTCCAGATCGGGACTCTTCTCCTGCTGTGCGCGTTCTTCACGTTCTCCGGAGCGACGGCCGTGGCCGGCGGGATCTGCATGGTGGGGGCGCTCGCAGCGCAGGGCAGAGGGCACAAGCTGGAGCCGGAAACATCGGCGCCCTTCGACGGCGCCGCCGACTTCCTGAGCCGCTTCTGTGCCGAGCAGTGGGTCACCTTCCCGCGCTTCGTCCTGTCGGGGGGCTGGTCCAGGAACCTCAGCGCCGGCGGGCGCCCACCACGATGAGCCGCGGCTTCGACAGCGGACGGTACGCCCGCCCGTCGTAGCCGGAATAGGCCTTCACGAAGGTCAAGCCGACCCTGCGAAACAGCCGCCGCCACTGCGGAAGCGAGTACTCCTGGAAACGGGTCGTGTTTCGTATCACCCTCCGCCCTCCGGCCGGGACGATCAGCCAGGTGCTGCTGGTCACGTTCGTGCGCCGGTCGAAGCGACGATCCTCGAGCACGTAGCGATGGGGTCCTGCGGCGTACCAGAGCCGCTGGGGCAGCCGCGCGTCGTAGGCAGGGTCGCGGTGGTCGATCAGGAGCAGGCCGCCCGGCCGCAGCGCGCGCGTCAGCCGTCTCAGGACCGCCACGTTTTCCCGCGGCGAGAAGTAGCCGAAGCTCGTGTACATGTTGACCACGGCGTCGAACTTCCCGTCGAACTTCAGGCGCCGCATGTCTTTCAGGATGAAGCGCAGGTTGGGCCCCTCCCTCCAGCGCCGCCGAGCCTCGGCGATCATGGCCCGCGAGAGGTCGACGCCGACGACCTGGAAGCCACGTCGTGCCAGCACGGCGGAGTGACGGCCGTAGCCGCAGGGCACGTCCAGGATGCGCGCCTGGGCGGGGAGCCTGAGGCTCCGCACGAGGAAATCCACCTCGCGCCGGGTCTTGCCGGGTGGGTTCGTGTCGCGGAGGAGGGCGACGTAGTCGGCGTCGAAGAAGCCCTCGAACCACTGCGTGCGCGCCACGTCCGCGCCGCCGCCGCGCCTAGGCTGTGGCTGCGGCGGTCTCGACGCGGCGGGCCGAGGCTTCCCAGTACTCCTGGAAAACCTCCCACACCTCCGCCGGGCTCTTCGTCTGGAAGATGCGGGCGCGGCAGTCGGTGGCGTGCGCGAGCCCTTCCGTGTACCAGGCGAGGTGCTTCTTCATCTGGGAGAGCGCGTGGCGGTCGGAACAGTGCTCCTGGATGAGCGTCATGTGCCGCCGGATGACGCGGTCCTTGTACTCACGCTGGGCGGGGGGCGAGAGCGTGTCGAAGCCCTCGTCGAAGACCCACGGGCTGCCGAGGGCGCCGCGGCCGACCATGACCGACTGGCAGCCCGTCAGGTCCACCATCCGCCGCGCATCGTCCATGGACTTCACGTCGCCGTTGCCGGTGACGGGGATGCGCACCGCCTCCACGACCTCCGCGATGATGGTCCACGGCGCCTTGCCCGTGAAGCGCTGCGAGCGCGTCCGCGGGTGGACGGTGATGGCGTCCACGCCCTCGCCCTCGGCCATCCGCGCCACCTCGACGGCGTTGAGGTGCAGGTCGTCCCAGCCGCCGCGGATCTTGATGGTGAAGGGCACCGAGATCGTCTGGCGCATGGCGCGCAGGAGCCGCGCGGTCGCCGGCACGTCCTTCATGAGCGCGGCGCCCTTTCCCTTGCCCGTGATCTTGGGCATGGGGCAGCCCATGTTGAGGTCGACGATGTCGGCGCCCAGCTCCTCGCAGCGGTGTGCGGCGCGGATCAAGGCCTGCGGGTCGCGCCCCAGGAGCTGCATCGCCAGCGGCCGCTCCTGAGGGTAGTACGCCGCCATCTCATCGGCGAGCCGGGTCTCCATCAGGAGCGCGAAGGCGTCCATCTCCTCGGTCGTGGTCAGACCGCTGCCGCACTCCCTGGCGACGAGGCGGAAGGGCGCGTTGGAGATGGCTGCCATGGGCGCGAGGCGGCAGAGCTGGGGGATCTCGATCTGGCCGATTTTCATGGTAGAGGCGGGCTCGCGCCCGAGTCCCCAATATACACGGCCCCTGATGTAGAATCACCGCCATGTCCAACGGAAGCCCGACCGCCCTCCTGCTCAATGCCGGCCACGCCCTCGACCACCTCTTCCTCCTGATTTTCGCCACCGCGGTGGCCGCGATCGCCGCCGAGTGGGGGATGGCGTGGCAAGACCTGATGCCCTACACCGTGGGCGCCTTCGTCATGTTCGGCCTGGGCTCGCTTCCGGCGGGCCGGCTCGGCGACCTGTGGGGGCGCCGCGCCATGATGATCGTCTTCTTCCTCGGCATGGGCCTCTCTGGCCTGCTCGTGGCCTTTGCCAAGGGAACGTGGTCGCTGGCCGCGGCGCTGACCCTGATGGGCGTGTTCGCATCCATCTACCACCCGGTCGGCATCCCCATGCTGGTGCAGAACACGCGGACGCCGGGCTTCACCATCGGCCTCAACGGTCTGGCTGGCAACCTGGGCATCGCGGTGGCGGCGATCCTGACAGGGTTCCTCGTGAAGTACTTCGGCTGGCGCACGGCCTTCGCCGTCCCCGGTCTGCTCGCCTTGGTCTTCGGCGGGCTGTTTGCGCTCCTCGCCCCGGGAGAGCACCTGGCGCCGGCCAAGCGGCCGCAGAAGCACGTCGAGCTGCCGCCGTCGGTGATGGCGCGTGTCCTCCTCGTGATGACGCTCGCTGCCATCTCGAGCAGCCTGATCTTCAACTTCACAACCAACGGCAACGGCCGGCTCCTCGCCGAGCGCCTGGCCGGGCTCGTGGACGATCCGGCGACTCTCGGCGTGCTGCTCGCGGTGGTCTACACCATCGCCTCGCTCGCCCAGCTCGTCGTCGGCCGTCTGATCGACCGCTTCCCGCTCAAGTGGATCTACCTGCCGATCGCGGGGTCCCAGGTGGTTCTCTTCGCCATCGCCTCGCAGGCGACGGGCTGGCCGCTCTACGCGGCGATGCTCGCCTTCATGGTGTTCGTGTTCGGCGCCATCCCGTTCATCGACGCGATGATCGTCCAGTACGTGGACGACCGGATGCGCTCGCGCGTGTCGGGGATGCGGCTCGCGGTGTCTTTCGGCGTCAGCTCCCTGGCCGTGTACCTCCTCGGGCCGACGGTGAAGGCCGCGGGTTTCACGACCCTCCTCGTGGTCATGGCGTTCATCTCCGCCTCCACCACGATCTTCGTGGCGTTCCTGCCTGGCAGGCTCCCGTCCCACCGGCCGGAGGCTGCTCCCGTCACCGCGGGCTGATCAGCTGTGCGGTTCAGAGGAGGCGGAGTACCGCATCCGGCTGACCGGATGAATCTGTGTTTGGCCGGCGTGACGAAATGAACACGTGGAACATCCCCCGCTGGTTAGAAAGAGAGATCAAGGATCGTGACAGACACCGCGTCTACTGTCGCGTCGAACTTGGGTCGTGACGTGGACCTCGCGGTGGAGTCGATCGGGCATCCCGAGCGGTTCCCGCTGATCAGCAAGACCCGGTCTAGATCCAGGCGGCAACGGACGGCCACACGCCCGGGCCGTTGAGCGTGGCCAATCGCGGCATTCGCCTACACGACATAGGAGGCTCTATGACCGCTGGGCGCCCTGATCCCCAAGATTACTTCATGGGCATCGCCATGGCGGTCCGGCGCCGGGCGGACTGCATGGGCAACCGGGTCGGGTCGGTGATCGTCCGGGATCGGCGGATCATCTCAACCGGTTACAACGGCACGCCGGAGAACATGGACAACTGCTCGGCCGGTGGTTGTCACCGCTGCGCCAACCGGGACAAGTACCCGCCGGGGACCGGCTACGATCTGTGTATCTGCGTTCACGCGGAACAGAATGCGCTCCTTGCTGCCGCGCGATTCGGCATCTCGGTCGACGGAGCCACCGTCTACTCCACGATGCGACCCTGCTTCGGGTGCACCAAGGAGATGCTCCAGGCGAGAATCGTCGAGGTGTACTTCCTTCACGACTGGGCGCATCCCGACCCGGAGAAGCAGGCACAATACGCGCTCATCCAGGCGCGCTTCTCCGGCGGCATTCGTCATTTGGAAGTTCCTGATCCCGACGCCGATTGGGCTGTCTCGAAGCGGCGAGAGGCGGGCAAGGGCCGCACAGACGAGCTTGGCCATGCAGCGTTGTGATGTCGCTATCGGCTCAGCGGCAGGACAAACCGGTGTATTCGCGGTGCGCCCTCATGAACGCCTTTAGCAAGACGGCCCTCTATGCCGAGCGGACGGACCTTCCGCCCCTCGTTGCGCGGGCGGTAGCGCTCGCCAACGACCTGGGCTTCATCGAGTGCTGCTTCCCGGAACACGGGATGCTGCTGCAGGTGCTGGCGCGCGGCCGCGCGGGCGGAATCATCGGCGAAACGGGTACCGGCTGCGGCGCGGGCCTGGCCTGGATGGCGAGCGCTGTCGGCCCCGAGACACGCCTCCTCAGCGTCGAGGCCGATCCGACGCGGGCTGCCGCCTGCGAGGCGCTCTTTGCCGACCTTCCAAACGTGACCGTGCTCCATGGCGACTGGCGCTTGATCGAGGGATACGCTCCGTTCGATCTTCTGGTTCTCGATGGAGGCGGTGGCGGCAAGCGGGAGAATGACCCCCCGGCGGACCCAGCGCGATTGTTGAAGCCGGGCGGGACGGTCGTGCTCGATGATTTCCATCCGCCGCTGGAATTTTGGCCCGAGGAATCCGGCCCCAGGGACGAGTATGGCCGCTCGACCACGGCGGCGCGCAAACACTGGCTCCAGCACCCAGAACTATTCGCGACTGAGGTCCGAGTGCGCCCGGACGTGTCGACCATTCTTGCCACTCGGAAGGCGGCCGGATCGTGACTGCGCGGCCGGCCTGGTGTTTCGCGGGTTCCCGGCGACCAGGTAGCGCTAGGCGCGCGAGATGCGGTCGACTAGGGCCCGCGCCCAGGCCATCGCCTCGGGGGACATGACGAGCTTCTCCGCCCCGCCCTCGCCGAAATCCCGCGTGGCGTCGATGCCGAGCTTGGCGGTCAGCCCCTCGGGGCTCGCCGAGGGATCGAGGATCGCGCCGAGGCTTCCGCTGATGACGACCAGGTCCCGGTCGGCCTGGACCCGGGTCGCCATGGCCCACAGGACATCGGACTCGTCGAACACGTCGATGTCGTCGTCGACGATGACCACGAGCTTGAGATAATGATCCACGCCGAGGACGACGGATATGGCGTGCTTGGCCTCGCCGGGCCGCGTCCGCTTGATCGATACGTACGCGGTGAACGAGGCCCCGCCGGACACCGGCACGTGGACGGCGCGCACGCCCGGGACCACGCGGCGGAGCGCGTTGCGGATCTCGGCTTCGCGGAGCACGCCGAGCGGCAGGATGTGGTCGGGCGCGCGGCCGGAGGCGATCGAGTGGAACCACGCCTCCTGGCGCAGCACGATGGCGCGCGCCACGAAGACGTTGTCGGTGCTCCGGCGGGAGAAGTAGCCGGTGAATTCTCCGAAGGGGCCTTCGGGCTCGCGCACGCCGGGGAGGATCTCGCCTTCGATCACGATCTCGGCCCAGGCGGGGACGTCGAGCTCGACCGTCTCCGCCCGCCGGAGCTGCATCGGCTCGCCGAACAGGCCGCCGACGACCTCGAACTTCGAGATCTCCGGCGCGGGATACGAAAGCGATCCCATGCCGACGGCGGGATGCAATCCGATCACGATGGCGCAGTCGAGGGGTCGCCCGGTTTTTTCCGCCCGTTGCTGGAACTCGAACATCCGCCGGCGCGAGTGCAGGCTCACTCCCAGCCGATTCGGGCCCTTGACCTGGAAGCGGTGGAAGCCGGCGGTGGACACGCCCGTGGCCGGATCGCGCGCGGTGAGTAGCCCCGCCGTCAGGTAGGGGCCGCCGTCGCCCGGAAAGTACGTCGGGATGGGCAAGGCGCCGAGATCGACGGCGTCGCCCCGCTTCACTTCGAGCGGGAAGGGCGGGCGGTCGAGGAGGACCGGCTTGAGCGGCTCCTTCAGCCGCTTGGCATACTGCTCCGGGAGCTCCGGCTCGCCGACGCCGAGAGCCGTCGCGAGCCCTCGCCGGCTCGCCATGACATTGGACACCACGGGCATCGAGTGGCCGCGGACCCGCTCGAAGATCAGCACGGGGAACCGCCGCCGCCGCTCCAGCTCGAGCGCCAGCGCCTGCATCTGGTACGCGAGGTCCACCGGCTCGCCGATGCGCATCACCTCGCCCGGGTGCGCCTGCTCCAGCCTCGACACGAAGCCGCGGAGGCTCTGACGCGCTCCCTCGTCGTTCATCGGTCGAGGCATGGCGGGATTCTACACCGGGCTCACGCGGCCGGGCTCGGCAGGATCGCGGGCGCCTTCCGCTGCGCCAGCCAGACGACGGCGAAGCACGCCATCCCGAGCGCGTCGCTGGCGGCGCCCGGGAATATCAGGAGCAGGGCGCCGGCCAGCAGCACCGCCCGCTCCCACAGGCGCGTCGGGCCGCGGAAATATCCGATGAGTCCGGCGCCGAGCATGACGATGCCGAGCGTCGCCGACAGCGTGCGCCAGGCGATCGCCACGGGGCCCGACCCGAGCATGAGGAGCGCCGGGTCGTACGCGAAGCTGAAGGGGATGATGAACCCGGAGAGCGCCAGCAGCATGGCCGTCCACTGCGTGCGCCACACATCGGCGCCCGCGATCGAGGAGGTCGCGTAGGTGGAGATGGCGGTGGGCGGCGTCAGGTCCGCCAGGATGCCGAAGTAGAACACGAACATGTGCGCGACCAGCTTCGGCAGGCCGAGCTGCACCAGGGCCGGGGCTGCCATGATCGACGTGATGATGTAGGTGGCCGACGTGGGAAGCCCCGTCCCCAGGACCAGCGCGGCGATCATGGTGAGCAGAAGGGTCGCCAGCATGTTCCCGCCCGAGATCCCCAGGATCCCGCTCGCCAGCTTGAGGCCGAGCCCAGTGGCCGACACCACGCCCACCACGATCCCGACGGTCGCGCAGGCCAGCGCGACGGGCATGGCGCTCTTGGCGCCGTCGACGAGAATCGACACCATGGGTTGGAGCCTGATGCGCGTCTCGCTTCGCACCCAGCTGGCCGCCACGCCGGCCACGAGGGCCCAGAAGCCCGCGAACATGGGCGAGCGGCCGTCGGCGATGAAATACACGAGCACCGCGGGCGCGGCCAGCAGGTGGAAATCGCGCTTGAGCACCGCGCCGAGGCCCGGCAGGTCCGCGCGCGACATGGCGGGGAGCCCCTGGCGCTTCGCCTCGAAGTGGACCATCACGCCGACCGCGACGAAGTAGAGGATGCCGGGGATGGTCGCGGCGAACGCGATGGTCGCGTAGGGCAATCCGAGCGTCTCGGCCATGATGAACGCGGCCGCCCCCATCACCGGCGGGATGAGCTGGCCTCCCATGGACGCGCAGGCCTCGACCCCCGCCGCGAATTCCGGGCGATAGCCGGCGCGCTGCATGAGCGGGATGGTGAACGCGCCCGTGGTGACCGCGTTGGCGATGGCGCTGCCGTTGATCGTCCCGAAGAGCCCGCTCGAGATCACCGCGACCTTGCCGGCGCCTCCCCGCGTGTGCCCGGCGATTGCCAGCGCGCCGTCGGTGAAGAAGCGGAGCAGGCCTCCGTGCGACATGACGCCGCCGAAGAGCACGAACAGGAAGATGTACGTGGCCGACACGAGGGTGGGCACTCCGAATACCCCCTGCGTGGTGAGCATCTGCGTATCGAGCAGCTTGAGGAAGTCTTCGCCGCCGTGGGAGAGAAAACCCGGCAGCCGGGGTCCCGCGAAGGCGTAGGCCACGAAGAGCAGTGCCAGGACCACGAGGGACGGCCCGATGTGGCGGCGCGCAGCTTCCAGGAGGAGCAGCGCGAACAGCACACCGACGGCGACGTCCCCGCGCGCCGGATCGTCCACCAGCGCCATGCGGGACGTCAGTCGCGCGTTCTGGGCGACATAGTACGCCGCGCACGCCAGGGCGGCGAGCGCGCATCCCGCATCGACCCACCGGAGCCACGGCCGGCGCCTGGCCAGCCTGGCGGCCGCGACCGCCGAGTCCGGAGCGGGCGGCACCAGGAAACCGAGCGCCACCGCGGAGGCCACGTGCACGGGCAGCTGGATCAGCAGATCGAACGTGCCCAGGGCCGCCGTGTAGAGCTGGAAGAGCGACCAGGCTCCGGCGAGCCATCGGGCGCTCCGGGCCGCCGGGTCGGCGGCTATTTCATCCACCCCTTCTCCCGGTATGCGCGTTCGGCTCCGGCGTGGAGGGGAAGACCGATCTTGGCGGGCTGCCAGGCCGTGGCCGGGTCGAAGTCCTGGAGCCCGGCATGGCCGCGTACCAGCGCGTCCTTGTTCTCGATGATCGTCTTCGTCACCGTGTACGCGATGGCCTCCGGCAGTTCCTTGTTGGTGATCACGACGGTCGGAAAGCCCACGGTCTTGACCGGCTCCGTCTGGCCCTTGAACGTGTTGGCCGGCATCGTGGCGGGCGTGTAGCCCAGCGGGGCCAGGCTCCGGATCGTCTCATCGTCGAGCCCGAGGAACTTCACGTCGGACGAGGTCGCGATCTCGTTGACCGACGGATGCTTGGCCGTGATCACCGCGACCAGCATGTCCACCCGGCCGTCGCGGAACGAGTCGACGATGATGTTGTAGCCGACGTGAGCGGTGGAGCCGCCCCAGCCCTTGAGGTCGGCGTAGGTCAGCCCCTCGGCGCGAAGGAGCTGACGCGCCGCGAACTCGCCCAGCGAGCCGACCGGCTGGGAGACGAGCTTGACCGGCACTTTCTTGTCCTTCAGCTCCTTGAGGGAATTGACCGGCAGCTTCTTGCTCACCACGGCCACCAGGTAGTACGTGTCGAGGCCACCGGCGAGGGCGCGCAGGTTGTCGAGCTTGGCGTCGTACGCCTCCTTGCCCTCCCACGCCCAGCGGTTGGTGACCGTGAAGGACAATCCGAGCGGCGTCTCGTTCTTCGCCACGAGCCGGGGATTGCCGACGCCGCCCGCTCGTGGCTTGACGTCGATGTTGGAGCCGGCCGGCAGGGTCTTCCGAAGCAGCTCGGCGATGGTGGCGCCATACACGTACCAGGCGCTGCCGGAGTCCAGGGTGGCGAACGCCAGGTTGACCGCTTGCTGAGCCGGGGCCGCCGGGGCCCACATCATGACCAGCAGCGCCGCGGCCGCCCAACCTCGTGCGAAGAGCTTCATGGGCCGTTCCTCCCGGGCCGCAGTATATCCCACTCGCTGGAACCGGTCTCAGGCCCGGTTCACCAGATAGACGCCGGCCGCGATGACGACGCCGCAGACCGCGACGGCGGCGGTGACGGGCTCGCCGAGGAAGAACCAGGCGAGCAGGGCCGCGAGAATGGGCGTGAGATAGGAATAGGCGGCGGCCGCGCTCGCCGTCACCCGCTGGAGACCGTAGGAGAAGAGCTGGTTGGAGCCGATGGTGACGACGAGGGCCATCGTGATGACGAGCGCCCAGCCGAGCGGGCTCATGGCCGTGGCCGCGCTCATGACCGCCGTCGCGTGACCCGGCCCGGTGATGAGCAACAGCGCCGCGGTGCCGGCGAGCGCCGCGTGGGTGGTCACCTGCGTCACGCGGTGGCGGCGCAGCAGGTGCTTGAAGCAGAGAATGTAGCTGACCCAGGCGAGCGAGTTGGCGACCATGAAGGCGATGCCGAGGGCGTCGTGCTCGCCCGCGAAGCCCGGCCGGCGCCCGAGCAGCACGAGGGCTGCCGTGCCGGCCAGCGCCAGCGCGAGCCCCGCCATCTGCCGGCGCGTCGCGCGCTCGCCCAGCAGCAGCGCTCCCAGCAGCAGCACCCAGGCGGGCTCCGTCATCCGCACGAGCGCTGTGTTCGCGACCGAGGTGTAGATGAGCGCCCAGTAGAGCGTCAGGCTGAACGCCGGCACGAGCGCCAGGCCCGCGCCGACGAGGAGCGCCCACTCGCGCCGTGTGTAGCCGGGCGCCCGGCGCCACGTCGCCGCGGCGTAGGGCACGTAGAAGACCGAGGCCAGCAGGAAGCGCAGCCAGGTGAGCGCGAGGGGATCGATCTCCCGCAGCACCACCTTGACCATGATGGAGTTGGACGCCCAGATCAGGATGGCCAGCAGCAGCGCCGCCGCGGCCGTCACAAGGTCTGCTTGTACGCGTGTCCGCCCTTCATGATCAGGTGGAGGTTGTCCTGGTTCTGGAAGACGCGAAGGTCCTTGAGCGGGTTGCCCTTGACCACGATGAGGTCCGCGTACTTCCCGGGCTCGATCGAGCCGATCCGGTCTTCCATGCGGAAGATCTCGGCGTTCACCTTCGTGGCCGAGAGCAGGACCTCCATCGGCTTCATCACCTGGCCCTTGAGCTCGAGCTCCACCGTGCGCTGCGACTGCATGTCGCCAAGGAGATCGGAGCCCGAGCCGATCTTGCAGCCGGCGCGGTAGGCGTGGGTCAGCCCCTCGACGCTCTTCTCGCGGGCCATGTTGATCTTCTGGATCTGGTGCTCGGTGATGCCGTAGCTCTTGCCCTCGCGCGCGATCGCCTCGTACGTCACCATCGTCGGCACGAGGAAGGCGCCGGCCTTCTTGATCTCCTTGGCGCCCGCCGCGTCGATCAGGTTGCCGTGCTCGATGCACCGCACGCCGGCCTGGAGCGCGACGCGGACGGCGGAGCCGGAGTACGCGTGCGCGAGGACGTACTTGCCCACGGCCTGCGCCTCCTCGACCGCGGCGCGCATCTCGTCCAGCGTGTACTGGGTCGTGTCCAGCTCGTCGGAGGGGGACATGGCGCCGCCCGAGGCCATGATCTTGATCTGATCCACGTCGCGGCGGAGCTGCTCGCGCGCGGCCTTGCGGACCTCGTCGGGCCCGTCGGCGATGACGCCGATCATCCCGTAGCAGCAGTCGATGGGCTCGATCCACTCGGCGCGGCGCCGCTTGTCGCCGTGGCCACCCGTCTGGGAGAGCACGCGCCCGGAGACCAGCAGACGCGGGCCGGGGTAGAGCCCGCTCGAGACCGCCTCGCGGAAGCCGTAGTCGGCGCCGCCCGCGTCGCGCACCGTGGTGAAGCCTTGCTGGAGCGCCTGCTCGATGCGCCGGAGCGTCTTGGCGCCGATCAGGCTCGGCGGGTTGTAGCGGTGCTGCTCGGCGATGTTGCCCTCGACGGCGCACATGTGCACGTGGGCGTCGGTGAGCCCGGGCATGAGCGTCCGGCCTTTGAGGTCGAGCGCGTCGACCTTGCCCTTGAGCGGGCCGACGCGGCCCGAGCGGATGACGTCCTTGATACGCTCGCCCTCGACGACGACGGCGGCGCCGTCGATGGGTTCCTTGCTCGTGCAGTCGATCAGGAATGCGTTCGTCAGGACCGTGATGGCCATGGAGCCTCCCTTACGTCACCGCTTCGCGATCTTGGCTTCGTACATCCACACCTTCTCGTCGGCGCGCGGCTGCCAGTCGATCCAGTTGGCGACGCCGTAGAGGTCGTGCTGCTGCCAGAGGAAGACCCACGGCACTTCGTTCGCCACCATCATCTGGATCTCGGCCCACGCCTCGAGCCGCTTCTTCGGGTCGACGATGGTGATGGCGGTGGCGATCTTGTCCTCGAGCATCTTGTTGCCGCCGTAGGAGGAGTAGGTCTGCGAGCCCTGGAAGAGCTGCTCGATCGTGCCCTGCGCGTCGAGCGCCGGCCCCCAGCCGAGGAAGAACATGTCGCCCGTGGTGCGGTTCTTGATCTTGTCGAGGTGCGTGCCCCACTCGTTGACCACCACGTTGACCGTGATGCCGATGCGGCCGAGCTGGGAGGCGATGGCCTGCGAGATGTCCTTGTCGAGGGGGTAGCGGCCGGAGGGCGTGTCGAGCGTCAGCGTGAGCCGACCCGGGTCGATGTTGGCGCTCTTGAGCAGGGCCTGGGCCTGCTTGACGTCGTACTTGAGGCACTGGACCTTCGGCGAGAAGTCCACGTTGATGGGCGAGAGCGGGCCGCACATCTTGGTCGCCCGGCCGCGCAACACCTGCTGGATCAGCTCGTCCACGTTGATCGCATGCGCCATGGCCTGCCGCACCCGGATGTCCTGCATCGGCCCGGGCTTGAGCGTGACCAGCGCCAGATAATTGATGCGCGAGGAGACCGTCGCGCGCACCGTCGCTTTGCCGCTCTTGTCCACGAGGTCCGTGGCGTGCGGCGGCACGTCCTTCATGATGTCGATCTCCCCGGCGAGGAGGGCCGCAAGCCGGGCGCTGAACTCGGGGATGAACCGGAACGTCACGCTCTTCAGCGCGGCCTTGCCCTTCCAGTAGTCGTCGTTGCGGACGACGACCAGCTTCTCGTCGCGCACCCACTGGGAGAACTTGAAGGGCCCGGTGCCGATCGGCTTGGCGAGGAGGGCCTGGACGCCCTGCTCCTTCAGCGCCTTGGGCGGCATGGGGAGGATCGCGTTGCCGAGCGAGATGCGGTCGATGAGCCCCGGCCACGGCTTCTCCGTGATGAAGCGCACCGTGTAGGGGTCCACGATCTGGACTTCCTTGACGAGGGCCCAGAGGGGCGCGTAGTGCGTCTTGTTCGCGGGGTCCTTCAGGTACTCCATCGTCGCCTTGACGCTTTGGGCGTCGAAGGTCTCGCCGTTGTGGAACTTCACTCCCGAGCGCAGCGAGAATTCCCACGTCGTGTTGTCCACGACCTTCCACGACGTGGCCAGCATGGGGATGGGCTTGTAGGTCTTGGGATCCCGGTCCACCAGCCGGTCGTACATGTGCTCGACCATGTTGTTGGTGGTCCAGTCCACGATGGTGTTCGGCAGGAGCGTTCGCGGCTCGGCGGCGAAGGCGACCACGACCTCCTCGGCCCTCATGCGGCTCTGGGCCGCGGCCGGGAGCGCCGGGGACAGCAGCGCCGCGAGAACCACGAAGAATTTCAGGAATCGCATCAGCCGGTCCTCCTCGTTCCTAAAGAGTTTTCACGTATCGCGTCATCGTCGGGTCGCGCCGGTAACCGGCGCGCTCGAGGGCGTTCCAGAAGCCGACGGCCCAGGGATGGTCCCGCTCCACGAGGGCCGTGATCCGCTTCGCGCCCAGGCCGGCCAGCACCGCGTCCACCTCGCGCATGAGGGCGCTGGCGATGCCGCGGCGCCGGTACTCGGGCAGTACGGCGAGCCGGTAGATATTACCCCGCCAGCCGTCCCATCCGCCAATGACTGTGCCAACCACCCGGTCGTCGGCCTCGGCGAGGAGGAGGACCGCCTGGGGCGCTGCCAGGAGCTGTCCGAGGCCCTCGGGATTGTCGGTGGGCTTCGGTGTGGCGTCGGCCAGCTTCCAGATCTCCAGTACCCGCCCGATGTCCTCCGGGTGGCCCCTTCTGATCGAGACGGCGCCGGCCATATCGGGAGAGCCTACACGCGGAACTTCGGGTCGAGGACGTCGCGCAGCCAATCCCCGACGAGGTTGACGCCGAGCGCCGTCAGCGCGAGCGCCGCGCCCGGGAAGGCCGCGAGCCACCACGCGATGTAGAGAAAGTCGCGGCTCTCGGAAAGCATGCTGCCCCAGGCGGGCGTCGGCGGCTGGATGCCGAAGCCGAGAAAGGAGATGGCCGCTTCCGCCACAATGAACTGCGAGAACTGCAGGCTCGCCACGATGATGATGGACGGCGCCACGTTCGGCAGGACGTGGCGGAACAGGATGCGGGCGCGCCCGGTGCCGAGGGCCGCCGCCGCCTGGACGTAGTCGCGCTGCTTGACCGAGAGCACCTCGCCGCGCACCACGCGAGCATAGACGACCCAGCCCGCCGCCGCCAGGCTGACGATGATGTTGCGCAGCCCGAGGCCGACGATCGCGTTGATGGTCAGCGCCAGGAGGATGAAGGGGAAGGAGAGCTGGACGTCGCAGAGGCGCATGAGCGCCTGCCCCGGCCAGCCGCCGAAGAAGCCGGCCAGGAGCCCCAGGATCCCGCCGACGATCGCGGTCAGGAGCACGGTGCAGACGCCGATGAAGAGCGCCACGCGGGCGCCGTAGAGCACGCGCGAGAGCGTGTCGCGCCCGAGCTGGTCCGTGCCGAGGAGGTGCCCGGGCGTGCCCGGCGGCTTGAGGCCCTGGCTGAAGTCGCCCTTGACGGGATCGTGGGGCGCCAGCACCGGGGCCGCGATCGCCGCCAGCAGCGCGAGCCCCGCGATCGCAAGGCCGAGCACGCCGAGGCCGTTGCGCCGGAGCGACGCTGCTGCCGTCACAGCGCCACCTCGCGCCGGGTGCGCGGGTCGAGCCATCCATACAGAAGGTCAACCGCGAGGTTGATCAAGGTATACGTGACGGAGATGATGAAGACGGCGGCCAGCACGACCGGGAAGTCGCGATTCTGGAGCGCCTGGACGGTCAGGCGCCCGAGCCCGGGCCACGCGAAGATGGTTTCGGTGATGACGGCGCCGCCCAAGAGCTGTCCCGTCTCGAGCCCGGCCAGCGTGACGATCGGGATGGCCGAGTTCTTCAGGGTGTGCTTGCCGATCACGAGCCACTCCGCGAGCCCCTTGGCCCGCGCCGTCAGCACGAACTCCTCGTGGAGCGTGTCGAGGACGGACGAGCGCGTGAGGCGCGCGACGCGCGCCGCGTAGAAAGACGCCAGCACGATGCACGGCATGACGAAGTTGGCCGGGCCGCCCATGCCGCCCGTCGGCAGCCAGCCGAGGCGAACGGAGAAGACGTAGATGAGCATGAGTCCGAGCCAGAAGCCGGGGATCGCCTGGCCCAGCACCGTCGCGCCCATGCCGACGTAGTCGAAGAGACTGCCGCGCCTCGTCGCGGAAAAGATGCCGACCGGTATCGCCAGGCAGAAGGTCAGCAGGAGCGCCGTCAGGCCCAGCTCGAGCGTGGCGGGCAGGCGCTCGAGCACGAGGCGGAGGGCGTCGCGCCTGTAGCGGAGCGACTCGCCGAAGTGTCCCCTCGCGGCGCCCGACACGAACCGTGCGTACTGAACGGGCAGGGGGTCGTTGAAGCCGAGGCGCTGGCGGAACTCGTTGACGTCCTTCGCCTGGATGTCCATCGGCAGGAAGAGCAGCACCGGGTCGCCCGAGAGCCGCACGAGGAAGAAGACGGCCGTCAGCGAGAGAAAGACCACGAGCGCCGTCTGACCCAGCCGCGAGATGAGGTAGGCGCGCACCTAGAGGAGCTTGTAGTAGAACGCCGTGGTGTGGAGCGTGCCGTCGGCGCTTCGCGCGTAGCGGGGGATCGTGCCGCCCGGCTGCCAGCCCATGCCGCGGTAGAGCGCTTCCGACGGATCGCCCTGGCGCGTGTCGAGCACCAGCGTGGTCCGCCCGAGCTGTCGCGCTTCGGTCTCGGCGGCCTCCATCAGAAGCCGCCCGATGCCCCGGCGTCGCGCCCTGCTCACCACCATCAGCTTGATCACCTCGGCCCGGTGGCGGCCGTTGCCCTGGCCCGCGAGATCGAGCTGGACGGTGCCGACGACGCCGCCGTCGGCGGCGCGCGCGATCCAGAGGCGCCTGCCGCCGCCCTTGAGCGCCGCCGCCACGCCGTCCCAGTAGGCCGACGCGTCTTCGTCGCTGAGCGGCGGCAGGAAGCCCACGGATGCGCCGCCGTCCACCACGTCTATGAGGAGCGCGATCAGGGCCGGGCGGTGGCGAAAAACCTCCGCGGAGTCGAGACGTTCGATGGCGGGCGCGGCTACGGCCGGAACTCCTGGTCGAGGATCTCGGTGATGAAGCGGTCGAGGGAGACCGGGTAGAAGCGCACGTTGGGCGCCATGATCACGCCCGTGTTGATGATCTCCCGCATCGCCAGCTCGTCCATGGCCCGCTCGACTTGCGCCTGCGGGTTGCGGTCCCAGCGCTGGATGTTGAGGTCCTCGCTCTCGAGCGTCACCTGGTGTCGCGCGGAGTACATGAAGGAGAACACCCGCGCCACGAGGGTCTCGTCCATCACCTCGTGCTCCTTGAAGAGGTCGCCGTACGTCTGCCCGGCGCGCCCCGGAGCCAGCACGAGGCGCGGCGAGACCTTGATCTTGCCGCGGATCTCGACGGAGCGGTGCGGCTGCTCCTCCTGTGGGCCGACGAGGATGTAGGGCAGCACGTGATAGCCGGCGATGATGCCGGTGACGGGCTTGCGCAGGATCTCCGTGCGCTCGAAGAGGTGCTTGAGGAACTCCGGGTCGTGGCGCTCGCCGAACATCCTCTATCCCTTGAAGACGGAGACTTCCATGCAGTCGAAGCCGAAGTCGTATTCCCGGCTCGTGTACGGAGGCCCGCCGCGCACGCGCGACAGGTAGGGCTTGACGTCGCGGCGGAAGACGCCGGTATTGTCCGCGATGATGAGGGCGCCCTTGACGAGCCGCGGCTCCACTGCCTTGAGGTAGTCGAGGTAGTCTTCCTTCTTCGCGTCGAGCAGCATCAAGTCCACGGGGCCCCGGAGGAAGGGCAGCACGCGGAGCGCGTCGCCGACGACCACCTTCACGCGGCCCTTGAGTCCGGCGTGGTCGGCGTTCGACTGGCAGAACTTGGCCAGGTACGGGTTGTTCTCTATGCACGTGAGCCTGCCGCCGCGCGGCATATTGCCCGCGATCAGGATCGCCGAGTAGCCGAAGAGCGAGCCGACCTCGATGCCGCGCGTGGGCGCGTGCCTGGCGAGGAGGCGTTTGATCACGCGCCCCTTCTCCTTTCCAATGACCGGGATGTGCCACTCGGTCACGGCCCGGTCCATCAGGCGCAGCATCTTCTCAGCGCGCTTCGGCGGCTTCATCGAGTCTCCTCACGCTCCGAAAGTGAACGTGCTCCCGACCGAGCTTACCACCAGCTCCGTCGGGAGGTGCACGCCCATCTGGATGACGGCCTCGAGCCCCGTGCAGTGCTGCGGGATCAGGTAGTCCACGCCGAGGGCGCGGAAGGCGTCCACGACCTGGGTGATGCGCTCGCCGGCGAGCCCGGAGAGATGGAAGCCGCCGATGACGGCGTGGACCTTGGGCACGCCCGACATCTTGACGGCGTGACGGCAGATCCCGACGATGCCGCGGTGCGAGCACGAGGTGACGACGACGAGCCCGCGGCCCTTGACGTTGGCGATGAGCGTCTGTTCGCCGATGAAGCTGTCCTGGACCACCTGACCGTCGCGTTCGACCTTGAGCGAGGGCGGAATGATCTCGAAGGGCTCCGTCTCGTGCATCTCTCCGCTCAGCAGCACGCCTTCCGGAAGCGCCGTCGGCTCTTTCACGACCCGCACGTCGAGGTCGTAGCGTTCGAGCTCGTCGCGATCCAGGCGGCCGATGTACACACGCGCGTTGTTGCGCTCGTTGAATCGCGGCAGGAAGTGGTCGCTGCCGCCGTAGAAGACCAGGTCCTTCTTCATCCGCCGGCGGTAGGTCTTGAGGAAGCCGCCCAGCCCGCCGTAATGGTCCATGTGGCCGTGCGAGAGCGCGATCGCGTCCACCCGTCTCGCGTCGAGCCCAAGCTCGAGGAAGTTGTGCGTGTAGCTCTCCCCGGTGAGCCCGAAGTCGAAGGCGATGCACCTGGTCTCGCTGCCGCGCGCCACCTCGACCCAGTGGCCCAGGCCGTGCTCGGCCTTGAGCGTCGGCATGCGGCGGGCCTGCGCGTGGGTGAAGCGCTTCGCCACCTTTTCGTCGGCCCGCAGGCTGTCGATGAAGTTGTCCACCACCGTGGTGACGGACAGGCGGTCGACCTCAGGCAGGCTTGACGCGCGCGGAAGCGTCACGCGGCCTAGTACGAGCGCGGCATGCCGAGGACGTGCTCCCCGACGTAGGCCATGATCAGGTTGTTGTTGATCGGCGCGGCGCGGTAGAGGCGCGACTCGCGGTACTTGCGCTCGATGTCGTACTCCTCGGCGAAGCCGTAGCCGCCGTGGCAGTCCATGCAGGCGTTGCCCGCGTCGATGGCCGCCTCGGAGCCCAGGTACTTGGCCATGTTGGCCTCGGGCCCGCACGGGATGCCCGCGTCGAACATCTTGGCGGCCTTCGTGCGCATGAGGTCGGCGGCCTCGATCGCCATATGCGCCTTGGCGATGGGGAACTGCACGCCCTGGTTCGCGCCGATCGGCTTGCCGAAAATGACGCGCTGGCTCGAGTACGCGACGGCCTTCTCGATGAACCACCGCGCATCGCCGAGCGAGTCCGAGGCGACCAGGATGCGCTCGGCGTTCATGCCGTCGAGGATGTAGGAGAAGCCCTTGCCCTCCTGCCCCACGAGGCTCGAGGCGGGGATCTCCATGTTGTCGAAGAAGAGCGCATTCGTCGAGTGGTTCATCATCATCTTGAGCGGGCGGACGTCGAGCCCCTTGCCCTTGAGATGCCTGATGTCGATGAGGAAGACGGAGAGCCCGTCGGTCTTCTTCTTGACCTCGGCCACGGGCGTCGTGCGCGCGAGCAGCAGCATCAGGTCTGACTGGAGCACGCGCGAGATGAACATCTTCTGGCCGTTGACGACGTACTTGTCCCCCTTGCGGACGGCCGTGGTCTGGAGCTTGGTCGTGTCGGAGCCGGCGTTGGGCTCGGTGACGCCGAAGGCCTGCAGGCGGAGGTCGCCGGTGGCGATCTTGGGCAGGAAGGTCTTCTTCTGCTCCTCCGAGCCGTGGCGGAGGACCGTACCCATGATGTACATCTGCGCGTGGCAGGCGCCGGCGTTGCCCCCGGAGCGATTGATCTCCTCGAGGATCAGCGCGCCCTCCATGATCCCGAGCCCCGCGCCGCCGTACTCCTGCGGGATCAGCACGGCCAGGTATCCCGCCTTCGTCAGGTCGTTGACGAGGGCGTCGGGGTACTCGCGCTTGGCGTCCAGCTCCTGCCAGTACGCGGGCGGGTATTGCTTGCAGAGCTCGTAGACGGCGGCCTTGAGGGCCTTCTGGTCGTCGGTCAGCGCGAATGACATGTCGCTCATGCTATTTCCCCTGAAAGCGCGGCTTGCGCTTCTCGTTGAAGGCTCTCACGCCTTCCAGGCGGTCGTCGGTCGTCACGGTGACGTTGTAGGCCTCGATGGCCAGCGCCATGCCGGTCTCGAGGTCGGTCTCGCTGCCCCAGTTGATGGCCTTCTTGGCCTGGCGTACCGCGACGGGGCCGTTCGCCGCGATCGCCGCCGCGATCTCGAGCGCCTTCGCCCGCGCCTGGCCGGCCGGCACGAGGTGGTTCACGAGGCCGATGGCCTTGGCTTCCGCCGCGGGGACCCGCCGGCCGGTGAAGATCATCTCCTTGGCGAGCGGCCCGCCGATGATGCGCGGGAGCAATTGCGTGCCGCCGATGCCCGGGAAGATGCCGAGCGTCACCTCCGGGACGGCGAAGACCGCCGTCTCCGACGCCACGATGAAGTCGGAGAGCACGGCCAGCTCGCAGCCGCCGCCCATCGCGAAGCCTTCGACCGCGGCGATCACCGGCACGGGGCAGTGGAGCACGCGCGCGGCGCCCGCCTCGAAGATGACGTGCTGGGCGCGCCAGGTCTCGTCGGTCATGCCCTGGCGCTCCTTGAGATCGCCGCCCACGCAGAAGGCCTTGGTGCCCGAGCCGGTGAGGACGACGACGCGCACGGCCTTGTCCCACTGGAGCGCATCGAAACAGCGCAGCAGGTCCTCGCCCATGGCCGTGTTCATGGCGTTGAGCGCTTCCGGCCGGTTGAACTCGACGGTGACCACGTGGCCGTCCGGCCCGGCCGTGACATTGAGCGTCTTATAGCTGGATGACATGGCGCGAGGCGAGCTCCTTGATGGCGGCCTGGTTATAGCCCAGCTCCGCGAGCACTTCAGCCGTGTGCTCGCCGAGCAGCGGCGGGACACGCGAGATGCCGGGGCGCTCGCCGTCCCAGCGGATGGGCAGGCCCACCGCGCGATAGTCGGGTATCCGCGGATGCTTGACGGAGACGAGCATGCCGCTGGCTTCGGTCTGGGGCTCGGCGGCGACCTTGTCGAGGGTGAGGATGGGCGCGCACGGCACGCCCGCCTGCTGGAGCCGTCTCAGCACATCCGCGCTCGTGAGCGCGCGCGTGACGGCGGAGAGCGCGTCGAATAGGGCCGCGCGATTGGCGACGCGCGCCGGGTTGCCGGCGAAGCGCGGGTCCCGCGGCAGGCCGGGGACCCCGAGCCCCTCGCACGCCTTTCCGAAGAGCGCGTCCGAGCCGGCGGCGATCATGACCCAGGCGTCGCGGGTGGGGAAGGCCTCGTACGGGCAGATCATCGCGGTGCCCGAGCCCTGGGGCTGGGGCAC
>Ga0335084_10001022_pt1 | contig 25295 bp, 30 predicted proteins | sample Lox_Sample_44_FD_206721 | JGI IMG/M metagenome (GOLD analysis project Ga0335084, IMG submission 206721) | Soil microbial communities from Loxahatchee National Wildlife Refuge, Florida, United States - Lox_Sample_4.4 | ecosystem: Environmental > Terrestrial > Soil > Wetlands | place: USA... | reverse complement strand
CGCGAGGCGCACCCGCGCTGGCTGCTGCGCGTGCTCGCACTGATGACGTTCTCCGGATGGATCGCCGTGCTGGCCGGCTGGCTGGTGACCGAGATCGGCCGCCAGCCTTACCTGGTGTACGGCATTCTCACCACCGCTGAGTCCGCCTCCCAAGTCCCGGGCTCGATGATCGCTCTCACGCTGGCGGGCTACTGCCTGGTCTACGCTTTGCTGTTGCTCTCGTATCTCGTGGTGGTAACGCAGCTCGCACGCAGCGCCACCGGCGGGCAGCCGAGCGAGCCGGCGAGCGGCGAGCTGCAGCCGACCGGAACGGTCTACTAGCCTGGATAATTCATGAAGACGCCCCTGTGTGCGGACAATCACTGGTGTGCCAGGTCGATCGGCAAGCTCCTGCTCGGTACAGTGTGTGGCGTCGGGCTACTCGGGCACTGGCGGTCGATTTCCGGCCATTTGCGGCATGCCCGTCTCGCCAATAGTCGAAGCTATTGGCAGCGACGGTCGAGCCGCAACTGGCTCGGAACTCGACTCGCCATGCCGCCCGGCCCACGGCGAGGGTGTTGCTGTGGGGCGGGGACGGGCGGCGGCGGGCTGCTCCCGCGAACGGCCGCAAGCGGTAACGTGTCGCAGCCCGACCCCGAGTCCTTCATGAATTATCCAGGCTCAACAACATGCCAGGTCCTTTGCACGGAGTGAGAGTGCTCGACCTCACCACCGTAGTGATGGGTCCCTTCGCGACCCAGATCCTTGCCGAGCTCGGTGCCGACGTGATCAAGGTGGAGACACACGATGGCGACAACATGCGTCACGCCGGGCCGATGAAAAACCGCGACATGGGGTACATGTTCCTCAATTTGAATCGCGGCAAGCGCAGCATCGTTCTCGACCTGAAACAGAGCGCTGCGCGCGACGCGCTGCTGCGTCTTACGCCGACCATCGATGTGCTGGTATACAACGTGCGGCCGCAGGCGATGGCGCGCCTGGGATTGAGCTACGACGCGGTGCGTGCGGTCAACCCAAAGATCATCTACGTGGGGGCGTACGGCTACTCGCAACGCGGACCTTATGCCGCCAGGGCTGCGTACGACGATCTGATCCAGGGCGCGAGCGGCATTCCAGCATTGTCGCTGCGACAGGGGGCCGATCAACCGCGTTACGCACCCGTCAATCTGGCGGATCGACTCACCGGTTTGCACACCGTGTACGCTGTTACGACAGCCCTTTTCCATCGTGAGCGCACCGGCGAGGGACAGGCGGTGGAAGTACCCATGTTCGAGAGCGTCGCGCACTTCGTGCTGGGCGATCACACCGCCGGCCTTACGTTCCAACCCGCGCGCGGAGAGCCCGGCTATGCCCGCTTGCTGGCCCGCCGCCCCTACGCCACCGCCGACGGTTACCTTTGCGTCCTGATCTACAACGACAAGCAATGGCGCAGCTTCTTCGAGGCCATCGGCCGCCCGCAAATGATGTCCGATCCTCGTTATGCCACGCAGTCGAGCCGTGCCAGTAACATCGCCGAAATCTATGCAGAGCTCTCCGAGCTCATGAAGACACGAAACACCGCGGACTGGATGGCGCTGTTCGAAAAGGCCGATATCCCGGTGGCACGCATGAATTCGATCGAACAACTGGTGGACGATCCGCATCTGGGGGCGAGCGGCTTTTTCGAGGAGGAGGAGCATCCCACCGAGGGGAGGTTGCGTGTGATGCGCACGCCGACCGACTGGTCGCAAACAAAACCCGGAGCGCGCCTACCCCCGCCACGGCTCGGACAGCATTCGGCAGGGGTTCTGCGCGAAGCGGGATACTCCGATGCGCAAATTGCCGAGCTCGCTCGCACCGGCGCAACTCTGCTGGGCGACTAGCCTGGATAATTCATGAAGACGCCCCGGTGTGTAACGAAATACTGGTGTGACGAATCAATTGGCTCACTCTTGCGTGGTACAGAGTGTTGCGTCGGGCTGCTCGGGCGCTGGCGGCGACGGGCGGCGGCGGGCTGCTCCCGCGAACGGCCGCAAGCGGTAACGTGTCGCAGCCCGACCCCGAGTCCTTCATGAATCATCCAGGCTAGCGAATTTGATAGACGACCAGGGTTGGCGCTCGGATTCAACTTTAGTTACTTAAGGACTCGATATGGACATCCGCTCTTTGTTCGACCACCTGCGCAAGTTCGACACACCGACCATCGCTAATGCTGTCGAGATAGCGCTGGGCGCGCGTTTGACCACTGGATTCACACGCCAGCGGATGATCGCCGCATTCCCGAAGCTGCCGCCGATCATAGGCTTTGCGCGCACGGCGCTGATCCGCTGCTCGCAACCCTTCGATGGCGTGGCGCGCAAGCAGAAGCTGTTCGGCTACTACGAATACGTGGCCCAGGGCGATCAGCCGACGATCTCGGTGGTTCAGGACATCGACAGCCTGCGCGGCCTGGGCGCTTTCTGGGGTGAGGTCAACACCAATGTGCACTGGGGCCTGGGCTGCGTGGGCGCAGTCACCGATGGCTCGATGCGCGACCTCGATATGATGTGTCCGCAGTTCCAGTGCATCGCCGCGGTCGTCGCACCCAGCCATGGCTTCGTCCAGGTGGTGGACTTCGGAACTCAGGTGGACGTGCTGGGGATGGCGGTGTCCAGCAATGACATCGTACACGCCGACCATCACGGTGCAATCGTGATTCCGCGCGCAGCGCTGGAGAAAATGCCCGCGGCGATCGACCTCATGGCACGACGTGAAAAAGTGATCCTGGATGCGGCGCGGGAGCCCGGTTTCAACGTCGCGAAGCTGCGGGAGGCTTACGCGGCCTCGGAGCAGATCAAATGAGCTAGGTGCGACCATGGCGCAACACTTCGATCTGCTGATCAGCAACGCCGGCGTCGTCGACGGCACCGGCGCCCCCGGATACGCGGGCGATATCGGGGTGGTAGCCGACCGCATCGTGCAGGTCGGCCACCTCGAATCGGCCCATGCCGATGTCGTGATCGACGCCAGCGGCAAGGTGGCGGCCCCCGGCTTCATCGACGCGCATACGCACGACGATCGCCTCCTGCTCAGCGCGCCCGACATGGCACCCAAGGTGAGCCAGGGCGTCACCACGGTGGTCGCCGGAAACTGCGGAATCTCGCTCGCGCCGATGCCCGAGGGCTGCAAAGGGGCGGTCACCCCGCCGCTCGATCTGCTCGACGACAGCGGAGCCTGGTTTCGCTTCCCGAGATTTCGCGACTATGTTGAAGAGGTGCGTGCTCAGCGCGCCGCGACCAATTGCGCGTTGCTGGTCGGTCACACGACGCTGCGCGTGGCCACCATGGACCGGGTCGACCGCGCTGCTACACCTGCGGAGATTCGACGCATGCGCGACATGGTGAGCGAGGCGATGTCGGCAGGCGCGATCGGCGCTTCCACTGGCCTCTACTATGAGCCGGCCGCCGCCGCGCCGAGCGAGGAAGTGGTCGATGTGTGCATACCGCTCAAGGAATTCGGCGGCATCTACTGCACGCACATGCGCAATGAGGCCGACCGGGTCCTGGAATCGCTCCACGAAAGCTTTCAAAGCGCGCGCGACATGGGCGTGCCGCTGGTGATCTCGCATCACAAGGTGAATGGACTCCCCAATCACGGCCGCTCGCCGCAGACGCTGGCGCTCATTGAGCGACAGATGCGGGTGCAGCCGATTGGGCTCGATTGCTATCCGTACAGCGCCTCATCGACCGTGCTGTCGGCAGACCGTGCAGCAGCGGCATCGCGCACCGTGGTGACCTGGTCCAAGCCGCACCCGGAACATGCCGGTAAGGACCTCACGGAGATCGCAAAGATCCTTAGGCTGGGTCAGGACGAGACGGTCGCACGGTTGCTGCCTGCGGGTGCGATCTATTTTTCCATGGACGAAGCGGACGTGCGGCGCATCCTGGCGTTCGCGCCGACCATGATCGGCTCGGACGGCCTGCCGCACGACGCATTTCCTCACCCGCGGCTCTGGGCAACATTTCCGCGCGTGCTGGGGCACTACAGCCGCACGCTGGGGCTGTTTCCCCTGGAGCAGGCGGTACACAAGATGACCGGCCTTACCGCGCGCACCTTCGGTCTGCAAGATCGCGGCATCTTGCGCCCGGGCGCATACGCCGACATCACGGTATTCGACCCGGCGCGTGTCGACGAGGGCGCAACTTTCAAGGATCCCATCGCCGCAGCGCCGGGCATTGACACCGTGATCGTGAATGGTACTGTGGTCTGGCGTGACGGGCGCTCGAGCGGAGCGCGGCCTGGCCGCGTGTTGTCGCGCGCCGCGGGGTAGTGCTAGCATCAACTTCAATGTCCCGGAGTATCGCCCGATGAATGTCCTCACCCCAGGAGAAGTCGCGCATTATCGCGAGCGCGGCTATGTCATTCCGAATTACCGGCTCCCGCGCCCGTTGCTCGAGCGCTTGCGGGAGGGGCTGGCAACCGTGCTCGCCAGCTACACCGACGTGGCACAGGAAGATCTCGCCAATCCCCACATGATTCCGCCCACCCAGGGACCGGGTATCAACCCCTTCATGGAGGCGGCGCGCCATCCGCGGCTCCTCGACATGCTGGAGCAGTTGCTGGGGCCGGACCTGATCCTGTGGATCACACGCATCCTGTGCAAACCGGCGATCAAGGGGCGCGAGGTGCCGTGGCACCAGGACGGCGAATACTGGCTGATGCGCCCGCTCGCGACCTGTTCGGCATGGATCGCGATAGACCCGGTGACCACCGCGAACGGCTGCATGCGCTTCATCCCCGGATCGCACCTGCGCCAGGAGCTCTATCGCCACCATCAGGCCAATCGCGACAATCTGGTGCTCAATCTGGAGCTCGATCAAGATCAGTTCGACGAAGCCGACGCGGTCAACGTGGAGCTCGAACCGGGGCAGATCTCGCTGCATGATGTGCGCCTGATACACGGTTCACTCGCCAACAGCTCCGGACAGCGGCGGGCAGCGCTCATCATGCGTTACATGCCGGCGACATCGTATTACGACCGCACGCTGGGCCGCCGGCGCGACAACAGCCCGTTCAATATCGTGGATCAGCCGCTATGGCTGATGCGCGGCGAGGACCGGACCGGAAAAAACGACTTCCAGCACGGGCACGCCCACTGGCTCGAGCGCTACTCGCGCCCAGCGCGTCCGGTGAACGTGGACTAAACCGTTCGCGCCGCTTGCGACGCCTTGATGCGGTGCCATCCTGCGCAGGTCAGTGCTCCGAATCCATGCGACGCAGGCGATTTGCCAGGACACGCATGACGTGCAACGCGAACTCGGGCCGGCGTCCGACCAGATCGCCGAAGCGCTCCTCGTTGATCGGCGCCAGCACGCACTGAGTCTTCGCGATCGCAGTTGCGCTGCGAGGGCCGGCATCGATCAGCGCCATCTCCCCCAGAATGCCGCCCGTGCGGAGCGTTTCCACCAGCTTGCCGTCGATCATGATCTGCGCCTGACCCTCAACGACGACATACATGACGTCGCCTGGATCGCCTTGAGCGAAGATGACCTTGCCGGCCGCAACCGGAACCAGAGGGACATCGCTGGGCAACAGATCGATCAGAGGCATGGCGGCTCCGGGAGGTGAAAGATCCTGGGCCGCAAGAATGACGCTTAGCACACTCGGGTGTCAAATGCTTAGGCGCCCGGAGGAGTAGACCGGGCGCGCCGGAGAGTCGAAATGAGGCAGACGCTAATCGTGGCGCTGTGGTGGTGCTATACGGCTACATTGCTGGCCGCTGCGGTCGCTCGTGCTGCCGACGGCGAGCCGGTGCAGTTCAAAAGCATGCGCAAGACCTACGATGCGGCAAGCCAGGTGATCTGGTATGTGCCGCAATCGGCGCCGGAGGTGGTGAAGAGCTCGGCCTTCTATCTGTACTTCGGCAGAGGCGATCGCGGCAAGCTCACGCCACTGCGCCTGAAGGCAATCTACTACGGGGATCAGGCACTCCAGGTGCGGCGGTACTGGGCCAACGCGGACGGCAAGCAGCTCATCTCGCTGCCCGCCGGCACATGGCATATAGACGATGTCATGCAGGTCTGGGAATGGCTGGACGAACCGATCGAGAGCGCCCGCCAGATCCACGACCTGCTCACCCTGGCCCAGGCGAGGAGTGGAGCGGTCTATATCAAGGGCAAGCGCAGCATCCGCAAGTTCACCCTCAGTAAAGACCAGAAGCGCGCGCTGCGCGATGTCATCTCCGCCTACCAGGCGAGCGGCGGCAGCTTGAGTCCTTGATCCGTTCGTTCGATCCCGGACATCGACCCGCACACGATGGACATCGGCGCATATCTGGAGCGCATCGGGCTCGCCAGCCCGGTTCGGCCGAACGCTGAAGGTCTCAGGAACCTCCAGCGTGGACAACTCACTCATATTCCGTTCGAGAATTTCGACATCCACCTGGGCAGGGACATCTCGCTGCGGCCGGCAGATCTGTTCGACAAGCTGGTTGCGCGCCGTCGCGGCGGCTATTGCTTCGAGTTGAATGGACTGCTCGCCTGTGCCCTCGAATCGCTTGGCTACCAGCCGCGATCGCATCTGGCGCGCGTCATCTTCGGGCGAGGCTTCCCCGGTGCGCGCACCCATCAAGTCCTGATTGTGCACGCCGAGGGGCGGGACTGGCTGGTCGATGTCGGATTCGGCGGCCCGGGTTTGCGCGCGCCGTTACCGCTGGAGGTGGAACGCGAGGATATGCAGGATGGCGAGCGGTTCCGCCTGCACCGCGACGATCAGTTCGGTTATGTGCTGCAGAAAAATATTTCAGAGCAATGGGTGGATCTATACGCCGTCGAGCTGCAGCCGGCACTGCCGCCGGATTTCGAGATGGCTAACTTCTTCGTGTCACGTCATCCACAGTCGTACTTCCGCCTCAATCGCGTTGCAGCGCTGCAGCGGGAACGGGGGCGCTTGAGGCTGCTCAATTTCACGCTCACCTTGGAAGACGATGGCGTCACTACGAGTCAGATATTGCCCGCGGGCGAGGGCTATATGTCGGCGTTGACAGAGCACTTCGGACTGAAGCTCGACCAACGTTACGACGATTTGCTGCCCATTGGAGTTTGAGCGCACGCATGCCGGCGCGGCAATCTCATTTTTGGAAATGCGCCTGCGGGCCCAGCAACGCCTCGCGGAAGCGGTTCTTCAGGTAGGTCCCATCGCGAGGCGGTAGAACGAGTGGCAGCTTGTCGGTGGCGACTTTGACCTGGGCCAACCATGGCCCCTGGAGTGTATGCAGGTCTTTACGCAAGGCATCGACCTCATGCTTCTGAGTCACGAAAATGCCTCTGTGAAACCCGCACGCGATCGCCGCTGCGGCGAGGTCGACGCCACGGGCCGTGTGTGAGTCCTGCATTCCGGTCTCGCCATAGCGCTCGTTATCCAACACAACGATGCTCAAGTTCGCGGGTTTCTGCACCCCCACCGTCGCCAGCGATCCCAGCCCCATCAGCAACTCGCCGTCGCCGGTCAGCACCAGCACAGGCCGCTTCGGTTGCGCGATCGCCAGGCCAAGCCCGATCGAAACCGCGCCGCCCATACCGCCCCAGAGCGGAAAATTCAACGCATGGTCGCCTGCGTGCGTCGCATCCCAGGCCGGCGCGCCAAGGCCTGCGATGACGAGCAGATCACCGCGATCCTGCAGGAGACTTTGCACTACTTGGCGGCGGTCAAGCTGCGGTACAGAAGCGCTCGGCATTGCTCACTCCGTGAATGTCTTCGCGCCGAGCACGCGCTGGCCAATCAATAGCGCTGCGGGCCGGAACGTGTTGTAGGCGATGCGCAGCGTCCCTTCGGCAAGCGGCACGACATCGCTCTCCTGCTGTGCACTCGAGACCAGCACACCCATCTCCTCGAGCACAGTGCGCGCCGCCCGTCCCATCGGCACCTGCCATGGATTGAACTCTCCCCAGTCGCCGCGCATGGTAATCAGCATCGGCAGCGGGACCTGACATACCCAGAGCATCGAGAGCATGTTGATACAGTTGCCGACACCGCTCGATTGCATGAGCAGAACGCTCTTATCACCACCAAGCCAGGCGCCCACGGCGAGCGCGATGCCTTCCTCTTCGGTGGTCAGTCCGACGACTCGGAGCTCCGGATCGGCTTCGCAGAGTTTGATGAGCCGTGCATGCCCGGCATCCGGGACCAGGCTGATCTGTCGAATGGCCTGTTGTTTGAAGAGCTGGTAGACGCCTTCGCTCCAATGTGAACTCATGCGCGACTCGCCGTGTTCGAAAGTGCGCAATTCTAACGCGGATCGAACGGTGCGGCCGCGATAATCCTGGGAACGCCGCGCATGCTCGGCAGTTGCCAAGCCACAGGGTGCATCAACGTACAATGGCGGCCCATCGAATGGAGCTATGATTGGAATCGTTTCTCGTGTCCTGCGCGCTCGTGGCCGCAGCGGAGATGGGCGACAAGACGCAGCTGCTGGCTTTCGTACTTGCAGGTCGTCTGCGCAGGCCGTGGCCGATTATCTGCGGCATTCTCGTGGCGACATTGCTCAACCACACCTTGGCCGGCGGCTTGGGTTATGTGCTGGGCAGCTGGTTGTCGCGCACTACCGTGCAATGGATCACCGGATTGTCCTTCATCGGCTTCGGTCTGTGGACGCTGCATCCCGATTCTCTCGATGAAAAGTTAGAGCTGCGCGGGCGAGGCGCATTTATCATCACTGTCATCGCTTTCTTCATCGCGGAGATGGGGGACAAGACGCAGCTTGCCACCGTCGCGCTGGCAGCGCGGTTTCAGACACCGGTGCTGGTGATCCTGGGCACGACAGCGGGGATGCTGGTCGCCGATGTGCCTGCTGTCTGGCTCGGGGGCAAGCTCGCGCACCGTGTGCCGATGAAGGCGCTGCGCATTACCGCTGCGCTGCTGTTCCTCGCTCTTGGCATCGTGACACTGCTTGGTCTGCAGCAGAAAGGAAGCGCATGAAGAGTCCGCTGGTGGACAATGGCGATCGATCGCGCTGCCCGGAATGCGGTCAGGAGAACCAATGCGGTTTCGACGGTCGCACGGCGTGCTGGTGTGCGGCACCGGAGCTGGAGCGACTGAAGCCGCAAGCGGGTGCCGGCGGCTGCTATTGCCGCGCGTGTCTGGACCGCTTGCTGGCGAGGCAGCGCAACCCGGCTACTTGACCAACAGGACCGGGATCTCGGACAGGCCAATCACTTTCGTGGCCACGGAGCCGAGCAGAAGATTGGCTACGGAACCCATGCCGCGCGTGCCCATCGCAATCAAACTGCAGCGCTGCTCGCGCGCGTAGCGCACGATGGTCTCGGCGACTTCGCCTACACGCACCTCGATTTGAAAGGAAACGCCGGCTTTCTCCAGTTCCTGGCGCGCCGGTGCGAGTGCGCGCTCCGCTTCCTCATGATAGTAGCCGGAGAGATCCTCGCGCGACAGAAACAGCCGGACCACGCCCGAGGCGACCGGCGGCTGCACATTGAGCAGATGAATTTGTCCGGGCTCTCTGCAGATCGAGGTGGGCGATATCACGTGACGCAACGCGCGCAGTGCATTTTCAGACCCGTCGATCGGTACCAGAACGTTGAGCATAGGCGGCGTATGCTCAGCCCTTGAGCGCTGCGCGCGCGAGCTTGCCGATCTCGGCGGGGTTACGCGTGATCGTGATCCCGCTCGCCTCCATCACCGCGAGCTTGTCTGCGGCGGTACCCTTGCCGCCCGAGATGATGGCACCGGCATGGCCCATGCGTTTTCCGGGGGGCGCCGTGACGCCGGCGATGAAGCCTACCACCGGCTTTTTCATGTGATCCTTGATCCAGCGCGCGCAGTCTTCCTCATCGCTGCCGCCGATCTCACCCACCATCACGACCACTTCAGTCTGCGGGTCGTCGTTGAACAGCTTCATAACATCGAGATGCTTGAGGCCATTCACCGGGTCGCCGCCGATCCCTACACAACTCGACTGGCCGAGGCCTTGCTCCATCAATTGGCCAACCGCCTCGTAGGTGAGAGTGCCCGAGCGGGATACCACACCGACCGGACCTCTAGCGTGAATGTGACCCGGCATGATGCCGATCTTGATCTCGTCGGGTGTGATCACTCCGGGACAATTCGGCCCGATCAGGCGGGTGGGCTTGCCCTGCATCTTGTAGCGCGTGCGGATCATGTCGCGCACTGGAATCCCTTCCGTGATGCAGATGACCAGCTCCAACCCAGCTTCCACCGCCTCGTCGATGGCTGCAGCAGCGAAAGGCGGCGGCACGTAGATCACGGAGGCGGTTGCACCAGTCGCGGCTTTTGCCTCCACCACTGAATTGAAGATCGGAATGTCCTCGAACGCCTGGCCACCTTTGCCCGGGGTGACACCCGCGACGAAGCAGCTCTTGCCATCGGCATACGCGGCGCAGGCATGCGTGTGGAACTGCCCAGTTTTGCCGGTGATGCCTTGGGTAATGACTCTGGTGTTCTTGTCGATCAGGATAGACATGGTCGATGCGCAGATTTCAAGCCATAGAGCGGCAAAGAATGGACTTTGGCAAGAGGACGACGCTGTGTGCTCAGCGATGCGCCCCGGACACGGCGTTAACCGCCTTCTGGGCGGCGTCCGCCATGTTGCCCGCGGAAATGATCGGCAGTCCGGACTCGGCGAGAATACGCTTGCCCAGGTCGACGTTGGTACCTTCGAGTCGAACGACGAGCGGCACGGCGAGCTTCACCTGCCGCGCCGCCTCGACCACGCCCTGCGCGATGACATCGCACTTCATGATGCCACCGAAGATGTTCACGAGGATCGCCTGGACGTTAGGGTTCTTCAACATCAGCTTGAAGGCCTCGGTCACTTTGTCGGTAGTGGCACCGCCACCGACATCGAGAAAGTTGGCCGGTGCCCCCCCATACAGCTTGATGATGTCCATCGTCGCCATGGCGAGACCCGCTCCGTTCACCAGGCATCCGATGTTTCCATCCAGGGAAATGTAGGACAGCCCGAACTTGGAGGCCTCGATCTCGGCAGGATCCTCCTCATCGAGGTCGCGCATGGCAGCGATGTCGGGATGGCGGAACAGCGCGTTGTCGTCGAAGTTGATCTTGGCATCCAGCGCCAGCACTTGATTGTCGGCGGTGAGAATCAAGGGGTTGATTTCTGCGAGCGAAGCATCGGTCTCGTCGAACGCACGATACAGAGCCTGCAGCAGCTGCGCGCAGCCGGCAGCCGCTGCTGCCGGCACGCCGATCTTATAGGCAACGTCTTTCGCCTCAGCGAGCGCAAGGCCGGACATCGGGTCGATCTGGATCTTGTGGATCTTTTCTGGAGTCTTCGCGGCCACTTCTTCGATATCCATGCCGCCTTCGCTCGAAGCCATCAGGACTGCACGCTGCGAAGCGCGATCCACCACGAGGGCGACGTAGAGCTCCTTGGCAATGGCCGCGCCTTCTTCGATCAGCAGGCGCTTCACCAATTGGCCCGCAGGCCCGGTCTGATGCGTCACCAGGCGCATGCCGAGTATCGCAGAAGCATACTGGCGCACTTCGTCCAGGCTCCTGGCGAGTTTCACGCCCCCGCCCTTGCCCCGTCCGCCGGCGTGAATCTGGGCCTTTATCACCCAGACACTGCCTCCCAGCTTCTTGGCGGCGGCCACCGCCTCATCGACACTGAAGCAGGCAATCCCACGCGGGGTGGCGACGCCGTACTTGCGCACAATCTCCTTGGCTTGGTATTCGTGGATCTTCATTGGTTCTCTACACGGAAAGGGAGAGGACTCGGTGTCGCTGCTTCAGCTCACTCGGGGGGCTCGCGCGGCCAACTCGTTGAACCGCGCAAGTATAGCTCACGATGGAAGCAACGCCGCATGGACTGTCAAAGGGGCGTCGCGCATTGACCGGTAACGTCAGAAGGGCGCTGCCTGGCCTGTACAAAGGGGAAAAGCGGCGGGGGCAACATCCCACGACACTCGGCGCTGCTTGGGATCTTGATCAATTCGCGCTTCGCCTACAGCAGCGGGGCATTGAAGGGTCAGTGCCGATGCAGTTCACGAGCTGTGAAAAGGCCCTCATCGCGGGTTGGCACAGTCTTTGCGAAACTCAACTCCGACGGATGCTGGCTACCAGCCTCCTCGAGTTTGTCGGCAACGTGACGTTGTAGCTTCAGGTCTCCTCCCCCCTGTTTGGGGAACCTCTGGGCAGCCGGGTCTCCTCCCCCTCGCTGCCCACTTTTTTTCGCCTGCTCCAGACGGCAAAAATAACCCCTCAAGTTTTCCGCCCGAGAGTCGTTAACAGGGATGGTCTCCTCCCCTGTTGGGGAACTTTGCGGGCAGCATATCCTCCCTTGCTGCCCGTTTCTTTTTTCTGCGCACGTTTACAGTAATTCAGGGTTTGGAAGCCGGGGCCGGCTGCCGCTCTCGATACAATCTTTGCATCTCTCCTGTAGCTTGATCGTAGTCGCGTTGCGCGACATCAGCGCTTGCCCGCGCCTGCTCCAACGCCTTGCGGGCCTTTTCGACCTGGGCTTGATCCTCCTCGACCTTTTTCTGCGACTTGGCGAGTGCCTTCTCAGCGTCCTTCAATTGGCCCTCCTGCCGCTTGAGGTCGGCTCGTGCCCGCTCTAGCGCCTTGGTGGTCGAGGTGATGCGCCGTTGAGCGGCCGGCAGCGAATCGGAAGAAGGTTCCTGGGCAAGAGCGCCAGTCGACAGCAGGACCAACACCAAGCCAAGAGTGCATTGCAGAATAGCAGGGATGCGCATGGGCCTAATCTTCGGGAGATGAGAAGTTGGTGCCGGATAGAGGAGTCGAACCCCCGACCTTCGCATTACAAGTGCGCTGCTCTACCAACTGAGCTAATCCGGCCCGCCGCAATTATGCACCGAGCGACGGCGGGAGGCGTCAGGCGCGCCCTCCAGACTATTTCACGACCTGCAGGCGCGGCCGCCGCCCGGAAGGCGGCTTGTCGCCGCCCGGCTTGCTGTCGCGCTCACCGTCCGCGAGTGGCTTGCCGGTAAGCGGTACTGGGGGATCAGACGAAGGTCCGTGAAATGCGAGCCCCTGGCCATTCTCTTTGGCAAAAATCCCGGCAACAGTGCTGACCGGCACCGATACTTCCCGAGAAGCGCCGTTGAAGCGCGCCGAAAACTGAATGAGCTCGTTGCCGATCTTGAGGTTGCGGGTAGCGTCGGCGCTGATATTGAGCACGATCTCGCCGTTGCGCACGTACTCCATTGGAACGCGCGTGGTGCCATCCACCTTGACCGCGATATACGGTGTCAGGCCATTGTCCACGCACCATTCCCAGATGGCGCGGATCAGGTAGGGGGTGGTGGAGGACGGCTCCTTCACTTGCGCATGACCTTTTCAGATGGCGTGAGCGCCTCGATGAAAGCCGGCCGGCTGAAGATGCGCTCTGCATACTTCATCAGTGGAGCTGCCTGCTTCGGCAGCTGAATGTCGTAGTAGTCCAGGCGCCACAATAGCGGCGCGATGGCGACATCGAGCATGGAGAACTCGTCACCCAGCATGTATTTCTGCTTGACGAATACCGGCGCGATCTGCGTGAGGCTGTCGCGTATGACGATACGCGCTTTCTCCGCAGACTTCTGCGGGCCTTTTTCCATCGTGTCGATGTGGCAGAACAACTCCTGCTCGAAACGAAACAGAAACAGGCGCGCGCGCGCACGCATCACGGGATCAGCCGGCATCAGCTGTGGATGCGGAAACCGGTCATCGATGTACTCGTTGATGATGTTCGACTCGTACAGGATCAAGTCGCGCTCCACCAGCACCGGAACGCGGTTGTACGGGTTCATCACCGCGAGATCTTCCGGCTTGTTGTACAAGTCGACATCCACGATCTGGAAGTCCATCCCCTTCTCGTACAGGACGATCCGGCAACGCTGGCTGAATGGGCAGGTCGTGCCCGAATACAAAGTCATCATAGGGAAATCCGATGCGTCGCGCGCGATCAGTGCACTTCCTTCCAGTAATCCTTCTTGAGCAGGTAAACCGGAACGAACAGGACGCCTAGGAAGATCAAAACGGCGTATCCGATCTGCATGCGGCCTTGCCGCGCCGGCTCACCCATGAATACGAGGTAGTTCACCAGATCGGCCGTCAGCGCATCGAATTCCCGCTCGCGCATGGTCCCCGGCGCAGCTATAGTCAGCTTCCTCAAGTGCTCGGTCCCATGCCCGCTTTTGCGCTCTTCGACTTTTTGGACCTGCTGGCCCTGCAATTCCCAGAGCACGTTCGGCATGCCGACGTTGGGAAAGACTACGTTGTTCCAACCGGTAGCGGTGCTGTCGTCACGATAGAAGCTGAGCAGGTAGGTGTAGAGCCAATCCGAACCGCGCGAGCGGGCAATGACCGATAGGTCGGGCGGGGTCACGCCGAACCACTCCTTCGCGTCCTCCGCCCGCATCGCTACGGACATGGTCGCCCCCAACTTGTCGGACGCGAACATCAGATTGTCTCTGATCTGCGTCGCGCTGAGGCCGAGATCGGCAAGCCGGTTATAGCGCATCGCGCCCGCACTATGGCAGTTCAGGCAATAATTGACGAACACCTTTGCACCGCGCTGGATCGACTCTACGTCGCGCGTGTCGATTGGCGCGTCGTCCAGCTTGAACGACTCGCTGGCAGTAGCCGTCGCAAGCGGAAACAATAGGCACAGTAAGAGGACGGCTTTCATTTTGCGCAAGTGTCTTGGCGAGTCGATGGGGCGTAAGCGCCTATGCACAAACACGTTCGGGCACCGGTTTGGTCTTGTCGACGCGGCTGTACCACGGCATGAGCACGAAGAAAGCGAAATACGCGATCGTGAATAGCCGCGCCAGGATGACCGCCACCTCGGTCTTCCCGATCGCGCCGAGAAAGTCGGTGGGCTGAGTTCCGAGCCATCCTAGGATCAGAAAACTCACCACGAACAACGCCAGTGCGGTTTTGTAATACGCACCTTTGTAGCGAATAGACTTGACCGGGCTGCGATCGAGCCACGGCAGCAGAAAGAAAATCAGAACTGCAGCACCCATCACCAGCACGCCCCAGAACTGTGTCCCCAGAAATGCGGGCACCGCCCGCAGCATTGCGTAGTAAGGGGTGAAGTACCACACCGGCGCGATGTGAGGCGGCGTCTTCAGTGGATCGGCCGGGATGAAGTTGTTAGCCTCCAGGAAGTAGCCGCCCATCTCAGGCGTAAAGAACACGATGAACGAGAACACCGCCAGAAATACAACGACGCCGACCATATCCTTCACCGTGTAATAGGGATGAAAGGGGATGCCGTCCACAGGCCGGCCGTGCGCGTCCTTCTTGTCTTTGATCTCGACCCCGTCGGGATTGTTGGAGCCGACCTCGTGGAGCGCCACCAGGTGTATGGCGACCAAGGCAAGCAATACCAGCGGGATGGCGATCACATGGAATGCAAAGAAGCGGTTGAGGGTGGCGTCGGACACCACATAGTCGCCGCGAATCCAGATTGCGAGGTCTTCTCCAATAAACGGGATAGCACCGAACAGGTTCACGATGACCTGTGCACCCCAGTAAGACATCTGGCCCCACGGCAGCAGATAGCCGAAAAACGCCTCGGCCATGAGGCAGAGGTAGATCAGCACACCGAACAGCCACAGCAGCTCGCGCGGCTTGCGATACGAGCCATAGAGCAGCCCGCGGAACATGTGCAGATACACCACCACGAAGAACAGTGATGCGCCGGTAGAGTGGAGATAGCGAATCAACCAGCCGGCCGGTACATCGCGCATGATGTATTCCACCGACTGAAAAGCCTGATTCGCATCCGGCTTGTAATTCATCGTGAGGAAAATTCCGGTCACGATCTGAAGCACCAGGACCAGCAGCGCGAGCGAGCCGAAGTAATACCAGAAATTAAAATTCTTGGGCGCGTAGTACTCGCTCAGCTGGCTCTTCCAGAATGTGGTGACCGGCAGACGCTCGTCGATCCAGTTGAGCAGGGCCTGGGCTTTTGTCATTTGCCTTTATGCTCCCTTCTCGTCGCCGATGATGAGCCGGGTATCACCTACAAACTTATAGGGAGGCACAACCAGATTGCGTGGCGCCGGCACGTCCTTCAGCACGCGACCAGCCAAGTCGAATTTTGAGCCATGGCAAGGGCAGAAAAACCCGCCGAGCCAGTCGTCGCCGAGGCCGCTCTCGGGGCCCGCTTGCAACTTGGCAGTCGGTGAGCAGCCGAGATGGGTGCAAATGCCGACAAGCACCAGATACTCGGGCTTGATGGAGCGATACTCGTTCCTCGCGTAGTCGGGTTGTATCGACATATCGGAACCAGGGTCCGCCACCCTGGTGTCCATTTTCTTGACGTCCTCCAACATTTCCGGGGTTCGGTGCAGCACCCAGACCGGCTGTCCCCGCCATTCGACGCGTATCATCATTCCCGGCTCGACCTTGGATATATCGGCCTCGACTGGGGCGCCTGCGGCCCTGGCGCGGGCGCTCGGAAGCATACTTAGAAAGAATGGGGTTGCGGTGCCGATGGCCGCAATACCGCCGCCTACGCTGCTAACCGCCAGTAGAAAACGCCGCTTACTGTGCATTCGAAGTTCTTTCCAACGTACACCCTTGATCGCGAGCCAGAAAAAACGCGCTATTTTAGCGAAAAGCTACATCGAATTACAGCTTTCTAACGCTAAGCCTCTGCCAGAATTGGTAAATCAGCAGCGACTGTATCTTGAAGAAATGGGTACGCTATGTACCTTCAGGTCTATAGTGCACTGCCGTAGATGGCGCATCGAAATGTGCCCAAGATAGGTATCATGTGCCCAAGATAGCTATCGAGCCCCAAAAAAAACGCAACCCGCGGGGGTTGCGCTAAATTCCGCCAGAGGAGGAGGATTGGAGGAGGCGATGCACGAAACGAAGACGCAGCACATCACAGGTCCAGTATGGCGTGAGGCGCTGCGATGCGCAAGAGATTTTGGTGCGCTGCATTATAGGGGGTGCCGCCCTCACGAGCACTGGCGATCGAGATGAGCAGATTGCTCCTACCCCTGCCATCTTTATCCCGCTTGGCGTTTGTGGATTATCATCGGTCGGGGCCGAGACCGGCTGGGAACTGGGCTGATCGTGGCCGCATTCCCCCTGTTGTGGGCAGCCGCCACACCCCTTGTCGCGAATCAAAGTTCCGGTTCACCTAAAGAAAGCTTGTACCTTGAAACTCACTGTCCGGTGGCTCGAAAACGTTAGCTTCATCGCACAAACCGAGAGCAATCACGCGATTGTCATGGACGGGGCGCCCGAAGGCGGGGGCCGCAATCTCGGACCGCGGCCGATGGAAACAGTGCTGGCCGGTACGGGAGGATGTACCGCTTATGATGTCATCGCTATTCTGCGCAAGGCGCGCCAGCCGGTACGCGGGTGCGTGGTGGAAATAGAAGGTGAGCGCGCATCGCAGGATCCGAAAGTGTTTACACGGATCCACTTCCATTTCGTAATCACGGGCGATGGCGTCGATCCAAAACAGGTGGAGCGCGCGATTCACCTGTCTGCCGAGAAATATTGCTCGGCTTCGATCATGCTCGGCAAGACCGCGCAGATTACACACGACTTCGAGATCAAGGCGAGTTAGGACGAGATCGCAGCCCGTGCGGCGTGTACGGGTTGCGCCGGCCTACAGCCAGCGCGAGGTCGTGGTCATCACGCTGGCGAAAAGCTTCATTGCCGCACGCACCGGGGCCGGGAGCGGTGTAGCCCCTTGCCGGCGTGCGCTCGTCGCATGGCGCGCTTCATCTCTCTTCATCTGCGCAACGATGGCGCGGCTACGCTGGTCCTTCTGAGGCAGACGCTCGAGATGACCTTGCAAATGCTGCTCCACCTGTCGCTCAGTCTCCGCCAGAAAGCCGAGACTCCAGCGATCGCCGATCAGTCCGGATGCCACACCGAGTGCAAAGGAATTGAAGTACCACAGCGGATTCAATAGACTCTTGCGTCCACCCAGCTCGCCGAGGCGCTGCTCGGTCCACGCGAGATGGTCGGTCTCTTCATTGGCCGCGCGCGCCAGCAATGTTTTCACGCGTGCATCTCGAGCGGCCGTCATCTGTCCCCGATACAGCGCCTGCGCACACACCTCCCCCGCATGATCGACGCGCATCAGTTGTCTCGACACGCGCTCCTCGTGTTCTTCGAGCGCCGCGGGCAACTCATACCCAGGTACAGGCTTACCGTAGTGAGCCGGCGCGAATAGCGTGCGCAATGCGTTATCGAGCTCAACCAGGATTGCGTCCGGGTCAGGCAGATCGAGGTGCCGGCTCCCGCGTGCCGATGACGATGCCTTCATCACTTCTTCTTCAGTACGAAAACGAACTGCCCGTCCTCGGCACTGGAGGCCAACAGCTCGTGCCCAGTCTGGCGGGAAAAGGCCTGAAAGTCCCTGACCGACCCGGGGTCGGTGGCGAGCACCCGCAGGATTTGCCCTGAGATCATCTCGTTGAGCGATTTTTTGGTCCGCAGAATGGGCAAAGGACAGTTCAGCCCGCGTGCATCGAGCTCTCGATCAACGGTCATATGGCGGATCTTGATCAGCCGGGAGGCGTAAGCGTCAGACCCTCACGCAACCATGCAAGCACCCCGCCTTGCAGGTTGTATGACTGCGTGAAGCCCCTTTCCGCAAGCCAGTTGCAGGCCTGCGCCGAGCGGCCACCGGACTGGCAATAGACCACCGTTACGGCGCTGGGGTCAAGCTCGGTATAACGCGCCGGCAGCTGGTTGAGAGGGATATGCCGCGCACCGGGGATCATGCCGCGGGCGACCTCGGCATCGGTCCGCACGTCAAGGAGCATTACTCGTCCGTGGCCCCGCAATGCCTCCAGGCCCGCACTATCTACTTGGTTCACGGTATGGCGTAAAAATCACGAGCTCAGCTCGAACTTTGCGATAATACCAGCGGTCCGGCAAGTTCGTGTCCTACACAATCACGTTGCGGTCCAACAGGAGCTGCGACAGGCGAACGTCCGCGGATTCCAGACGGGCCACCAGCAGCTCTAGAAAGGCTGCGGTGAACTGATGCCGGCAGCCTTCCGTAGCGGCATTCAATGCGTCGGCTTTGATCTCGATTACCGTGATCTCGGTGAGAGTAGCGACGCTGGCGCTGCGCCGAAATGTGCGCCGGCCCAGGTAGGCCATTTCGCCGAAGCACTCTCCGCCTTTCAGGACATTCAGCAGGCGGTCGTTCTTGGTCACCTTGACTTCGCCGGAGGCGAGGATATAGAACGAAGTGCCCGTCTCGCCTTCACGGATCAGCGTCGTTTCTGCGGGTATGCGGTGCCAGTTGGAGATGTGCAGCACCTGCCAGATTTCGACATCGTTGAAGTTGCGGAAGAACTCGAGACGGCGCAGTGTGTTGAACTTTTCCGTGTCCGGGACCACCTGCTCGGGCGTCTGCAGATTGTTGAAGACCCGCACCAGGTCCTGGGCCAGTTCTTCCCACGTTTGATAGCGCTGTTCCAGACGCTTCTGCAGCATCTTCTTGACGATATGATCCACCGCACCCGGCACGTCGGGACGAAAGATGCTGGGCGGCGGTGGGTCGACGTTGATGATCTGGAATACCATGCTGTAGTTGTTGGTGGCCTTGAACGGCAGGCTACCGGTGAGCAACTGGTACATCACCACGCCGAGCGAGAAGATGTCGGTCTGATGGGTGAGCTGTTGCTCCTGGACCTGCTCAGGCGACATGTAGGCGGGGGACCCGATGCCGCTGACCTGAGTGGTTTCGGCCGCTATGGTGAGGGCCGCACCGAAGTCCGAGATCTTGATGTCAGTGTCTTTGGCAAGCAGGATGTTCGCAGGTTTGATATCGCGATGGATGACACCGTAGCGATGCGCGTAATCGAGCGCCTTCGAGGACTTGAAGATGATCTCGATGATCTTGTTCACGCTGAGCAGATTCTCGTGCTTGGTATGCGGCTCCAGCGTGCCGCCTTCGACGTATTCCATGACGAGATAGCTGCCTTCGTCGTCAGCCACAGCGTCGAAGATGGCGCAGATATGCGGATGGGAGAGCTTCCCGGCCAGCGAGGCCTCCGTGAGGAAGAGCTTGCGGAAGCGCTTGCCGTGCTCCTTATCGCCCAGCACGTCACGCTGCACGACCTTGATCGCGACCTTGCGATTGGCGAAGGGATCTACGCCCAGGTAGACGGCACTGGTTGCGCCCTTTCCAAGCTCGCCCAGTATCTGGTATTTTCCGATTTTTTCGAGCATTTTTGGCGCCAACGCGGCGTTTTTATCCGGAACCGTCTCAGTCGCAATAGCCATTCATGCAGTCTTGTGAATCAAGCGGTTACGCCGATACCATGAATGCCGCCCCCCGCGCGCGCCCTGCGCCAAGTCCCCGGAGCTGCCACCGACCGTCGGGATCGCATTTTGATCGTCCGCGATGCGGTGCATGAACTGGACCAGCCCCCAATACACTCAAACTGGGTCGTCGGCCGAGGGAAACTCGCCAGTCATTCGGGCGGGAGGAGGCGCGCCAAGGGCAGTGCCTGCCGAGCAGCGTCGCCCGGGACGCACGCAGCTGGCGGGGCTCACGGCGTGCCAGGACGCTAAAGCCTAGCGCCGCTGCTCCTTCCGCTGTTCTGCGTCCAGCGCGCGCAATTCCTTCAAGCGGGCCTCGGCACTGGAGAGCTGGTAGAAATCGCCGTCGCCGGCCTTGAGACCGATTTGCAGCTGGTCTATAGCGGCGGACAGACTGCCAATCAGAACGTAGGCCTCGGCCTGAGCGCGATGCTGCTGCAGCCTCTGTCCGGTGGCCCCATACGCCTCGGCCTCCAGACGATAAAGCTTCGGGTCAGATCTCGAATTAGCCAGAGCCGTTGTCAAGAGCCGGAGCGCCTCGGCGCCTTTTCGGTTGTCGATCAGAAGCCGCGCATAGTCGTAGTGGAGTGCGCGATAGCGTGGAAAGCGCTTCAGCGCTGCCGCGTAGACATCCATAGCACCGCGTACGTCTCCGGAAGCACTCTTGGTGCGACCATTGAGCACAGCTACCATGACACTGTCGGGTGCTTCTGAGAGAAGCTTCTGCATCTCGCTGTTCGCTCTCTGGTAGTCACGAGTCCGGAGCAGTGCAAGCACGAGGCCATACCGCCCCGGCACATCGCTGACCGCTTTTTTCTCAATGAGAATGTCGTCGAAATAGGCGACCGCGTCGCGTGGACTGAGGTCACGCTCATGCAGAAACGCACGGACCAGTTCGAACTGCAGACTGTCGGGAACCTGACGATAAGGTAGCTCCGCGACCCGATTTTGCACGTCGGCTATGCGCTCATAAGTCAGCGGGTGGGTGCGCGCATAGGAGGGCGCGTTGGTATCGTAGAGTCGATACGAGCGCTGCAGCAACTCCAGGAAAGCCGGCATGGCACGAGGATCGAATCCAGATTTCTCCAGTACTTGCACACCTACCCGGTCGGCCTCGCGCTCGTTGTCGCGAGTGAAGTTGAGGCCCGTCTGCACAGAGGCATATTGCGCTCCAGCCACCGCCGCCTGCGCCAAGTCAGGGCTCGAGCGCGCGGCCAGGATGGCCAGCGCCAAAGCCGCCATCGACGCAATGCCCGCCTGCTTTTGCTGTGTAAACAGCCGCGCGATATGCCGCTGTGTCACGTGACCGATTTCATGCGCCAGCACCGCCGCCAGTTCTGACTCGCTCCTCGCGATCGTGATCAATCCCGTATGGACACCGATGAACCCGCCGGGCAGCGCGAAGGCGTTGACGCTCTTATCCTGGATCACAAAGAATTCGAACTGCTGTTCTACGTTGAGCGCGTGGGCCACGAGCCGGTAGCCCAGCGCGTTCACGTAGTCGGTCACTTCAGGATCATCCAGGAACTGCGGGAGCGCGCGGATCTGTTGCATAATCTGCTCACCGAGTTGTCGTTCCTGCTGCAAAGTGATGGTCGTGCGCGATACGTCGCCCAGTTCCGGCAACTCGTCGGCCCCGCGCCCGATCGGCACCAGCAAGAGCAACACGGCAAATACGAGCACTGTTCGCATAGTGCTATGATACCTTTCGTTGATGTCCAGTTCTGCGTGCGCTTCAATCACTACCGCGAACACCCATGCTCCTGCCCTCGCCCGTTTCGGACGAATGAACAAACTTACGCATTTCGACGCCGACGGTCAGGCACATATGGTCGATGTCGCAGACAAGCCGCAGACGCGTCGCGTTGCGATCGCGAAAGGCACGATCCTGATGCGGCCGGAAACCCTCGCGTTGATCGTGGCAGGGGAGGCGAAGAAAGGGGACGTGCTCGGCGTGTCTCGCGTGGCAGCTATCCAGGCGGCCAAGCGCACCGCCGATCTGATACCACTGTGCCATCCCATTCCGATCACACGCGTGGCGGTGGACTTCGACATCCGCGATGCCGACTGTGCGATCGACTGTACCGCCACCGTCGAAACATTAGGGCGCACCGGCGTCGAGATGGAGGCGCTCACGTGCGTCGCTGTCGGTTTGCTGACAATCTACGACATGTGCAAGGCGGTCGATCGCGGGATGCGATTTGAGTCGATCGGCTTGGTGGAGAAATCGGGAGGACGCTCCGGCCACTGGCGGGCAGACGAAGGGCGATCGCAGAATCACGGATGATTCTTGCAAGCCGGCCTGCTGGAGCGAGACCTGCGAGAAGCTGTAAAATCAACCCCGCATCGCTTCGTGCCGCGTGGCTGACCGCCGCCCTGTTCGCATCGCAATGCGCAGCATCGGCCCCGCTCAACGGCCGCGCGCTCGCTCATGATGTCTACAAAGGCAACTGCCTTGCGTGTCATCAGATCCCGGGAGATAGCAGCGCGATCAGCTCGGCCAATATCGGCCCGGTGCTCTCGCACGTACGCGAGCGCTTCCCGGATCGTTCGGTCTTGCGCGCGCAAATCTGGGATCCAAGCCTACACAATCCGCAAACCGTAATGCCGCCGTTTGGCAGGAATAAAGTCCTCAGTGAGGAAGAGATCGATGCCATCGTCGACTATATCTACCGATACTGAGGCGCCGCGGCGCAAGCTGCGCCCTACGGGAACAGGATCAAATGCCGCAGCCTGCTGGCGGATTGCGCTCACGGCACTGCTGATGGCTGGTCTCGCTTCGTTGGCGCCGGCACAAACCACCTCAGCGAGCGAAGAGCGCGAGAGGCTCATTGCGTTTTTCGCCGCGCGATTTCCGGGCGTGCCGTTCGACGACTACGTCTATGGGGCCCTCATCGCCAATCCGGGCGGCCGCGAGCAATACGACCAGATCATGGAATTTCCGCCATTCGTAGGTGATATCGAGCAGGGCAAGAGGCTCTGGGAGACGCCGTTTCGCAACGGCAGGAGCTTCGGGGACTGCTTCGCCGGTCGCGGTCATAACGTGCTCGGCCACTATCCCTACTACGATGACCAGCTCGGCCAAGTGATCACGTTCGAGAACGCATTGAACGACTGCCTGCAGAAGAATGGGGAGCCGGAGATCGGATACGGCAAGCGCGCGCCGATGGGTATCCTGGTCGCCTACGCGCGGAGCCTTTCCGATGGCATGCGTATCGACATCAAGCTCGACACGCCGGGTGCAATTGCCAAGTATCAGGAGGGCAAAGTCCTGTTCTACCGGCGCATGGGACAATTAAATGCGTCATGCGCGGGATGCCACGTCTACAACGCGGGCAAGATCATGCGCATGGAGGTCATATCCCCGGTGCTCGGTCACGCCACGCACTGGCCAGTCTTTCGCGGGGGCGAGGAGCTGATGACGTTCCAGGGCCGCTTCAAGCGCTGCATGGAGCAGATGCGCGCCACGCCGTTTGGCTTCAACAGCGAGGAGTGGAATAACCTCGAGTTTTACCTCACCTATCTCAGCAACGGACTGCCGTTGAAGTCCTCTGTGTTTCGGAAGTGAGGCAGCGACGATCAGGCTCATGAAAAGCAAACCGCCCCGGAGGGCGGCTTGCTCTTAGCGGGCACCACATTTATCCAATGCGGTGCTGCCTGCTCATATCAGTTGCGGCACTCGGCAGGCATGTACTTGTAGCGGGTGGTATCGCCGCCGATCGCGCACAGCCACGTGATCGCGCCCGAGTGAGTCGTGACATCGGGCGTCAGGGTGACCGTCTGGTTGTCCATGGGCGGGGTGCCACCGAGCGTACCGGTGTTTCCGTAAATGATGGAGATCACACCGTTAGCGACGGTCACGCTCTTCACGAACTTGGAAGCGATATTGCCCGGGGTCGGCAGGCCTGCAGCCGCGTTGTCTGCCGGCAACGCACCGTTCGATGTATAGGAATCGGCCACTGCGAGCTTGGCGCCACCTGCAAGGCTGAGACCTTCAGTCACTTTCGTACGGATGGTGTAGTCCTGATAGGCCGGCAACGCGATGGCCGCCAGGATACCGATGATCGCTACCACGATCATCAGTTCGATTAGCGTAAAGCCCTTTTGAACAGTTTTCATGCAACAACTCCTTAGGGTAACGGGGTAACACGCGTGTCGGTGTCGTGTTGGTAGAACGCAACTGACATGCCATGCTTGCATGAAATTTAGTGAAAGGTGCACCGACTTGACGCTTGTTTATCAAAATCGGGGCTGCGGCACGACGATTGACCAGGATCAATGGCTCATGACGTTGTAATCAGTGAAGAAAAAGAGAGCGCCCCTCAGGAGGGAGTCTCTTTTTGATACACTCGGCAGGTAACGACGCCAGGAAGCAGTGATTAATTGCGGCATTCCTCAGGCCCACAGCGATGCCATTCGGATGAAACAAGCGGGACCCTGAATGGCGTCGCCGGCCAGCCGCGACGTCGTTGCGGCTCTTGTCGAAGGACTCGCTTCGCCGACCTGCGGTTAATCAGTCGAGGCGGCCAACCAGATTGTTGAAAAAAGAGGCGAGTCTTCCAAGACGACAACAAAAAGAAACCGCCCCGAAGGGCGGTTTCAATACTACTACTGGAGTCTGATCGCCGGGGACCGGCCCTCAGATCCTCAAGCTTAGTTACGGCACTCGGCCGGCATATACTTGTAGCGGGTGGTATCGCCGCCGATCGCGCACAGCCACGTGATCGCGCCCGAGTGAGTCGTGACATCGGGCGTCAGGGTGACCGTCTGGTTGTCCATGGGCGGGGTGCCACCGAGCGTGCCGGTGTTTCCGTAAATGATGGAGATCACACCGTTAGCGACGGTCACGCTCTTCACGAACTTGGAAGCGATATTGCCCGGGGTCGGCAGGCCTGCAGCCGCGTTGTCTGCCGGCAACGCACCGTTCGATGTATAAGAATCGGCCACTGCGAGCTTGGCGCCACCTGCAAGGCTGAGACCTTCAGTCACTTTCGTACGGATGGTGTAGTCCTGATAGGCCG
>Ga0335084_10001020_pt1 | contig 25334 bp, 28 predicted proteins | sample Lox_Sample_44_FD_206721 | JGI IMG/M metagenome (GOLD analysis project Ga0335084, IMG submission 206721) | Soil microbial communities from Loxahatchee National Wildlife Refuge, Florida, United States - Lox_Sample_4.4 | ecosystem: Environmental > Terrestrial > Soil > Wetlands | place: USA... | reverse complement strand
AGCCACGCCGCGGACGTCCGTCACGTGGCCCTGGATGATCAGCGAGGCGGCGGCGACGGCCTCGCGAAAGTCCATGGGCACGATTTCGGTCGCGACGATCGACGCCCGGGCCGCCACGACCGCCACGACTACCGCGAGGGTGCGAGTCATGGGTGCAGTGTAACCTCCGCGGCGCGGCGCGACGCCCCCGGGCCGCCCAGCCGGGCGCGCACGTCCGCGAGGTCGCGGCGCATGGCATCCGCGCGCGCGCGATCGGTCAGGAGCGGCACGACCTCGCGCGCGACCGCCTCCGGGGTGAGCGCGTCCTGGATCAGCTCGGGCACGACCCGGCGCCCGGCCACGAGGTTGACCATCCCGTACGTCTGGACGCGCACGAACCGCCGGCCAATCGCGTACGTCAGCGGCGACAGCCGATAGACGATCACCATCGGGGTGCCGTGCAGCGCGGACTGGACCGTGGCGGTGCCCGACGCCGTCACGACCGCATCCGCCGCGTCGAGCACGTCGTCGGTCGCCTGGGTCGCGATGGCGACCGGCAGGCCGCGCTGCCGCACGGCCTCGAGCGGCGCGAACAGGCCGTCGTCGAGCGAGGGCGCGCGGGCGACGAGAAACTGCACGCCCGGCACGCTGGCGGCGATGATCGGCGCGGCGCCGGCGAGCGCGGGCAGCACGTAGCGCAGCTCGTTCGGCCGGCTGCCCGGCAGCAGGGCCAGCACGGGCCGATCCGGATCGAGGCCGACCGCGCGCAGGAACTCCGCACGCGGCGTCGCCGGCCGCGTCAGATCCAGCAGCGGATGCCCGACGAACTCGACGGGAACGCCGGCACGCTCGTAGATCGCCTGCTCGAACGGAAAGATCACGAGCATGCGGTCCACGTTGCGGCGAATGGTCTCGAGCCGCCCCGGCCGCCAGGCCCACAGCTGCGGGCTGACGTAATAGACGATCTTCACGCCGAGGCGACGCATCGCCGGGAGCAGCTGGAAGTTGAAGTCGGGAAAATCGATCGCGACGAAGACGTCCGGCCGCCGCGCCGCCGCAGCCTCGCGCAGCCGCCGCAGCATCGCCCACGAGCGCGGCAGCACCGAAATGGCCTCGATCAGACCCGTCACCGAGAAGCCGCGATAGTCGCCGACGAGCTCGGCGCCGGCCGTGCGCATCTGGTCGCCGCCGAAGCCGAACACGTCGACGCCCGGGTCGAGGGCGCGGATCGCCCGCACGAGCGCGCCGGCATACATGTCGCCCGAGGCCTCGCCGCAGGAGATCATCACGCGGCGCACGGGCCCGGGCGCCGGCGCGCGCGCTGCTTGCCCGGACGCGTCGGGCGCCGCAGTCACGCCGGCGGGAGGGCCGGCCGCGGTCCAGGCCGGACCGGGCCGAACGACGGAGGTCGCTTGAGGGTCAGCGAGTTCAGGTCGAGCTGGGCGATCGGGATGCGCTCGAATTCCCCGAACCCGAGGGTCTTGAGGTCGCCGACGAACGCCGACGCGTCCCCCACAAGCACGATCGCCAGCTGGTCGGGCTTGAGCAACTCGCGGGTGACCCGCGAGATGTCCGCGACGCTCACGCGATCGACGCGGTCGCGATAGGTTTCGAGCTCCTTCGGGTCCTGCCCGTAGAACAGGCGGCTCAGCACCTGCTCGGCGATCGACGACGGCGTCTCGATCGACAGCGGGAAGTTGCCCGACACGAAATCCTGCGCGCCGCGCAGCTCGCGCGCGTCCACGGGCTCGTGCTGCAGACGCGCGTACTCGTCCACCATCAGACGGAGGGCCTGTGCCGTCGCAGGCGAGCGCGTGTCGGTCTCTGCGACGATGAGGCCCGCGTTCTTGTAGGCGCGCACGTCGGCCGACGCGCCGTACGTGAGGCCGCGGTCCGTCCGCAGGACGCCGAAGAGGCGGTTCGCGCCTTCGCCGCCCAGGATCCGGACCGCGAGGTCGAACGCCAGATAGTCCGGATGCGTGCGCGGCACGCCAAGCTGGCCGATGCGGATCTCCGTCTGCGCGGACCCGGGCCGGTCGATCACGATGACGCGCCGGGCCGGCGTGGGTGGATCGACGGGCGCCACGGCCGGTACGTTGCGCCTGGCCCACGTGCCGAACGCGCGATCCACCGCGGCGAAGGCTTCGTCGGACGTGAGGTCGCCGACGACTGCGAGCAGCGCGTTGTTCGGCACGAACCACGTGCGCTCGAAGTTGACGAGGTCGTCGCGCGTGATGCGGCCGACCGACTCCGGCGTGCCGTCGCTCGGCCGCCCGTACGGGTGCGCGCCAAACACCAGGCGATCGAGCACGAGGTCGGCCAGGTAGTCCGGGTCGTCGTAGCTGACCTGCAACGACGAGAGCATCTGACGGCGCTGGCGGTCGATTTCGTCGGGCGCGAACGCCGGGTGCTCGACCATGTCGGCCACCAGGCCCAGGAGCAGGTCCACCTGATCCTTGATGACCACGCCGTTGATGAACGAAAGCTCGTTGCCCGATCCCGTGCCGAGGCTGCCGCCGGCGGATTCGATCGCGTCCGCGATCTCGCCGGCGGACCGCGACGACGTGCCCTGATTCAGGAGCGCGGCGACGAAGCTCGCGACGCCCGGCTTGTCGGCGGGCTCCTGCATCGCGCCCGCGCGAATCAGGAGGCGGAACGTCACCGACGGCTGCTCGTGATGGAGGACGACCACGACCTGCAATCCGTTCGGCAGCGTCCTGATCTCGTACGGCGGAAACGCCACCGAGCGCGCGGGCAGGGGCGGCGGGAGGCTGGATTTCGGCCACTGCTGTGCCGACACGGCCACGCCGGCGCCGACGCACAGCGCGATGATCGCCGCGGCGGCGCCCATCCGCCGCGTCATCGTCCGGCTCCCGCGGCGCCCGGCAGGAACGTCAGCAGCATGCGCGACTCCGGCGTGAAATACGTGCGCGCGACGCGCTGCACGTCGGCCACCGTGACGTTCTGAAACAGATCGAACTCGCCGTCGGCCGTCTTGATGTCGTTGTGAATGACCACCGCATGGGCCAGCTGCAGCGCCTTCTGCTGGTCGGTCTCGCGGCTGAAGATGTAGTCGCGCGCGAACTGCCGCTTCGCGCGGTTGAGCTCGTCGGTGGTCACGCCCTCCGTCTTCACGCGGTCGAGCTCATGCTGGAGGGCCGCCTGCACTTCCTCAGGCGTGTGGCCGCGCTGGACGATCGCCACCGCATAGAACAGATTCGGGTGCTCGATGAGCTTCGCCTCGCCGAACGCCGCCAGCGCGATCTGTTTCTCGTAGACGAGCGACCGGTAGATCCGCGAGCTGTCGCCGTCGGAGAGGATCTTCGCCAGGATGTGGAGCGGATACGAGTCGGGATGCCCGTCGTAGGTGATGTGGTACGACACGACCACCGCCGGCAGCGGCCACGGCTCGGTCACCGTGAAGCGCGACTCGGCGGCGTGCGCCGGCTCCTGCGGAATCTCGCGGGGCACCGGCTTGCCGCGCGGCACGGGCCCGAAGTACTGCTCGACCAGCGCCTTGGCCTGCGCCGTGTCGAAATCGCCGACGATCACCGCCGTCGCGTTGTTCGGAACGTAGTAGGTGTCGTGAAACGCCCGCACGTCGTCGATGGACGCCGCCTCGAGGTCCGCCATCGACCCGATCGTCTGGTGCTTGTACGGATGCGTCGTGAACGCCTTGTCGAAGATCACCTCCGGCAGCAGCCCGTAGGGCGGGTTGTCGTACCGCATCCGCCGCTCTTCCTTCACGACCTCGCGCTCGGTCGTGAACTTCTCCTCGCTCACGTCGAGCGACGCCATCCGGTCCGCCTCCAGCCACAGCACCATCGGCAGGTACTGCGCGGGCACGGTCTCCCAGTACTGGGTCGCGTCCTCGTCGGTCGAGGCGTTGGACTGGCCGCCGACGCTCGTGATGAGCGACGGGTGCTGGTCGGGCCGCACGTTCTTCGAGCCCTTGAACATGAGGTGCTCGAACATGTGCGCGAAGCCCGTCCGGCCGGGTTTCTCGTCCTTGGATCCCACGTGGTACCACATCGCGAGGTGCACGATGGGCGTCGAGTGGTCTTCGAGGTACACGACCTGCAGACCGTTTGGGAGCGTCGCCATCGTGTAGTCGAAGCGGGTCGGCCGGATGACCGTCGCCGGACCGGCGCTCGACACGAGCACGACGGCGCCGACGACGATCAGCGCGCTGAGCGTCTTGCGGAGCATTCGACCGATTATTTCACCTTGGCCTCGAGCGCCGCCAGCCGCGCTTCGAGGTCAGCCAGGAGCCGGCGGACTTCGGGCAGCCGCCGGACGAGCACGGCCGATTCGCGCCACTCGGCCGCGTCCCCGGCGGGAATGCCGGCCACATGCTGGCCGTCCTCCACGTCCTTCGTGACTGCCGACTTGGCGCCGACGATGGCACCGCGGCCGAGATGGATGTGGCCCGTCGCGCCCGACTGCCCCGCCATCATCACGTCGTCGGCGAGCGACGTGCTGCCGGCGATGCCGACCTGGGCCGCGAGCAGCACGTTGCGGCCGATTTTCACGCCGTGCGCGACCTGCACGAGGTTGTCGATCTTCGTGCCCGCGCCGATCCGCGTCTCGCCCACGGCCGGACGATCGATCGCCGTGTGCGCCCCGATCTCCACGTCGTCCTCCACGATGACGCGTCCGACCTGCGGGATCTTCTGGTGCGTGCCGTCCGGGCGGCGCGCGAAGCCGAACCCGTCGCTGCCGATCACCGCGGCGTCCTGGACGACGACGCGATGGCCGATGGTGACGTTCTCGCGGATCGACACGTGCGTGTGAATCAGGCAATCGGCGCCGAGCGACGCGCCCTCGCCGATGGACGTGTGCGCGCTGACGACCGTGCGCGCCCCGATGGCGGCCCGCGGGCCGATCGTAACGAACGGCCCGATCGTCACGCCCGCTCCGAGTTCGGCCGTCGGGTCCACGCTCGCGAGCGGACTGATGCCGGGCGCCAGCCGCGCCGGCGGCGTGAGCAAGCCGACCGCCGCGGCAAACGCGAGGTACGGCTGCGGCGTTCGAAGGATCGCGCACGGCGCCGACGTGACCGAGGCGTCCGCAATCACCGCCGACGCGCGGGTCGCGGCCAGCTTCGACGCGTACTTCGGATTGGCGAGAAAGGTGACTTCCCCGGGGCCCGCGTCCTCGATGCCCGCGACGCGCACGACGTCGATCGTGCCGTCGCCGTCGAGACGGCACCCGAGCTCTCGGGCCAGATCAGCGAGCGTCACGGCGGCGCGAGTATAGCATCCGCGATCCGTCAGGACTCACGCGCGGACGCGCCCTCGACGAGCCGCGCGAGGTGTTCGAGGCCGAGTGCCGCGCCGACCTCGTCGACGCGGGCCGCGCGCGCCTCGTCGTCGAGGCCCGCGATGGCGCGGAGCGTCGTGAGCGGCGTCGAGGGCCGGCACGTCCAGGCGACGCCGCTCAACCCATGCTGCGCGCCGCGCATCGACAGAAAGTGCCCGACCGCGCGAAAGACGAAGTAATACGCGGGCAGATTCGGACCGGGGATCACCGTGAGCGGCGCCGCCGCGACCGCCAGCGCCGTGTCAATCACACACCAGAGCCGGTGCTTGTCGAGGTCGGATCGCAGGGAGGCGTGAGTGAGATCGCGGGCCCGTCCTTCGGCCAGGTCGTCGGGATGGATGAGCGTCGCCGCCGGCTCGGTGCGCAGGCGCCACAGCAGGCGCTGTTCGGCGACGGCCTCGGCGAGACGTCTGGTGAGCCAGCGCCGGATGCGGCCACGCGGCGGCGCGTGCGGCGCGGCAGTCTGGTGACGCGCCTCTTCGCCCTCTTTCACCGCCCGCCGGAAGGTGTCGGTCACGCGTCGCCAGATCGATCGCGCGCCACCGTCCTCCGCTGGAGCCGGCTCGGAGGCGACGGGCTCGCAGTAGAGCTCGTGGCGATCCGGCCCGAGCGGCACTAGAAACACGTCCATGCGGGGGGCGAGCGTCAGCGGTCCCGGTGCCCGTCCAGGCCCCGGGCGCCCAGCGATTGCGGCCGCACGCGCCGCAGCCCGGCAGCCACGACCACACCGATGCGCGCGCACACCATCAGACCCACCATGCTAGCATCCTGAGCGATGGCGTCCACGCTCACGCGCGCCGACGTGTTGCGCATCGCACGGCTTGCGCACCTCGAGCTCTCCGAGGCCGAGGTCGACTTGTTCGCGCGTCAGCTCGGCGAGATTCTCACGTACGCCGAGGAGGTCCAGCGCGTCGACACGACCGACGTGGCGCCGACGTCGCATGTGATCGCGGCCGGGACGGTCTGGCGGCCCGACACACCGGTGCCGCCGCTCGATCGCGAGGCGGCGCTCGCCAACGCCCCGGACGCCAGCCGGGACGCCGGTCTATTCCGCGTGCCAAAGGTGTTGTGAGCGCGGGCCCGTTGAGAGACGCGTTCGCCTCGGCGACCGCGATCCGCGAGGCCATCGGGCGTCGCGAGATGTCGGCCGAGGACGCGTGCCGTCACGCGCTCGACCGGATCGCCGCCACCGACGGGCCGCTGCACGCGTTTCAGCACGTCGCCGCGGATCGCGCGCTGGAACGCGCGCGGACGCTCGACCGGCAGGCGCCCCCCGGCGGACCGCTCCACGGCGTCCCCATCGCCCTCAAGGACAACATCGTCGTGCGCGGCGTGCCGGCCACCGCCGGATCGCGGATCCTGGAGCGCTACGTATCGCCGTTCGACGCGACCGTGGCCGAGCGGCTCGAGCGCGCCGGCGCCGTGATCGTCGGCAAGACCGTCTGCGACGAGTTCGCCATGGGGTCGTCCACGGAGAACTCGGCGTACGGCCCGTCGCACAATCCGTGGGCGCTCGATCGCGCGCCGGGCGGATCGAGCGGCGGATCGGCCGTCGCGGTCGCCGCCGGCATGACACCGCTCGCGCTCGGCTCGGACACCGGGGGATCGATCCGCCAGCCCGCGGCGCTCTGCGGCATCGTCGGCCTCAAGCCGACGTACGGCCGCGTGTCGCGCTACGGCTTGATCGCGTTTGCGTCCTCCCTCGACCAGATTGGCCCGTTCGCGCGAACGGTCGCCGACGCGGCGCTGTGCCTCGAGGTGATCAGCGGCGCCGATGAGCGCGATGCGACCGCCGCGAATCAGAAGGTCCCGCCGTTTGCATCGCTGGCGGCGGCGCCGGAGGGCGACCTGCGCGGCGTGCGCGTCGGGGTCCCGGAGCGCGTGCTGGCCTCGGGCCTCGACCCGGCGGTGCGCGCGGCCTTCGACGAGAGCGTGCGCGTGCTCGCGCGCCTCGGCGCGGACGTGCGGCCCGTCGATCTGCCGCACAGCGGGCTCGGCATCGCGGTCTACTACCTCGTGTGCACGGCCGAGGCGAGCTCGAATCTCGCGCGCTACGACGGCGTGCGCTACGGACTCCGCGCCGGCGACGCCTCGTCGCTCGACGCGATGTACGACCGGACGCGCAGCGCAGGCTTCGGCGCGGAAGTGAAGCGCCGCATCATGCTTGGCACGTACGTGCTCTCGGCGGGCTACTGTGACGCGTACTACCTGAAGGCGCAGCAGGTGCGGACACTCATCCGGCGCGACTTCGATCAGGCGTTCGCCACGGTCGATGCCGTCGTGATGCCGACGAGCCCGACGCCGGCGTTCCGCCTCGGCGAACGAACCGCGGATCCGCTGCAGATGTATCTCGCCGACGTCTTCACCGTCACGGCGCCCCTCGCGGGCCTGCCGGCGATCAGCGTGCCCTGCGGATTCTCAGAGGCGCACCTGCCGATCGGCCTGCAGTTGATCGGCCGCGCGTGGGACGAAGCGATGCTGTTCAGGGTCGCCGCCGCGTACGAGCAGGCGACCCCGTGGAAGGACGCGCATCCGGGGGAAGCGTCGGGCGCCTACGACCGGGCCTGAATCCCGGCCGGACGTCGCATCAGGTGGACGATGAGCCACGTCAGTGCGACGACGAAGAGCAGGGGCAGAAGCGGAATGAGCAGGCCCACGGCGAGGGCGAGGCCCACGGCGAGCCCCCCGGCGGCGAGCACCGCAAGGACCGCAAGCAGCGCAAGACCCACGACCGCCAGAACTACGACTTTCAGCAGGAAGATCGGCACGGCGAGAAGGGCAAACGCCAGACGGAACGGCAGGAGCACCAGCCAGACGAGCCCGCGGATGACGAGCCAGGCCACCGCGCCGATCGCCAGCATCGCCAAGCCACCAATCACGACCAGAGCCAGAAGAGCCACGCCCATGGGCACCTCGCGCGAGCGACGCTGTCAGATCTAGGACGATGGATTGGCCGGGCGGGTTCCGCCCGGCGAGCGTCTCTACTTGGCCGAGGGCGTGTCGGGCACGGTGTAGTACACGAGTCCCTGACGCACTTCGTCCATCGCCGCCCGCTCGAGGCGCTCGGGAATGCGGCGGCCTTCTCCCTGATGCAGGCGGATACGGGCGCCGCGGCGGAGCTGCGTCGCCCGCAACGACGCAACGTCAACGAACAAGAAACGACTTTCGATGGGGGGCGCCGGCTCGGTCGGAGCCGCCGGTGCGTGGTCCTGAGGGGCAGACTCGTCGCTCATAGCTTCGATCCGAGAGTAGCGCGTCTCCGGCAGCCGGGCAACCTGGAACACCCGAGCTGTCCGGCCGCCGTGGACGCGCGCAGCGTCAGCCGTTGACGGGGATCTGGCGCGGACGCGTGTCCTCACGCCGCGGCAGCGTCACGGTCAGCACGCCGTCCTGATAGGCCGCCGCCACGCGGCCGGCGTCGACGGTCGTCGGCAGCGCGAAGCTGCGCTCGAAGCTGCCATAGCCACGCTCGAGGCGCTGGTACTGCTCGCGCGGCACCGACGCGTCGAACTTGCGCTCGCCGGCGATGGTGAGCGTGTCGTTCTCGACGGTCACCTTGATGTCCTCGCGCTTCACGTCCGGCAACTCGATCTTCACGACGACGTCTTGGTCGGCGGTCTCGTAGATGTCGGTCGCGGGCACCCAGCTCGGGCCCACGAACGCCGTCTCAAACATGCGGTTCAAACGATTGACCTCGAGCGCGGCGAGATCGCTCAAGGGACTCCAACGGGTCAAGGTCATGGTCACAACTGGCCTCCTGCAATCGGTCCGGCACGACCGCCGGTCAGCCCAGCCGGTCGCACCAACGAGCACGAATATAGCCTATTAATTAGTCTTAGTCAATAATATTACATGAGCGTAATACGCTCATGTATAATCGGCACGGCCCGGCCTGCCTGCCCCCTCACCGCGTCCGCCTTGTATGATGGAAAGCGCGTGAGCGACCTTCTCCCCCAGGATGCGGCCGATCTCGCCGAAGAGGCGCGGCGGCTCCTCGTCGAGCTGGACCACGACGTCCCGGGCGCCGCGGGCGCCGCCGCGGAGTGCCGGCCGCCCCTCGACGTCTTCGAAACGGCCGACGCCGTTGAGGTCGTCGTGGACGTGCCGGGCGTGCCGCCCGAGTCGTTGCGCGTCGCCGTGCGCCGCGACACGGTGCTGGTCGTGGGCGTCAAGCTCTCGCCGCCCGTCCATCCGCTCGCGCGTTTTCATCTCGCGGAGCGGAGCTACGGCCACTTCGCGCGCGCCGTGCGGCTGGGTGGCGCCTTCGACGCGAATCGCGCCCGGGCCATCGCCGTGGGCGGACAGCTGCGCGTCGTGCTCCCGCGGATCAAAGACCGCCGCGGTCAGATCCTGCCGGTCCCGGTGGAGCGCGGATGACTCGCCTTCTCTTCATCGGCGATATCGTCGGCAAGCCGGGGCGCGAGCTCGTGCGCCGTGGCCTGCCGGCGCTCGTCGCTCACCATCAGATCGACCTGGTGATCGCGAACGTCGAGAACGCGGCCGCCGGATTCGGGGTCACGCCCGACATCGCCGACGACCTGCTGTCCTACGGCGTGCACGTGATGACCGGCGGCAATCACACGTGGGACAAGAAGGAGATCGTGCCCTACTTCGACGACCAGCCGCGGCTGCTCCGCCCGGCGAACCTGCCGGAGGGCGCGCCGGGCCGCGGGACCTACGTCGCGCGTGCCGACAACGGCGTGGCGGTGGCCGTGATCAATCTCATGGGCCGCGTCTTCATGACCGCCATCGACGATCCGTTTCGCGTCGCGCAGGAGGAGATCGAGCGCGTGCGCGGCCAGGCGAAGCTCATCTTCGTGGACATGCACGCGGAAGCCACGTCCGAGAAGACGGCGATGGGGTGGTATCTCGACGGCCGCGTGGCCGCCGTGGTCGGCACGCACACCCACGTGCAAACGGCGGACGACCGCCTGCTCCCGTCCGGCACCGCGTACATCACCGACGTAGGCATGACGGGCCCGCATGATTCGGTGATCGGCGTCGAGCGCTCCGCCGTCATTCAGCGGTTCCTCACGACGCTGCCGCAGCGCTTCGAGACCGCGACCGAGAATCCGAGGCTGAACGCCGTCCTGGTCACCGCCGACGAAACCACGGGCCGGGCCACGGCGATCTCGCGGCTGAATCTGTCGGCCCGCGAGATCGAAACGCTGGTCGCCGCGCCCGCCACGCCCCGCTGATGGACGACCGGCCCGGCCTGCCCTTCGAGGACGAGGACGCCGGTCGCGAGCGGCGGCGCCCGGCGCGGCCGCTCTCGGTCAGCGAGCTCACGGCCGATCTCAAGCACCTGATCGAGGGCACGTTCGGCTGGCTGACCGTCGAGGGCGAGCTCTCGAACTGCAAGGCCTGGAGCTCCGGGCACATCTACTTCACGCTCAAAGACGACTACGCACAGATCCGCGCGGTGATCTTCCGCATGAAGGCGCGGCTCCTCAAGTTCCGCCCCGAGGACGGTATGCACGTCGTCGTCCGCGGCCGGCTGAGCGTGTACGAGGTCAAGGGCGAGTACCAGCTGGTGTGCGAGACGATCGAGCCGCAGGGTCTGGGTGCCCTGCAGGCGGCCTTCGAACAGCTCAAGCGCAAACTCCAGGCCGAGGGCCTGTTTGCCACGGAGCGCAAGCGGCCGCTGCCGGTGTTGCCGCGGCGGATTGGCGTCGTGACGTCGCTCGATGGCGCGGCCTTGCGCGACATCCTGCGCGTGCTGACCGCGCGCCACCCGTCGGCGCGCGTCGTGATTCGTCCCGCTCGCGTTCAGGGCGACGATGCGCCGGGCGATCTCGTCCGCGCCCTCGCGGCCATCGCGCGCGTGCCCGAGCTCGACGTCATCATCCTCGGACGCGGCGGCGGATCGGCCGAGGACCTGTCGGCGTTCAACGACGAGCGCCTCGCGCGCGCGATGGCGGCGTGCCCCGTGCCGGTGATTTCCGCGGTCGGACACGAGGTCGATTTCACGATCGCCGACTTCGTCGCCGACGTCCGCGCGGCCACGCCCTCGAACGCCGCCGAGATCGTGGTCGATCGCGCCGACAACTTCCGCGCCCGGATCGACCGCGCGACCGCGCGCCTCTCCGGCGCCGTTCACCTGGTCGCCGAACGCCGGGCGCAGGCGCTCGATCGCGCCCGCACGCGGCTTCGCCAGTGGCCGGTCGCGGTCGTCATGCGCGACCGGGATCGCCATCAGCTCGGCCTGCGCCTTCGGCACGCGCTGGCCGACCGCCTCGCGAGGCACCAGCAGCGGTTCGACCTGCTGCGGCGCCGGCTCGAGCGGCGCGACGTCCACCACGTCACGGCCGACTTGCGCACACGGCTCGTCGCCGCCGACGGGCGGATGCGCGAATCCATCGTCCGGCGCCGCCTCGCCGCAGAAACGCGGGCGCGGGTCCTCGCCGGACGGCTCGACGCGCTCAGCCCGCTCGGCGTGCTGGCGCGCGGCTACGCCGTCTGTTGGAACGAGACGCGGACGAGTATCATTCGCTCTGCGCGGACGGTTCAGCCCGGCGGCCGCGTCCGGGTGACGCTCGCCGAAGGCGAGCTCGCCTGCCGCGTCGAACAGACCGAGCCATGACCAACTCCATCAAGGACTTCGAATCCGCGATCGCCGAGCTGGAGAAGATCGTCAAGCAGCTCGAGGAGGGCGATCTCGCCCTCGACAAATCGCTCGCGCTCTTCGAGCGTGGCGTCGAGCTGTCGCGCTACTGCCACGAACAGCTGGGCGCCGCGCAGCGCCGGATCGAGGTCCTGACCGAACGCGGCGACCTCAAAGACGCCGCGCACCTGGTCGGTCCCGACGACGACGATCGGTGAGGGTCGTGGTCCCGGCCGCGCGACTGGACGTCTCCGCGTACCTCGCCGGCCTGCGGCAGGTCGTTGACGACGCCCTCACGCGCACGCTGCCCGCCTCCGCGCCGCCGCTCGTCGTCAAGGCCATGGCCTACTCGCTGCTCGCCGGCGGCAAGCGGCTGCGCCCCTGCCTGACGCTGGCGGTCGCCGACTCGGTCGGGCCGCCGCTCGGCCTCGAGGCCGTGGCGGCCCGGTCGCTGGCGCTCCCGGCCGCGTGCGCCGTCGAGATGATCCACACCTACTCGCTCATCCACGACGACTTGCCGGCGATGGACGACGACGCGCTGCGCCGCGGCCGGCCGACGTCGCACGTCGTGTTCGGCGACGGCCTCGCGATCCTTGCGGGCGACGGGCTGCTCACCGAGGCGTTCTCCGTGCTGGCGCAGTCGCCGTCCGTCGTGCTGCCGGCGCACGCGCCGGAGCCCGCCGCCGAACGTCGTCTCCGGGCGGTCGCGATTCTCGCGGGCGCCGCCGGCGCCGCCGGCATGGTGGGCGGGCAGGCGATCGATCTCGCGACCGGCGGCCGCGTCAAGGACGCACCGGCTCCGGTCCTCGACGCCCGGGCGCTCGAGGACATGCACGCGCGCAAGACCGGCGCCCTCATCCGCGCCGCGGCCGTGCTGGGCGCCGTCGTCACGGGCGCGAGCGACGACGTCGTGGCCGCCATCGACGCCTACGGCCGCGAGCTCGGCCTCGCGTTTCAGATCATCGACGACGTGCTCGACGTCGAGGGATCGCGCGACGCGCTGGGCAAGACCGCCGGCAAGGACGCCGCCGCCGGCAAGCTCACCTATCCGGCCCTCTACGGCGTGCACGAATCGCGCCGGCTGGCTGCGGCGTGCGTCGAGCGCGCGGCCGCGGTCCTGACGCGCGCCGGGCTCGGGGCCCCGTTGGCCGACATCGCCGCGTGGAGCCTCACGCGCGCGCACTGAGCCTGGCCATGGCCAAAACCCGGCTCGACCAGCTGCTCGTCGCGCGGGGCCTGGCGCAGTCGCGCGAGCGCGCGCGGGCGCTGATCCTCGCCGGCCAGGTCACGATCGCGGGCGCGCCGGCGGCCAAGGCGGGGACGCTCGTCGACGAATCCGCCGACGTCGCGGTGCGCACGCCCGATCATCCCTGGGTCGGGCGCGGCGGCGTGAAGCTCGCGCACGCGCTCGACGCCTTCGGGGTCGACGTGCGCGGTGCCACCGCGCTCGACATCGGCGCCTCCACGGGCGGATTCACCGACGTGCTCCTGCAGCGCGGCGCGCGGCGCGTCGTCGCGCTCGACGTCGGCCACGGCCAGATCGCGTGGCGGCTGCGGACGGACCCGCGCGTGACGGTGATCGAGGGCGTGAACGCCCGCCGCCTCACGCGCGACGCCCTGCCCGCCGATCTCGACCCGCTCGACATCGTGACGATCGACGTCTCGTTCATCTCGCTGCGGCACATCCTTCCGGTCGTGCCGCCCCTGCTTGCCGCGAACGGACGGGTGATCGCGCTCGTCAAGCCGCAGTTCGAGGCGGGACGCGACGAAGTGGGTGCGGGCGGCATCGTGACCGACGCCGCCACGCACGCACGGGTGGTCGACTCCGTCACGCGAGCGGCGCGCGAGGTAGGATTGGAGCGGGCGGGCCTCGAGCCCTCGCCCGTCGCCGGTGCGGAAGGCAACCGCGAGTTCTTTCTGCACCTGGTGCCGGCCCGCGCACCCAACTGACGCATGCCTGCTCTTCGTGCCGGTCTCGTCGCCCGCCTGACGCTGCCCCAGGCCCTGTCGGCCCTCACCGAGGCCGCCGTGTGGCTCGACGCGCACGGCGCGACGCCGGTTGTCGAGGCGCAGAGCGCCGCGGCGGCCGGACTCGCGGGCCGCTGGCTCACCGTGGCGCGGCCTGAGCTCGCGCGGCAGGTGGACGTCGTGATCGCGTTTGGGGGCGATGGCACGCTGCTCGATGCCGCCGGCGCGGTGGCGCAGGCCGGTGCCGACGTGCCCTTGCTCGGCGTCAACCTCGGCCATCTCGGATTCCTGACGGAAGTGGGTCGCGACGAGCTCGACGCCGCGCTCGAGACGCTCGTGGCAGGGCGCGCGCGCGTCGAGTCGCGCACGCTCCTCGCGGGCCGGATCGAGCGCGGGGCGGCGGTGGCCGCCGAGCACGCCGCGCTCAACGACATCGTCGTCACGCGCGGCGCCTTGTCGCGGATGATCGAGATCGACGTGACGGTCGACGGCCAGTTCGTCTGTCACGTGAAAGCCGACGGCCTGATCCTCGCGACGGCGACCGGCTCGACCGCGTACAACCTCTCGGCCGGCGGGCCGATTGTCCATCCCTCCGTGGACGCCGTCGTGCTCACGCCCATCGCCCCGCACACGCTCACCAACCGGCCGATCGTGCTGCCGGCCGGCTCGACGGTCGTGCTCGAGCCCGCCATCGAGCCGTCCGCCTCGGACATCGTGGTGACGTTCGACGGTCAATTCGGCGCACCGCTCCACCGCGGCGACCACGTCGTCATCGAACGCTCGCCGCGCGTGCTGCGGCTGCTCCGGACGTCCTCACGGACACACTTCGACATGCTCAGGGAAAAACTGAAGTGGGGACACCAGTAATCGGCAATCGATGATCGAGAATCGGGCAATCGAAGGGCATCGATAATCGGAAAATCGACATCGGCAATCGATCAACGCAATCGGGCAATCGCTCAGCGCAATCGGGCAATCGCTCAGCGCAATCGGGCAATCGGTCAGTGCAATCGGGCAATCGGTCAGTGCAATCGCCAATCGCTCAGTGCAATCGCCAATCGCTCAGCGCAATCGCCAATCGCTCAATGCAATCGCCAATCACCGATCGCTCAATTCCAATCGCCAATCACCGATCCCCAATCATCAATGCGGCCGCCCGCGTCCGATCTGGTACCTCGCGACGTTCCGGTTGTGCTCCTCGAGGGTCTCGGCGAAGACGTGCGTGCCGTCGTTGCGGCTGACGAAGTAGAGGTACTTGACGTCGGCGGGGTGCACGGCGGCGTCGAGGGCTGACCGACCGGGCGACGCGATGGGCCCGGGCGGGAGCCCCGGGTGCCGGTAGGTGTTGTAGGGCGAATCGATCTGCAAGTCGGACTTGCGAATGTTGCCGTCCCACCGGCCGGCCAGCATGAGCGCGTAGATGACCGTCGGATCGCACTGGAGCGACATGCCAATCCGCAGCCGGTTCTGGTAGACGGCCGAGACGATCGGTCGTTCCTCCGGCCGCGATGTTTCCTTCTCGATGATCGAGGCGAGCGTCACGACTTCGCGCGGCGTCAGGTGGCGCGCGGCGGCGTCCGCACGCAGGCGCGCGTCGAACGCGTGCGTGAATCCGTTGACCATGGCGACAACCGTGCCCGTGGCGCCGGCGCGGCGCGGCAGCGCGTAGGTGCTCGGAAAAAGATAGCCCTCGAGTGTCTGCGCGTCGGGATCCAGCTCGGCGACGAGCGCCACGTCCGAGGCCGCCGCCTCGAAATCCGCGGGCGTGCCGAGCCCGCTCCGCCCGAAGACCGCAGCCATCTCCTCGACCGTCAAGCCTTCCGGAAACGTGATCGATTTCGTGTAGACGTCGCCGCGGGCCAGTCGCAGCGCCACTTCGCGCGGTGTCGCCGCCGCGGCGAAGCGGTACTCGCCGGCTTGAAGACGGCGCTCGACGCCCGCCAGCCGCACGGCCAGCCGGAACGTCCACGGATCGGGAACCACCCCGGCGTCGCTCAGGCGCTCGCCGATCGCGGAGACGCCGGTCCCCGGCGGCAGATCGACGAACACCTCGGCGTCCTGGAACGCGCGGTACGGCGTGTCCAGGCGGACCTTCATCCACCAGGCGCCCGCCCCCGCCGCCGCCACGAGCATCAGGAAAACAATCGCGAGACGCTTCAGCATCCGGCGTCTTGTGCCTTATCGGCGCTGGCCGCGGTCCTCCGCATGCGCGCGTCGAGGAAGTCCTGCAGGATGATGGCGGCCGCGGCGGCGTCGAGCTTCACTTTGCGCTTCCGCCAGTCTTTCTCCCGCTCCGCCAGCCGAGCGTCGGCTTCGTGGCTGGTGAGACGCTCGTCCTGCAGGTGGACCTCCAGGTGCGTGAGGTCGCCGAGCGCGCGCGCGAACTCCGTGGCCGCGCCGGTCTGATCCGTATCCTCGCCGCCCAGTTTTCGCGGCAGCCCGACGACGACGCCGCCAAGCTCGGAGAGATCCGCGTCCGCCGGTTCGCCCTCGATCAACGTCGCGAGCTCCGCGGCCGACGCGCGCGGCGTTGCCCCGGCGCCGATCGTGCGCCACGGACGCGCGAGCACGCCGGTCGCGTCGGACACCGCCAGCCCGATCCGGCGGCGCCCGAAGTCGACGCCGAGGAAGCGCATACACGTAGCGTAGCAAAGTCGCTCGGCCGTTCGCGATACACTGCAGGCATGCGACGCCGCTGGACAGCCGCCGCGCTTGCGTGCGGGCTCGCCGTCGGGTGGACGGCGTGCGCGCGCCCGGCGCCGCCAGCACGCCAGAAGCTCGTGATCCTCGGCTTCGACGGTCTCGATCCGACGCTCCTCGATCTGTACCTCGAGCGCGGCGAGATGCCGGCGTTCGCGAGTCTCATCAAGGCCGGCACGCTCGGCCGGCTCGAGACGACCGTGTCGCCCGAATCGCCGACGTCCTGGGCGTCGTTCGCCACGGGCGTCAATCCGGGCAAGCACAACATCTACGATTTCCTCGTGCGCGACCTCCAGACCTACATCCCCGACCTCGGCATCGTCCACACACAGCCGCCGACGTTCCTCTTCAACTGGATGCCGCTGTCGCGCCCGAAGATCACGAGCATCCGCGGCGGCACGTCGTTCTGGGTCACGGCGGGCCAGGCGGGCGTGCGCAGCGAGGTGCTCACGGTGCCCGTCACCTTCCCGCCCGAGGACGTGCCCGACGGCGAGCTGCTGGCCGGCCTGCCGACCCCCGACGTGCGCGGCACGATCGGCACGTACTCGTACTGGGCGACCGACCTCAGCCGCTACGAAGAAGGCAACAGCGAGATGGCGGGCGACCTCAAGCACCTGACGTTCGAGAGCGGCGTCGCCCATACCAAGCTCACGGGCCCGCCGAATCCGATCATCAAGAAGAAAGTGAAGGAAATCTTCGGGAAGGGCAAGCTGAGCGACGCGGATCGCACGGCCGTCGCGGAGCTGCAGGTCAACGAGGACGCGTCGCTGCCGCTCGACATCGCGTGGACGCGCGGCAGCGGCCAGGCGACGCTGTCGGTCGCGGGCCAGTCGTTCACGCTCAAGGCCGGCGAGTGGAGCACGTGGATCAACGTCGACTTCACGATCAACGTCTTCATCCGCGTGCACGGCATGCTGCTCTTCTACCTCGAGCAGGCCGACAACGAGCTCCGGCTCTACGCCTCGCCGATCAATTTCCGGCCCGACGAGCCGCCCGTGCCGCTGTCGGCGCCCTCGGGCCTCGCGGCGGATCTCTACAAGCGGCTCGGGCCGTTCCGCACGCTCGGGTGGGCCGAAGCCACCAACCCGCTCCGCGAGGAGCGCATCGACGAGCAGGCGTTCATGGACGACCTGATGCGCGCATTCGACGACCGCGCCAAGGTCATCCTCGATCGGCTGGGCGGCAACGACTGGGATCTGCTCGTCGGGGTGATCGAATCGACCGACCGCGTGCAGCACATGATGTTCCGGCTGCTCGACCCGGCGCATCCCGCGTACAACGCCGACCTCGCCGCGAAGTTCGGCGACTCGATCGAGCGCGTCTACAAGCGCGCGGATCAGTTCGTCGGCCAGGTGATGGACGCCGCGCCGCCGGGCGCGACCATCATGATCGTCTCCGACCATGGCTTCCACGCGTGGCGCAAGGCCGTCAATCTCAACACGTGGCTCGTCCAGCAGGGCTACATGACGATCAAGGGCAACGAGCCCTCCAAGGACAAGAAGCTCTCCGATCTCTTCGGCGGCGGCGAGTACTGGGAGAACGTCGACTGGAGCCGGACGAAGGCCTACAGCATGGGCCTCGGGCAGATCTACTTCAACATGCGCGGCCGCGAGGGCCAGGGCATCGTGAGCCCGGGCGCCGAGGCGAGCGCGCTCGCCGACGAAATCAAGGGCAAGCTCCTGGCCTTCGTGGATCCGGACGACTATCACCGCATCGTCCGCAACGTCTACAAACGCGACGACGTGTACTCCGGCGAGTTCCTCGGCAACGCCCCGGATCTGCAGGTCGGCTTCGAGGACGGCTATCGCGTGTCATGGCAGACGACGCTGGGCGGCTCGCCGCAGGGCCTCGTCTATCCGAACACTCAGAAGTGGAGCGGCGACCACTGCGGCTTCGACTACCAGACGACCGCCGGCGTGTTCGTCAGCAGCAAGCCGATCACGCGCTCGAGCCCGCGCATCATCGATATCGCGCCGACCGTGCTGAAGTTCTTCGGCGTCGCGATTCCCGGCACCATCGACGGCAAGCCGCTGTTCTAATCTCAGAGGGGCGATGACGGACGCGGTCCCGCCGGCGATGCGTCACGCGCGCGCCTGGCTCCTGCTCGTCGCGGCGCTGGCGCTGCACGTCGCCGACGAAGCGCTCACGCACTTCCTCGAGTTCTACAACCCGCTCGTGCTGAGAATTCGGTCGCGGATCGCCTGGTTCCCGATGCCAACGTTCGAGTTCGATGCCTGGCTGGCGGGCCTCATCCTGGTGGTGATCATCCTGGGCCTGCTCACACCGCTGGTCCGTCGAGGCGCGGTCGGCACGCGCCTGGCGTCGTGGATCCTGGCGGTCATCATGTTCTTCAACGGCCTGGGCCACCTCGTCGGCTCGGCGTATTTCCAGCGCTGGCTGCCGGGTGCGACGTCGGCGCCGCTCCTGCTGGTCGCGAGCGTGATGCTGGCGCGCGCGACGCGCGCCAGGGCTTGACAGCGCCGCGACGGCGCGCCATCGTGCGCGCTCGGAACAACACCACCTCGCCCTCGCGCGGTACGGCCGGTTCCTCGAGCCGGCGATGGACCGCCTGTGGAACCGTGCGAAAACGCCTCGGAACGGCGCACGTGCCAATGAGGGCAGGCACTAGGGACTAGGCACTAGGCACTAGACACTGTTGCGCGCGAGGCTCACCAGTGCCTCGTGCCTTTGATCTTCCTGCCTGGTGCCTGATAATGAGATCCATGTCCTTCAAGACCCGTCTGCTGGTGCTGCTGATCTCGACGCCCCTCGTGCTGTTTGTGGGCGTGGGAGGGCTCCTGAGCGCGACGCCGACCGGCGGGGGCACGCAGCAGGCATTCGCCGACCTCCGCTTGTTCGGCCAGGTGGTGAATCTGATCCTCACAAGCTACGTCGAGCCGGTGGACGTGGACAAGGTGATGGACGGCGCGATGCGCGGGCTGGCCGATGGGCTGGACCCCTCGAGCGCGTACCTTTTGCCCGAGGAAATGCAGGCGATCGAGGCCGGCACGCCGCTGCCGCCGGCCGGCGTCGGGCTTGTCGTCACGCGGCAGGTCTGGCTGCGCATCGTCGGCGTCGAGGATGGATCGCCCGCCGCGCTCGCGGGACTGCGCACCGGCGATTACATCCGGATGATCGACGGCAAGCCGGCGCGCGAGATGTCGGCGCTCACCGGCACGCGCCTTTTGCGCGGCACGGCCGGGTCGAGCGTGCGCCTCCTGGTTCTTCGCAGCAGCGCCGCGGACCCCCACGAGGTGACGCTCGTGCGTGCGACGTCGACCGGCGACGTCGTCACGAGCAAGAAGCTGCCTGGCGGCGAAACCTACATCCGCATCGCGCGGTTCACGCACGACGTCCCGGCCGCGATCAAGAAGATCGCCGACGAGGCGCAGGGCTCGTCAGGGCTCGTCATCGACATCCGCGGAACGGCTGACGGCGCGCCCGCCGATGGCATCGCGGCGGCGCGGCTGTTTCTCAAGTCGGGCACGATCGCGACGCTCGCTGGCCGCGCGGACAACAAGACCGTGACGATGGCGGGACCGGGCGACGGCGCGGTGACGGCCCCGGCCGTCCTGCTGGTTTCGAGCGGCACGGCCAACGCCGCCGAGGTTTTTGCCGCCGCGCTTCAGGCGAACTCCCGGGCGTCGCTCGTCGGCGAACCGACGGGGGGCATCGCCGGCGTACAGCGCCTCGTCAAACTGCCGGACAACCGTGCGTTCTGGATGACGACGCAGCGGTACGTCCTGCCGGACGGCACCCCCATCCACGAGCGCGGCCTGCGGCCGAATGTGGCCGTCGAACAGCCGGTCGTGCCCTTCGGCGAAGCGCCCCCGACGACGGACGCTGCGCTCGCCAAGGCCGTCGAGCAGCTGAAGGTCAAGAAGTAGTGCGCGAGGCGGCGTGCCGGGTGCGAGGTGCGTGCGGGCCCGAGACTCCGCTATACTGGGCGTTCGGCATTCGCGCGGCGGGCCGGCAGACGGAATCCTAGGCATGTAGCTCAGCTGGTTAGAGCGCCTGCTTGACATGCAGGAGGTCGGCGGTTCGAGTCCGCCCGTGCCTACCAACCTCTGACTTGTCAGATGTCCTCCATTACAGTGACTCTCCCCGATGGGTCCCAGAAGAGCGTGCCGCGCGGCACGCCGGTGCGGGAGTTCGCCTCGACGGCGCTGCCGCAGAGCGTGATGAAGAAAGCGCTCGCCGCGGAAGTGAACGGGCACTTCGTCGACCTGACCTATCCGCTCGACCGGGATGCGTCACTGAAGATCCTCACGCCCGATGGCCCGGCCGCGCTGCATCTTTACCGTCATTCGACGGCGCATCTGCTGGCGGCGGCCGTCACCAACTTGTTCCCGGGTGCGCAGTGCGGCATCGGACCGGCGACCGACGAGGGTTTCTTCTACGACTTCGTCGTGCCGCGGCCGTTCGTGCCCGAGGACCTCGAGAAGATCGAAGCGAAGATGCGCGACCTCGCGTCGCAGGACCTGCCGTACGAACGGCAGCTGTGGCCGAAGCAGGAAGCCATCGAGTTCTTCACCAAGCGCGGCGAGCCGCTCAAGGTCCAGCTCATTCAGGAGAAGACCGAGGGCCAGACTGAGGTGTCGTGCTACACGATCAAGGATCGCGACACCTTCGTCGATTTCTGCGTCGGCCCGCACGTGCCGTCGACCAAGAGCCTGAAGGCATTCAAGCTGCTCTCGGTGTCGAATGCGTACTGGAAGGGCGATGCGCGCAATCAGCCGATGCAGCGCATCTACGGCACCGCGTTCTTCAAGGAAGACGACCTCAAGGCGCACCTGACGCAGGTCGAGGAAGCCAAGAAGCGCGACCACCGGAAACTCGGCCGCGAGCTCGGGCTGTTCTGGTTCCACCACTGGGCCCCCGGCGAGCCGTTCTGGCTCCCGAAGGGGACGACGCTGGTCCACCTGCTCGGCAACTACATGCGTGAGGTGTTGTTCCCGGCGGGGTACGTCGAAGTGCGCGCGCCTCTGGTGTTCAACAAGGCGCTGTGGCAGACGTCGGGACACTGGGCGCACTACCGCCAGAACATGTTCCTCATCGAATCGGATTCCGAGGAGAACCGGTCCGGCCTGAAGCCGATGAACTGCCCCGGACACATGCTCCTGTTCGGCAGCGAAGTGCGCAGTTACCGTGATCTGCCGATGCGCATCCACGAGCAGAGCGTGCTCCACCGGATGGAGGCGTCGGGCGTGCTGAGCGGCCTGACGCGCGTGCGCGAGTTCATCATGGACGACGCCCACATCTTCCTGCGCGAGGATCAGATTGGCGAGGAAGTCGAGCGGCTGCTCCGTCTCGTGCGCCGCGTGTACGACGACTTCGGCCTCACGCCCGAGATGACGCTCGCGACGCGGCCCGCCGAGTATCTCGGCGAGAAGGCGACCTGGGACCACGCCGAGAGCGAGCTGAAGAAGGCGCTCGCCGCCGCGGGCCAGGCCTACACGATCGACGAGGGCGACGGCGCGTTCTACGGGCCGAAGATCGACTTTTCGGTGACCGACGCGCTCGGCCGCAAGTGGCAGTGCGCGACGATCCAGCTCGACTACCAGCTGCCGCAGCAGTTCGAGCTGAAATACACCGGCGCGGACAACGCCGAACATCGGCCGGTCGTCATCCATCGCGCGATCTTCGGCAGCTTCGAGCGATTCATCGCGCTCCTGATCGAGCACTACGCCGGGGCGTTCCCGCTCTGGCTGGCGCCGGTCCAGGCGGTGCTCCTGCCGATCGCCGACCGGCACATCGAGTACGCCGACTCGGTCCGGGCGCGGCTCGCGTCCGCCGGGCTGCGGGTGGAGCTCGACGACCGGCAGGAGAAGATCGGGTTTAAGATCCGGGAGGCCCAGCTGAAGAAAGTGCCGTATATGCTGGTAGTGGGCGACCGGGAGGCGGCCGAGGGCACGGTCGCGGTCCGGAGCCGGTCGGGCGGCGATCTGGGCGCGCGGCCGGTGGATGACTTTGTCACGTCGGCGAGGCGCGCGATCGCCGCGCGCTCGGGAGGCCCCGCCGACTAGCCGGGGAGGTAGGTTATCGCTTTCGATCGAGGGCCACGCCGTGACGACCGCGTTCGGACGAACGAACGTATCAGGGTGCGCGAAATCCGCGTCATCGACGACACCGGCCAGCAGCTGGGCATCATGCCGCCACCGCAGGCACTCGCGCTGGCGAGAAGCAAGGGACTCGACCTGGTCGAGATCTCACCGACCGCCATACCGCCGGTGTGCCGAATCATGGATTTCGGCAAGTACCAATACGAGCAGCAGAAGCGGGCGCGCGCGGCGAAGAAACACCAGAAGGTGATCGAGGTCAAGGAGATCAAGTTCCGGCCGAAGGTCGACGAGCACGACTACCAGTTCAAGAAGAAGCACATCGAGCGCTTCCTCTCGGAGGGCGACAAGGTCAAGGCGACGATCTTCTTCCGCGGGCGCGAGAACGCGCACCCGGAAATCGGCCACCGGATCCTGGACCGGCTGATCACGGACCTGAGCGAGGTCGCGGTCACGGAGACCGCGCCGCAAAAGGAAGGCAACCAGCTGCACACGATTCTCGCGCCGCGACCGGGCGGCGCGCGACGAAACTGACGAACACGGACTGAGGACGAGGGACCGAGGACGACGATGCCAAAGATCAAGAGCCACCGCGGCGCGGCCAAGCGTTTCAAGAAGACCGGGACGGGCAAATTCATGCGCCCCAAGGCCTTCCGGCGCCACATCCTCACCAGCAAGCCGAAGCAGCGCAAGCGCCACATGCGCGGCACCGAAGTCGTCGCCGCCGCCGACGCCGCGCGGCTGAGGCGGATGCTCCCGTACGATTGACAGGGTCCACGCTCGAAGGAACTTCTAACTTCTGGCTGCTAACTTCAAACTTCCCGTGAGGGTATATGCCGAGGGTCAAGAGAGGCCCGCATCGCCGCGCCAAGCGCAAGAAGCTGCTGAAGCGCGCGAAAGGGTTTTACGCCACCAAGAGCAAGCTGTACCAGGCCGCGCAGGAATCGGTCGACAAGGCGCTGGCCTACGCGTACACCGGCCGGCGCCGCAAGAAGCGCGACTTCCGCCGGCTGTGGGTCGTGCGCATCAACGCCGCGGCGCGCCAGCACGGCCTGAGCTACGGACAGCTCATCAGCGGCCTGAAGGCCGCGGGCGTCGGTCTTGATCGCAAGAGCCTGGCCGAGCTCGCGGTGAACCATCCGTCGGCGTTTGCGTCCCTCGCCGCGCAAGCGCAGAAGGCGCAGCCGGCCCGCCCGGCGTAGCGCGTCGAGGGTCCACCACGAAGGACACGAAGGCCGGCCGCGGCGCCGTCGATCTGACGGCCCGGCGAAGCCAAGCGCGATCGACGGCGCGCGACAAACCTTGCGCTATGCCGTGCTGAGGCTCGGCGCGGCCACGCTTCGTGAGCTTCGTGGTGACCCGGTGTTGGCATTCGCGTCCCGCGTTGGCATCTCGCGCCTGACACGCTATGCTTCGTGCCTGACGTGAGCCCGTCATGACCGACTCGCATCCCGAGATTGACAAGATCCGCGCGCGGTTCCACGAGGCCATGGCCGTCGTCGCGACGCCGGCCGACCTCAAAGCCGTGCGCGATCGCTTCCTCGGCCGGACGAAGGGCGAGCTGAACTTCGCGCTCAAGCAGATTTCGTTTCAGCCGCCGGCGGCCCGCCCGGCGTTCGGCGCCGCCGCCAACGCGCTCAAGCACGAGATCGATCAGACGCTCGAGCTCCGGGAGCTGGAGCTGCTCGCGCAGGCGCCCGTCGCCGGCAGCGTGGACATCACGCTGCCCGGCCGGATTCCGCCCGTCGGCCGGCGCCACCCGCTGACGCACGTCAGGGAGCGCGTCGAGGACATCTTCGCGGCGATGGGCTGTCAGATCATCGAAGGGCCCGAAATCGAGGACGACTGGCACAACTTCGAGGCGCTCAACATGCCGCCCGAGCACCCGGCGCGCGACATGCAGGACACGCTGTACCTCGAGCATCCAGTGGCGGCTTCGGCGCCCGCCGGCCGCGCGGGCACGCTCCTGCGCACGCACACGTCGGGCATGCAGATCCGCTACATGGAGACGCACCCGCCTCCGGTGCGGATCATCGCGCCCGGCCGCGTCTACCGCCGCGACAACTTCGACGCGACGCACACGCCGATGTTCACGCAGGTCGAGGGCCTGTTCGTCGACGAGGGCATCAGCCTGGCCGATCTGAAGGGCACCCTCACGGCATTCGCCGAGGCCTTCTTCGGTGCCGGAATCAAGACGCGGTTCCGCCCGAGCTTCTTCCCGTACACGGAGCCGTCGGCCGAGCTCGACGTCGAGTGCCAGGGCTGTCACGGGCGGGGCTGCGGCCTCTGCAAGCAGACCGGCTGGCTCGAGATCCTCGGCTGCGGCATGGTCCACCCGGCGCTCTTCGAGGCCGTCGGGTACAACGCGGACAAGTACACGGGATTCGCCTTCGGGATGGGCATCGAGCGGCTGGCCATCCTGCTGTATCGCGTCGACGACATCCGGATGTTCTTCGAGAACGACCTGCGCTTCCTCGAGCAGCTCGCGCCATGAGGGTGCCGGTCTCCTGGCTCCGCGAATTCGCCGACGTGCCGGCGGACGCGAAGGCGGTCGCCTCGCGTCTCGGCGCGTGCGGCTTCAACGTCGAGGGCATCGAGGGCGAGGTGGTCGACTTCGAGATCACCGCCAACCGGCCGGATTGCCTGAGCGTGTACGGTTTGGCGCGCGAGGCCGCCGCCGCATTCGGCGTCGATCTCCGGGC
>Ga0335084_10001018_pt1 | contig 25345 bp, 17 predicted proteins | sample Lox_Sample_44_FD_206721 | JGI IMG/M metagenome (GOLD analysis project Ga0335084, IMG submission 206721) | Soil microbial communities from Loxahatchee National Wildlife Refuge, Florida, United States - Lox_Sample_4.4 | ecosystem: Environmental > Terrestrial > Soil > Wetlands | place: USA... | reverse complement strand
TCCGTGGCCGCAGAAAACCTTGGTGTCGTCCGGTAGGGTCATGAGGTTTGTCTTGATGGAGCGGAGAAGGGTCGAGAGGTCCCCGCCTGGCAGGTCGGTCCTTCCGATAGAGCCGGCAAAGAGAGCGTCACCTGTAAAGACCATGCCTGCTTCGAGCAAGCAGATGCCGCCTGGCGAATGGCCGGGAGTGTGCAGGACCTTGAGCGAGACCTCACCTGCGGTGATCACGTCCCCGTGCTTTAGATATCTGTCCGCAGGCGGCGAGGAGACGGGCATCATGCCGAAGGCACGGGAATGCTGCGGCGCAGATGCGAGCACGGGGGCATCGCCCTCATGAATGAGCAACTCAGCGCCCGTTGCATCCTTGATGGCCTTGTTCGCGCCCACGTGATCGAAGTGGCCGTGGGTGTTCACAATATATTTTACCTTGAAACCCTTGTCCCTGATGATCTTGAGGATGTCCTCTGCGTCGTCTCCGGGATCGATGACCATGCTGTCCTTGGTCTTTTCGTCCGCAAGGATGAAGCAGTTCACCTGGAGCGGGCCTACGATGAGTCTAATTAATACCATATCCTTTTTTGTCCCTTGATTGCGATGAAGAATCAAAAGCCGGTATAACCACAGCGTCACTAAGATCGCGAAGAAATAATGATACGGTTTTTGCTCTATATCTCTGTGCCTCAGTGGCCACCCTTTTCATGGCGTTCCAAGCCCAGCAGCCTCTTCTTCATCCCAAGCCCTCCCGAGAACCCGCCCAGCGTACCTGCCGAGCTGATCACGCGGTGTCAGGGAATGATGATCGGGATGGGATTCGCACCCATCGCCTGGCCCACCGCCCGCGCAGCCCGCGGGGACTTGATCCTCTTCGCAATCCAGGCATAGGCCCGCGTCTCGCCATACGGGATTTCCACAGCGGCCCGCCAGACTGCCCGCTGAAAACCTGTATAATAACGCATATCGAGCGGGAGTTCAAATGATACGCGCTCGCCGGAAAAGTATTTCTGGAGAAGTTTTGTGGATTGCTCAATAAGCTTGCTAGGGGCACTCTGGGAGATAGCACCAGTCTCCGATCGTAGTGCCTTCTTGACGGCATTCTTATCCTTCTTGGGCAGGACAATCTTACATATCCCCCGCTCCGAGACCGCGATACCGGCCCAGCCGAAATTGGTCTTAAATACTGCTAAACTGCAGTCGTGGTACATGGCATCATCCTCCTTCCTCATCGCTCTCACGGCTGTCGCTTCCTCTTCACCATTGCCCACATGAACGTAAGCTCTTCGCTCCTTAACACCCACATGGCGGCAAGATAGAAGAGCACGCTCGCAACCATGCCACCGACCAGGAGCTCGCTCTTGAGCAATGTATTCCGGCCCATATTCCAGACGGGGTTCCCGCTGATCCACCAACCGATCGCGCCCATTGCAATGGAAGCGGGAACGATCTTGATGAGGGACGTCATAATCCTCCTGCCGTCCATGCGGCCGATCTTTTTCCTGAGCATTACAGTAAGCAGGCCTAGGTTCAGCATTGATGCGAGCGACGTGGCAAGCGCCAAGCCGCCGTGTGCGAGGGGAGTCCAGAGGATCGCGATCATGCTGAGCACGATGTTCGTACCCAAAGCAAGAACAGCGATTTTAACAGGTGTGCGTGTATCTTGGAGAGAATAAAAAGCTTGGGAAACGATTCTCACACCTGCCATGGACCAGAGCCCCACGGCATAGTATAGAAGCGCCGCAGCCGTGCCTTGCGTGGAAATGCGGTCGAACTGTCCGTGTTCGAGCAAAAGGTTCACGATCGGTACCCGCAGCGTGATAAGCCCGGCCATGGCCGGGAACATGATAAAGAACACCAATCGCAGCCCGAAGGACAGTGTCTTGCGGAACTCCGTCATCTCGCGCTGAGCGGCCTGGGCCGACATGGTCGGGAGCACAGCCGTTGCGATAGCGATACCGAAGATACCGAGCGGAAAGTGGATGAACCGCATGCCGTAGAACAGATAGCTGATGCTTCCGGTCGCAAGGAACGACGCGAAGATGGTACCCATAAAGATATTGAGCTGGTTCACTGAGGAACTGAAGAAGACCGGTGCTGCAAGCCTTGCAATCTTTCCTACGCCCGGATGACTTGGACTGACCTGCGGCTTAAGCATCATTCCCTGTTTCTTGAGCCCCGGCACCTGGATCAGGAACTGGAATAGTCCGCCAATGACGACGCCGACAGCTACACCGAGAATGGGTTGTTGCAGGAACTGCTGGCTCAGGACAGCCGCTGAGATGATCATCACATTCAACATGACCGGCGAGAGCGCGGGTGTGAGGAATGCGCGGAGCGAATTGAGCATACCCATGGAAAGCGCAGCAATGCCGATGAACAGAAGGTAGGGGAACATGATCCTCGTGAGCTTTACGCCGAGAAGGTACTTGTCGTGGTACTCGACCTTATACTCCCAACCCAATGCGATCATTTTGACCACGTAGGGGGCAAAAATGATGCCAAGACCCGTCAAGACGACGAGGATCACAAGCAGCCGGGCGAACACGGCATTTGCCAGATGATGGGCACTCTCCTTGGATTCCTTGGTGAGTGTCTCTGTGAACACGGGGATAAACGCTGCCGACATGGAGCCCTCTGCCAAAAGCTCGCGGAGGAGGTTCGGAATGCGGTACGCCACGTAGAAGGCGTCGGCGGCCAGACTTGTGCCGAATACCCAGGACATAACCATGTCCCGGATGTATCCCATGACGCGGCTCGCAAGTGTCGCAGAACCCACGATCCCCGCCGCCTTTGCGACCTTTACATTCTCAGACATACCCGATCACCTTGGAACTCAGCGAAAATAAGTGGTAACTGTACCAGAAAACAGACGGCAAGAAAAGGTTTTTTTTCTTGACACCCGTCGGCCCTTTATGCTAAAAGGTTAGTCTGTTTTTAACCCCGAAGGAGGCACGAAAGTGGCAACGCACAAGTCAGCGATCAAGAGGCAGAAGCAGGCCGAGAAGAAGCATGAGATCAACAAATCGGTAAAATCCATGCTTAAGACCCTGGCCAAAAAGGTGGAGCAAGCCGTGGAAGCCAAGAACGCCGATGTGGCGAAAGAAGCCATGGTAAAGGCCATGAAGGCCTATGACAAGGCCGCATCGCAGGGCATCCTGCACAAGAGCACTGCTTCCCGGAAAATCTCCCGCCTTTCTACAAAGGTGAGCAAGATTTCCGCTGCGTAATCAGATTCCCTCGCGAAGCACCCAAAGGTCGCCAAGAAGTCAGTTAATAGGCCTTGGCGTTCCTTGCGCTTTCGCTAGGACCTTTTTTCCCCCTCTTCTCCCCTTTCACAACCCTTACGCAGAGCCGCACAATTCGAGGATCATCCGCTCCAAAACTAGCTTACCCGAGAGGCCACTCGACTTGAGCGCCTTATCCGCAGACAGCATCACATCAAATGCCTTACGCAGTTCCTCCACGTTAAACCTCCGCATCTGCTCATGAAACGAGGCGGATTGATGGAAGATCACGTTCAGTTTCCTTTTTATCTCGTCAAACCCATTGCCTGCCGCCTCCATGGACTTGGCGCGCATGAGACGCCGGAAGTTCCATGCGATCGCACCGAGCAGGCCCACGGGCTGTTCGCCTTCCTGGAGGAGCCGGGAGAGGATCAGGAAGGCCTTTGCCCGGTCCTTTGACCCGAGGGCAGCAGCGAGGTCAAAGGACGAATACTCCCTGAAGTCCCCCACCACCGCCTTAACATCGTCCAAGGTGATGGCCTTTTTCTCTTTTATAAAGATCTCTATCTTTTCGAGCTCGTTGTTAATCATCTGCAGGTCGTTGCCGATCGTTTGCCAGAGATACTGTGCTGCGTCTCGCGGCAGGGACAGACCCCGCGCTTTTGTCCATCCCTCGATCCACGTCACGACCTCGCGGTCCAGGAGTGGAAAGAATCTCGTTACCGCGCCGTGAGCCTCTACTGCAGAAGTGACGGATTTTTTTTCATACCTTCCCTGGTTCGAGACCATCACGAGGCAGCTGCTCGGTGAAGGGTCGTTGAGATAGGGAAGAAGCTCCTCAAGGTCGGGGGCCTTGAGTGCGTCAATATCCCTGGCAATCACGAGCCGCTTCTCAGACATGAACGGGAGTGTTTGGGCGAGATTCACGATTTCCGAGGCCGGAGTGTCGCGGCAGTAGAGAGCGCTAAAGTTGAAGTCCCTCGTTCCTGGCTCCACGACCTTCTTGATAATGATATCGAGCGCCTCCTGGATAAGGAACTCTTCTTCACCGTAAAATAAATAGAGGGGAAGTAACTTCCCTTGCTTGAGGCCAGCTATGAGATCATGATACTTGAGCATACGATCCTACATAGACTCCAAAGGGTAAATATCAACATTCAAAGGTCACTGTTGACCGAAAACAATTTGACGCGCGTCCAATTGAACTTGACTTGACACTTGAACTATACTGTCACTCAGAACCCTTCCAGCACCCTGCTGCGCAGCGTTTGGGCAATGTCCTTGCTGGCGTTTTTGATGGCCGCATCCTTCGCATTTTTCGTCAACGTGATGTCGGCTTGCCCCGCGGGGTTGTATGAAACGGCATAATCAGAGATGAGGTTGGACTCGATACCTCGTTCTCTCCAGAGGATCTTTTTTGACCTGAGGTCTTCGAGGACGGCCTCTACAACCAGATGTATGCGGTACTGCTGCACATAGGACTGCGGGTTGTAAGAGAGGGGTATCACCTCGTATTTGGTGATTTTCCCCCGAAGTGCAAGATCAGCATCTTCGAGGCTCACGACTTTCATCCTGCCGTCGGTGAGAAATTCCTCGACCACAGCCTGTGTCATTTCCACGTCCACATAGGGTTCGTTCGTGGCATTAAAAAATACAGGGATAGAGAGTTTCTTCACTCCTTGGGGCACGATATCGCCGGTCCCGGATAAATGGTAACCGCAGGCAGGTGCTGTCGCAATCACAGCCAACGTAACAGCCGTTATGACTTTTTTGATTTTTTTTTGCATAATGTCCCTTTATAAATGTCAAATCCCAATGTCCGAATCCCAAGTAATAGTCAATTCCCGGTATCGAAATTCAGACTCGCGCAGTTATTTAAGCTTGGATTTTCGACGTTATTTGGACTTGGAATTCATGACTTGAAGTTTGTCCTTTACACCACCACATTCACGAGCTTTCCCTGGACCACGATCACCTTCTTCGGAGCCTTGCCGTTCATGAAATCCTTGACCTTCGAGTCCTCAAGCGCCGCTGCTTCAATGTCATTGCCCGATGTGCCGACCGGCACCGTCAGCTTGCTCCGGACCTTGCCGTTCACCTGAACCACAATCGTGATCTCCGTTGCCATGATCGCATCTGGGTCATACTGGGGCCAAGCGGCATGCGCAATCGTGCCCTCCCCGCCGAGCGATGCCCACAGCTCTTCTGCGAAATGCGGCGCAAAAGGAGAAATGAGCAGCGTGAGCGCGTCAATGGCCGACCGTAGCACAGGTCCTTGCCTGCTAGGACTAAACCCGCTCGATGTATAATCGTACATCTCGTTCACCATTTCCATCAGCGCCGCTATCGCGGTATTGAAATGGAACTCACGCTCGATGTCCTCGGTCACTTTTTTGATTGTGAGATGAGTTTTACGGTAGAGCTTATCGCCCCGGAACTGAGGTCCGGCAGGATTTATGTCCTTAACATCTCCACTGAACTTGTACACAATCGCCCAGACACGATGCAAGAAGCGATACGCTCCGTCCACTCCTTGGTCGCTCCAGTCGAGGTCGCGCTCCGGAGGTGCTGCAAAAAGCGAGAAAAGCCGGGCCGTGTCCGCACCGTAATTCGAGAGGATGAAGTCCGGGTCTACCACGTTCCCCTTGGACTTGCTCATCTTTGCGCCATCCTTGATCACCATGCCCTGTGTCAGGAGATTCTCGAACGGCTCGTCGCCATCGAAGAGGCCGAGGTCACGTATGACCTTGGTAAAGAACCGTGCATAGAGCAGGTGCAGCACGGCATGCTCGATGCCGCCGATATACTGGTCCACGCCCATCCAGTAGGCCGCCGCTTTTTTGTCGAAGGGCGCCTTATCATACTTCGACGAACAGTAGCGAAGGAAATACCATGACGAGTCCACAAAGGTGTCCATGGTGTCCGTCTCGCGCCGGGCTGTCCCGCCGCACCGCGGGCAGGTCGTTTCCCGGAACGTCTTGGACTCCACCAGAGGCGAAAGCCCCTTGCCCGTGAACTCAACGTCCATCGGCAGTTTTACGGGCAGCTGGTTCTCCGGAACCGGAACAGCACCGCACTTTTCGCAGTAGATGATTGGGATCGGCGTACCCCAGTAGCGTTGGCGCGAGATGCCCCAGTCGCGAAGCCGCCAGTTTACGGTGCGCTTGCCAAGCTTGCTCTGTTCGACATAATCGGCGATCTTTTCCTTTGATACAGTGTTCGAGAGTCCGTCGAATCTGCCGGAGTTCACCATGACGCCGTCCTCAACGTAGGCCTGTTGCATCGTCTCGGCCTCGAGTCTCTTTTCAGGATTCTGGATCACGATACGGATCGGCAATCCGTACTTCTTGGCAAACTCAAAATCGCGCTGGTCGTGAGCAGGAACGGACATAATCGCTCCGGTACCGTATTCCATAAGCACGAAATTCCCGACCCAAACCGGCACCTTTTCGTTGTTCAAGGGATTGACGGCATAGGAGCCGGTAAAAACGCCCTCTTTTTCCTGTTTCTCGTCGGTGCGCGCAGCTTTGTCCTCGCGCATCACCCGTTGACAGAAGGCCCGCACCTCGTCGGCTTGTTTCTTGCCCTTGATGAGCGACTCGAGCATGGGGTGCTCGGGCGCGACGCTCATGAAGGTTACGCCGTAGAGCGTGTCCTGGCGCGTAGTGAAGATTGTGAGCTTCTCACCGGTTCCTTCGACAATGAAGTCTACCACCACGCCGATGGATTTCCCGATCCAGTTCCGCTGCATCGTGAGCACACGCTCTGGCCAGCCGGGAAGCTTGTCGCAGTAAGAGAGCAGTTCCTCGGCGTAGGCCGTTATCTTGAAGAACCACTGCTCGAGTTCTTTATGTGTGACGACCGAACCGCAGCGCCAGCAGAGGCCGCCCTCCACCTGCTCGTTCGCAAGCACGGTGCCACAAGACGGGCACCAGTTCACGTACGAGAGTTTCTTGTACGCCAGTCCCCGCTCGTACATCTTGATGAAGAACCATTGGTTCCAACGATAGTAGTCTTCGAGGCAGGTAGTCACCTCGCGGTCCCAGTCGTAGGAGAGGCCCATGCGCTTGAGCTGCTTGTCCCGCATGAAGGCGATGTTCTCCAGCGTCCACTTCGAAGGATGGATACCGTGTTTGATGGCCGCGTTCTCGGCCGGCAGGCCGAAGGAGTCCCATCCCATCGGGTGGAGCACGTTGAACCCGTTCATCCGCTTATAGCGTGAGACCACGTCCCCGATAGCGTAATTCCGCACATGGCCCATATGGATCCTGCCCGAGGGGTAGGGAAACATCTCAAGGCAGTAGTATTTCCGCTTCGATGCATCTTCTGTTACCTTGAACGTCTTTTGCTCTTCCCAGTAGCGCTGCCAGCGTTCTTCAACTTTCCTGAAATCGTACCGTTCGTCCAACTGATGCCTCCACGACATTGCAAACTGCACTGAACCTCTCCACAGCAGGCTGCGGGAATGAAGGAAAATACTGCATCAATACCTGTGTCAATGCTTGATGCGTCCCTTGACAAATTGCTCACTGATGATAAGTGATCTGGTGTCAGGATTTATAAACTTTATCCCGTGCCGAACTTTGCCCAGCGCGGGTTAGCTAACTCGTATGACCACATTTTTCGCGACGATCTCTCTGCAGTGCTATCGCATGTCCTAATGATCTTTTTCTACTCCTTCGGTCGCCGGATCCTTGGTCCCCCCTCACAGAGATTTCCGAGATGCAGGGGACGGTTACGGCTGGATCTGGGCTACCGCAGTTCGGTGCTCCGAACTGTGAGTTCCGCGCTACTCTCTTATCCACCCCTGATATGCTTCTGCCCTGCGCGCCTCTTCCGGGAGGTCGACTTCAAGCATCTTTCTGGTCTTAGCAATGTCCTTGTCAAGCTTCAACTTCTTTTTCTCAACACTTGAATTGGACTTCTTTTTGCTGCCTGTCTTCTTCGGATTCTGATCCTGGCCTTCCAGCTGTTTCACCACCAGATCATGCTCAGCCTGAAGATCGCGGAGCTTCACTCGCAGATTTGAGGCCTTATCACGCCAATACTCTTCTCCCTTGCCGTACTTGTCCTTATTCTCCATGACGGACACGGGCATCTTCTTAGCGACAGGCGGATTGTCCCCTACGCTTACCCGGGCTTCATCGATCTTAACCGATACTGATCTGCTCCGGTACTCCGCGGGAATCTTCGCAGGGTTATTGGTAAAATTTTCCTTTCCGTCTCTGTCCACCCACCGGTAAAACTCCGCCGAAGCGCGTGAAACGGACAAAAGCATTATGCACACAACCAGAACAGCATATCTTCGCATGGTGGCCTCTTGGAATGGTATGAAGATAAAAAATAACACAAATAGCAGGGCTTCGCAAGGTTTTTTCTTGAACTGACGCGCGTAAAAATGATATAGTGCGTGACGTCAACTCCCTAATTCGAAACCTGAATCCGAAATAATATTGAATGACTTCAATCTTTGAGCAGTTGCAATTGCAATTTAAGTCCGGTGGGAGCTATGACATAAGTATTGAGAGACTGCGGTTAAAACCATGTCGAAACCAGTTGTAGCCATAGTCGGCCGGCCAAACGTCGGCAAGTCAACCCTGTTCAACCGGATCATCGGCAGAAACCTCGCAATCGTAGAGGACATGCCGGGCGTGACTCGTGACCGCAATTACGCAGAGGCTGAATGGGAAGGTAAGCGCTTTCTGCTTGTGGACACCGGAGGGTTCGAGCCCGCGACCGATGATCCCATGTACACCAGGATGAGGGAGCAAACCACGCTCGCCGTGGAGGAAGCCGACCATATCATCTTCCTCATGGACGGGCAACAGGGGCTGGTGCCGTCAGACATCGAAGTGTGCCAGCGACTCAGGGCCTCTGGCAAACCGGTGATCTACGCCGTCAACAAGGTTGACGGAGTCCGGCACGAAGCGCTCCTCCCGGACTTCTACCGTCTCGGCATCGACGCCCTCTTTCCCGTGTCCGCACAGCACGGCCCCGGATTTTCCGAGCTCATGGACGAGCTCTCCCGAATGCTGCCAGCGACAGACGAACCACAACAGGACAAGGAGACTGGTGCCATGCCGCGAATCGCGATCATCGGCAGGCCAAATGTCGGTAAGTCGTCCTTCGTAAATGCGCTCATCGGCGAGGACCGGATGATCGTGAGCCCCATAGCAGGCACAACGAGGGACGCCGTCGACAGTGTCTACCAGTACTACGGCAAAAAATATGTGCTGGTGGACACCGCCGGCATCCGAAGCCGCGGCAGGATCAGCCAAGGAGTCGAAAAATACAGCGTGATGCGCGCAATGAAAAGCATATCCCGTGCCGATATCGCTATCGTGCTGATCGATGCCTCGGAAGGGATCACCGAGCAGGACGAACGGATCGTGGGTCTCGCACATGAGGCAGGAAAGGGCATCATCATCGGACTCAACAAGTGGGACCTTGTCCCTGACAGAGAACAGGCGTTCAAGCGGTTCATGCAAGACGTTCAACAGAGGCTCAAGTTTGCTGATTACGCCGCTGTCCTCACCATTTCGGCCGTCACCCGCCAGCGGATCACCAAGGTCTTTGAAGAGATCGATAGGATAGTAGCGGAACGAGAGAAACGCGTTCCCACAGCCGATCTTAACAGGGTCTTCGAGAGACTTGCTGCCGGTCACGAACCGCCGCTCTACCGAGGGAAGCGGGTAAAGTATTATTATAGCACCCAGGTGGACATCAATCCTCCGACATTCGTCGTATTCGTAAATTATCCGGATGGCGTTCACTTCTCTTACCTCCGCTATATCGAGAACAATCTGAGGCAATCATTCGGATTCAGCGGCACCCCCATACGAATCTTCGCCAAGAGGCGGAGACCGGAGGACCGGCAGAGCAGGAAAAGAAAGCCGAGATCATGAGCCTCAGCAGCATGGGGCAGCTACAAAGCGGAAAAAAAGGTTGACTTATCTTTCGACTCGGGCTATTATTTTCACGGTACATAGGATTTCGTGAGTTTTTGTTAACTGGTTGACTGCAAAAACTACATCGTAGGTTTGCGGTCTTTTTTTTGCGTATAAGGGACTTTTCATTTCACTTAAGGAGGAGCAGATGTCAAACGGTTCGGTAAAGTGGTTCAACGATGCAAAGGGTTACGGGTTTATAACGTCCGAAGAGGGGAGCGATGTTTTCGTCCACTTCTCGGCAATCCAGGGTGATGGTTTCAGAAGCCTTGCAGAAGGGGATTCGGTGAGTTTCGATATAGCAAAAGGCCCGAAAGGCCTCCAGGCAGTCAACGTCGTAAAGCTCTAATTCCCGGCAATCGGTCTGGATGACAACTTCGTGTTCGAAGAATGCAGGACATAGAGCAGGCATTCAATATTTCACAGGAGGCGGAACATGGCAAAGAAGCTGTATGTAGGCAATCTATCGTATAAAATGACCGAAGAGGGACTGAAGGAGATATTCACCCCCATCGGGGAGGTCCTCTCGGCCAAGATCATAACGGACCCGTCGACGGGACGGTCCAAGGGATTTGGCTTCGTGGAAATGGCCAATGATGAGGACGGTGACAAGGCGATCTCCAGCCTGAACGGCACGACCGTCCAAGAAAGATCGATCACCGTAAGCGAAGCACGACCCCAGAAAGAGCGGGGCAGATCCGGGGGCGGCGGAAGAGGCGGCCAACGGGGATTCGATCGGGGGGGAAGGAACCAGAATAATTGGAGATAAGGGTATATGACAGGGACATCGAAAAAGCCATACGCCTTCTCAAACGGAAGATGCAGCATGATGGACTTTTCCGGGAGCTGAAGAACAGACGTTTTTACGAGAAACCATCTCTAAAAAAGAAACGGAAGCGGCGGGAAGCTCAGAAAAGAAAAATGAAGAATCTCAGGTTGAGCAGGCAGGGGAGATCATAACCGCTGTACAATTGGTCATAGTTCACGGCCACCCGACATCTGCTGCCCCAGTGAAACCTCTTCGCACCGCAAAAACCATCACCACAATATTGCACTGCATTCCTTATATCCAGTTCTACCTGTCTATTTAAATACAAGAAGCACGGGGACAGACCTAGCAGGTGGAGCACCCCGGCATGGGATGGTCCTTATTTCCCCTCCTTCGTGATCTTTTTCCGCTGCTTTTCCATCTTTACATCGACCATGGTGAGGTCTTGGAGGCTTTTCTCAAGCTTTTCCTTGGCTAGCACCAGGGCATCCCTGTCCCTGTTAAGCACATCGATCTTTTTCGTCAGCCCTTCCCGTTCCTTGATGAGCGTCGCCTTGTCTTTGAGCAGATCGTCCTTATCGTTCAGGAGATCATCCACTTTCTTCGTGAGTCTTGACCGTTCGATCAAGAGCGTACTCCGCTCCTTGTTCAGTTCTTCGTTCTCCGCCTGTATTCCCCGCAGATCCCTTGTCAGATCGTCCACTCGCTTGGTGAGGTCATCCACCTGGTGCAGAAGCTCATTCGTTCGTGACCGTTCGAATTGTTTTAGAATTTCGACCCATGAACCTGCCTCGTCGGCACGAGCGCTCCTCGGATAACGGATCAGGAACTCCTCAAATTCTCGCGAGGCGCGAACATAATTTTTGTCGGGGTTCTTGTGGTCTACAAGGATATACGCTGCATTGAATTTCGATTGTTCGGCCAAGCCGGGGTCCGTGGTGCTTTCGGCAAGTGCTCGGTACTCATTGTATGCCTCTTTGAACTTCCCCTGCTCGTAGGCGGTCTTCGCATCCTGAAATTTCCCAGCGCTTTCCCCTCCCGACTGGTTCTGCATGAGTGAGGCGCAACCAGCCAGCGTAAGTACCAGGAGCAGCGGCGTAAGACCCTTGAGGACGGTCCTCTCCTTCCGTCTCGTGACCGATTGAGTGAATATGGTGTGTCCCTTCAAGCCGTCCTCCGCTTGTCAACTACAAAGACGCTCTGAGCGATTGTTTTTGCGTAATCCTTGAGCTCGGCGGCGATCTCTGACGCCTCCAAAGGATTCGTCAATGTACGCTGCTCGTTCGTCACGATCGCTATGGAGATTGTCATGAGCGGGAACGCAACCTCCTCGCCCTGCCTATTTTTACCAAGAATAAAACCATTTTTTCTGTCTTCCTCGTCGTAGAAATGCGGTACACGCTCATCGAACTGCCTTATGATCTCGGAACTAATCTCGCGCATGTGCTCCGGAATCGTGATCACTACGAAGTCGTCTCCACCCACATGCCCGACAAAGTCTTCGGGCGTGCCCTTTGCCTTCGCAGCGACCTCTATGATTCTTGCCGTCTCTTTGATCACTTCGTTTCCATAAGCATAGCCATAGTGGTCATTGAATGACTTAAAATTATCTAGGTCGATCACGCAGAATGCAATTGGCTGTCTGGATTCAAGCCGCAGCTTGAGCGCATTTTCGATTGCGATACCCCCAGGCAGGCGCGTCAGAGGACTGGCATCGAGATACATCTCTTCGAGCTTCACAAGCCTTTTGCCCATGGCAAGAAACGCCGAAGACAGGTTCCCAATTTCGTCTTCCGTGCTTATCCGGGGATCATATTTAAAATTTCCTTCAGCGAAGTGGTTTGTGGCTTCCCTGAGTTTGTTTATGGATGAGGAGATATGGTGCGTCACGACCATGCCAGCCAGCACCCCGAGGATGATACTGAGAACACACAGGAGTGCAGTAGCAGCAAACGCAGAACTGCTGAGATGGCTCATGCTCTTCATTTGGCGGTCCTGAGACTGTTTTGCCCCGGCAGACATCGACCTGAGAACGTCCAGCAATGTTTCGAATCTGTCCTTGAGTTCACCGTTTGAGATAACCGTCGCCTCGGCGATGTTGCCTCTATCGATCAACTTCATCTCGTTCATGAACAGGTCGCTGTACTGCTTGTGGAGCGCCTCTAATTTTTTGAGTGGAAGATCTTCTTGCTCCGGGAGAGTCTTGAGACCTGCAATCCATGCATCTAATTCTTCCCCCCGCTTCCAGAAGAGATTTCGGATATCTTCTCTCCGGAGTATTAGGTACCGTTTCTCATAGGTGTCTTGGGCGAGAAGTGCATCGAGCATCTTGTCGGCCGACTCTTGAACACGAATATCGATTTTTATTACGTCTTTGTTCATGCTGTTGAGCCGTTGGAGGTTGATCAGTACATACACCACCACGACAACGGTGAGTGCCACGAGCATTGTATATCCAAGGAGCATCTTGCTGGCTATGCTCAGCTTGGCAAAGATCCTGTTTGGAGTCAATGCATCCAGTATGGCCTGCGGTAATGGGAATTTCATAAAAAGTATGAGAGAAGGCGGACGTATGAATTACCACAGTCCACACATGTATGTCATTGTGACAATGCAGGCATGCATACAAATAATTTGACTGCTCAAGGGCTTTTCAAGAGGTTGTGATATCCCCAGCCTAGTGAAGGCATCAGCTCGGGTCAAGGGCATCGTTCCCCAAATAAAAAGATATGTTCAATATTATCAAACAATTATGGCATTGTCAAATGTATTGTGGATAGGATACGGCAGGGTCGACCATTGAGCTGTTCATGCGCCTTCCCGGGCTTATTTCTGAACCCGCGAGGAGCTGTCCAGGACAGTGTTGGGATTCGGGAAGGGGGGAAGCATGCCGGTCGGCGGGATCCAGACATGCAAACATGGCCGGGGATCATACGATGGCATCAAGAATGACGAAGAGGATGTTCTCTCCAACCAAAACTACAATGGCAAGAATCATAAATACCTTGCATATTTTATCTGCAGATACCCGGATGGCCGCAAGGAGGCCGAAACTGGCCACGAACCAGAAGATGGATACCCACATAAGGTTAAAGGGCGCGACCCAAAGAATGAGTGCAGAAATAAAGGCCCCGAGCACCAGGTATGGCACCCACACGGAAAAAAGCAACGACCCGCCGTTGTCAGCAGTTCGTCTCGCCCTAAGCGCGGTGATCAGGAACACCTGCCACCATGATCCGAGGAAAAAGAACATGACCCCATAGCGGTCGAAACGATGGAGCACCTGAACGAGGAGTGGAAACCGACGGTATTCGAGACTCAAGATAGTAAATAGAAAGACAGCAGGAATAAAGGCTATAAACGCATAACCACAGGCGTCCATGGTGACCGTCCGCGCCGATTCATTTCCCGTCTTCTTTCGTACCGACCGTGCGCATCGGAAAAACTCAATCCCCGCAATGAGCGGGATAATCAAATACACGAGCTGTTGGTACCGGTAGCCTTCCATGGTATTTCCTCTTCCCTATTCACCGCGGCCACAAAAAGTCGACAGCAGTGTTTCCCTCTATAATGTGTTGCCTCATGGGGACATACAACGCTGGCGTCTTGAGGCGGGAAATCATCCCACCTACGGCCGACACCACTCTCTCGATTAAGGAGCGGTCAACAATGAATATATCAGGGGATGTGCAGGGCTTGATGTAATTCTGTAATCCAAATTAACAAACCCACAAGGGCTTGTCAACGTAAACTTAAAATTTGAGGGGAAGGAGAGCGACTGGAGGCAATTATACAATTATCAATTCTTTTACATCCACATTTTTCTCGCGATGGGCCGATACATGACCGCGGCTTCACTGGCTTTCTTTGTATTATGTCATCGCAGACAATCTTCCTTCGGAGGGGGGATCCTTCGGTTGGTCCTGCAAGCTCGGAGGATGGCATGCGGCACAAGCGGAATTTGTGGTCAGATTCCTGTCAAATTCAGCATGAGTCACGGCAGGGTGCTTTTTGCTTGAAAGCGAAAAAAAGGAGAGGAGCTACGGACAAGTCAAATCCGATTAGAATTAGAGTGTTGTTCATATGTGTGTTCCTCTTATGGGAAAAGGCAATGCGAGAGATGATCACAAACTCTCTGTACGGCAAGTCGCTTCTGCCCACGACTTGGATCACGCAGCTGAATTTTTAATCATGCCAATAACTTTTTTTGTCCTGCATTCAGTAGAGAGGTAGGGCCGGAATCTATAGCCGGCGCATTCTGATTTTGCTATAATCTTTTTGAGAGAGGTCTGACAAAAAAACCTTCCATCCCGAGACTTCAACTTCAAACTTTACATCGCGTCATCTCCCGAAGGAGCGGTCATGAAACAATATAAATTCGACGTCATCATCATCGGCGCAGGTCCTGCCGGAGTGACCGCAGCGGGCGTGCTCGCAGGAGCAGGGATATCCGTTGCCTTGCTCGAGGCAGGCGTGTATGCCGGGGCCGAGAACTGGTCCGGCTGTGTCTACTTTGCCGAAAGCCTCGCCGAAAAGGACTGCTTCGGTCCTCAGGCCGTCGAATCTGCGCCATTTGAGCGCCGTGTTCACCGGCGCGGCACGCTCCTGCACAACGGTCTTGATGTCGTCGGAGTGGAGCTCACGAGTCCCGAGACGTTCAAGCATTCCTACACCGTGCTCAGGCCGGTATACGATCTTTACTTCGCAAATCTTGCACGCTCAAAGGGCGCCGTCTACCTCACCGGGACCACGGTCACTTCGCTCAACCGCAAAGACGGAAGGGTCATAGGCGTTGATACGAATCGAGGACCGCTCTATGCAGACTTGACCTTTCTTGCTGAAGGTGACGCCTCGCACCTCGTTCGTTCTGAACAGCTCGAGCGCGTACGGGAGCCGCACTATCTCCAGGGCGTAAAAGCCGTGCTTTCGCTCAGGTCCGAAGAGATCGAGCAGCGGTTCGGGCTTAGGCCGGGCGAGGCCGCGGCATACGAGCTGCTCATCCGAAACGCTTTGATCGCGGGCAGGACGGCAAGGCTGAACATCGGCGGTTTTCTCTATACGAACCGGGACAGTCTCTCGCTCGGCTACGTGGTCCCTCTCGACAACGTGCGGAACAATTACCATGGCAATCACGATAGCCTCTTCGAATGGATGAGGGGCCTTCCCTATATAAAAGAACTGGCACAAGGAGCATTGCTTTCAGCCTACGGTACGAAAATCATCAGAAGCGGCGGATGGCGCGAGCGGCCGACGCTCGTCGAGGACGGCCTTGCCGTTGGTGGCGCTTCGGTCGGGCTCGGCGTGGATATTCCCTTTCCGAATTTCACGGGCCCGGCGTCGGCAACGGGGCTTTATTTCGCACGGGCAGCTCAAGCAATCCTCGCGCATGACCGTGCGCCGGACGCGAAGAATCTCACGAAGGAATACCTGGCTCCCCTTCTCAAGAGCGTTTACGGTCAGAACGCAGAGTATCTCGCGCAGTGGCCCAGCTACTTCGGAAAATCGAAAGTGCTTTTCACCAGAACCGTCGACATGGCCTGCGGCACTGCCCACTTTCTATCGAGCGGAAGCTTCAAAGAGACCGGCAGATTCCTGAGGAGCCACATCCTCTCGTTCCGCGGGATCAGGGAATCGATCACGGACACCATACGCGCGATCGGCACGCTCAGGCTCTGGAAGCCGATCATGAAATCGTTGGTCCATCCTGTTACGATAGGTCACTGGACCCTGAATTTCCTGAAGAAAGCGCCTGCCCACGATCGGAAGCTCGGCATCATTCTCTACATCTCCGGCAGGAATGTTGACGCTGCAACGCTTCCCTGGCCCATGGGCTCGCTGCTCATCAGGCTTTCCCCGGCACTCCTGTGCGCCCTCGAACAGGTCTACGCCAATGATGGTAAGCCAGCACAGAAGAAGTTCGCGAAAGCCATCCGTCTCATGCTGCGCGGCATGAGGCTGACCGACCTCGTGATCGTTCCGTGTTTCGGCATCGCGCTATTTTTCATCGCCCTCGGTACGGCCATCCGGGATGCCTTCCGCTTCTACATACTCAAGACACCGGTGGAAAGACTCCTAGCAGAGCCAGTGATGGCATACCATGAATCGCAAAAAAAGGCGCGGGAGCTAGACGCAGTCAGACCCTCCATTAGTTTGGAGGCGAAGCTTGCGACGAACACCTATCGAATCGGAACGGTATCGCACATCAGGACGCTCTGGCCCGAATCCATCGCAGCCCATCCCGACATGGCACAGGCGGGGCTCTGGTGGGTCTGCCCGGCAAGGGTGTACGTCTATGACATACCCATTTTCGGCCGCGGAAGAGTGACCGTTAACTTCGAGAACTGCATCAAGTGCGAATCCTGCTGGAGGGCCGAGCCAACACGCGTGATCTGGGGCAAGCACACGGACCACAAGCTCATCTTCCGGCCGGAAACAGGGGCCATCGACCGTCTCCTTGAAACCGTACAAACAATGCCCGTACCCGATAATTCAGCAGTCAAACTCCCTGAAGCTATCGACATGAATCTCTGTGACCTGAGCGATGATATCGTAAGCGCCTGCCGTACTGTACTGAATGCATCTGTCGCATTCAGAAACTCGATAGCAAAACTTCCCGCGTCGGCTGATGCCGGAAGAAGGGACTGGCCGCTCGCGCTCGGCCGAAGGCTCTCAGAAAAGCTTGTAAAGCTCGAAGCTGCGCTCGCGAACGATGGGAGACATGGGCTGGACAGGCTTGTCCAATCTGCCAGAGAGGATATCACGCTGAGGCTCACGGAAGGCAGGTTGTTTCACGCACTGTACTCCACGCGAAGGATCGAACGGCAGCTTAAAGCATGGCATCATGATCACGGTGAAATTGGAAGCGCTACACCGGGACTATCCGAAGCAATAACAAGCAGCAATCATGCATACGAAGAGGTTTTGGAGACATTCCCCGACAGGGTCGTGAAGCAATGGGAAGAGCAGCCCCTCCCTGAAGACTGGGCTATGAAGCTCAGGCACTTCATCGGAGAACATCAGGATGCTTCACTGAAGACCCTGCGCGCGCTCTCATCGGTAAGCCCGGCGCTCGGCCTGATCGAGGCGCACCATCTCTTCGCACTCAAAGTGCTGACGAAGTCAGGCATCTCTCGTGATCCAGGCGTCTGCGCCGTAGACGGCCGCCACCTCGACATCCGGGAGAGCGGTGACAGTGTGATGTTCAAGGGCAGGCTCAATCTCGTTCCCTGCGCCGCAAGCAGATCTCTCCTCATCCTTGCGAACAGCAAAGGATACCTCGTGCCGATCGCTACACCGGGCGTCACGATCTCTCCGACGCCGGCAATCGGGTTCAGAGCGGCTGGGTTGTCCGACATCTCCCTGTATTGCACGATTGAAACGCAGGCTGTCACCATGCCGATGAAAGAAGACGTACCGGATTCGGCTTCCTATCTCGCGATCGCCATCGGTGCCGCTGACTATCTCTGCAGGAGAGTAAAGGAGCATGCTGCCGGCCGGATCCAGTTTCCCGGTCAGATGCTCGACACCGAGGGCAGAGACGGTATAGCAAAGCTTGGAGCGGTCAAAGCCATGATCGCCCGGACCGATGCCTGGCGGCTCCTCTTGGAGACCCTGTACGAAATATTATCAGCAACCCCTGCCACCGGGGGGGATAGCCTAAGAGCGGAGGCGGCCACTCGTGGCTGGGATGAAGGGGCACTCCACAATCCTCGTCACGCACTTGATTTCGACCTTCTCTGCGCCGCGCTATCGGCCATTGCCTTCGGTCCTGAGCACGGCACCATGGGATACGACGCCGGCCAGGTCTTCGGTGGTTTTGCCTATTCCGAGGACGATCTCCTCTCGCGGTTCTACCGCGACAGTTCGCTTTTCAGATTCCTGCCTCCGGGATACGGTTCAGCACGGAAACTGCACGCAGCACTGGGGTCCCGTGAGCTTGATCACGTGATCCCCGCTCTCGGCAGCCTCGACACCGTTCTCGGAGAACCGCTTGGGCAGCTCGCGTCGAGGCTAAAAGCTATCTCAAGACTATGCATGGCGCTCTCGCCTCATGCCGATGATACTCTTGCCGGGGAAGCCAAGGCCATGGCGCTCGGCATACGCGGCCTACTCGTGGCAGTCGAGAAAGGACTCAATGAAGGCACAAGCATGGAGGCAGAAGCCGCTGCCGTAGAAGTGCTGCTCGGGCTGGCCGAGGATGCCGTGGAAAAAGCCGGGATGTCCGTGGGCCGGGGCACCGTCCCCCCCTCGGCAGTGTTCCCCATCGAGCCAATGCGCAGTCAAGTGACGCTGGATATTGACTATGAAACCTTCTGCGCGGCACCCGGCGCTCCGCACCGCTCCGGCAGTTTCCTTACAACCGTTTTTGACCGTTCTCCTCGCTTCGTACCCGAGATGCAACTCCACGACGCTAAACTTGTTGCACGCTGGACAGAGCTCACCGCTTGGTTTAGGAAGAATTGCAGGGAGAAAAAATTCGACGGCCTCGAAATAGAGCGTTACATCGACAAGATTCACCGTCTGCCCGACGTAATCATAGCGGCGGTAAAAAAGAATAGTTGGCTAGCCACGTACATCCCCAGATCTTTAGACGGGCTCGGCTGGCGTAAAGCAGAGTATTACGTTTTGAACTCCGCTGCCGGGAGCTTCGGCGATGCATCCATCGACCTCTTGATCATGGCGAGCACGAGCATCGGCACCACGCCTATCCTGCTCGGACTCGAGGACGAGCTTCCGCGGGTACGCGAAGAGCTCGCGCCGCTCGTGCAAAACGAACAGAAACTCGGTGAAATCGGAACGCGACTCGCAAAGATCATCCAAAGCCTTGCTAATCCCGACCCGGCATGGATAAAGAAAGAATACGAAGCGGTCATGAAACTCGTTGACGAGCTCATCCGCCATACGCGTGTAGTAAAATACCTCGCAGCAAATTTCCTTAGAGCTTTCTATGGTGCAGGCATGGCAGGCAGAGGCGGAGATTTTGGCGCATTTATTGCGGACCTCAAACTTGCTGGGGAACTCTTCTCGCAACTCATACCCGACGTGCGCGCGGCGCTCGATGAGCTCCCGCGACGAGAACGGTGCCACAAGCTCTTTCTCCGCTTTCTCGGCCACGGTGCAGTGAGCGCCTTTGCCTTGACCGAACCAACAGCGGGTTCAGACTCAGGTGGCGTCAAGACCACGGCAAAATTAATGAGTACGAGACTCACTCCGCTCGATGATGGCAGGTATTCCTTCCATCTTACTGAAGGCGATGAAACAAGCGTACGGTACCTGATCGATGCGGACAAGATAACCTTCACTGATCTAGGCATTGCATATCAGACAGCCGATGGTCAATCAACAGTAATCAGATATGATAAATACGATTACGCGAATGACCAGGGAGCGCGCTATTACATATACCAGGGCAAGGAGTGCATATTCCACGACATCAGCCAGGTGCGGCAATCGGGTGCTGGGTTTCTATATGAGTACTACAGCCTGACCGGCGCCAAGATGTGGATCACGAACGGGAGCATCGCGACCCAGTTTTGCCTTTACGCCCAGACACCGGAAGGCGTCACCGGTTTTATGGTAGACCGGCATGCCGAGGGGCTCAAGGTCGGCGCCGACGAGAAGAAAACCGGCCAGCGCGGCTCCCCTACGAACGAGATCTCAATAGACAGCGTACGCGTTCCGCGTGAGGCTGTGATCGGCTACGAGGGCCACGGTCAGGTGAACGCCCTTGAAACCTTGAATGTCGGCCGGTGCGGTCTAGCAGTGGTCTCCGGCGCGCTCATGCGGAAACTCATGCATGAGGCAGCCGCGAGTATTCCTCCCTCGCCGGAGCGAGACAATCTCCTCGGCGAGGGCGCGGCAATTCTCTTCGGAAGCGAATCCCTTGCCTACTACCTCGTTGGGCTTTTCGACCGGCGGCACGAGTCCGTGCGCATGGAATCGGCTATTGCCAAGTACCTCTGTTCCGAGGACATCCATGAGCTCATCTCGCTCATAGAGCGTGCGTTTGGCCCCACAGGCCAGACAGAGAAGTTCCTGCTCGAGAAAGCGCGCAGGGACAGCCGCATTCTCACGATCTATGAAGGCACGAACGAGGTGCAGCGCTTCCTCATCTTAAAAGACATGCTCGCCCAGGCCGCTGACTGGCCTGAGCTTCCAGAATCACAAAGCGACGATGCAGCCCGGACATTGGCAGCGTGGAAGAACAAGCTCAGAAGACATGTCAAGGACGCCGCTGCCGTGCTCGGCGACACGTGCTGGTCCGATGCCATGCTCCAACCCGTTATGTTTCCGCTCGCTGAAATGGCCGGCGAGATACTGAGACTCGAATGCGTCTCCTATCGACTGGAGTGGATCAATACACGAATCTCGCTTCTTTCTCAGAATTCATCTGCCTATGTACCTGCGATGATCGCTGCGGCCAAGCGCGCAGCTGGCCGGGCAATCTCTCGGCTAGGCCACCTCGACCTGAAATATGCGTCCTCATGGGCGTTGGTTAGAAGCAATAGGGACATGCCCGAGGTTCGCGCTGCCGATGCTGCTCTTGACAAGATGTCGGAAACGCATGCTCCGCAGCAGGAAGCAGGGGGAATATTACGCGCACCGTTTCATATTCTTTCGATCATCCGGCCCGTCGCTGACCTCTCTCCCCATCCGAGGATTGCGGATGGTAAGCTCCGTGAGCTGGTTTGGCGTATTGATCCTGCTGACCTGTCAGCTCTTTCACAGATCCTGGAGATCAAGACTGAAAGTCATGCTCGGGTAACCGTCGACGTGCTCATGCCCGGCGGACCCGAACATGAACCGCTCTTGACAACGGCTGCAGGCATTCGTGCAGACAACCTGCACCAGCTGTACATTGATCCTGCGGCGGGACCCGCTGCATACGCAAAGGGTGTGAGGGATCTCGAGGTACTGCAGCAGTACGATCTCATTGTCACTGGAGCAGAATGCCTGAACGGCGACAGGAGCCTTGGCGCTTATCTGGCCGGCAGCTTGAAGCGGCTCTATTACCGAACGGGACGCATCGAGGTCAAGCCGGATGGGAGTGGACTAAGTCATGTCGAATTGCCGGCGGTAATTGGCATCACTTCCGCCGCCGCTGATCCGGTGATGAACATGACCGAGGCCGTCAGCTCGGCCTTCTTCCGCATCCAGGCGATGAGGACTGCAGGTGTGCCGGCTGCGTGGCCTTCCCGCTTTGAACTGCCCCCGGGGACGGAGACGGTTATGCGGACGATCACCAACGCCGGTCAAGCAGCGGAATATCTCAAGGCCTACGCGGCGTCAGCAAGCGCGGTTGCGGTCCAGGAGTACAAGGGAGAACTCGTGCCGGGAGCCCCTGCACGCGGCGATTCAGTCTGGTTTGTACTTGACCCTCATGGACACAAGTCGAACCTCATCGGGCTCCGCGCCTCAAAGCTTGCGGCGGACCTGACCAGCAGGAAGGCGCATGCTGTTATCCCCGCACCCCGTGAGATGTGGCCGCGGCTTCTGGGGCTTGCGCAGGCGAACGGATGCGAGCGGGTGTTCTGCGTTGACACACAAAAAGGCAGGCTCTCGAACGACGGGAAGCGCGAACTGATCCGCAACCTGTTGAAAACATCGAGAGCGACTGTCATCTTCGCCGGAACGGAATGGGCAGGCCCCTTCGCTTACGTGGCAGGTGATCCGGAAACGCAGGCCGTGAAGACGCTGCTCTGCTCGGGAGTCACGGATATTAAGAAAGACAGCGCAGGCCTTCTTACCTTTTCGCTGCCAACATATGAGGGCAAACTCGTGCGGCACCATGTGCTGAACGGGGGATCTGCCTTTATCACGATTGCCTCTGAGGCGGACTTTCCTGCGCTTGGTCGAAGCGCTGATTTCACTGCTCAGGTCCTCGATTTCACCGTCTCCAGCGATTGGATCATGCCCTTGCCGCCCGTTGCGGCGCCAACGCTCTCGCAGGCCGATGTGATCATCGATCTCGGTTACGGCATCAAGGACCGATCGGGCTTCGAGTTGGCGCAGGAGCTCAAGAATAAAATGGAGGCCCTAGGCCTGGCGCCGATGTTCGGCGCAACGCGTAAGGTAACACAGGACTTGAAGCTCCTGCCGCTTGAGACGCAGATCGGACAGACCGGCGTCCGGGTGAACCCGAAGCTCATCATCGCCCTCGGCATCTCGGGCGCTCCTCAGCACATCGACTACATAGGCACGCGCGCCGAGATCCTCTGTTTCAACAAAGACATCGAAGCGCCGCTTATGAAGCTGAACCAGACCCGTTCGGCGCCGCGCGTACACCCGATTGCCGGAGACCTGTTCGTGACCGTGAGGGAATTCATCAGCAATCTTTCACAGATAGGCATGTGAGACATGCAGCCAAGGATGAAGATACGTTCAAAGAATTCATTCTGGATCAGCTGAGCGCTCTCGGCAACGTAGGCGCTCACTCCATCGTTCCAGGATCAGGTCAACGATCAGATCGCATGATACCGCACCCAGGGCATGCCTGGACACCTCAACTGCATTGAATGAAGCTCAACTTCTGCGTCAAATCTTCCAGATGCTCACATTGCCGATTATTTTCCAGAACGTACCGGCCAGACGTAGTAGCTGACGGCTTTATTGCCCCAGTATATATGGCCGTCGGACATATTAACGTACCACGCGTCGCCATTTGAAGGGGCGTAGGTAGTAGAGGACCAGTAGTGGCCAGACTGCACGCTACTAAAACCCTGTATGTTAAGCCATGCCGCAGCGTTCGACTGGCTTACATTCACCAAGCTCTCAAGCTCTCTAACATTGGGCAAGCGCCACTGCCCGGCAGTGGAGCCGTCTGTCAAGCCGCATTGCCCGTTTGCGAGGCTGCCGATGTCTTTCAGAGCATCAGTCCATTGCACACCAAAGCAGTTTGCGTTTTTCAGCCATATTAGACCTGTAAGGTTATCCGTAACCGTTCCGTTACTGTTGTCCGTGAACCTCGGGCTCGGCCAGGCGATACCTTTCTGAAGTGCTCCATCGTCATTGGTCCCGTAACTTGACGTCTGGCCGGTCGCAGGAAGCTGCACCGCACCGGCAAAGGCAGACAGCGGCACTACCATCACTGTCAAAAGAATTACCATCACCATAATTTTAGTCATATCCATTCCTCCTTTTTGTGTTTGCAGTCTATTACCATTGCAGTAATAACTGTCAGAGGCCTTTGCAGAATGGTGGTGACCGTCATATTCACATTCCCGAAGAAGGTCTAGGATCGTGATCCACTTCAGGTTCGCGAAGGGTCTGCAGAATTCCGCATGGAACGCATACATTCCTTCTCTTTTCATGGCAACTGACTGAGCCCCCTCTTCATTTTCCAAAGGAAGTATTTTTCGAAACTCAACTTCAGCCATTTTGCCCATAGTGCTTTCTTCATGTAAGAGCTCTGTCTCGGCGGCAGCACCGGATAGGCCTTCATGAAGGCTCCCGTCTGCCCCATGTCCATGAGGCAGATCACACCGATCTCTGCTGCGGCAGGAGGTGTTTTCCCGGTAACATCGGAAGCGATCGTTGCCGCAGCAATCTTCGCCATCGTGACCGTCATGAAGCCGGTCTTCGGGACTCCCGTGGGTACCGGCGTAGGTTCCGACGGCGCGATAGCGATGGCTACGCCAACAGCGAATATATTTTTATATTTTGTGTGGCGGTAATTCTTGTCCACGGGAATGAAGCCTCTTGGATTCCCGAGCGGTGTGACTGCCGGCACGCCCTTGAACGGCGGTGCGATCATCGCGAGCTTGAAGGGTATCTTATTGCCGTCCTTGAGTTTGATCTCTCCCGGAGTAACCTCTTCGATGGCTTGGCTCACGATCGGTTTTATGTCCCGCTCGGCAAACTCATCTTCGATAAATCTCTTAGAGTTGCCCAAGCCACCCACGCCCATGTGGCCCAGATAAGGTTCCGAGGTGAGGTAGATGATGGGAACCTTGTGGCGCATCTTGCGCCTTTTCAGTTCCGCGTCCATCTCGAACGCAAGCTCGTAGGACGGGCCGAAACAGCTCACCATCTGCGAGGAACCGAGGACTACAGGACCGGGTGTTTCCAGTATCTTCTGCCATGTCTCTCTGGTCTTCACCGCATGGTCGAGAGTAAATGTACAGGCTGTGTACCCCTTTTCTGGTCCGAGGCCGGGGATTTCTTCGAACGAGAGATAGGGTCCTGTAGCAATCAGGAGATAATCATAGGGTAGTTCTCTGTTTTTTGAGGTAATAACCTTCGATGCATCGGCGTTAACCTGCTTTGCAGCTTCGTGGATGAAATCAATTCCCTTGGGTTTGAGTATTTCACTGACCTTGAGCGTGATTTCGTCCGGGTTCCTCCAGCCCATGATGAGCCACGGCAGCGATGGCAGAAACACGAACCGGTCGTCCTCGCTCACCACGGTCACG